>ENA-UOVV01001692-UOVV01001692.1-compost-metagenome-genome-assembly--contig:-NODE-1692-length-14903-cov-97.954337_pt1 | contig 14903 bp, 13 predicted proteins | sample MGYA00238155_ERZ761577 | MGnify/ENA primary metagenome ERZ761577 (study PRJEB28898, sample SAMN06268775) | compost metagenome | isolation source: Emeryville, CA | place: USA:Emeryville, CA | collected...
CGCACAGGCTCCGATCAAGCAAGGCACCTTCCACACGAAGCGCGATTGATCCTTTCATTTCCGATGGCAGTCAGTTCACCACGTCCGCGGCGGAGAACCCGACGTTGACGATCGTCGCATTGGCGATCCGGCAAGCCGAGTACATCGAGTCGCAGATGGGCGCACGCGCCATCTGATCGCCCGATCCGCGAATCCTCTGGCCGGCGCAATGAGCTGCGGTGCGTCGGCCACCGTTCCATCTTCCGCAGTCCGTCGATTTGGAGTTGACATGGCTTTCAGCAGTGAATCGCATCCCGGCGTGAAAACGCCGCCGACCGAGACCGACGGCTTCGTGTTCAATCACACGATGCTGCGCGTGAAGGACCCGACGGTATCGCTGGCGTTCTACACGCACGTTTTCGGCATGCGCGTGTTGCGCAAGCTGGATTTTCCCGAGATGAAGTTTTCGCTGTACTTTCTCGCGCGCCCCGCGGAAGGCGAGACGGTTCCCGAGGATGTCGAGGAACGCACCGTCTGGACCTTTTCGCAGCGCGGCGTCCTCGAGCTGACCCACAACTGGGGCACGGAAGACGATCCCGGATTCCGCTACCACGATGGCAATGCCCAGCCCCAGGGGTTCGGCCATATCTGCTTCGCGGTGCCGGACCTCGTCAAGGCGGTTGCCTGGCTGGATGCGAACGGCGTGGAGTACGTGAAGCGTCCCGAGCAGGGCAAGATGAGGAACGTGGCCTTCGTGAAAGACCCGGATGGCTACTGGATCGAGATCATCCAGGCTTCGTTGAACGCGCGCCTGGGCATGCCCGATGCGTGATCCGGCCAGGGGGGGCGGATCGGATCCTGCCGCTCCGGCCCGCCCCAAAGCTGCATCGACGAATGCGGTCTTTCGCAGCAAGGTGCGGCGTGGCTCTGCATCGCGCGAAGGTCTCGTCGACCGGTTGCGGGACATCAGTGGCAACCGCCATGTCTTGACAAGCGGGGCCGCGACACGGCGTTACACCCGCGGCTTCCGCTTCGGTGGCGGACCGGCGCTCGCGGTGGTGCGACCGGGTTCGCTGATCGAACTCTGGCGCATGCTGGAAGCCTGTGTTGCGGCTGACGCGATCGTCATCATGCAGGCGGCCAACACCGGCCTTACCGGCGGCTCGACGCCGGATGGCGCGGACTATGACCGCCCCGTGGTGCTGGTCAATGCGATGCGCATCGATGGCATCCGCGCCATCCGCGGCGGCCGGCAGGTCGTTTGCCTGCCCGGGGCGACACTGGATCGCCTCGAGCGCCTGCTTGCGGCGCTGGGCCGCGAGCCGCACTCGGTCATCGGCTCGTCGTGCTTCGGCGCATCCGTCGTCGGGGGCATCTGCAACAATTCGGGCGGATCGTTGGTCCGGCGCGGTCCGGCCTTCACCGAAATGGCGCTGTTCGCGCGTCTGACGAGTGACGGGCACCTCGAACTCGTCAATCGCCTGGACATGCGCCTCGGCGACGATGCGGAAGACGTGCTCGACCGCGTCGAGCGCGGCGAATACGGCGAGGCCGACATCGGCGAAGGTGCGCGCGGTTCCGACCACGACTACGAGCGACAGGTCCGCGATGTCGATGCCGATACGCCGGCGCGCTACAACGCCGACCCGCGCTGCCTGCATGACGCATCCGGTTGTGCCGGACACCTGGCCGTGTTCGCGGTTCGCCTGGACACGTTCCCGACGGAGAACGGCACGCGCGTGTACTGCATCGGCAGCAATCGTCCGGAGTGCTTCGCTCGTCTGCGGCGCGAGGTGCTGCTTTCGTTCCGTTCGCTGCCGATCGCCTGCGAGTACATGCACCGGGAAGCCTTCGACATCGCTGCCCGATATGGCAAGGACATGTTCCTGCTGATCGAGCGGCTCGGTACCGCCCGACTGCCTCGCTTGTTCGCTGCTAAGGCGCGATTCGACGACTGGGCAGAGAGGATTCCGGGTCTACCGGCCGATCTGTCCGATCGACTGCTGCAAGCGCTGGCGGGCCTCTTTCCGCAACACTTTCCGCGCAGGCTGCTCGGCCTGCGCGACCGCAACGAACACATGCTGCTGCTCAAGGTGGGTGAGGATGATGCGCAGGACGCGGAGACGTTCCTGCGCGGCTTCTTTGCCGAGGAGGAGGGCGAATGGTTCGCCTGCGATGCGGACGAGTCGCGCAAGGCGTTCCTGCACCGATTCGTGATCGCCGGCGCCGCGAACCGCGTCCGCGCGGTTCGGCCGCGCGACGTCGAGGACATCGTGGCACTGGACCTTGCGCTTCGTCGCAACGACCCGTGCTGGTTCGAGCAACTTCCGGCGGAGCTCGAGTCGGCGATCGTGCATCGTCTCTACTACGGACACTTCCTGTGCCATGTGCTGCATCAGGATTACGTGATTGCAAAGGGCAACGATTGCGAAGCCTTCAAGAATGCGATTTGCGCCATGCTGGACAGTCGTGGCGCCCGCTACCCGGCCGAACACAACGTCGGGCACCTGTACCAGGCGGAGCCGCAGCTGGCCGCGTTCTATCGCCGCCTGGATCCGTGCAATGCGTTCAATCCAGGATGCGGGCGCCTGCCGCGGACGGCCGACTGGGCCGAAGGCGCACGCGTTCAGTAGGGACGCTGCCCGACCCAGTTCCCGGGAGGGCTGTAGTTGCAGACCACGATCGTCCAGTCCGGATGCGTGACGCCTCATGGCGAGCCGGTGCTGCAGTTCCGGATGCCGCAGCCGACCTCGGTGGTGTTGCGCCAGACCATCTGCGTGTAGTGGCCGCAGCTTCCGGGCGGAGTGGGCGCGCTGCACGTGTTCGATGCGTAGTGGTAGTACGCTTGCTCCTCTGCCCATGCTGCGGCGGCTTGCGTGTGGTGCGCGCCCCACTCGGAGTATGCATACAGGTTTTCGCCAAGCCCCGATGTTCCACTGTGGCCCCAGGTACACTGGTCCGCGTACGCCTGCGCCGTCGCCGCGATGCCGGTGCTCCGGCGCAGCGGCGTCATCGCCGGGTTCGGCTTCGGGATGGCGGTGCGGCGCGCGCAGTTGTGGATCGCAAGGTTTCCGCGCCACTCCGCGGGTGCCGAAGCCGATTCGCCGTCGAGACCGTCGAAGAACAGGCAGTCGAGGAACTCCGCATGGGCCGGCATGACAATCGACGCGAGCAGCAGGGCAGGCAGCCGTTTCATGATCGGATCTCCCGTTCGGACGCGGGCGGCATTCGACACGAGTGTAGCCGGACCATGTCATGATGGCTTCGACACCGATCATCGAGACGCCGCGCCTTCTGTTGCGCCTTCCGCATCGCGACGATTTCGATGCGTATGCGGAAATGATGGCGGACGAGCAGGCGACTCGGCACATCGGCGGCACGCTCGCGCGTGCGCCGGCATGGCGCCGCTTCCTGCAGATGCCCGGCGCGTGGATGCTGCAGGGGTTCGCGATGTTCTCGGTGGTGGAGAAGGCAAGCGGGCGCTGGCTCGGTCAGGCCGGCCCGTGGCAACCGGAGGGCTGGGCCGGCACCGAGGTCGGCTGGGCGTTCCATCCGGCCGCCTGGGGCCGGGGATACGCAACGGAAGCGGCTTCGGTGGCGATCGACTGGGCGTTCTCGCACCTTGGCTGGACCGAGGTGATCCACTCGATCGAACCCGGCAACACCGCGTCGATGGCGTTGGCACGCCGTGTCGGATCCGTGTTGCGCGGGCCGGGGCGGCTGCCGCCGCCGAACGAAGAGGTGGAACTGGAGATCTGGGCACAGACGCGCGCGCAATGGCGCGCGCGGCGGCGCGGCGAGGGCGATGCCGCATGAGTCGCATGCACGGCCGACGTGCAAGCAGGCGCGTCGCGATGCGGTCGCTTCCGGTCGCAGCGATCCTCGCCTGCGCCCTCGCGGCGCATGCCGCACGCGCGGAATGGCCGGCACAGGGCGATCTCGTCTTCGCACACGGCTTCGATCGCCCCGTGCTGGAAACCGGGGGCAGCGTCTATCTCTGGTACCACCTCGGCGCGGGATGCGATCGCGAGCCCTACGGCATCCTCCTCCACTACGCGGTGCCGGGCGTGCGGACCACGGTGCGGCAGCAGCTTGCCGCGATGCATGCGACCGGACAGCGACGTCTGGCGATCGGCCAGCATTTCGGCCACGGAATCTCGACAGGGACGATCCTCGACGCGGCCGATCCTTCCGCGGTGTCCCTCGTCGCCGCGAACCTCGCAACCTTCCTCGCCGACATCGAATGGGCAGGCTTCGACGAGGTGCTGTTCCGCCTGTATCCGCAGGGCAACATCAGCCCGTCGTCGGAGAACTTCGACCGCGACCTGATCGATGCCTACTGGAATCTCGTCGTCGCGCTGCGCCCGCCGCTGGCGTCGGGCAGCATCGACTACCGCCTCGATCTCTTCGTCGAGGGCATGCCGCGTGATCGCGGCACGCCGTGGCCGCCCGGCACGCCGGTGAACGAGGACTGGAGCGAGGCCGTGCGCTGGCTGTGGCAGCAGTACACGGCGAACTTCGGCGCGGCCGACAGCATCGGCTTCTCCTTCCTGCTGGACGATGATCGCGACCGCCTGCGCATGCGCGTGCGGCACATGGACTACGTCTACCAGGGCAATCCGCCGGACACGATCGGCCTCGACGTGTATGCAGGATCGTCGCTGAGCGAATCCGACAAGGTCGTGCATTTCGCCAAGTACGCAAGCCAGTTCGGCTACCAGGATCTGGATTGGATCATCCCCGAGGTGCACTACGAGGATCCCGTCGCGGCCGAGGGGATCTCGAGCGCGATTGCCGCCGTGCGGCCGACGGTGCGCTGGCTGTCGCAATGGCCGTGGGACCGGGCCGATCTCTCCTGCGGGCCGACGCCGCATGTCAACGTGCCGCCGCCGTTCGAGTGGACGGTCTGGGGCGGGTACGGCTTCTGATCCTGCGCACGATGCGCCATGCGGCTATGATCCGCGGCCTCCGAGAAACCGCAGCCAGTCGCCGCCGATGAACGCGATCCCCAATCCGATTCCCGCCCGCCACCGCAACGTCAATCGCGCCGAAGTCTGCGACCGGAACTTCATCGAGTTCGTGGAGGAATGGAGCGGCTCGGCGTTGCCGGCACCGACACTCGATGCGCCGGTGCTGCCGGGCAGCCTGTGCAGCGCACGCGATTTCATCGAACTGTTCGAATCGCAGCTCGTCTCGCGCCACCTCGATCTGATGGCGCGCGTGCTGCGCGTGAAGAACAAGGTGTTCTACACGATCGGTTCCAGCGGGCACGAGGGCAACGCGATGGTCGCGCGGCTGACGCGCCACACCGATCCGGCGTTCCTGCACTATCGTTCCGGCGCCTTCATGGCCGAGCGATTCCGCAAGCTGCCGGGCATGGATCCGATCATGGATTCGGCGCTGTCGTTCGCGGCCAGCAAGGATGACCCGGCGTCCGGCGGCCGTCACAAGGTCTGGGGCAGCAAGCCGCTTTGGGTGTTGCCGCAGACGTCTACCATCGCCTCGCACCTGCCCAAGGCGCTCGGCACGGCGGTCGCGATCGAACAAGCGCCGCGCATCGGTCACGAACTGCCGATTCCTGCCGATTCCATCGCGATCTGCTCGTTCGGCGATGCCTCTGCCAACCACGCGACCGCGCAGACCGCATTCAACGCGGCGGCCTGGACCGCGTACCAGAAGCTGCCCGCGCCGGTGCTGTTCGTCTGCGAGGACAACGGCATCGGCATCTCGGTCAAGACGCCAACCGACTGGATTCGCGCGAGCTTTTCCGGTCGGCGCGATCTGGATTACTTCTTTGCCGACGGACTCGATCTCGCCGAGGGCTACGAGCAGGTCGCACGCGCGGTCCACCACTGCCGCACGACGCGGCGGCCAACGTTCCTGCACCTGCGCACGACGCGCATCATGGGCCATGCCGGCACCGACTTCGAGATCGAGTGGCGCTCGATCGAGGAACTGGTAGCGGTCGAGGCGACCGACCCGTTGCTGCGCAGCGCGGCGATCGCGCTCGAATCCGGCTTGTTCACCACGGAATCGCTGCTGGCACGTTACGAGGCGATCCGCGCGAAGTGCTTCGCCGCGGCGGAAGAGGCAGACCGTCGCCCGAAGCTGGACACGCTCGCGGACGTGATGGCGCCGCTGGCGCCGTACACGCCGGACAAGGTTGCCGCCGAAGCACGTCGGGCCGATTACGGCAGGAGGCGCCTCGCCGCATTCGGCGGCGACGACAATCTGCCGGAAAAGCTCCCGCCGCGGCATCTCGCGATCCAGATCAACAATGCACTGCACGACCTGTTCTGCAAGTATCCGGAGGCGCTGCTGTTCGGCGAGGACGTCGCCCGGAAGGGCGGCGTGTACACGGTCACCAAGGGCTTGCACAAGGCGTTCAAGGGGGCGCGCGTGTTCAACACGCTGCTCGACGAGACGATGATCCTCGGGCTTGCTCAGGGCTATGCCAACATGGGCATGCTGCCGGTGCCGGAGATCCAGTATCTCGCCTATTTCCACAACGCCTGCGACCAGATTCGCGGCGAGGCGGCGAGCCTGCAGTTCTTCTCCAACAACCAGTACCGCAATCCGATGGTCGTGCGCATCGCGGGCCTCGGCTACCAGCGCGGATTCGGCGGGCATTTCCACAACGACAACTCGATCGCCGCGCTGCGCGACATTCCCGGCATCGTGGTCGGCTGCCCGAGTCGCGGCGACGATGCCGCGACGATGCTGCGCACGCTCGCGGCGCTGGCAAAGGTGGACGGACGGGTGTGCGTGTTCCTCGAACCGATCGCGCTGTACATGACGAAAGACCTGTACGAGGCCGGCGACGGCCAGTGGCTGACCTCGTATCCGCCTCCGGAGGAGGCGATGGTGCTCGGCGAGGCGCGCGTCCACGCGCCGGAGGCCGGCGACCTGGTGATCTTCACCTACGGCAACGGCGTTCCGATGAGTCTGCGCGCCGCGCGCGAGATCGAGCGCCGGCATGGCTGGAAGGTGCGCACCGTCGACCTGCGCTGGCTGGTGCCGCTGAACGAGGCGCTGATCGCCGAGCATGCGAGAACTGCCCGACGCATCCTCGTGGTCGACGAAGGACGGCATTCGGCCGGGGTCGGCGAGGGCGTGATCACGGCCATCGTCGAGGCAGGCGAGGGTGCCCGGCCGCTGCAGCGCGTGGTCGGTGCCGACACCTACACGCCGCTCGCCGGAGCCGCTTTCCTGGTGCTGCCTTCCGAAGCCGACATCGTCGCAGCGGCCGATCGCCTTGCCGCGGCCGGCGACGTCGCCTGAGTCCGGCCTGCAGCCCCGTCGGGCCGGATTCGCTATGATCCGCGCGGTGACCGAACGCCGCGCCCTGACCATCCTGTTTGCCGACGTCTCCGGCAGCACGCGACTGTTCGAAATCCACGGGGACGAAGCCGCGCGCCGCATGGTCGGCGGCGTCCTGCGGGCGCTCGCCGAGGTTACCGTGCGGCATGGCGGACGTGTGGTCAAGACCATCGGCGACGAGATCATGTGCACGTTCCCGGCGCCGCTCAACGGCGTGCTGGCGGCGACCGACATGCATCGACGCATCCGCAACGACGCCGATTTCCAGCGCGACAACCTCGCCATCCGCATCGGCCTTCATCACGGCGAAGCGCTGGTCGAGAGCGATGACGTGTTCGGCGATGCCGTCAACACGGCGGCGCGCATGGCGGACAAGACCCTCGCCCGACGCGATCAGATCGTGGCCACGGCGAGCACCGTGAGCGATCTGACGCAATCGTCGGGCCTGCGCGTGCGGCCGCTCGGCAGTGCATGGGTACTCGGCAAGGCGGCGCCCATCGACATCGTCGACGTGCTGTGGCAGGAGGACGTGGCCAACGTCACCACGGTGCAGCGCATCATGCAGTCGTTCGACACGACGCCCGAGCGCATTCGGCTCACGTTGCGCCATCGCAGCCAGGTGTTCGAGATCGACGAGTCGACACCTTTTTCCATCGGCCGCGATCCCGCCAGCAGCCTCGTCGTCGAAACCGAGTGGGTATCACGCAATCACGCGCTGATCGAATGGAAGCGCGGCTACTTCATGTTCGCTGATCGTTCCACCAATGGCAGCTGGCTGAAAGTCGGCGACGACGAGGAAATCCTCGTGCATCGCGACGAGACGCACCTGCGCCGCAGCGGCACGATCAGCCTGGGGCAGGCGCACCACTCGGGAAACACGGATCTGATCTGGTTCCAGTGCGGGGATTGAAGCCGCGTTCCGGCCACCGCGCGCGCAGCGGCCGGAATCCCGGAATCAGTCGAAGCCGTCCGCGAAGATCGAATCGTAGTTCGAGGGAGGCAGGTCGGTTCCCTGGAAGATGCCGAGCGGCGTGTAGGCCGGATATTCGGGGAAGACGTAATGGACGTTCGGATTGCCGAGTCGGCGGTTCATGGCTTCGGCCAGCACGTGTCGGTAGTCGGTAGTGACCGTGACATCGGCGCGTTCGAACAGATGGTCGCGATCCAGGCCGGGGAAATCGCCGAAGGTCCGGCCGCCGTTCACCGCGCCACCGAGCGCGAGCCACACATTGCCGTAGCCATGGTCGGTACCCCCGGCGTCGTTCTCCAGCACGCGGCGCCCGAACTCGCTCATCACGATCACGTTCACCCGCTGCAGATGGCTGCCGTCCAGATCGGAGCAGAGCGCGAACAGTCCCTCGGACAGTGTCTGAGTCAGGTTTCCGAACCAGTCGTAACTCTGGCCGGGATTGCCCTGGCCATTGTGCGTGTCCCAGCCGCCGTAATCGACGGTGGCGACGCGCAGGCCCAGCTCCGGATGGCGGATCAGCGTCGCGAGCATCTTGAGTTGCGAAGCAAAGCTGGTTGACGGATACGTGACCCCATTGCCGGGGACGTATGCGGAGAAGTCGATGCTCTCGATCTGTTCCAGTGCATCGAGCGCCTGCCGCCCCTTGCGCTCGACAAGTTCCGATCCCTGCCAGAGCGATGGCAGAACGTCGGCGAACCCGGGATTGCCCGACGTGTTTTCCGCATTGCGCCAAGCCCAATCGCCCGTGTTCAGGCGAAACTCCGAGCCGCTGGCCATGGTGATCGTTTCGGTACTGGCCAGAAGGCTGGCGGCCGTGATCGCGCCGGCGCTCACGGCCGGGATCGCGACTTCCGGGGGCAGCCCGGCGCTTGCCAGATGCCGGGTAAGCCAGCCTTCGCTGCCGGATCGGCCGTTCAGGCCGTACTCCATGAAGGCCTGCGCATCGAAGTGGCTGCGCGAGACTGGCTGATGCACCATGCCGACCGCGTGGATCACCGCGAGCTTGCCGTCCTGATAGAGCGAGTGGAGGCCCGATGCGCGTGGATGCAGACCCCACAGTCCGCCGCTGTTGGCCAACGGCAGCGCGGCGTTTGCTCCGCTCGCGGGGATGCGCGTGGCCGAGCGGGCAAGTTCGTAGTCCGTACGAAGATCGCCGTCGATCGGGGGCACGAGACTGAGGCCGTCCATCGCGCCGCGCAGGAACACGACGATCAGGACGTCATCGGTCGCGCCGCGCGGCGCGGCCAGCCCGACCCGCGTGCGCGCGCCGACACCGGTGGCCAGCGTTGCCATCGCGCCGGTCTTGAGGAAATCGCGTCGATTCATGCTCATCGTTCACCTCAGCGCCGATGGAAGTCGGGGAGACACAGGATCAGCCCGACCATGTGGCGCAGCCGCGATTGCACATAGTGCGCGGCCAGGTTGCCGCTGTTCCAGGCGTTGGAGTCGATGTCCAGCTCGGCATCCGCCGCAGCGTTCTGCCGCATGAAATCGACCAGCACGGTGCGCCGCTGTGCCGAAGGCACGAAGCCGTTGATGCGACCGATCCAGTAGTCGACGATCGCATTGGCGGAGCGCTGCCCGACCGGCAGTGCCGCCTGCGTCTGCGCGACGATGTCGGCGATGTACGGCGCATTTTCGTCGCGCGACTGTCGCAGCACGGTCAATTGGGACAGAAGGCGCCAGGTCATCGCCATGGCGCCTGAACTCGTCCATGCGTTGCGGTGATCGGGATAGCCGTTCGGCGCCGCCCATCCGAATGGCCGATGTCCGGTCTGCTCGATGCGGGAAAACAGTTCCTCGCTGACCGTCCATTCGGAGCTGCTGTCGTAGACCGGCGTGAAATCGGCGCGCAACACCCGCATTGCATGCGCGACCGACACGAATGGCCGCGTCACCTTGGCATCGAACGTCTCGGCGAAGGCGTTCGACAGCAGGATGTGGCGCACGACCCGGGCCAGCTGGTCCGGTGCCTGCCAGTTCGACCCGAACACCTCGGACGCGCTCTGCACCAGCGATTCCGGGGGATCGTCGGCGACGAGCCGGCGGCAGAGCTTGCGGCAGACATGAACCGCCGTGCCGGGATGCGCCGCGAGCGTGTCGAGCAGGAGTTCGCCGTCCATCTCGCCCTTGTAGCTCTGGATGAAACGGTCCAGCACCCACTTGCTGTAGTTGTCGTGCCAGTCGGGACGGAACACGAACGTGCCGTCGTCCTCGTCCGGATACTGCCAGTGACCGTTGCGGACGCTCCATCCGGTAAGGGCCCGCGTCGCGCTGTACACGTCCTCGTCGACGTAGCGCAGCCGCACGTCGATTCCGTCGTAGGCCATGCCCGAGGGCAGCGAGGGATCATCGGGACGCAGCACGCCGGCGTAGTGCTCGGCGCCAAGCGTGTGCAGTTCGACAAGCTCACGCGCGAAGTTCTCGTTCGGCCCGTCGCGTCGGTTCGATCGCAGGTCGAGGAAGTACATCATCGTCGTCGCGCGCGTCACCGCACCGAGCATCTGCCGGAAATTGCCGAACACGTTCGGTCGGATGACGTCGCGGTCGTAGTGCACGAACACGGTCTGGCCGTCGTAATGCCGGCCGTAGGTGCTGAAGTGGTCGTGCCAGAAATCCGTCATGACCTCGAACAACTGGCGCTTGCTGTAAACCGCGCGGACCAGCTTGGCGCACTCGGTTTCCACGATCGGTTGATTGCGTTGCATGTCCGCAACGTTGTGGTCGGCCCATAGCTGCGTCAGCGACTTGAACAGGGTCGGATGGCTGGTCGGCGTGATCCGCACGTCGATCTCCGGGTCCGGGATCGATTCGGGGACGAGCTGCTGCTCCACCCAGGCCTCCCAGCGCTCCGCATCCGTCGTGCCCTGGCTTGCGACTTCGGCGACGAGCTCCGGCGTTGTGCCGTATGTCGCTCGGTTCAGCCAGCGGATGAGTGCCGGCGGCATCGTCACCGCCGCGGCGGAAGGGGGCAATGACGCTTCCGAGGAAGGTTTCCCAGGACGACGCATCGCGGCGGGATCACCCGTGGTGACGGCCGGAAGCAGGGAGAACGCACGGCGCACGGCATCCACGATGGCAGGGCTCGGCATGGGCGGACTCCGGCTTGGCGACGGGTCCGAATCTAGCGCCGGCACGTCCGGAAAACCACCGGGTGACGCACGGATCAGGCGCCGACGATGCGCGGCTCCGGCTCCAGCTCGATGCCGAAGCGCGAGGCAACGCCGTCGCGTACATGGCGGGCCAGCGCGAGAATCTCGGCCCCGGTGGCCCGGCCGAGATTGACCAGCACCAGCGCGTGCTGCTTGCTGACGGCCGCGTCGCCTTCGCGTGCGCCGCGCAGGCCGGCGTGCTCGATCAACCAGGCTGCCGACACCTTGGCGCCCTCGCCGGCGGGCCAGTGCGGAAGATCGGGGTATTTCTCGCGCAATGCCTCAAGGGTCGGACCATCGACCAGCGGATTCTTGAAGAAGCTGCCGGCATTGCCGATCGCGGCGGGATCGGGCAGCTTGCGGGCACGCACCCGGGCGACCGCTTCCGCAGTGGTGGCCGGTGTCGGCCGATCGACGCCCATCGCCGCGAGTTCCTCGCGCACGCCCGCATAGTCCAGGCGCAGCGCGCGCTGGCGCGGCAGGACGAACTCCACCGCCGTCACGATGTAGCGGTCGTATGCGTGCTTGAACAGCGAGTCGCGGTAGGCGAATGCGCATTCGCCTGCGGAAAGGGTCTCGATCCTGCCCTGATGGCGATCGAAGACTTCCACGACCTCGATGAACTCGGCGACCTCGGTGCCGTAGGCCCCGATGTTCTGGATGGGCGCGGCGCCGACGGTACCGGGGATCGCGACCAGGTTTTCCAGCCCGGCGAATCCGTGCGCCAGCGACCAGTGCACGAAATCGTTCCAGTTCGCGCCGGCCTCGACCCGAATCCGCGCCTGCCGGCCGTCGTCGTCGCGGATCTCGATCGCGTGCGCGAACAGCGACAGCACGACCCCCGGCCAGTCGCGCGTGAACAGGACGTTGCTGCCCGCACCCAGCACCAGCAGCGGCAGGCGGCGGACGAGCGGGAAGGCGAGCACCTCGCCCAAAGCATCGATGCGATGGACATCGATCAGGAGTTCGGTCTTGGCCGGAACACCGAAGGTGTTGCGCGCCTGCAGCGGGGCGTGCTCGATGAGCGTGTAGCCGTTCCCGGCCACGGCAACGGACTTGCTCATGACGCGGCGGACGGCTCGCGCAGCGCGTCGGCGCATTCGGCAATGAGCTGCGGGCCGCGGTAGACGAACCCGGTATAGATCTGCACGAGGCTTGCGCCTGCGTCGCGCTTGGCGCGTGCGTGGCGCCCTTCGACGATGCCGCCGACGCCGATCAGCTCGATCGCGGGGGCGAGCCGTTCGCGCATGCCGCGCAACACCGCAGTCGCGCGTTCGAACAGTGGTCGGCCGGACAGCCCGCCACTCTCGGCTGCCATCGGGTCGTCGGCCACGGCAGTCCGGTCGATGGTGGTATTGGTGCAGATCACGCCGTCGATGCGCGCTTCGGAAAGGACATCGGCGATCGCGTCCATCTCGCTTTCCGACAGGTCCGGCGCGATCTTGAGCAGCATCGGCTTGCGCCGTCCGTCGCGAGCGCCGAGGCGTTCCTGCGCCTCGCGCAGGGTGCCGACGAAGCGGCGCAACGACTCTTCCTGCTGGAGGTCGCGCAGGCCTTGCGTGTTCGGCGAGGAGATGTTCACGGTGACATAGCTGGCGCGCGCATGCACGCGTTCGAGGCAGTGCAGGTAGTCGTCGATCGCGCGCTCGTTCGGCGTGTCCTTGTTGCGTCCGATGTTGATGCCGAGCACGCCGTCGAAACGCGCGCGCTCGACGTTGCGAACCAGTGCATCGACGCCTTCGTTGTTGAAACCGAGCCGGTTGATCACCGCCTCGTGTTCCGGAAGACGGAACATGCGCGGGCGCGGGTTGCCGGGCTGCGGCCGCGGCGTGACGGTTCCGACCTCGATGAAGCCGAAGCCGAGTGCCGCCAGCGCATCGACGAACGCGCCATTCTTGTCGAGGCCGGCGGCGAGGCCGACCGGATTCGGAAACTCGATGCCGAGGGCGCGCAGCGGCTGGTGGACCGGCCGCGCAGCGAGCAGCGGCAGCGCACCGGTTCGCCAGGCGGTGCCGATCGCGCGCAGCGCGAGCGCGTGCGCGCGTTCGGCATCGAGCCGGAACAGAAGGGAGCGGACGAGCGAATACATGACCCAGTGTAGCGGGGGGGCGCGGCGTCAGAACACCTTGGCGAGAAACGCGACGCCGCCGAGGAACAGGAACAGCACGATGACCGCGAGAACGCAGAGGACGAGCTGCAGCCAGCCGAGGATCAGACCGGCGATCGCCATGCCGTCTCCTTCCATTGCGCCGGGACCGGCGTTGCGGATCTCGCTGCGTGCCGCATGGCCACAGATGATCGCGACCAGCGCGCCGATGAACGGGATCACGATCCACGACAGTATGCCGAAGATGAGGCTGACCACGGCCAGCGTGCTGGTCTGTCGTGCCGGTACGTTCATGGTGAAACCTCCAGATGGCCGGTGGTGGATTCAATCGCGAAGTGCACCGCGTTTGAGATGCGCCTCGAACACCTCGCGAGGCGAGCGATAGCCTAGCCGCTTTCGCGGTCGATCGTTCAATCGATCTTCGATCCGTTGAAGCTCTTCGTCGGTGATGGTCCCGAGATCGCAGCGCTTGGGCAAGTACTGTCGCAGCAGGCCGTTGAGATTCTCGTTGCAGCCGCGCTGCCACGATGCGAAGGGATCGGCGAAGTAGCACTCGGTCTCCAGAACCACGTCGATCAGGCCGTGTTCGGCGAACTCGCTGCCGTTGTCCAGTGTGAGCGAATGGACGTGATCGATCAGTGGATGGAGAGCGAGCACGATGGCGCGCAGGGTGGGTTCCGCCTCACCGCTGGGCACGCGTCTCAGGCGCGTGAAGCCGGTCGTGCGCTCGACCATGGTCACCACGCGTGCAAGGCCCGTCCCGACGATGGTGTCGCCCTCCCAGTCGCCGACCCGTCGGCGCTCGGCGACGATCGCGGGGCGCTGCTGGATGCGGCGTCCGCCGAAGCGTTGGCGCTCACGCGAGGTGCCATTGCGGCGGCGACGGCGCTTGCGGCAGCGAAGGTGTTTCCACAAGGTGCCGCCCCTGCGACGGTCTTCGGCAACGCGTTGGTAGATGCGCTCGTGGCTGATGGCCACATCACCGTGGCCCGCGATCTGCTCGGGACTCCAGTCCTCGCGAAGACGCGACTCGACAACCGCCCACGTCGACTCACGGATGCGCGGCAGCGAACTGGCATCGTGACGCCGCTTTCGACTGCGCCGTTGCGCGTCACGGGCCGCGTACGAGCCATCCGCCTCGCCGTTGCGACGACGCTCCCGACGCAGGGTCGTCGCATGGCGCCCCATGTGGCGCGCGACCTCCGTGAGCGTCCACCCTCCCTTCATCATCCACTCGATCTGGTACCGCTCTTCCTGGCTCAGGTGCGTATAGCTCATCGTTGCTCCACTTGGCGGTGAAGCGGCGAAGGCTAGCGCCCTTGGGCCACTTCACACGATAGGTGGTGCACTTCAGAGTTGAATCCACCATCGACGA
>ENA-UOVV01001693-UOVV01001693.1-compost-metagenome-genome-assembly--contig:-NODE-1693-length-14900-cov-6.925834_pt1 | contig 14900 bp, 13 predicted proteins | sample MGYA00238155_ERZ761577 | MGnify/ENA primary metagenome ERZ761577 (study PRJEB28898, sample SAMN06268775) | compost metagenome | isolation source: Emeryville, CA | place: USA:Emeryville, CA | collected...
CCGTGCCCGTCGTGGCAACCGTGGCCCTGGTCCTCGTCCTGCGATGGGTGATGCTGGGTGTGGTGGACCTCGGTCATGCCGCCCACTATATACCCCTAGGGGGTATAGGCAAGGGGCGGCTCCGGTCACGCTGGACGGCAATGTCGCATCCGCTCAACACCCCGCTCGGCCGGTTCGGAATCACCACCACGCAGGAGGGCCCCGACGGCTGCCTCGCGTCGATCCCCGCGGGCGGCATGGTGAACCCGCTGACCGGCGCGCCGACCCTCGCGCCGCTGGCGATGTTGGTCGATCACGTCGGCGGCCTGATCAACCATCACCGTCGCGGGCCCGGCGAGTGGACCGTCACCAGCGAACTCGCCCTGGAGGTCGACGCGGACGCGCTCGACGTCATCGCCGCCGCCCCCGACGTCGACGTGGTGGGCCGGTCACGCCCGTTCGGACGCAAGAGCGATGTCGCGCTTGCGATGTGCGAATTCAGCCACCGCGAGGTCGTGCTGGCTACCGCGACGGTGCGCTCGTTCTATATCGCGTTGCCCGGCGACCTGGCGCCGTTCCCGGAGGGGCCCACCGGACCGCTGCCGGCGGGCACGCTGGCCGACCGGATGGCGGTACGGGTCGCCGAGAGCGGCGGCCCCGCCGCGGTGCTGCAGCAGCTGCCCGACCCGGTGCTCAACAACAGCCTGGGCATCGTGCACGGCGGGGTCTCGGCGATGGCGCTGGAACTGGTGGGCTCGGCGGCGGTGAACGCCGATTCCGGCGAGCGGCCGCTGCGCACCGCTTCGTTGCGCGTCAATTTCCTGCGACAGTTCCGCGTTAGCGCCGAATCACGTTATGTGGGAACGGCTTTGCGTGTCGGCCGCAGCAGTGGCATCGCCGAGGCGCAGGCCGTCGGTCCGGACGGGCAGATCGCCATCACGGCTCGGCTGACCGCATATCGGTGAGTTTCGCGTTAGCATCGCCTCATGCCAGATTCCCGCGAAAGCGGCGGTGGGCTTGGCGGATTCATCCGCCGTTCCGGCTATCTGCGGAAGTGGTTGATCCTCGGCATAGCAATAGGCATCATCGCCGGCCTGGGCGCCGTGGTGTTCTATCTCGCACTTGATTACGCAGGCCAGTTCCTATTGGGCTACCTCGCCGGGTACCACATCCCCAAGCCGCTGGGCGACGGCGGCGATCCGGGCTCATCGGGTTTCGAGCGGCCGTGGGCGATCCCGTTGGTGGTGTTCGGCGGGGCACTGGTGTCGGCGTTTCTGGTCGCGAAGTTCGCGCCGGAGGCCGAGGGACACGGCACCGACAGCGCGATCGAGGCCGTGCACACCAACCCGCGCGCGATCCGGGTCCGCGCGATCGTCGTCAAGACCATCGCCAGCGCGCTCACCATCGGCTCTGGCGGGTCGGGCGGTCGTGAGGGCCCCGCCGCGCAGATCTCGGCGGGTTTCGGCTCGCTGCTGACCCGCTGGCTGGACCTGTCCGATGAGGACGGCCGGATCGCGGTATCGCTGGGTATCGGCTCGGGCATCGGCGCGATTTTCGGCGCCCCACTCGGCGGCGCGGTGCTCGCGGCGTCGATCGTCTACCGGGAGGACTTCGACTACAAGGCGCTGGTTCCCGGCTTCATCACGTCGGCGACGGCCTACGCGATCCTGGGGTCGATCCTGGGCTTCGATCCGCTGTTCGGCTTCGTCGCCGCCGACTACCAGTTCGACCACCCGCTGGATTTGAGCTGGTTCGTGCTGATCGGCATCGTCGCCGCGGCCATCGGCTACCTGTACGCCCGGATCTTCTACGGCACCGTCGCGCTGACGAACCAGCTGCCGGGCAACAAGATCGTCAAGCCGGCGCTGGGCGGACTGGCGGTCGGCCTGCTCGGCCTGCTCATTCCACAGGTGCTCGCCAGCGGGTACGGCTGGGCGCAGAAGGCGGCCGCCGCCGACACGCTGATGACCATCCCCCTGTGGATCGTGCTGATTCTTCCGCTGGCCAAGATCGTCGCGACCTCGCTGTCCATCGGCACCGGGGGCTCGGGCGGCATCTTCGGCCCCGGCGTGGTGATCGGCGCGTTCGTCGGTGCGGCGATCTGGCGCCTCGGCGATCTCCTGCACGCGCCGGGGATTCCCGACAGCCCGGCGGTGTTCGTCGTCGTCGGGATGATGGCCTGCTTCGGCAGCGTCGCGCATGCCCCGCTCGCGGTGATGATCATGGTGGCCGAGATGACCGGGTCCTTCTCGGTGATCCCATGCGCGATGGTCGCGGTGGGCATCGCGTATCTGCTGATCACCCGCACCGATGTGTCGATCTACGCCGCGCAGCGGCGCGACCGCGACTCCGTCGCGGCGGTCGAGCGGCCCGCGGACTGAAATTTCACCCGCGTTCGCGTTGCCTGACCGCCGCGCATCGCGGCTTCGTTTTGGTTACCGGAGTTAAGTTCCGTCAACGAAAATAGAGGTTGCTACCGACATCAACTTTCGTTTGCGGGATTCGGGTGCCGTACAATTTACAGCAATGCAGATTTACGAATTTCCGCCGCTTATTACCTGCTTCTAATTGTCACGCTAGTTAATATGTCCCAGATTTGGGAATTAACTATCAATCTTTGCGCTTGTGTGCTAGTTCTGTTGTTGCACCCCTGCGTGTTCATGGCCAGCTAAGAGGTCTCGGGGAGGGCCTCGGCAGAGAAAGGACCGGGCAATGAGGATTGCCAAGCAGAAATCAGTCGCGACGGCGACCTTGGCGATGGGCGCGCTGGCGGTGGCCGGCGTCGCGGCGTATGTGGTCGAGCCACCGACCCAGGTCGCCAAGCCGAACCCGTTGATCGTCCAGCACGAGGACATCCAGCTCGTCGGCCTGTTCGGCAATCTCACAAAGGTCATCACGACGGTGACGAGCACCGTCACGGCCGCGGTCCCGCTGCTGGACCCGGTGGTCACCCCCCTGATCAGCGATGCCGCCCCCGACTCGGGCGGCAACGGCGGCCTGCTCATCGGTAACGGCGCCGACGGCGTCGGCGGCGCGAGCGGCGGCAACGGCGGCCTGCTGCTCGGCGACGGCGGCAACGGCAGCAATGCTGTGGTCGCCGGCGCCGACGGCGGCAACGGCGGCTCGGCCGGCCTGCTCGGCAACGGCGGCAACGGCGGCAACGGCGGGGGCGACCTCCAGGTCGGAGATTCGACGGGCGGCGCCGGCGGCGCCGGCGGCAACGGTGGCCTGCTGATCGGTGTCGCGGGCAGCGGCGGCGACGGCGGCGGCGCGTTCACCACCGTGTCCGGCACCGCGACCGGCGGCGCCGGCGGCGACGGCGGCCAGGGCTCGCTGCTGATCGGCACCGGCGGCAGCGGCGGTAACGGCGGCGACGCAATCGCGGTCGCAGGCAACGCGGTCGGCGGCGACGGCGGCGACGGCGGCGACACCATCATCGCCGGCTCCGGCCGCGAGGGCGGCAACGGCGGCGCCGCGGCCGTGGGCAACGGCGACGCGACCGGCGGTAACGGCGGCACCGGCGGGCACGGCGGCCTGGTCAACGGCGCCGGCTACGACGGCGGCAACGGCGGGGACGCGCTGGTGACCGGCACCGGCGAGGCGACCGGCGGCGACGGCGGCAACGGTGGCAACGCCGGCCTGATCAGCCCGGCCGGCGACGGCGGCGACGGCGGCGACGCACAGACCAACGGCACCGGCGGCTCGCACGGCGGCGACGGCGGCGACGGCGGCCACGGCGTGCTGCTCGCCGGCGAGGGCGACGGCGGCGACGGCGGCAACGGCGGCACGGCGGTCACCGGCATCGGCGATTCGCACGGCGGCGACGGCGGCGACGGCGGCCACGCCAGCATCCTCACCGGCACCGGTGGTGACGGGGGCGACGGCGGCGACTCGCTCACCTTCAACGGCACCTCCACCGCCGGTGACGGTGGCAACGGTGGTGGCGGCGGCCTGCTCGCGGCCTCCGGCGGGGACGGCGGCGACGGCGGCGACGCCTTCGCCAGCGGATCCGCCAACGGCGGTGACGGCGGCAACGCCGGCAACGGCAGCCTGAGCACCGGCGGCGGCACCCCCGGCCAGGGTGGCTCCGGCGCCGGTGGGCCGGGTAGCGAGGACGGCGCCGACGGCGACTAGCCGCTCGAACGGTGTGTGGCCGGGGCGGAAACGTCCCGGCCACTTCCGTTTTCGGCTGCGGACGGGTCGGCATAGCAACGGTTTCCGGACGTCAACGATTCGGTCACGACCGCGCGAATTCGGTGTCCTGCCGGCCCGCGCATGCCAACCTCAGCAAAGGCGTCACACCAACGAAGGATTTGCGCAAATGAATGAACCCAACATGCTCCATCGCCTCGCGGCGGAGTTCATCGGCACGTTCTGGCTGGTCCTCGGCGGCTGCGGCAGTGCGGTCTTCGCCGCGAAGTTCGTCGCCGATGACATTTCGCTCGGCATCGGATTCCTCGGCGTCTCACTCGCATTCGGCCTCACCGTGCTGACCGGTGTGTACGCCTTCGGCACCATCTCCGGCGGCCATTTCAACCCGGCGGTGACCCTCGGTGCCGCGCTCGCCCGGCGCGTCGAGTGGCGCGCGCTGCCGCTGTACTGGGTCACCCAGGTGATCGGCGGCCTGGTCGCGGGCGCGTTGATCTACTTCATCGCGTCCGGCCAGGAGGGCTGGACCGCGACCGGCAACATGGCGGCAAACGGCTACGGCGTCAACTCGCCCGGCGGCTACACGATGTTGGCGGTGCTGGTCACCGAGGTGGTGCTCACCGGGATCTTCCTGTTGGTGATCCTCGGCTCGACCGATGACCGCTGGAAAGCCTCAAAGGGCTTCGCGGGCTTGTCGATCGGCCTCACGCTGACGCTGATCCACCTGATCTCGATCCCGATCTCGAACACGTCGGTGAACCCGGCGCGTTCCACCGCCGTGGCGTTCTTCAACGGCGACGGAGCACCCGCGCAGCTGTGGCTGTTCTGGCTGGCGCCGCTGGTGGGCGCCGCCATCGCCGGCATCGTGTACCCGTTCCTGTTCGGCGGCCCCGAGGAACTCGCCGATCAGCCGGTGCGCGAAGACGCGCTGAGCCGCTGAGGACTACTTAGCGGGCGCCTTCTTCTTGGCGCGGCTGGCGGCGGCCTTCTCGGTCCGCGCTCCCTCGTTGGCGAGCTGGCCACCGGAGTTCTCCAGGTGCGCACGCACGAACCACTGGAACTTCTCCAGCTCGCCGGCGTGGGAGATGAGCATGTCCTGCGAGACGAGGTCGAGATCCTCGAGCGTCTCGATGCACTTGCGGGTGTCCTCGATGACCCCGGTGTACACGAGATCGAGAGCGGCCAGGTGCGCCTGCACGGTGTCGCGCTCGACCGAGTAGTCGTCCCAGGTGCGGTCCTTGAGGATCGCGCCGGGAGTACCCAGAGGTGAGCCGCCGAGCGTCGCGATGCGCTCGGCCACCTCGTCGGCGTACCCGCGCACCAGATCGACCTGCGGGTCGATCATCTCGTGCACACCAATGAAGTTCGGCCCCACCACATTCCAGTGCACGTGCTTGAGGGTCAAATGAAGATCGTTGTAGGTGCTCAGTTGCTTCTGCAGCAGGTCGGCAACCTTGTTGCCGTCGGCTTCCGCCAGACCGGGGACAGTGAATGAAGTCATGAGCCCCGCATACCCACACTCACGCGAGGTATGCGTGACCCGCCTGATTCACCCGCGTCCGCTTTGCCTGCCCGCCGCGCCCGCGGGCATTTGCATTGCGCAGAGTTAATCGCTGCAAGCGCACATATGAGTTGCTGTGATGTGCCGACTGATTTGCAGAACGTAGACATCAAGGGAACTTTCAGGAGCTGACTCCGGGACCTCGGCCAGCTGTTTACGTGTATCTATTATCGGAATAGTCAATATTCCGGGTGTTCCAGCGTCGGGCTTTGCAACTCTTGAGCGTGCGCTATATATGTTGCCGGAGTCCATGTGTGTTCATGGCTAGCTAAGGAATTGGGCGGGGCTTCGGTATGGAAAGGAGTCAGTATGAGGATTGCCAGGCAACAATCGGTTTCGACGGCGACCTTGGCGATGGGCGCGCTGGCGGTGGCCGGCGTCGCGGCGTATGTGGTCGAGCCACCGACCCAGGTCGCCAAGCCGAACCCGTTGATCGTCCAGCACGAGGACATCCAGCTCGTCGGCCTGTTCGGCAATCTCACAAAGGTCATCACGACGGTGACGAGCACCGTCACGGCCGCGGTCCCGCTGCTGGACCCGGTGGTCACCCCCCTGATCAGCGATGCCGCCCCCGACTCGGGCGGCAACGGCGGCCTGCTCATCGGTAACGGCGCCGACGGCGTCGGCGGCGCGAGCGGCGGCAACGGCGGCCTGCTGCTCGGCGACGGCGGCAACGGCAGCAATGCTGTGGTCGCCGGCGCCGACGGCGGCAACGGCGGCTCGGCCGGCCTGCTCGGCAACGGCGGCAACGGCGGCAACGGCGGGGGCGACCTCCAGGTCGGAGATTCGACGGGCGGCGCCGGCGGCGCCGGCGGCAACGGTGGCCTGCTGATCGGTGTCGCGGGCAGCGGCGGCGACGGCGGCGGCGCGTTCACCACCGTGTCCGGCACCGCGACCGGCGGCGCCGGCGGCGACGGCGGCCAGGGCTCGCTGCTGATCGGCACCGGCGGCAGCGGCGGTAACGGCGGCGACGCAATCGCGGTCGCAGGCAACGCGGTCGGCGGCGACGGCGGCGACGGCGGCGACACCATCATCGCCGGCTCCGGCCGCGAGGGCGGCAACGGCGGCGCCGCGGCCGTGGGCAACGGCGACGCGACCGGCGGTAACGGCGGCACCGGCGGGCACGGCGGCCTGGTCAACGGCGCCGGCTACGACGGCGGCAACGGCGGGGACGCGCTGGTGACCGGCACCGGCGAGGCGACCGGCGGCGACGGCGGCAACGGTGGCAACGCCGGCCTGATCAGCCCGGCCGGCGACGGCGGCGACGGCGGCGACGCACAGACCAACGGCACCGGCGGCTCGCACGGCGGCGACGGCGGCGACGGCGGCCACGGCGTGCTGCTCGCCGGCGAGGGCGACGGCGGCGACGGCGGCAACGGCGGCACGGCGGTCACCGGCATCGGCGATTCGCACGGCGGCGACGGCGGCGACGGCGGCCACGCCAGCATCCTCACCGGCACCGGTGGTGACGGGGGCGACGGCGGCGACTCGCTCACCTTCAACGGCACCTCCACCGCCGGTGACGGTGGCAACGGTGGTGGCGGCGGCCTGCTCGCGGCCTCCGGCGGGGACGGCGGCGACGGCGGCGACGCCTTCGCCAGCGGATCCGCCAACGGCGGTGACGGCGGCAACGCCGGCAACGGCAGCCTGAGCACCGGCGGCGGCACCCCCGGCCAGGGTGGCTCCGGCGCCGGTGGGCCGGGTAGCGAGGACGGCGCCGACGGCGACTAGCCGCTCGAACGGTGGCCGGGACGAAAACGTCCCGGCCACTTCCATTTTCGGAGTGCTGACTAGATTGCGCGCAGGTTCGGGATCGGCTGGCGCGCACCGAACCGGGGATTCACCGCCAGCCCGCTGACCTCCAGCAGGCGCACCGCGCGGTGCCGGTGCGGGCGCATCGGTTCGAGCAGTTCGACCATCGCCGGGTCGTCGATCGGATAACCCAGCAGGCTCCAGCCGACCATCTTCGCGATGTGGTAGTCACCCACCGACAACGCATCGGCGTCGCCGAGCGCGCGCTGCGCCGTCTCGGCCGCGGTCCACTCCCCGACGCCCGGCAGCAACATCAGCGCCGCCCGCGCCGCCGCGGGCTCGCGGTCCACCAGCCGCTCCAGCGAGTCGGCCCGCTGCGCGCACGCCACCACGGTGCGGGCCCGGCCCGGGTCGACGTTCGCGCGGTGGAACTCCCACGACGGGATGCGGTGCCACACCTGCGCCGACGGCGGCACCCGCATGTGCTGCGGCGCCGGCCCCGGCGCGGGCGCACCGTACCGCGTCACCAACCGGCGCCAGGCCCGTCGGGCATCCTTGCCCGCCACCCGCTGTTCGAGCACCGCCGGGATCAGCGCCTCCAACACCCGGCCGGTGCGGCCCAGCCGCAGATGCGGGACGCGCCGCCGGGCCTCGGCCAGCGTCGGTTCGTCGGGGCGGAACGAGGATGCGTCGTCGTCGAGTCCCAGTTGGGCGGGCAGAGATTCGATGAACTCGGCCGCGCCGGCACCCCACGCCTCGCAGTCGACGGTGTTGGGCGCCGACTTCGTGATCCGCGCGGTGACCGGGCCGCTGCGCATCAGGCTGGTCCGCCAGATCGCCCCGTCGGGGGCATCGTGGTAGCACGGGTCGCCCCGGCCGCGCCGCAGCGGTGACAGCGTCAGGCCCGGGCTGACCGGGCCGGCGAAGACCACGCTGGTGGTGCGGTGCACCGCCTCAGGCTATGCGACGGTGATGGCAGCCTTGTCCGGATAGAACGCGACGTGTCCGGCGATCTGCGCAACGGCGGGATACGGGTTCTGGTAGGCCCAGACGGCGTCGTCGACGGTGGCCCCGGCCTCGGTGACGACGTGGTAGTAGCTCGCCTCGCCCTTGTACGGGCAGTAGGTCGTGGTGTCGCTGCGCCGCAGCCTCGCCGCCACCACATCGCGGCCGGGGATGTACTGCACAGCCGGGTAGGTCGACTCCTGCAGGGTGAGCGCGTCGTCGGTGTCGGCGACAATCTCGCCGTTGACCAGCACCGTGACGTGCCGTCCGGTGGGCGTGACGGTGATCGGATGCGCGTCGGTGGGTTCGAGGACGGGGCGTTCGCTCATGTGAGGGGCAACGCGGCCACTCCGGTCCGGGATTCCCGGCCCGCCGATACGATCACCGCATGACTGCGAACGCACCGGCCACCGCCTCGGCCGAGGTCGACGTGAAGGCGGCCCCGCAGCACGTCTACGCGCTGATCACGGACCTGCCTACGCTGGCGGCGCTGGCCGAGGAGACCGCGGCGATGACATGGCGCAAGGGCAACGCGGCCCGCCCCGGCGCGGTGTTCAAGGGCACCAACCGCAACGGCTTCCGGCGCTGGACCACGACGTGCACGGTGACCGACGCCGAACCGGGTCAGACCTTCGCATTCGACGTCAGCTACCTGGGCATCCCGGTCTCGCACTGGCGCTACGACATCACCGCCACCGCCGACGGTTGCCGGGTCACCGAGCGGATGTGGGACCGCAGGCCGGGATGGTTCGTCAAACCCGGTGGACTCGCCACCGGCGTGATGGACCGCCCGACGGCCAACACCGAGCACATGAAGCTGACCCTGCAGCGGCTCAAGGCGAAGGCCGAGACCGGCTAGGGCCGCCCGGCGATCTTGTCGGCGACAACCGCGATCGGCGACGTCGTGGCGCGCCCACGCGCCTCGTGGCGGTCGGCGACCCGGTACGCGAGGTACATGCCGCGCACGCCCAGCCAGCGCAGCGGTTCGGGCTCCCAGTTGCGCGACCGGTGCCCGACCCACGGCAGTTCGGTCAGCGGAGTGCGCTGGCCCAGCACCAGATCCGCCAGCGTCCGGCCGGCCAGGTTGGTGGCCGTCACCCCGTGCCCGACGTATCCGCCCGCCGAGCCCAAACCTGTTACAGGATCGAACAATACGGTTGCCTGCCAGTCCCGCGGTACGGCCAGCACCCCGCACCACGCGTGCGTGATCGGGACGTCGCTGACCTGCGGGAGGATCGAGTGCAGCATCGCCTTGAGTTGGTCGATGGTGCGTACGGGTACCCGGCCCTCGACATCGGTGCGCGACGCGAACCGGTACGGCACGCTGCGGCCACCGATCGCGACGCGGCCGTCGACGGTGCGCTGGGCATAGAAGAAGCCGTGTGCGGTGTCGCCGAGCGTCTCGCAGTCCTGCCATCCGATCTCGTCCCAAAGGTGTTGCGGTAGAGGATCTGTCGCGATCATCGAACTGTTCATCGGCAACCAGCGGCGGCGCAGTCCGGGCAGCGCGGCGGTGAACCCCTCGGTGGCGCGCAGCACGACCGGGGCACGCACGGTGCCGTGCGCGGTGGTGACGGCACCCTTCGTGATGGCGGTCGCGGCAGTGTTCTCGTAGATATCGACACCGAGGCGGTCCACCAGGTCGGCCAGACCGCGCACCAGTCGAGCTGGCTGGATGCGTGCGCAGTGTGGGTTGTGGTAGGCCGACACCAGTCCTGCAATCCGAATCCGTTCGGCTGCTTGCTCTTTCGTCAACGGTGTGATGCCGTCGATCTGCCAGGAGATCTCCTCGTCCATCGCCGCCGCCAGCCGCGCGGCCTGTGCGGGGTTGCGGGCGATCTCCAGCGTGCCGCCCTTGACGATGCCCGCGTCGATGCCTTCGCGCCGCGCGACGTCGATGACCTCGTCGACGGCCTCGTTGAGCGCCCGCTGCCAGCGCACCACGGCGTCGCGGCCGTGGCGCTCGGCCATCCGGTTCCGGTCGCCGGGCACCAGCCCCGACAGCCAGCCACCGTTGCGACCCGAGGCGCCGAAACCGGCGAACCGCGCCTCGAGCACCGCGATCCGCAGGGTGGGGTCGGCGCGCCGGAGGTAGTACGCGGTCCACAGCCCGGTGTAGCCCGCGCCGACGATGCAGACGTCGGCGTCGCGGTCGCCGGGCAGCGCCGGGCGCGGCGGCGGGTAGTCGTCGAACCAACCGGAGACGCGGCCGTTGATGGGTGCGGGCACCGCCCGATTCTGGCAGTGCGGCTTCGGTGGTGTAATCGCCGGATGACCAAACTTGAGCGGCGGGGCGCGGTGTATGTGCTGACCCTCGGCGAGGACGAGATCCGCTTCCACCCGGACCGGCTGAGCGCGATCAACGCCGCCCTCGACGAGGTCGAGGCCGCCGACGGGCCCAAGGCCGTCGTCACCACCGGGGTCGGCAAGATCTACTCCAACGGCCTGGACCTGGATTACCTGGCGGCCCACCCCGAGGTCGCCGAGGCGAACCTGGCCGATGTGCACGCGCTGCTGGCCCGAGTGCTGGCGTTCCCCGCCCCGATGGTCGCCGCGGTGCAGGGGCACGCGTTCGCCGCGGGCGCGATGCTGACCCTCGCGCACGACCTGACCGTGATGCGCTCCGACCGCGGGTTCTGGTGCCTGCCCGAGGTCGACCTGGGCATCCCGTTCACGTCGGGGATGAACGCGTTGATCCGCTCGCGGTTGCCGATCGCGACCGCCCACGACGCGATGACCACCGGCCGCCGCTACGGCGGCGAGGATGCGCTGGCCGCCGGCATAGTGGCCCGCACCGCCGCCGAGGGCGAGGTGGTCGACGCCGCCGTCGCGCTGGCCGAGGAGCGCGCCCCGAAGGCGGGCGCGGTGTTCGGCGCGATCAAGGCGCGGCTGTACGCCGAGGCGATCGCGGAGTTGAAAGCCGGCTAGTTTCGGGGGCTTTCGGGCTCGTCTGAAGCGGCTACGGCTGTGAATCGACGCCTATCCACAGCCCTGCGCGCAGAAGTAGAGGTCGGCGCACCGGAATTGTCGGCCGCTCGGCGCACACTGGCCGCAACTTCGACAGAAAGGTGCCGCCATGTGCTGGCTGTGCGACCATCCCGACCGAACCGTCGACGACTATCTGGCCGAACTGCGCGCGACCATCTCCGAACACGGCTGGGCCGTGCAGTTCGTCGAGGACGCCGACCGTCCGTTCGCCTACACCATCGGCCTTTTCGACCGTGGGCTGCCGGAGCTCTTGGTGACCGGACTGCCGCCACACGACTCGGCGCATCTGCTGAACTGGGTGGCGGCGCACTGCGTGTGGGGTCTGGAGCTGGTTCCCGGCGATCAGTTCGCCGACCCGGGTGGTCGTCGCCTTGAGGTGGTGCGGGTGGAGGTGCCCGACGCGCATCTGAAATTCGCGGTCGCCGTGGGCGGCCGCAACGTGCGGGCGCTGCAACTGGTCTGGGCGGACGCCCGCGGCCGGTGGCCCTGGGAGACGGGTTGGTCCACGGGCCGGCGCAGTCAGCCGGTGCTGGGTGTGCGCGCCGCGGCGGCGTGACCTCAGAACGCGTAACGGTGGTACTGCGCCAGGTAGCGCCATGACGGCACCAGTGACATCAGCCTGGCTGTCGCGCGGTAGTACCAGGCGACGTGCTCGAACGTCGGTGAGTCGAACGGCGACACGCAGGCCAGCAGCCGCAGCCCGGGCACCGCCGCGAGGATGTCGCCGGGCCCGTCGATGCCCCAGTGCAGGGTGGCGCCCGACCGGCGCACCACCGCGTTGGTCCACTGCGACCTGATGCCGAGCCGGTTGAACGCGTCGAACTGCAGCTCACCGGTCGCGAACCGGTCCACGATGCGGCGCAGCAGCGCGATGCCCGCCTCCGCGGTGAGGTACATGGTGAGTCCCTCGGCGAGCATCAGCGTCGGGCGGTGGGCGGGCACCTGCGCCAGCCAAGCGAGGTCGGTCACGGAGGCGGCCACGACGCGGCAGTGCTCGCGCGGCGGGTACACCCGGGCGCGCAGGTCGGCCACGTCCGGATAGTCGACGTCGAACCACTCCACGTCCGGGCCTGGGTCGAGTCGGAACACCCGGGCGTCCAGGCCGCAGCCCAGGTGCAGCACGACGGCCTCGGGGTGGACCGCCAGGAACTGGCGCGCCCAGCGGTCGAAGTGCGCGGTGCGGGTGGTGACCGACGGCGAGGTGGCCCTGGTGATCGCCGTCCTGGACCAGTCGTAGTCGATGCGGGCGACGGCTTCCTTGGCGAAACGGTCACCGAGCACGGGGTGCGGCAGGTCGGCGTCGAGCGCCTTGGCGTACAGCGTGGCCAGCATGGTCAGCGGCGCTCCGGACAGGCCGATGCGGAGCTTGCCGGTCACCCGTCCGAGGCTAGTCCGCAGGAGGTTGTGCCGACGGTGACTGAACGGGCTCGGCGTGCCGTTCCGCCGAATGCCGTTGGCGATCATGCGGATCGGAGCTCTCCGCACGTCAGCTAGGCGGCCACCGCGGCATCCTCCGGAGCCAGCCGCCTGCGGGCGCGACTGACGAGTTGGCGGGCGTTGGCCTGGCTCACCCCGACGATCCCCGCGATGTCGGCGTACGCGTAGTCGAACGCCTCACGCAACACGAACGCGGCGCGCTCGGCCGACGAGAGCCGTTCGAGCAGCGGCGCGATGAACGCCCACTCCGCGCTGCGTTCCACCACATGCTGCGGGTCTGACGCGGCATCCGCCGGCTCGGGTACATAAGAACCACAACAGCTTTCGTGTCGCGCCCGCGCCGACTGCACCACATTGAGGCACAGCCGCTTGGTGGTCGTCGCCAGATACGCACCCGGATCGGCGACGCCGGAACGATCGCACATCTGCCAGCGCAGCCAGGTCTCCTGCACGGCGTCCTCAGCCTCGCCGCAGTCGTTCAGGATTCGAAAGGCGATGCCGAACAACCGATCTCGCACCGAGAGGAATACCTGCATCCCGTCATCGAGCGCACAGGCCGACATCGGTCGCCCCTTTCGAAGAGCGTCAGACCGCCGCGCCGCCACCGTCGGCGTGCAGCGTGGATCCGGTGATGAAGCTGGCCCGCGGGGATGCCAGAAACAGCACCGCCTCGGCGATCTCGGCCGCGTTGGCCGTCCGGCCCAGCGGCAACGCCCGGCCCAGCGCCTCGTTCGTCTCGCCCCATTCCGCGCCCACGCCTTCGGTGCGCGTGGGCCCCGGCGCGACGCTGTTGACCCGGATCCCGTGTGCGCCGAACTCGGCGGCCCAGGTGCGGGTCAGCGACTCCAGCGCGGCCTTGGACGCGCTGTATCCCGACGCGCCTGCGACGCCCTTGAACGCGACCATCGAGGTGACGTTGACGATCGACCCGCGACCCCGCTCGAGCATCCCGGGGACCAACCCGGCCACCAGGAAGTAGGCGCCGCGCACGTTGGTGTCGAAGATCGACTCGAACGCCGCCGCGTCCTGCTCGACGGTCGGCGCACCGCGGAAGTCGGCGGCGTTGTTCACCACGATGTCGACCGCCCCGCACGCGGCGACCAACTCCCGCACCGAGTCCAGATCCGCGAGGTCGGCCCGGACGAACCGGGCGTTCGCGCCGATCCGCCGCGCCGCCGCCTCACCCCGCTGCGCGTTGCGCCCCGAGATGACGACGCTGGCGCCCTCGGCGGCCATCAGCCGCGCCGACTCCCAGCCGATGCCCGCGGTGCCCCCGGTGACCAGAGCGACGTGTTCGGCGAGTTCCATGCGACCAGCCTGTCGCGGCCGGCCCACGGTCGGACCCTGGAAAACCCGTAGTCTCCGGTGCCCCTACGTGGTCGGGAACCGCCCCCGCAACTGGCGGCGCGACGTGATGGCGAGCTTGGCGAACACCTTGCGCAGGTGCCATTCGACCGTGTGTGCGCTGATGAACAGTTGCGCGCCGATCTCCTGATTGGTCAGGCCCGCCCCGGCCAGCTCCGCGATCTGGGCCTCCTGCGCGGTCAGGCTCTTGTCGGAGCCGACTGCGCGCCTGCGGGCGGTCTCCCCGGTCACCAGCAGTTCGCGCCGGGCCCGTTCGGCGAACCCCTCCGCACCCATCCGCGTGAACTTCTCATGCGCGGCGCCCAGTTGTTCGCGGGCGTCGACGCGACGGTGCTCGCGACGCAGCCACTCGCCGTAAAGCAGCTGGGCACGCGTGGCGTACACCGCGATGCGGGTGCGGGCCAGCCGGTCGATCGCCTCGCGGTAGAAACCCTCCGCGCCGCGCCCGTCGTCGACCAGCGCGCGACCCATCGCCAGCACGCCCAGCGCCCAGTCCGTGCCCGCGGCCTCGGTGCGCTCGGTCAGCCGCGCCAACGCGTCGAGCGCCGACTCCCGCTCCCCGCAGCGCACCGCGGCCTCCACCAGTTCGCCGAGGGTCCAGCCGCCGAACCCGAGGTCGTCGTGCTCGGCGGTGCGCCGCGCCCCCTCCAGCGCCGCGCGGTAT
>ENA-UOVV01001697-UOVV01001697.1-compost-metagenome-genome-assembly--contig:-NODE-1697-length-14890-cov-4.286350_pt1 | contig 14890 bp, 19 predicted proteins | sample MGYA00238155_ERZ761577 | MGnify/ENA primary metagenome ERZ761577 (study PRJEB28898, sample SAMN06268775) | compost metagenome | isolation source: Emeryville, CA | place: USA:Emeryville, CA | collected...
TATTTTGCGGAGCCGGTGCAGGTGGAAATTCGCATTCAGGCGCTGCCACCTGAAGTGGAAACGCCGGCGGCCTGCAGCGAGCGTCTGCGCCGGGAAGCCCGCGAAGCGGCAATCCAGCGTCTGCGCGACGATCCACTGGTGCAGCAATTGCAAAAAGAATTTGATGCGAGTTTGGATTTGGAATCTGTTACGTACTGACGATTTCTCCCAATGCGGAGAGGCAATCAACTAATGAGGTGCAACCATGTTCAACATGGATGAAATCATGAAACAGGCCCAGGCCATGCAGGCCAAGATGCAGAAAATGCAGGAAGAGCTGGCCAATATCGAAGTAGTAGGTGAAGCCGGCGCTGGGCTGGTGAAAGTCACTATGAGCGGGCGCAACGACGTGCGCAGTGTAAGCATTGATCCGAGCGTCTTGAAGGAAGACAAAGAATTCCTCGAGGATCTGCTCGCCGCCGCCGTCAACGACGCAGTGCGCCGCGCCGACGAAGCCAAAAACCAGAAAATGGGCGGTTTGGCGGCGGGCTTTAATATTCCTCCCGGCTTCAAAATGCCCTTCTGAGATTCTCTGTGTTAAGTCCCCTTATCGATCAATTGATCCGCTCCCTGCGCATTTTGCCGGGAGTCGGTCCCAAATCTGCTCAGCGCGTCGCTCTCTATCTGCTGGAGCGCAATCGCGAAGGCGCCGTGTCTCTCGCCCACGCGCTGCTGGCGGCGGCGGAACACGTTAAACACTGCCGCAGCTGCCGCACTTTGACCGAGCAAGAGCTGTGCGCCATCTGTGCCAGCCCGCGCCGCGACACGTCTTTGTTGTGTGTGGTGGAAAGTCCGGCGGACGTATTTGCCCTGGAGCAATCCGGTAATTTCAGCGGCCGTTACTTTGTGCTGCACGGACGTCTGTCGCCCATTGACGGTATTGGGCCGGCGGAGTTGGGCATCAATCAATTGGTTGAGCGTTTGGCTGAAGGTATTACTGAAGTGATTGTTGCCACCAATCCAACCATGGAAGGGGAGGCCACCGCCCATTACATCGCCGAAAAAGCCAAACGTCTCGGCGTCAAAGTCACCCGCATTGCCCACGGTGTACCCATCGGCGGCGAGCTGGAATATATCGACGGCGGCACCCTGGCCCATGCCTTGGCCAGCCGGCGGGAGCTGTAAATGAAGGAGTTAACCTTTTGAGCGATTGCACTCAACCCATCGTCTGGGTTGCCGATTCACGGCAGTTGCAGGCGCTCTGTGAGCATTGGCTGACGCTGCCGTGGCTGGCCATGGACACCGAGTTTATGCGCACCGACACTTTTTATCCGGTGCCCGCACTGGTACAGGTGAATGATGGTGAGGCCAATTACTTGTTGGACCCGCGCAGCATTGACGACTTTGCGCCCTTGGCGAAAGTGATGGTTGCTCCGTCCGTACAAAAAGTGCTGCACGCGTGTTCGGAAGATCTGGAAGTTTTTCAGATTTTATTGAAGTGCCTGCCGGTGAATTTACTGGACACCCAGGTGGCTGCCGCGTTTTGCGGTTACGGTTATTCCGTCGGTTACGCCAATTTGGTTAACGCGGTATTGCAAATTCAGTTGCCCAAAGACGAGACCCGCTCCAATTGGTTGCAGCGGCCTTTAACCGAGGCGCAACAACGTTACGCCGCTTTGGACGTGGAATATCTGCACCGGCTCACGGTCATTCTCAAAGCGCAGTTGCAGGAATTGCAGCGCGAATCCTGGGTGGCCGATGAGTGCGATTTGCTGATCAATAATTTTTTGGAAAGCCAGAAATTGAGCAATGCCAGCCAGCGTTTTCGCGGCGCCTGGCGACTCAATCAGTGGCAGTTGGCGGCGCTCATGGAATTAGCAGCTTGGCGCGACCAAACCGCGCAGAGCCGCGATGTTGTGCGCAGTCATGTGGTGCGCGACAAAAGTCTGTTTGCGATTGCCGAACTGTTGCCCAGCGATATTTCTCAGCTGCGCAAAATTCCGGAGCTGGGCGATAAAAGCTTGCGCCGCTACGGTGAACACATTATCGAAATCGTGACTGCCGTGCGCGCCATGCCGGAAGACACGCTGCCGGCACGCCTGCCCAGACCGCCGAGTTCGGCGCAGCAGGCGCGTATCAATAGCATGCGCGATGCCTTGGCGGAGTTGTCGGCGGAGTTGAAAGTCGCTCCGGAATATCTCGCCCGCCGGCGCGATTTTGAGTTTATGATGCGCGCCCTGCAGGAGGGCCGCAGTGGTGATCAGTTATTTCCACCCGGCTTCAACGGCTGGCGTGCGGAACTGGTAAAACCCCGATTGCAGAAATTTTTATGAATGGCGTGATCTGTTGCGTATATCGCAGCACAAAAAAAGAAGGCACTTATTTGTATATCGACAAAAGTCGCGGCCTGGACTGTGTGCCCGAGGCGCTGCTGGAATTATTCGGCAAGCCACAACAAGCGATGACCATGCTGCTGACGGCGGAGCGCAAACTTGCCCGCGCGGATGCAACAAAAGTGTTGGCGGCGCTCGCGGAGCAGGGCTATTACCTGCAATTGCCGCCACCGTCGGAAGCCTATATGCAGGAAATCAACAAGCACAATGACAAACTCATCTGATAGCGGAACCGCCGCTATGGCGGAGCAGATTGTGGATTTGCAAACGCGACTTCTGTTTCAGGAAGACGCGCTGCAAGTGATGAGCGGACAAATGGCGCTGCAGGGGCAGGAACTGCAGACACTGCGTCAGCAGGTGCAGATTCTCAACCAGCGCCTGAACGATCTTTTTTATCAACTGGAGCAGCGCGGCGGAGCTCCAGCCAACGAGCGACCACCGCATTACTGATCGGGATCACTGCATATGTACACACAAGAAGAATATTTGTACGGGTGGCTGGCCTATCTTGCTGGCGTGCTGATTCTGATTCTGTGCGGCTGGATTATCACGGCAAAAATTCCCTGGGCAGGACTGCGCGGACTTATCCGCACGATCGCGATAGTGACGCTGCTGGTGCCCTGGTATGCGGATGCGGAAATGACCTATTTGGCACCGGCCTGGATCATTGCCGCTTTCGAAGGCATTTTTGAAGATAATTTTTTGCGCGCCGGCGGACCTTTGCTTTCTGCGTTGGCAGTGGCTCTCGCAGTGGATGTTGTAGTGCGGGCTATTCTGTTTTTCAAAGGCCGAAAAGCCGAAGCGTCGTAAACCCTGTCCGGCGGTTGAGCATTCGCCAAACCGCCTTTTTGCACGTCATTATTCCCGTTAAATCCCTCTATTTCCGCCAATTTCCCCCACCCGCTGCTATACCTAAACAAAGTCATTGATTCCCGGTTGAATGCGCAAGCGCAATTGCGGCATGTCCGGGTGTAAAAGCGGATCACTATGTATTTATTTTCCCGCAGTTTCATGCCGATTCTGCTGCGCCGCTGCGTCACTGCAGTGGCTTTTCTGTCGTTTCTTTTTGCTGTTGCGACCAATGCGCAAGATGCGCCGCTTAAACCGGACGTGCGTCTGGTGATCGACGTTTCCGGCAGTATGAAGCGCAACGATCCTAATAATCTGCGTCAACCAGCAGTGGATCTGCTGGTGCGTCTGGTGCCGGACGGCGGTAAGGCCGGTGTTTGGACTTTCGGTAAATACGTCAACATGCTGGTGCCGCATCAGCCGGTTAACAGCGCCTGGCGCGAGGCGGCGAGTCGCAAATCGGCGGAGATCAATTCTGTTGGCTTGTTCACCAATATCGGCGGTGCTTTGGAAACTGCCGCGCAAGATATGGCCAGCGGCAATCCGGGATACGCCACCAGTGTCATTTTGCTCACCGACGGCATGGTGGATATTTCCAAATCGCTGGAGGAGAACGAGGCCGAATGGCGCCGGGTGGTGGATCAGGTCTTGCCCGCCTTGAGAAAAGCCGGCTACAAAGTTCACGCGGTGGCCCTGTCGGACGAGGCGGACCGGAATCTGATGGAAAAACTGGCGATCACCACGGGCGGCACTTTTGCAGTGGCCAAAACCGCCGACGATCTGATGAAGATTTTTCTGCAAGCCTTCGATCTGGCTGTGCCGAGTCAGAAGGTGCCCCTGCGCGATAACCGCTTTCTGGTGGATTCCAGCGTGAATGAATTTACCGCGCTGATCTTCCGCAAAAATTCCGCCGAGCAAACCCGTCTGGTCGGCCCCGACGAGGAAATGATTAAGGCGGACAGCAAGCGCGACGATGTGCGCTGGCTGCGTACCAACGAATACGACTTGATCACCGTGCGCGAGCCCTATGAGGGCGAGTGGCAGATCATTGCGGCCATAGAGCCGGAGAGCCGGGTGACGGTGGTGAGCAATCTCGCGCTGCGGGTGAAGGATTTGCCGAGCAATCTGTCCCGCGGCAACCGCGAAACCCTCAGCTTTGTGTTGCAGGGCGATGGCAAAACCATCACCGATCTGAATTTTCTGAAACTGGTGGAAAGCAGAGTGAGTCTGGCGTTCGGTCAGACTGCGGAGGCGGTGGCGCCGGGCCTTTGGGAGACGACGCTCTCAGGCGAGGCGGCCAATAGCTCGGGCCTCTATACCGTCGAGCTGCCCGAGCTGGACAAGATGGGCGTGTACGACCTTCAGCTCACCGTCGACGGCAAAACCTTTGTGCGCACGTTTACCCACCGCTTCACTGTGCGCGAACCCTTTAGCGCCAGCCTCAAGCAGTTTGCGGACGAACAGGGTGTGATGCGCCATATGCTGACGGTGCGCGCCCTCAGTGAACTGATCGATCCTTCGCAGACCCAGATAGTCGCTACCCTTATCACCCCGCAGCGTCGACGCCTGGTGCGACCGGTGGAGCTGGTCAGGCCGGATCAGTGGCAGACCTCTGTGCCGATCGAGGTCCCAGGGGAGTACCAAGTGACGGTGCAGGTGGCAGGCACCGACAAGAACAAAGACTCCTTCGATTACCCTCTGACGCCATTTAAATATCTCTACGGCGGAGACATCACGTTTCCCCCAGCTGCTAGTGAGCCTGAGCCCGAACCAGAGCCGGAACCTGAACCTGAACCGGTAGAGCCTCCACCACAGCCGGAAATTCCGGTAGAGCCCGAGCTGGAAGAAGAGGGCGGCTTGCCCTCATGGTTGCTATATGTGGCTTTTGGCATTGGCAATATCATTGTTCTCGCGGGCGGCTATTGGCTGTTCCGCAAGCTGACCAAAGACAACTCCGAGGCGGCGTCGCTGAGCGTCGCCGATATCCCAATGGAGATGGTGTCGCCAAGCGCTATGTCCATGGATGGCTTGGCGATGGACGATGAGCAGGAACCGCCGATGGAGGACTTGACCGACGATGACCCGGAGCCTGAGGACGAAATACCCGCCCTTCACGATGTGGTGACTGAGGAGGACCTGCGGGACGATTTGGTGGAACAGGTAATGGGCGGCGAAACCGAGGAGGCCAAAGAGGATTTCGCTGCGGAGATCCGCCGGGTTCAGGGCCTTGATATGGATGAGGACGAACTCGACGACGCCATTTCGAATTTAATCGACGAGCTCGACGGCGAGCCGCGCCCGGGTCCGAAACCCACTGATCTGGACGATATGGATTTTCCGGATGAGGGCAAACCTTAAACGCCTCACTCCAAATGCTGACGAATCTGGTCGCGGGTGGCCTCCAGACGTTTGGTCACCCTGCCCAGCAGGTTCTGGCGGATCTTGTCATCCAGATAATCCATAGCGTCCGTGTATGGAATATAGCGATGGTCGAGGTGGCGATCCGGGTCCACCGGAAAGTGCTCTTTGACTTTTTCCAGATCGATATTGCGATAGACCACCACCCGCACAGGTTCATCGCCGAAGAGAATCGGTGTGTGCGGATCCCACTGATAATTTTTCGGGCCGAGAACCTTGTAGGCCATGGGCTGCGGACCAAAGTCCGCATACTGAAACACGATGGTGGAACGGCTGAGGCGCGAGGCGCAGCTGGCGAGCAGCAGGCAGGCGAACAGCAACAACCCAAGTCTCATCGATCTCATAACCTCCATATGCAGAGCGCGTGAGCGAAAACCTTAAACGGAAAATTCGCGGCTTACAGCCAGCCTTTGCTTTTGAAATACAGATAGGGCGCCAAGCCCGAGGCGATCATCAGGCCGATTGCCCACGGGTATCCCAGCATCCAGTCCAGCTCCGGCATGTGGTGGAAGTTCATGCCGTAAATACTGGCCACGAGCGTCGGCGGCAGAAATACCACAGCCGCGATTGAGAAGATCTTGATGATCTGGTTTTGTTCGATATTGATGAAGCCCTGGGTCGAGTCCATCAAGAAGTTGATCTTGTCGAACAGAAAGGTGGTGTGGGACATCAGGGTTTCCACGTCGCGCATGATCTCGCGCAGGGTTTCTGCCGGGGCCACTTGATTGCGCAAATGGCGCAACAAAAATGAGATGTCCCGCTGGGTATCCATCAGACACAAACGGATTTTTCCGTTGCTGTCTTCCAATTCGGCAAGCTGGCTGATGGCCTCTTCCAAATCCGCTTCTTCGTTCTCCAGCACCAGATGACTGACGCCTTCGAGCTGGCGGTGAATATCCTCGATGGCGTCCGCGTGGTTTTCGACTTTTTGTTCGAACAGGGTGACCAGCAGTTGCGTCGGTGAATTGCTTTCCACCTGACCGCGGCGGGCGCGCATGCGCATCAGGCGGAAGTCCGCCACTTCGCCTTCGCGCACGGTGATCAAGCGCTCGCCCTGCAGAATGCAAGCGACGGAGACCGTGTTGTAGCGGCCTTCCTCCTGGGTGAGAAACAGGGAGTGCACGTGAATGCCGGACTGGTCGACGAAGCAGCGCGCCGAGGCCTCGATCTCTTCCACATCGTCCGATTCCGGTACGTCCGTATGCAGTAGCGTTCTCAGCAGTTCTCTTTCGTCATCGCTGGGATCCTGCGCGTCGATCCAGTCGGCTTCGTGCAATTGGATCTCAGGGTTGGGGCCGTGCGCCGATTTTTCGCTGATCAGACCGTTGTTGATTTTGAAGAGTCTCAACATGTGCTTAATTCCCGTTTTAGCGGTTGCTCAGAAAAGGGGCGCGCGGCCCTCAGTGCACTAATACAAAATAAATCACCGCTCCAAGAATCAACCGGTAAATCACATAGGGCATCATGCCGAAACGATTAAGCAATTGTAGGAAGTAGTGGATCGCCAGAATTGCAGTGACAAACGAAGTAAAGCCGCCGATCAGGAAGTGCATCCAGCTCACCACCACATCGCTTTGTGCCAGCTCAATAATTTTTGCCGCAGATGCCAATGCGGTGATGGGAATCGCCAACAGAAATGAAAACCGCGCAGCCGCCTCGCGGGTCAGGCCGAGCATCAAACCTGCGGTGAGGGTAACGCCGGAGCGGGAGGTGCCGGGGATTAAGGCGAGGGCCTGGGCAAGACCGATAAAGGCGACATCGCCCCAGGTGAGTTTGTCCAAATTGCGGGTGCCGCGATTGCTTACGTCGGCGATCCCGAGGAGCAGGCCGAATACGATGGTGGTAACGGCGATAACGGCAATGGAGCGCAGACTGGTATCCACCAGATCCATCAAGGCAAAACCGGCGAGAGCGGTGGGGATAGTGCCCAGTGCCACTGCCCAGGCCAGGCGGCTTTGACCGACTTGGCGTCGCTGTGCAATTGAGAGCAGACCGTCACGGGTGATGGCAAACAAATCTTTGCGGAAATACAGCACCACTGCGAGCAGAGTGCCGACGTGGACAGCGAGGTCAAACGCCACGCCCTGGTCGGGCCAGCCGGTGATAACCGGCACCAGGATCAGGTGCGCCGAGCTGGAAATAGGAAGAAATTCGGTGATTCCCTGAAGGATACCGAGAATGAGTGTCTGCAAGATCGTCATGGAAAATCGAGTCCGTTTGGCCGGCGGGAACAGCCGCCGACGTGAGATTTTTTATTCCAATCTGCCTCGCTGGCGGGGCGCGGTCTGTGCGGCCGCAACCAACGGAAGCGCGAATGTGTAAAATGCTGGCCCTGCCGGGCCTGCGAGCGGCGGCGAGTTTAACAGAAACACTTCCGTCATCGAGATGATCTTGTCCAATTCCGTTCATTATTTACGCCAGGAATGTCTGGCCCGTTCGACCCGGCCTTTTCTCGCCCGCGGTGCGTCCGTGCGCCGCTGCTCCGCCTGCCTGTTGGCGGAGTCCGTGTGCATTTGCCCATGGGCCTCGCAGCGTGAGAGCGCGGTGGATTTTATTCTGTTGCTGCACCACGACGAAGTGTTCAAACCCACCAACACCGGTCGGTTGATTGCCGATATTTTTCCGAGCAATGTCACCGCGTTTGAATGGTCGCGCACCGAGCCGTCGGCGCAATTACTGGCGCTGCTCGCCGATTCGCAGCGCTACCCGGTAATTGTGTTTCCCGCCGACGAAACCAGCGGCCGCACTATCCATACCTCTGCGCCGCAATTGGACGACAAGCGCCTTACCCTGATTCTGCTCGATGGCACCTGGCGCCAGGCCAGTCGCATGTTCCGCTCCTCCTCTTGGTTGGCCGGCTTGCCGGTGATGACGTTTGCGACCAATCAAGAGGGTCGCTACGCGGTGCGCCAGAAAATTCGTGACGGCCAACTAGCGACGGCAGAGGCGGCGGCGGAACTGTTGCGTCTGTGTGGGGAAGAAGAAAACGGTCAGGCGTTGGAAGATTATTTTTTGATATTCAACGAACACTATGTATCCACTCGCAGTGGCCGGCCGGTGACGCAGTTGCCCGCGCATCAGCGTTTGGCGGGTGATGCGATTGAGCGTTTTCCCTAGATCAAAGTCGTAATTAAATCGACGTCTTAAATAAGCCCGCTGACGAGCTATTACGGAGAAATCTCATGAAGGCGCTGGAGCTGAAAGTACCCCCACTGGTGTTGGTCGTGATCATTGGTGGCCTGATGGGCGCAGTCGCCGCGATCAGTCGCGATTTCTTGGTGCCGATGGCTATCCGCTCTTGGGGTGCCTTGCTATTTCTGGTGCCCGGTGTGCTCTTGGTGCTCGCCAGTGTGTGGCGCTTTCGCCGCAGCGATACCACCGTCAATCCAATGCATCCCGACAACGCTTCCGCCCTGGTGACTTCTGGTGTCTACCGCCTCAGCCGCAATCCCATGTACGCCGGTTTTCTGCTGTGCCTGTGCGCCTGGGCCAGTTATCTCGGCAATCTCTACGCATTTCTCGGCCCAGTGATTTTTGTGCTTTATATGAACCGCTTTCAAATTCACCCGGAAGAGCGGGCGCTGCAGCATCTGTTCGGCGAAGAGTACAACGCCTATCGCCGGCTGGTGCGGCGCTGGTTCTGATCAGGCATCCACCGCCGTCATAGCCGCGAGCTCCCCAGTGCGGGCTTCGATATCCAAGCCAGTCTTACATTTCAATAGTTCGCTGATTTGATGAGGTTCCATCAAGCCCCAGTGATAACGCAGCAGCGCGTCTTCGAGCTGGTTGATGTAGGTGGCAATATCGTTGAGCTGCTCGCCACTCAGCGCCACTTTAGGAGCTCGGGTCAGATGAATCGTATCGATCACCCGCAGGCGCAGTTGTGGGTCGCAAGCGTCGAGATTGAGAATGCCGAAATCGGAACTGGTTTGGCTGTCAGTCATAGTGGTGAACCTGTTTTGAATGTCTTTGGAAATGGCTCCATGGCGGAGCGTGGCAATGGCTAGCACTTGTAGCAGATTTGCGCCGCGCCGTCGCGTTTCAGAACACATTCTATGCTTCGTTCGGGTGAATCCTGTGGCGGCAGGAGCATCCAATACTGGAAAGGCAGTCCGCGGAGGAAAATAAGATGAAATTGCAAAATCCTGAACTCCTGCAGCAAGCCAATTATTGGGACGGCCTGTGGCGCCAGTCCAATAGCGGTGAGACGATCGAGGTAAAAAATCCGGCGAACAACGCTCTCGTCGGCAAAGTACCGCGTATGAGCCGCGCGGAAGTCGCTTCGGCTATTCAGGCGGCCGAGCGCGCCTTGATTTCCTGGCGGCAGGAAACCGCACAAAAACGCGGGCAGATTTTGTGCGCCTGGGCCGACCTGCTGTTGCAGCATCAGGACGATCTGGCGGAAATTCTCACCACCGAGCAGGGCAAACCCCTCGCCGAAGCTAAAGGCGAAGTGCGCTACGCGGCTTCTTATTTACAGTGGTTTGGCGAAGAAGCACCGCGCAATTATGGCGATACCATTCCCGCCGCTAAACCCGGACAAAAAATCCTGGTGCAAAAACAGCCCATAGGCGTATGTGGCGCCATTACGCCGTGGAATTTCCCCATCGCCATGCTCGCCCGCAAAGTCGCCGCCGCCTTAGCCGCAGGTTGCACCATGGTAGCGAAACCGGCGGAACTCACACCATTTTCTGCGCTGGCTTTAGCATTATTGGGTGAGCGCGCTGGCGTGCCTGCCGGAGTGTTTAACGTGGTAACTGGGGATTCTGCGGCCATTGGCGATGAATTTACGGAAAATCCCATTATCAAAAAAATCAGCTTTACCGGCTCTACCCGCGTGGGCAAATTACTGCAGCAAAAAAGTGCTACCAATCTCACCAAACTCTCACTCGAACTCGGTGGCAATGCGCCGCTGATCGTATTTGACGATGCTGATCTTACTCTCGCCGTAGAAGGCATAATGGCGGCCAAATTCCGCAACGCCGGACAGACCTGTGTCTGCATCAACCGCCTGTTGGTGCAGCAATCGGTGTATGACGAAGTGATGCAAAAATTAAAAACGGCAGTGGAATCATTGATTGTTGGGGATGGTCACGACGAAGGCGTCACCATCGGCCCCTTAATCAATCAATCCGCAGTGGAAAAATTCCAGCGCCATTATGACGATGCCATAGAACATGGCGCCGAGCTTTTGTGTGGCGACGGCAAAGCCGACGGCAATTTTGTTAAACCGGTATTAATGGCCAACGGCAAACCCAACATGATTTTCGCGCACGAAGAGACTTTTGCCCCGTTGTTAATCGCCATTCCATTTGCCACCGAAGAAGAAGCCATTCGAATCGCCAACGACACTCCTTACGGCCTAGCCGCGTATTTTTATTCCAAAGATATCAGCCGTGTTATGCGCGTTACCGATGCCCTCGAATGCGGCATGGTCGGCGTCAACGAAACCGCCATCTCCAACGCCACAGCGCCATTTGGTGGCATCAAATGGTCGGGCTACGGCAGAGAGGGATCAAAATACGGTATGGATGAGTATTTACAGGTTAAGTATGTATTGTTGGGATGAGGTTTACATTACTCAAATCCGTAGGCGTTTTAATTCCAGGAGGAAATAATTGGGTCCAGCAGTGTCATTAAATCGGCTTGCATAGATATATCTCGAAAAGCTCTAAAGGTTCGATTCATGACTCTTGGGTGAAACTGTGATGTGTCAATCACCTTTTGCGGTTATGTATCTAAATACGCGGATTTACGTATTGTCCCCTCGGTGTGACGTTCCTATAAAGACGTGATCCACGCCGTTCCCGCTCACATCCCGACAATAATTACATAATCCAGATGGAGGACCTATGAGTACTTGTAGATGGCTTTTTATCGGCATAACCCTTTTACTCAGCGCCTGCGGCGGCAAGCTTCAGCCCCACTTGGAATTGCATGGCTATTGGCGCGTTGATCACGGCTTTGATGATAATTGCCAAGTGACTGCCACCTTTTATAAGGATGTGACGTTAGTACTCAGTTTTCACAGTTTGGTGGGGGATGCTTGCCAACCGGAACACTACGGCATCCGGGGGAATGCTGTGATACTCAATATAACATCTAAGAAGGACTATTTTGATAACCAAGGTGCGCTTGCGACGGAGTTGCAAGTGCTCATTCATGACATATGGCTGACAGGAACCTTGCGCTTGACGGAGACTGCAACTGGACTGCGAGCAGTGATGGTGGCAGCGGATGACGATGCAATGGGACTGTTGGTTCCTATGCTCAATAAGGATTTTACGTTGGCAGCCGAGCCAACCGATTGGTTTCAGCTTTTGCGCGGAGCCTGGGGTAAGAATTGTGATCCCGTTGTGCCCAGTTCATGCCCAGTATTGGAGTTTAGTTCTGACATTCACGGGGCAACCACGGTATATAGGAATTGCAATCAGGAGTTGGAGTGCCTCAGCGCCGATTTTTCGGATGTATTTGTTTACGTGGTGAGTAATGTCGAGAAACTGGGCGACGACAAATACAAAATTGACATCGCGACATTTGGCGCGCGCAGCGATGATTCTCCAGAAGCTTATTCTGCGACATTGATTCTCTCGGGAGACGTTTTGGATACCGGAGAATATGAAACCTATACCCGGCTGACAAAATTACCTGTGGTGATCCAATAAAATATCACCCGCCGGATCTGCGGCGGATGATTAAAAACCGGCCATTGGCGTATAAATTTCCGATGACAGACGTACCCAAGGAAGGCTTGTTTGCCGAATTAACGATCAGAGAATATGTGAATTATCAATGGTGGCAACGCGAGCCGATGCGAGGCAAAGCAGAATTTTTATCATGCGGATATTCCAGCTTGCGACTTGGTTTGGTTAATTCAGTGGAAGATTCCAGTAAAATTCCGCGGGTTTGGGGAGGTTGGTTTGAGATGGTGACTGCCTCCATTTTTGGAATTTTCTAATTGGATTAACCATGATTCTGAACTTTTCATTGATTAAATTTCCGCAAAGCTGCTTAAAAATTCTGGGTTTTGCCAGTCTCGGATTAATACTTTCGGCTTGCGGCGGGCAGGGCGGAGTAACGAGTAGCAGCTCCTCTTCATCCAGCAGCAGCTCATCCAGTTCTTCTTCGAGCTCAAGTTCTTCTTCATCGAGCTCCAGTTCCTCATCCAGCAGCAGTTCTTCGTCCTCCAGTTCCAGTTCGTCTTCGAGCTCTGGCGATACCAGCGCTGTATTGCCTGCGAATAACCACAACTTCGCGAAAAGAGCTTCTACTCCGCCAGTGATCGACGGCATCATCGATGAGGTTTGGAACGACACTCAATGGATGGAAATGACCGTTGCGTGGACCGGCTTTGAAAATTTGAAGCAACCGAGCAGTCCTGCGGATTTCTCTGGTAAATACAAAGCCATGTGGACGCCGGAACACCTCTATCTGTTGTTCGACATCACTGACGATGTGATCAACACCAGCGGCCAGTACTGGGAGCACGATACGGTCGAAATTTTCATCGACGAAGACCAGAGCGGTGGCCAGCATAATCAGAGCCACAACGCCTTCGCCTACCACATCAACCACAAGTTGGAAGTAGTGGATAATGGCGGCGACCCAACGATGATCGCCAGCCATATCAACGCTAAGATCAACAGCCAAGGCACCCGCCATATTTGGGAGATTCGCATCGAGATCTATGGCAATCACAACGGCTACGTCCTAAGCGAACAAGAAGCGGCTCGTGTAACTCTGGAAGCTGGCAAAGTCATGGGCTTTACCCCCAGCTATATCGACAACGATGGCAACGGCACTCGCGAGCACTTTATGAGCTCCGTGAACACGCCCGGGCATCAGCAAAATCAGGGTTATTTGAACGCGGATTCCTTCGGCTCGCTGGAACTGATCGAATAACTTCCTCCTTGGTGGTCCATTGGAGTCCTTCAACGGACCACTGGCCCGCGCCGGGCACCCGGCGCGTCTTCCTGATGTAAAATCCGGCTCTTCACTGGTCACAGCCTGAGCCATGCCCTCAACATCTCCCCCTCGCCGTATCGCCCATCTGGATATGGATGCCTTTTTCGCATCTGTTGAACTGCTGCGCTATCCGGAATTGCGTGGTTTGCCGGTGGTGGTGGGAGGCCGCTCGGCGCATAAGCCGGTGGACTTGCCGGACGGTACGCGACGCTACTCGCGCTTGCGGGATTATGTCGGCCGCGGTGTGGTCACCACTTCCACTTACGAAGCTCGCGCTCTCGGCGTATTTTCCGCCATGGGCACCATGAAAGCGGCCAAGCTCGCCCCGGATGCGATTTTGTTGCCGGCGGATTTTGAAGCCTATCGTCACTACTCGCAGTTATTCAAAAAAGCCGTGGTTGAAATTGCGCCGCTGATTGAAGATCGCGGCATAGACGAAATTTATATCGATTTAAGCGAGCACGAAGAGCCATCCCTGGAACTCGCAGCACGCATAAAAAATGCCGTGCGCGAAGCGACGCAACTCACCTGTTCTATTTGTATCGCGGAAAATAAATTATTGGCAAAAATGGGTTCCGAGCTGGATAAGCCGGATGGATTAACCATTTTGACCCGCGCCGATATTCCCACACGCATCTGGCCGTTGGCCGTCGGCAAAGTAAACGGCATTGGCCCCAAAACCGCTGCGCGTTTACACGATTTGAATATTCTCACCGTCGGCGATTTGGCCAGTGCCGATATCGTATTTTTGCGCGAACATTTCGGTTCCAATACGGCGGACTGGTTACACGCTGTCGCGCACGGTGAGGACGACAGACCTTTGGAAACCGGTTCGGAATCCAAATCCATCAGTCGCGAAACCACTTTCGAAAGAGATCTGCACGCGCGTTACGACCGGGAATTATTAACCCCGATTTTTACGCAACTGTGCACACGCCTCGCGGCGGATTTAAAACGCAAAGGTTATCTCGCCCGCACCATCGGCATAAAAATGCGCTACACCGATTTTCGCCGCATCAGCCGCGACCACACCTTACCCGAGCCCACTGCCGACCCGGTGGCTATAAGAAAAGCGGCGGGGGAGTGTTTGCGCCGGGTGGATTTGGAGCGCAAATTCCGCCTGCTGGGTGTTAGAGCCAGCGGCTTGATTCGCCAGGAGGATGTGATGACGGAAGTGGGCTATCAGCTGGATTTGTTTGACGACGACGGGATTTGATTTCTGCGGTGACATTAGATTGGTATCACTTATCGTGCATGAGCGAGTTCACAATTAAACGCTTGGTTGA
>ENA-UOVV01001699-UOVV01001699.1-compost-metagenome-genome-assembly--contig:-NODE-1699-length-14875-cov-3.993725_pt1 | contig 14875 bp, 13 predicted proteins | sample MGYA00238155_ERZ761577 | MGnify/ENA primary metagenome ERZ761577 (study PRJEB28898, sample SAMN06268775) | compost metagenome | isolation source: Emeryville, CA | place: USA:Emeryville, CA | collected...
GGAATATTGATCCGCTTTGAATTCCCCACCCTCGTAAGTCGTCGCGGCACCGCCGGAATTAATGGCGATGACCACTTCGCCTCTGTTTACAGTTCCGGAGCTTGAACTGGACGAACTCGAAGAGGAACTGGAGCTGCTACTGGATGAACTTGAGCTACTGGAAGAAGAACTGGAGCTAGATGAGTTTGGGGTCTGTGATCCGCCACAAGACGCAAGCACAAAGGTAAGAGCTGCCAATGCTGCACCGTTTTTATATTTATGGATGCCAAATCCGATATTACCGCTCATTATTTTCTCCAGCTTTTAGAATTTTCAGCACCGTTAAATTCGGCTTGCACCTTCGCTAAAACCCAAAATAACGGACCAAATTTGATTACAAAAAAAGGGCAGTCAAAACTGCCCTCCTTTGTTGCTTTACGTAAGATTCAGCGGCCCAGTGCTGTTGCCGAACGAAGTCACGTTGGCACCGACGTGCTGCATCATGGCGACAAACAGATCCGCCATTTTTCCGCTGTTGCTATTGATGTGGCGACCAGGGCGGATTTTGCCGTTGCCTTTACCGACGAGCACAACCGGAAGATCGTAATGGCTGTGGGTATTACCGTCGGCAATTTCGCTCGAATAAAGCACCATGCAACTATCCAGCAGTGATTGCCCTTGCACATCCACTTGCGCCTTCAGCTTTTTACACAAGTCGGCAAACTCTTCCATGTGGTATTTATCGATGGCCCTGAGCTCAACGTAATTAGACTCGCGACCGCCGTGGTGGGAAATATTGTGATGGCCGCCACCGATACCCAAGTTGCTGTAAACCCTGCCGGACATACCATTGGAAAAGGCGTAGCTGATAACCCGAGTTAAATCGCAGGTAAACGCCATCACCATCAGGTCGTTCATCAAGCGGCTATTTCTCACAAAATTGCCGTTGGCGCCGATATTGGGTTTGGTACAAGCGCTGGAGACTGGCGCCTGACCGGGATCGCCAATTTTCTTTTCGAGCTCGCGCACACCATCCAGATAGCCTTGCAGCTTTTCCCGGTCGGTAACACCGAGTTTGCCGTGTAGGCGATTAACATCCGCTAGAACCACATCAATAATCGATTTATTGACCGCAACCAGGGTATTGGTACCCGTGCCCGGTTGGGTGGTTGGCAAATCGCCACCGAAAATTCGGTTGAACAACCGCTGCGGATCAATTTCTTTGGGTACTGGAGTGGAGGCATTTTCCCAGGAAATATTGCCCATATAAGCGGCGGAGTAACCGTTATCCGGAAAACCTGAACCCACCTGCTCCAAACCGAGATGCAAATTGGCAAATTTCGTTTGATTCGCAATTTCCCGCGCGGCAATTACATCCATAGTGGTATGCGAGCTGATGCGATTTTTTTCCACCGCTGCGCAGGTCATAAAGGCGCCGCTGCCTTTGCCGTGGTCGCCGGTTTGGCCGCGCATAGGATCGTTGTGCAGACCTTTGATGGTGGTGACATCCGCCCATATATCCCGCAGCGGATTCAGCGATGTGGCGCCGCGAAAACTCTCACTGAAATCTCCGACAGAGCCCGGTGTAAACGTTTGCATATGGCAGCCGTTGCCGGTGAAAAATATCAGCATACGCCCCGGCGTCGCGCTTTGCGCAAAGGCAGTTTTGCCACCGGGTAACATCGCCTCTAATAAAGGGAGTGACAGGCACACACCCGCGCCGGCGAGGAATGAACGACGACCAAGCTTAGGGGCTTTATTTCTTCTTAATTCAATCTGGCTCATTAGCTTGCTCCTATTGCGAGTCTGCGCCGCGGCGCATGCGGAACGCCGGGTTCATAACAATTTCAGTGAAAACATCCGTAATGCTGTGCGCACTCTCTTTTGTTTTCAGATAAACATCATAAACAGCGGCATAATCCGAAGGCTGACCGCGTTCATATAAGGTGTTGAACCGTCGGCCTGTAGCGTAAGTCATGGCATAGCTGATCGAGCACAGTGTCACCTCATGCTTGGCAGCCAATATTTGCGCTAACTCCACCAAGCTGGAAAAACTCTCGCCGGAGGGCAGCACACTCGAGGCGTCAACATAATCTCCATTGGGATATTCATCGCGCCATTGACCAATCGGGCTGAAATTTTCCATGCCGTAACCAATCGGATCGACATAGGCGTGGCACGATGCGCAAATTCCTGAAGACTCTTTGTGCAACTCAGACTCCGCGCGAGGATTCAAGCCTTCCGGCAAATCCGGAAATTGCGAAATCACATCGCCGGGTGGCTCTGGCGGACGATCACACATCAATTTATCCATCACCCAGGTACCGCGTTTTACCGGCGAGGTTTTATTGGGATGCGAATGCGCAGTCAGCGATGAACCATGTCCTAATAAACCAGCGCGTTTGGAACCCGCGGGCCATTTGTACAGCTGCATTTGACTACCAAAAACACCCTGGACGCCGTAGAAATTCGCCAGCGGCTGATTCAGGAAGGTGTAGTCGGCATTTATGATTTCGGAAATCGGGCGATTTTCTTTCAGGATGTGCCGCAAAAAGGCTCTGGTCTCACTTAAAAATGCCTGAGCGATGGTGTCGGTATATTGCGGGAACTGATTTTTATCGACTTCATGCTTGCCGTAATCCGCATAGCCCAACCAGGTCCACACAAAATTATCCAGCAGAGTGTCCGATTTCGGATCGGCCAACATGCGGCGCACTTCCGCTCGCAGCGTGGCGTCATTAGTCAAAGAGCCATCCGCCGCTTTCGCCAACAGTTGATCGTCCGGCGTGCTGCTCCACAGGAAATACGACAGACGCGACGCCAATTCATAAGCCGTCAGCGGCTGTGCCTGTCTGGAATTCACATCCCGGTCGAATTCGGGGCGGAATATAAAATTGGGCGATAACAGCATGGCGCGAATCAGCGCCGACATAGATGTTCTGCGATCGTTGGTTACTGACTGCACTTCGTCATAGAGAGATTTCAACGACGCACTCTCTTCATTGGATAGCGGCCGGCGCCACACTTTCAGGCCCAACTGGGTAATTACTGTCTGCGCGCAATTTGCATTGGTGAGATCGCAGTGGATCGCGCTGCGGTTGCCGTTGGCTGCCGCGTTCACCACCTCGGCTGCAATTTTTTGCGCGGCTTTATCGAACATTTCCACGTGAATATTGGAAACGGACAGGGCGCCGTTATCGTTGGCGAAGGTGCCGGACTGATCCTGCGGGAAATCATTCGCGGGATTGGAGGTAATGCCGAACAAGTCGCGAATCGTGTTGTTGTACTCATCTTTGCTCAACCGATCCATCAAAGGCGGCGCGGCATCGATCGACTTCGTCGCCATTTCAGGCTCTGCACCGGGTTTGGGACGCCCGAAGAACGGGTTAACGCTGGCGATATAGTGCGCGGTGTAATAGGCGCATTCCGCATCACAGGTGCCGAATATGGATTCGAGACCGGCGGGCGGCATGGTGCTGGTGGCGGCGATCAAGCTCTGCATGTCGTGGCCGGATTCATCCGCCTTAGTGCCCAGGGGCCGTGATGTAGCGGCGTGACAACTGGTGCACTGCGCCTCAAAAATTTGCTGGCCTCTGGCCGCATCGCTTAACACCGCGCTCTGCTGATACACCACAATGCCGGACACTTTGGGATTTTCCGTAACCGCTTCAAAGCGGATATCCAATTTGCCGTCGGCAACATTGATGTCAGTGATGCGCTCGGCCAGCGCGGCGTTGGCTCCCACGGTTTTGAAGATATCGAGATTGTTTAACCGCTTCTGCCCTTCGATAAGCACGTTAAACACACGCTGCCCCGCAGCGCTGTGATAGGTCTCAGCAAAATTTAAAATGACCGTATAGTTGCCGTTGGAGACGGGAATGGAATAGGCCGCTTCGCCGTAGCGCTCGGTGAGGTAAACCGTTGGCTCGCTGGCCCCCGTAATGGCGACGCTGCTGCGGGAGTAAGTCTGCCCGCCGGTAAAATTGGCATCCGCCTGATACTGAATACCGTCGAGCTGCGCCGCAGCACCGCCGGCATTTAACGCCATCACCAATACGGGTTCGTCCGCCGGCTGCTCCGGCGGCACAAATACGCCACCGCCCGATGAACTGGAGACAGAGCCTGAGCTGGACGAGCCCCCGCTATCTTCTTCACCACCACACGCACCCAAAACGAGCGTTATGGTCCCAAGCAAAAGCCAGCCCGGCAGTCGCCCTCTAAAACGATTGATCATCTGATTCTCTCCGGTCAGATCGGGTTATTTTTTTGGCGAAAATATGCACACCTCAAAAGCTGTACATCCCTCGCGCTGTCGGCTCAATTTGAGTACTGCCGGTTTTGAGTCGGCCGAATCACCACTGCAAACACAGAGTGCATGCCACCACGCTACCGACTTCGACCTTTGTCGCGACCAAGCTCACATTCTTCATATCAGTGCTACTCGGCCCGCCCTACCAAGAGAAGACAATACCGATGATGCAAAACCAGGAGAAACAACAAGGAGGTGAATTAGTAGAAATTCCATTTTTTTGAATTGATTATTCTTATTTTTGAATGCGGAAATCGTGAACATCGCGATTCCGCGTGCATTTTTTGGGGCAACAAAAAATCATCGCCAGATACGAATCAGCACAATCCTAATAAGCGTTGAGAAAAATAGACGGAGACTTTTTGAAAATAAACGGGCAGCCTTCGAGAAGGCAGATGTGACGAAACGAAAATTCACAGCAAAGAGAGAACAGCAAAAAAACTGATTTTAAAATTCGCACATAAAGGCGATGCAAGGAAACAGCGCGCAACAAAAATGCGTAGTGGGCGTTGCACGAGGCAAATGAGTGCAGCCGAAAATTAATTAACGGGCCATGCAAAAGCCATCATGTCGTAGATTTAAAAGCAGCGAATTATTTATTGGGCAGTCAGGTCTCCCTCGCAAGGTTAAGTATCCAAGGTAGCTCCATCGCGGAACCGCCAAGCCGGTGGCAAATAAACCATGGGAAGGGATAGGGAACAAGCGCGCGCATTCAAAATCGTGACGAATTGGTCATAAATACTATTAATTATTTTAACATGCGGCGGTAATCCCGATTGAATTGCGACACGCTTTCATAACCCACTTCATATGCGGCAGTGCTGGCGCTGAGCCCCTGGAACAACATCAAGCGGTGGGCTTCGATCAAACGCAGACGTTTTTGATATTGGCCAAGCAATGGCAAAAGGCATTTCCATCCGCCGCGTAATCTATCAGTGCTACTTCAGCATTCTTACCTAGGTTGCCGTCCCACTCAACTGCTTCGCCAGATACGAGGCATACCGGTCTGTCATACCACTAACAAAATCGATCACCTTCATCAAGGCAAAGTATTTTTTGTCAGCTTCGTTGCCACTCGGGTTATTAGAGTATAAGTTCTTTTCGCCAATCAGCGCCGCCACTCTTTGGGCTCTAAAGCTGATGGACTGATTGTTTTTATCGACAATTTCATAAACGGAGTCGCACAGGGAATTCAGCAGCGAGGCAATGCAGTTGTAGGCACCCAGTTCCAGTTCAATTTTACGGCGGTGGTTGAATATCTGTTTTTTTGCCAGCTCTTTGGCTTGTGCTACGTAGGTTTTGATTTCCGGATCGCAAAGGGAGATAAGATCCACGTGGCGACCGCTGATAATTTCTTTTTCATATTTGCGAAACGCAGATGCAGCGGATTCCACGCACTTCTCAATAATTTTTCCGCGAATAATGGATGGTCTTCTTCCGTCGGGGGCATCGCCCAGATATTTTTCGAATGTTGCGCGGTCTTTTAAATCGATGACAGGTTCGAGAATCGCGTAGATTTGCTCCCAATTCAGAATTCCCATTTGCAGCCCATCTTCCAAATCGATCAAGCCATAACAAAAATCGTCCGCCGCCTCCATCAAGTAGACCAGCGGGTGACGGTTATACCAACCGCCTTGTGCACACGGCGTTAAACCCACCTCATCCGCGATTTCGTTAAAAATACTCAGCTCACTTTGGAAAACGCCGTATTTATTTTTCTTGGGGCGAAGGCTTGCTTCGGGAGTTACCGACGTCCAGGGATATTTAATAAACGATGCGAGTGTCGCATAGGTCAGCCGCATGCCACCTTCATGGGGGTAATATTCCGAGGTTGTCAGTACTCGCAAACCCTGAGCGTTACCTTCGAATTGCATAAGGTCGGCCTGCTGCGCGGGGGCGAGTCCTTCCAGATATTTGGCCCCGTCATTTTGAAACCAATAGCGGATTGCCTCTTCACCTGTATGACCAAACGGCGGGTTGCCGATGTCGTGAGCCAAGCAGGAGGCCTGCACTATATCGCCAATGTCCGTGGGCGAAACCCCATCCGGCAAACTCCCCTGCTCCATCAACAGGTAGCCTACGTTAACGCCGAGGCTGCGACCAACACAGGCGACTTCCAGACTGTGCGTCAGACGATTGTGAATATGATCGTTTTTCGCGTGAGGATGCACCTGAGTTTTCTGCGCCAGACGACGAAACGCGCCGGAGAAAATAATCTTGTCGTGGTCCGAATTAAACGGTGATCGCCCCAACTCACTTTTGGGGCTTCGTCTTCCAAGGCGGTTAGGGTTGAGCAACTTGTCCCAACTCGGACTATAACGCGTCTCTACCAGAGTCATCTTTTTACCTAGCGTCAAAAAATCGTTAAAAATGGTGGCGGTTGCGCTTCGACGCGGCTGAAGGAACAAAACCCGCCATTATTTTCTGCGCCGCCCTTATCCTGATATCTGCAACCGGGCCACCGCGCTATATTGCTGCTATGCCAGCATAAAACATTAGCTTGTCAAATGAATTAGAGCGGCAATTTTGCCCATCCATCTGAAACGCATGTTGCGGCGCACCAAGAATTGGTGATTGCGCAATCTTCGCCTACGCTTTCAGCAACCGGAACAGAAGCTTGGACGCTGCCAGCTATAAGGCGACTTAATTTATGCGTGTAAACAAGCCCGTTACCAACCGGGAATCTATTCTTCAGGACAACGACGAAATCGTTTCGTCATCCAATTTGCGCGGCGATATTGTCTTTTGTAATGACACCTTTTGCCGAATTTCCGGCTTCTCCATGGAGGAACTGGAAAACCAGCCACACAATATCATTCGCCATCCGGATATGCCGCCCGTGGTTTTTGCGGCCATGTGGCAGCGCCTGAAAAGCGGCCAGCCCTGGATGGGTGTAGTGAAGAACCGCTGCAAAAACGGCGATCACTATTGGGTGCACGCCTACGTCACCCCGGTGCGCGAGCGCGACGCCATATGCGGTTATGAATCCGTCCGAGTCAAGGCGGAACCGGAGTGGATTGCCCGCGCCAGCCAGGTTTACAGCCGATTGAACGCCAACAAATCCGCCATTCCACCACTCGAAAGTTGGCGCAATCGCTGGGGCAACACCGCAATTGTTGCGATGTGCGGCTGGTTGCTGCTCGCTGCCCTCCTCTTTCTCGTGTCCAGTCCATCACTCAGCGTGATTCTGCTGCTGGCATTGCCCGCTCTGGCCATGAGCCTACTGGCCCATGCACTGCAAACATTGCCAGTAAAAAACGCGGTGAAAGCGGCCCATGAAGTTATTCACGACCCCATCGCCACCTACGTCTACACCGGCGGAACCGGCGATATCCACGATATTGCCCTGGCGCGTCTGGCCACCCAGTGCCGCTTGCGCACAGCCCTGGGACGCTTCCGCGAGTCTGCGACCTTACTAAAGGAAAAAGCCCAGGAAGTGAACACCTTCACTCGTCGCACTTTTGATGGCATCGCAACACAGCAAGAGGAAACCAGCAAGGTCGCCAACGCCATGGAGCAAATGGCGATAGCGGTGCAGGAAGTGGCGTCGGGGGCAAGTCGGACATCGGTTTCCACCAGTGTCGCCACCGAAGAAGTGAGCGAAGGCCACAAGGTGGTGAGCACAGCCCGCCAAGCCGTCAACAACTTGGCGGAAACAGTGGTTTCCCTCAACGGCATGATCACCCGTCATACCGATGACAGCGCGCAAATCGCCCAGGTGGTTAGTGTGATTCGCGGCATCGCCGAGCAAACCAATCTGCTGGCCCTAAACGCAGCGATCGAAGCGGCGCGGGCGGGCGAACAAGGTCGCGGCTTCGCCGTAGTGGCTGATGAAGTGCGCTCACTAGCGCAACGCACGCAGGAATCCACCGGACATATCCAGGCCATTATTGCCGACCTGAGCCGCGCCACGGAAGACACTCGAGCCCGCATGGACGACTGCCTCGCCGCAGCCGAAAGCAGCGTCAACGAAATGAATCGCGTCCACCACGCCCTTACCGCCATTTCCAATACGGTGACGCAAATTGATCAAATGTCCCACCAGATCGCTGCCGCAGCGGAAGAACAATCCGTTACCGCCGTGGATATTGAACGCAACACCAAAACCATCGCTGAAATCGCCGCCACGTCGCAGGCGGAAATTCAGACCACGGAAACGTTAGGCAGTCACATGGAGCAGGAAACGCGTAAGCAGTTGGAGTTGGTTTTGAGGTTTTATTAGAGGCCGGAGCACTCAGACCATTAAATCTGTTGTGCCCCAGCTTCATCCGTCTCTATTTTTAGCAAAGCACCGTCGATTATTTCCGCAATAGCATCCGTGCGCTCAACGAAACTGAGCATGGGTGATGTGTTGTGGGTTTTCGGCATGGCGTTTTCTTCAGGGCCGCCACGACGTAAAAAGGCGGGAGTTGCCGGCTCCGCAATGGCCGCCGGAGAACTTTCTTTTACTTCTGGCGACCGCGTACGACGCGGGCGTTTTGTTTGGTAGGCGTTCTTTAGCCTCTCCGCATCTTCCTGCAGCGTTAGGATACGTTGTTCAACCACAGCCTGATATTGCTCAAAATGGTCACGTTGGTTGGCAAGGCGTATTTCCAAAATTTCTATTTTTTTATTATTGATTAAATTCGCCATAAGCCAGGTCAAACTTATGGCTCCCGCAAAAATCGTTGTAAATCCCGCTAAAAAATATTGCCAATGATCAATAAAGGCACTGCCAACCAGGAGCGCCAACTGAGCTTCTTCCATAAACACCTCTTGCGATTTTTAGCTAGAAATCTATCTGGAGCCAACAGAAAACTTATTCTTAGAAACTAACCGCTCTTTCATCCAGATCGAAGAATTGGCCTCCATTCTGAATTTTGATACGTCCAGGACTGATAGACACATCGCCCAAATATCCCGTCACTGTGAGATTTGGACAATGCGTGCTCAGCGCATTCTTCAGGCGCTGCGCCCACGCCGGCAATGAACCTGCAAAACCGCTGCCGCAAGTCAACAAACAGATGCGAGTAACCGCCGTTGATAAGCCCTCTTTTTTCATAGTGGCAGCTAGTTGTTCCGGCGTATAAGCCTTCGATTCGCCGCCCTTATAGACAGGCAAACCACGATCATAATCCTCATACTGCTTATTCTTTCCGACTGACCGATTTGCTGCCACAGTCAGGCTGTCCGCATCGCCTCTTCCATGCAACATCACATAAAGCGTATCCCCGGCCCTCACTGCACTAAGGCACTTATTCACCCACCGATACATCGCCTTACCTATTCCAGCGGTCACTTTATTTGCCAGGATATTAGTAACAGGCACATCTAAATGGTCGGCGGCTTTGCGCGCCAGAGAACACATTTCATCGCTATTGACGGGGAGATAAATGTAATTAGCCACGGCTCATACCTGAATCTGTTGTTGAAAGGGAAAGGTGGCGCCTGCTGGATCACGCCAGGGGGAAGACCAGTCATTGGCAGATTCTCAACAATAAGGAGGCGGAAGTAAATGTGTATAAACCGGTCTTATGCGATTTTAAGATCATCGCGACAAGCCTTACAAAAATCATCATGCAACTTGCGAACAAATTCGGCTTTTTCATGGACTTTGTCACTCCCCAAATTTGCCACGAAATGGCACGACGCATAATCCCTGGACGCTTTGTCATATTTATTCGTCCATTCAGCTCTGGACGCCAGTTTTTCCGGACTTATTGGCCATACCCCAGATCGCAGCCTTTCCACACCAATTCGCCACGGCTTTGGGCTTACCCTAGCGCGGAAGCAGTTCTGGTTTTTACACATTTGAATATAAACTCGATCCGAATTAAGAGCTCTCAATATGCGCAACGCGTTATCGCTGTTTGGCACGTATAGATCATTCATAAGCAGTGCCCTGAAGCCCAATGGGGTACGATACAAGCGAATGTTCAATTCCGGATTTTTCTGCGACATCTGAACAATTTTTCTCATGGTGGCTTTTTCTGGTCCCCCAGCGAAAGCGATCAGAATTTTATTAACCATATGCGCAAGGATGGGATTGCATATGACGGCCACTACTAAAGCACCCAGCAGCAATTCCCAAGACTGCACGCTCAGCCCCACCAATAACGCAAGTACAGAAAGTAAAATAATGGAGAAGTTTTTTATAAGACGCGGTGTTTCTGTGTTGCGGTCAATATCGGCAAATAGCACATCTGGCGTATTCAGACACAGCGCTCCATATGAATTCCGGGTAATGACGACATCTCTATGAGTGGCAATCACTTCCTCGCGGATCGGGATACCTTCCGCACCATTATAAGGAACCTTATGATCAATGCGGCGAACGGTTCCATGGGCATCAAGCTCTTTCACCGCTTCATCTAATCGAGCATCGGCATTTTCCTTGGCATCCGCTGCACTTACATCCGACCAGCCAAATCTCTTAATAGTAAATTGACGGCCGTTAATCTTCTTGGTTGTTTTTGACTCGGCCCAATATTTTGGAACAATCATAATTCTCTCTTTTCCAGGTTTTTCTTCCCTTTTCTGGGCATGAAGGCGAATTCTATACCTAGCCCATTCCCACGCATAGACTCGCGCATTGCCAGAGGTAACCCACGATTCATAACTTGGACATAAAAGTACTTACAAGTAAACTAGCCCCTCTGATTCAAGCCATTAAGCCACACCAAATCCATAGGAAGCACATCGAATGAATCGACTATTCATGATCTTAATTTCTCTGATTTTGTCCGGCGGACACCTCTATGCCCAAGAGCCGATATCTGGACATCTGTTAAGAATTGAGACGTCTGCCGGCTTTGAGGGCATAGAGTTTGATAACGGCGTCGAAGACGACCGAATGGCGGGGTTCGCCTTTGCTGGATCGGCCACCTATCAATCATCAATAGGCTTATATGGTCATATCGGTTACACCAAAAACAGCATCAGTTCATTAAAAGTGTTTGATCGTGGCATAGAAGGGATTAATGAAAAAGAAGCCGACCGCACTGCTGGACTAGGTTTCCGCTTTTCGATCAATGATGATAAGGGCATATATTTGGGACTGGGGTACAGCAAATCGGAAATTGAGTGGGAATACTCCTCCGATTCATTTAATTCCGCCAAACTATTTTTGCAAAAAGACGTAAAGCGACAGTACGGCACGATTTCCATCTCCCATAACGACGGAGACAATTTGCGCTCCATTTCAGTCGACGGCCGTTATATCTGGTTTTTTGGAAGAAGTGACTGGGGAATGGGATTGTCCTGGACTTTCGCCGAAGGCAAATACGAATCACAGCCTGATGATCTCGATATGAGCCAAAGAGCAATCGGCGTGGCTTTTATGTATAGGCCTGTGTTTGGTTCATGAAATTTTTCGTTTTGACCTGGCAGCTACCAAATTTTCCGCAGTAACTGTCAGATTTAATTTGATTAGCTCCAAATTTTTCCTCAACTCTCCCCTCCTCCCCTCAAATTGCCAATCTGATCAACCCCTACATATTTCAGACAGGTTAAATTGCCGAGGAATTCATAAAAATGGAGATGCAAAAATGCTTAGGCATTATTTTGCAGCGCTCATGCTTCTAGGTGCGAGCGTGCCAGCTTGGTCGGCTGGCGATCGAGAAGACTATGACATAGATAAAAATGGCCTGATCGAAATTTACGACCTGGAAGATCTTAACGAGATTCGTAACGACCTCACTGGCAGAACCCTTTATGGCCACTCTGCTGGATGCCCGGACGAAGGCTGTTTCGGTGTAGAGCTGATGGCTGACCTGGATTTCGACACCAATGGTGATGGTGTCATCGATGCTGGCGACACTTACTGGAATGACGGCAAGGGCTGGGAACCTATCGGCCCCAGCAGGGAAGACCCCTTTCGCAGTTTCTTTGAAGGCAATGGTTATGTCGTCCGCAACTTCTATCTCAATCGATCCCGCGAAAGTTATCTCGGTCTCTTTGGCTATACCACCGACGCCGTCATCCGCCGTATCGGAATTACAGGCAGTCTGACTTATGTGCGAGGTGGCTCTTTTGCAGGGATTTTGGCCGGTATGATCTTTCGTACAAAAATTGAAGCCGTGTTTACCACTGGTTATATCACAGGTCAGATTATCTGACCGGTGGCATCGTGGGTTATATGTGGGAAGACCAGAGCTCCATGAGCACGCTCTTCTCAACCGCGACGGTGATCGATAACGAAACTACCTCCCCTCACTGGAAGCCAGCCGGAGGACTACTCGGCACCCAAACGGGTGGCGAGATTCGCAATTCCTTTTCCATGATTCCTCTCGTGAGAGATACTGCGACGAGTGGTACCTTTTATAGCTACGAGGTATCGGAAGGCGGCCCTCCTCACAGGCGGCTCACGCTGGCAGAGCTGACATGTCCAACCTCCGCGAGAGATCCTGCGTGCCGAGCAGGCTTATTTGAGGCCTGGGAAAAAAGCACCGATACAGACGGAACCCCCTTCTGGGATTTTGGCAACCGCCTTCAACTCCCTGGACTTGTGCTGAACGGTCGATTATTTCGCGACAGCGACGGCGATGGTTTATTGGACGAAGAGGATGACGATATTGATGGCGATGGTGTAGACAATCTAATCGACGCATTTCCGGACAATCCCGCCGCCTCTATTGATGACAATGGAAATGGACTGCCAGATGCTTGGAACCCAGACTGTGATGCCACTTGCCAGGAGATGTCGCAGCTGACGTTGGACAATCTCGATTCGAATTCTGGAGATGAACCTGGGTCATCAGCTGGCGGAGTGGATTGGTTGTTTTTAGTTTTTTCGGGGATGTTGGGTTTTAGTAGCTCTCGGCGAAATCGTGTCTTCTCTTAAATATTTCTGGCTGCGCTGACCAACAGCGCAGCCAGTTATCCGGCATAGCTTTACTCTGATTAATTAAAATCTACCAGTTAAAAATAGCCCGAATTGATTCCCCGAGACTTCTGTGCCGTTGGACAGCTTATAATCTTGGATTAAGTATTTTATACCGAATCCCCAATTCCCAAATGTCATGTGTTCTAAACCGATATATGGACCCACGGCATTGTCATATTCCATGCGATTACCATATTGGTCTTTAGTTACCGCCTCTAGATCCAGGTGCAAACCGCCCACCAGATTAAACTGTCCAATCTGCTTTCCCAAAGCGGTCTCGTAAACTATGCCTCTGTTTCCGCCACTTCCAGTCTTGGCGCCCTGATAGCGGTAACCGATATTATTTCTAAAGAAGATTTGATGCTCTTTATTAAATTGCCAATCCAAACCCAGCCCGAGAAGTGCCCCGGAACCAGCTTTATAATCGTCGCCACTAGGGTTTTGAGCCAATTTATCCCCTCCAAACCATGTGCCAAAGTCGAAGTGGTAAAAAACGCTTCTTTCGGCATAGGCAGAAATAGAAACAACACAAAGCAATAATAATGAGCAAAACTTAACCATGCTAATCTCTTGTTTTTTGGGGTGAATTCTTGAGTTTAGGGACTGTTTGCTAAAACCACCAGCAAACATATGGCTTACCACTCCTGCCCGAACTCCCTTATCACCCCTGCGTCAGTAAAAGCCTTATCCAAATACTGCTCATTCTCTGAGGAATGGCGCAGGTCGGATTCAGGCACACCTTTGCTGCGAGCAATGGCGGCTATCCTTCCCTGCTTGTGAAACGTCACCTGGGGAAAGTCTGTTGCAATGGGATCTTGGTAGGCTTGCTGTGGTGAAATGATTTTCCAGCCGTTGTTGCGCAGGTGCTTTACCAGATCGGCAACAAATAACGCTGCTGCATCATTTTCGTGTAGCAGCAATACATGGCGAGGTGATCGACCGATGGACTTGCGTGCGATGTCGTCATAAAAGACAACGGCTTCATAAAGCGTTTTTACGTAAAAATCGCGCGCTTTGTTGTAATCAATCTCTGCTTTTTTCTCGGCCGCTTTCACCAACAGCGCGTTGATGTACCAATCATAATTATCGATGGTGACATAACCGTCCTTGTAACCTATTTCCCCGAGCAGGTTTTGCAGTTGGTTGATATCCGCCATATCTTTTCCGTAATGCAAATAGGGAAAGCGGTGAAATTTCAGGACATGGGTAAATTCCTTTAGCTGCAAATGCGCGCGATAGGCATCCAGCGCGTAATCCTCCACGCTTATTTGATTCGCCGACTGGTGGCTGAAGCTGTGATTCGCCAGATGAAATCCGGCCTGAGCGTATTCTTTAAGGCGCGTCGCGGATTGTTGATCAATAGCCTCGGCTTTGACAAAAAACAGCACCTCCGCCACGCCCGCTTCTTTTAAGCCACTGATCAATTTCCGCGTCCGTTCAGTACCGGTCATAAGCGCAGAGTCTGGTGTCGGGGCATCATCGAAGGTCAGCGCAATTTCTCTGGAGGTAGCGAATAGAGGAAGCGTGGTGAGCAAGACCCCAAGAACGGTCAATATTATTTTATTCATAGATGTTCCCTGCCATTTTCGGCATTGTGCAGCATCTGCGCCTAAAAGCGATAGATTGCGGAAAAGTGGTAAACCCAAACTTTGGGTTTCCTCAATCACGCTGCAGTGCTACACTTGCCACGTTATACCAAACGTTATAACAAGGCAGACTCACAA
>ENA-UOVV01001700-UOVV01001700.1-compost-metagenome-genome-assembly--contig:-NODE-1700-length-14864-cov-21.600176_pt1 | contig 14864 bp, 14 predicted proteins | sample MGYA00238155_ERZ761577 | MGnify/ENA primary metagenome ERZ761577 (study PRJEB28898, sample SAMN06268775) | compost metagenome | isolation source: Emeryville, CA | place: USA:Emeryville, CA | collected...
CAGGAGGGCTGAGGCGCCGCGCTTCGGTGGCTCCGGCGTCGGCGTCGGCAGTGCTCCTGCCGGCCGTTCCACAATCGTCCTAGAAGGCACTGAGGGTCGATATTCATGCCGAATCGACCCACAGTGCCTTCTAGGCGCCTTCGCGAGTGAAGGCAGGATCGTCCCGGCGCCGGACGCTCCTGCCCGCCCGGCACCCTCTCTGTGTCCGCCGGCGGTGGGACGATATCTCCAGCGCATGTGACGGCAGGAGGTGTGGCGTGCGGGGCGAAGCAACGGTTCTGCATGCGGACCTCGACGCGTTCTATGCCTCGGTGGAACAGCGCGATGCGCCTCACCTGCGGGGCCGTCCCCTCATCGTGGGCGGCGGCGTGGTGGCAGCTGCGAGTTACGAGGCGAAGGCCCGTGGTGTCCGCACGGCGATGGGGACAGCGAAGGCGCTCGCCTTGTGTCCCGAGGCCGTGGTGGTGCCACCGCGAATGGAGGCGTATTCGGCGGCCAGCCGCGCTGTGTTCGCGATCTTTCACGACACCACACCCCACGTGGAGGGCCTCTCAATCGACGAGGCGTTCCTTGAGGTGGGCGGTCTGCGTCGCATTGCGGGCACTCCCGAACAGATCGCCGTGCGGCTCCGCGAGCGCGTGCGAAATGAGGTGGGCCTTGCGATCTCGATCGGCGTGGCGCGGACCAAGTTCCTTGCGAAGGTCGCGAGCGCCGTAAGCAAGCCCGATGGCCTGCTCGTGGTAGAGCCGGACCGTGAGGAAGAGTTCCTCCACCCGCTTCCCATTGAACGGCTATGGGGAGTGGGCAAGGTGACTGCAGAGAAGTTGCATTCGCGTGGCATTCACACGGTGGGGCAGTTGGCGGAGTTGGAGGCGGCCACTGCAGAGCGCTTCTTGGGCAAGGCCGCTGGCGCGCACCTGCATGCCCTTGCTCGCCTGCGTGACCCGCGCCCGGTAGAGCCCACCCAGCGGCGCAGCTCGATCGGATCGCAGCGTGCCCTTGGCAACCGGCCGCGCACCCTGGATGAACTCGCGCTCATCCTCACTCAGCTCATGGATCCGCTCGCCCAACGGCTCCGTGAGCGTCGGTCGGCCTGCTCCACGGTGGTGTTGCGCCTCCGCTACGGCGACTACACGAAGGCGACTCGCTCGCGCACCCTTGGTGCGCCCACGGACCGCACCGACGTGTTGCTCGACATCGTTCATGGACTGCTGACGAGCGCCGCGCCCGAACTCTCCGAGAGAGGTGTCACTCTCGTCGGCGTCTCGCTCACCAACCTCGTTCGCAGCGACGCCGTGCAGACTCAACTCGAGCTCGAGTGGAAGGACGGTGCGCGTATCGACTCGGCACTCGACGCGGTGCGCAACCGCTTTGGCGCCAAGGCCGTGACGCGCGCGGCGCTCATCGGACGCGATTCGGGTTGGAGCGCTCCCCAACTCCCGGAGCACGAGTAGCGCTCGTTTCCGAACGCCCAAGAACGACGCCCTGAGACATCACACAGTGGGCCCCGTGGGGCTCGAACCCACGACCCGCGGATTAAAAGTCCGCTGCTCTACCAACTGAGCTAGAGGCCCCGCCCCAGCATCCTAATGCCGAGAGCCACAGTGGTCGTCGCCAGGTGCTGTGTGCTCGCTGGGCCGACGCTGCAGTCACCTTCGCGCAATCCGCACCGAAGCCCGGGCGCGTGTCACGGAGCGGCGGCCGACTCGCTCGCATCCGTCGGACGACGCCTGGCCCGGACCCACCGGGCAACGAGCCGCACAAGGCGCCACAAGAGCACGAAGACGCTGGCGACAAGCGCTCCCGCGAGCGCGCCGGCCCCATTGAGGATCACATCGTCAATATCGGCCACGCGGTGCAGCGTCAGCTGCGTCAGCTCGATCGCGACGGACAGACCCGTTCCCGCGATGGTCGCCATGATGACCCGTGCCCACAGCGGAGACGTCCAGATGCACACGAGCAGCACGCCGATGGGCACAAACATCGCGACGTTGCCCCACACGTTTGCCGCGACCACTTCGCTCGCGCCGGTCTCCAGTCCGCGCCGGATCTCCACAAGCGGCTCGAGGTTGATCCCCGAGCGCCCGTTGCCGTCGCCCACCGAGAACCCGAGCGTGGCCACCAAGATGCCCGTCACGCTCATCGCAAGCAGCACCGCTGGGGCAAGCCGGAGCGCACGGCGCATGCCGCCCCACACTGCGACCAACACGACCAGGAGTGCGAGAGCGGCAACCACCGCGACACCGATGAGTGCACCAGTGGTGATGCCAAAGTGCTCCCACGCCCTCATGCCACGTCTCCCCGGCTCCAGCGCGCTCGAAGCGCGGCATCGTCCAACGTAGCGAGGTTACCCGCATGGGGCGGGCCGACGGGACGGGCGAGTCAGACGCCTTGGAAAGGCCGTACTTCGATGGGCGCGCCGCACGCCTCGGAGGCGAGCGCGGCCCAACTCATCGCCGCATCCATCTCACTCGCCTCGATCACCCAGAAGCCACCCAACTGCACAGCGCCCTCCTGGTAGGGACCGCCAGCGTCGGTGCGTGCGCCATCCTTGAATGAGACGACGGCGGCCGTGCTCGGCTCGTCAAGTCCACCCGCAAAAACCCATGCGCCGGAGGCCTTGAGCTCCTCGTTGAAGCGGCCCACGGCGTCGTAGAAGCCCTGCATGCGCTCGGGGGTGGGGGGAGCGGCCGTGTAGTCGTTGTGGACTGATAGCAAGTACTGCGCCATGGGGACTCCGTCGTCGCAAGGGTTGACAGGTGGGCGTACTGAGAGCCTGCCCCTCGGGGGCGTCCAGCGCAACCCCACGGCCGACGCTGGGGTCAGCGGTAGTACGACGCCACGAGGTCGTCCCCCAGCTGGTGAACGGTGAACGGCATGCCGAACACCTCGCTGAGCGCGCCAGGATTGATGACGTCTGCTGGCGTGCCGTCGTGCACCACGACGCCATCGCGCATCGCGATGATGCGATCTGAATGCGCGCTCGCGTAGTTGATGTCGTGCAGCACGAGCACAATCGACTTGCCGCGTTCATCGGCCAAGCGCCGCAACAGGCGCATGATGCTCGTCGCGTGCGCCATGTCGAGGTTGTTGAGCGGCTCATCGAGCAGCACATACCGGGTGTCTTGGGCGAGCACCATCGCGACGAACGCTCGCTGCCGTTGACCACCGCTCAGCTCATGGAGACTGCGCCCCGCCAGCGCCTCGAGGTCGCAGTACTCGAGGGCCGATTCGACCGCCGCACGGCACGCCTCGCCCAGCCTGCCGCCAGAGTGAGGGAAGCGACCGAACTCGACGAGCTCGCGCACCGTGATGCGCGCGGTCATGTGGGTGTCCTGGCGCAGCACGGACAACACCTTCGCGACCGCTTTGCCGGGTGAGGAGAAGACGTCGAGCCCGTCCACCGTGGCCGTTCCAGCGTCGGCCCCAAGCGTGCGCGCGACCATCGACAGCAGCGTCGACTTGCCCGCCCCGTTGGGCCCGATGATCGAGGTCACGCCGGCGTCGGGCAGTGTGAGCGTCACGTGATCCACCACGGTGGTGGGGCCGTAGGACTTGGTGAGGCCGTCGATGGCGATCATGATCGCGACTCCTTGAGGATGAGCACAATGAAGTACACCCCGCCCACCAGGTTGATGATGGATCCGAGCGTGGCGTTGAAGTGCAGGACGTGTTGCAGCAGCGCCTGGCCCAGGACGAGTGCGATGACCGCGAGGAGTATCGCCGCGGACATCGTGATGACGTGGCGGTTGCTCCGCGTCACCTGATACGCAAGGTTGGCGACAAGGAGACCAAGGAACGTGACGGGTCCCACGAGCGCGGTCGCCACCGCAACCAACAGCGCCACCAGCACGAGCAGCCACGTGACGCAACGGCGGTAGTTGACGCCAAGGCCGATGGCGCGCTCCCGGCCAAGTGCGAGCACGTCGAGGGTGGGTGCCGCACGGTACGCAACGACGGTGCCGGCCACCATCACCCATGCCGCGAGCGTCAATACCTTGGTGTCGAGCGCTCCGAATGACGGCAGCAGCTGGTTGAGGAGGGTGTCGTATTCATTGGGGTCCATCACCCGCACCATGACGTTCTGGATGGAGGTGAACAGCGTTCCCGCGATGACGCCCATGAGAACGAGCGTGTACAGGCCGCGTGAGCCATCACCGATCATCCACCGGTACAGCGCCGTGGCGGCCACCATGAGGAGGACGGTCGTGGCCGAGAACATCACCCAGGGGTTGAGCGTGTCGATGGTCGTGGCCCCGAACACAAACACCAATGTGGTGGCAAAGAGGGCGTAGAGCGCATCGAATCCCATGATCGACGGGGTGAGAATGCGGTTCGTGGTGAGGGTTTGAAAGATGACGGTGGACACGGCGATCGCGGCCCCCACCACCGCAAGCGCGATCACCTGCTCCGCGCGACGCGGCAGGGCGTAGTCCCAGTGGCCGTTCACGCCCCACGTCAAGAACACGGCGGCCGACGCCATGGCGAGGGCAGCGAGAGTCGTCAGGACTCGTACGTGGCGGGGGAACGAGGTGGGCGGCGGGTCGGCAGGCCTTGCGGAGATCGACACTGCTGCATCACGCAGTGACATAGCGGTTCCCCTTCCTCAGCACGAGCGCCGCAAAGATGACGGCGCCAAGCACACCGACGATGGAGCCGACCGGCACTTCGTAGGGGAAGATCAGCGTGCGTGCGAGCAGGTCGCACGCGAGTGTGAGCGCGGCTCCCGCAAGTGCCGTGACCGGAAGGGCGCGGCGGAGGTTGTCGCCCACCACCATCGTCACAAGGTTGGGCACGATGAGACCGAGGAACGGGATTGCGCCGACCGTCACCACCACCACAGCAGTCGTGAACGCCGCGATCGCAAGGCCGATCGCGGTGACACGCTTGACGTTGACGCCGATGCCTGCGGCGAAGTCCCGGCCCAAGGCGGTCGCGGAGAACTGGTGCGCAAACCCATAGGCGGCGACTGCCGCGATGCCAGCGAGCCACAGCGTTTCATAGCGGCCTTGGATGACGCCTGAGAAGTCGCCGTTCATCCAGATCGCGAGCGACTGTGTGAGGTTCTCCCGGTAGGCGAAGAATTCGGCGATCGCCCGGTAGACGCCGCCGAGCAAGAGCCCGATGAGCGGCACGAAGATGATGTCTTTGAAGTGAATGCGCTGAATGACGAGCACGAACACGGCGGTGCCTGCGAGCGCGAAGGCAGTCGAGATGAGCACCTTTGCCATGACGGGCGCGCTCGCGAACAACAAGAGCGAGACGAGCACGCCCACGGCGGCGGCGTCCACTGTCCCGGCGGTCGACGGTGCGACGAATCGGTTGCGGGTGAGCTGCTGCATGACAAGACCGGACACGGCGAGCGCGCCGCCTGCCAGGATCAGCGCGGCTGTGCGAGGAGCGCGCGACAACGCGAGGAGGCCGTGGTCATCGGACAAGGTGAAGAGGTCCGCAAGCCGCACGTCTGCCGCGCCCACAACGAGCGAGCCGATCGCCAGCAACACCACGGCCGCCAATGCCACCCACGGGGTGACACGGACAGCCGTGGTGCGCTCACGCATGGTGCTGGTCATTCCACCAGGTCGCTGATTTCGGCGTACACAGCGGAGGTGGCGGTGAGGCCGCCGAACGCGAGGTACCAGTACTCGGGAACGACGTAGGCGATGCGCCCGCTCGTGGCGGCGGCGGTCGCATTGACGAGATCGTTGTTGAGGAGCTGTTGGGCGCTCTCGCCCTCGGCGCCGATGGCGGCGTCACGGTCGATGACAACAAGCCACGAGGGGTTGGTCTGAGCCAAGAACTCGTAGCTGATGGAGTCGCCATGCGAGTCGATGGTGCCCTGATCTGTCGCGGCGCCGAGTCCCAACGTGTGGTAGATGAAGTCGTAGCGCCCTTCGGGTGCAGGCCCGTATGCACTCAGTTGACCGCCCGAGGTGAGCACCACGAGCCCGTTGCCAGCGTCGGCCGCCTTTTCCGTGACGTCAGCGGCCTGAGCGTTGACGGCGGCGATGGCTGCGTCCGCCTCGTCCGCCGCACCGAAGATGGCGCCGATCGCCCGGGTGTTGCGCTCGAAGGACTCGACGAAGGCATCCGATCCCCACTCGAAGGTGAGGTCGATCGTCGGTGCGATCTTCGCCATCTCGTCATATGTCGCTGCCGAACGTCCGCCCACGATGATGAGGTCAGGGTCAGCGGCGTTCACGGCCTCGAAGTCCGGTTCGAACAGCGTGCCGCCGTTCGTCGTGGTGTCCGCATAATCGCTGAGATACGACGGCAGCACGTGATGAGGGACGACGGCGACGGAGTCGCCGAATCCAAGTGCGTCGATCGTGTCGAGAATGCCGTGTTCGAAGACGACCACGGTGGTGGGGTTGGTGGCGACTGTCACCTCGCCACGCGCGGTGTCGATGGTCACGTCGGAAGGCGCGGTCGCGGCTTGTTCGGTGGACGACGCTGCGGCCGAACTGGTCGCAGGCTTCGCCTCCGCCGTTGCGCACGCAGTCAATGCGAGGGTGGTGAGGGCCGCCGTCACGAGGGCGAGCACGGGTCGGTTTGCGTGCATGGTTCTCCTAAGAAAGGGGTAGTGAAGAGCGACGTCGTCGTGGAGATAAGGCATGCCTTACCTTGGGCCCGGATTTACGCTACACCGTCGTTGCGTAATTTCAAACCGAACAGCCGCGACGCTGGACGGTCGGGGCGTGCGCGGCGTCTCGTCCGGCGCCGGGGGCCCGCAGGAGTGGCACACAATGACAGGCGCGAGCGCTGCGCAAAATGGCGCTGAGCGCCTACATCAACGCGTCCGATTTGTCGGGAACAGAAAATCGGTTGATCTCGTTGTCAATCTACGTACCCGCCAGAGCGCGAGGCTCACGGGGAGACGTAGGCTGAGACCAGAGCGCCCGGCCCCTTTCCCCCCCTCAGGGGTCGGGCGCTCGCTCACCTTGTACCTCCGTGGGTCTCGCACTGTGGCGGGTACATTCGCCTCCGGCTCCTCGCCCCGCCTTCCCGGCAGGTGGCCGTCCGGATGCAGACGCCGATCCCGCTAACGTGGGCTCAGAAGGAGTGACGATGTCGCCGAACAAGATCGTGAAGACCGACGCCGAATGGCGGGCCCAGCTTGGGGACTTTGAGTACAAAGTGCTGCGCGAGGCCGCGACTGAGCGCCCGTGGACAGGAGAGCTGCTCGAGGAGAAGCGCCACGGAGTCTTCCGCTGCAAGGCCTGTGGCGCCCAATTGTTCAGTTCGGGCACGAAGTTTGACTCGCACTGCGGCTGGCCCAGCTTCTACGACGCCGAGGAAGGCGCGGTCAACCTCAAGGAGGACCTGTCACTCGGCATGGTGCGCGTCGAGGTGACGTGCGCGACCTGCGATTCGCACCTCGGCCACGTGTTCCCCGACGCTCCGCAGACCCCCACGGGCGATCGCTTCTGCATCAATTCGGTGTCACTGACGTTTGACGCGGCCGACGCTGAGGGCGAGGCCGACTAGGTGGTCGAGCAACGCCGCTTTCGTCGGCCTGCCATGCTCGACATGGACGAGGCCGAGCTCATCGAAGGCGATATCGACCCGCTGGACCGGGCGCTCGTCGCACATGAGTCCGCGGCCGCCTTGGTGAATCAGGCACGCGCGAGCCGCGACCCGGAACTCGTCGCTCGGCTCGTGCGACTCGTCGAGGAAGAGGGCATCGACACCGTCGCGATGATGTGGTCGAAAGCCGAGCCCCACACTCTTCCCGGTGCCCTCTGGCGCATCTACATGCTCCGTGAGTGGGTGCGGTTGAGCCCGGACCAGGTAGCGCGCTCCTATCACGAGGGAGTGGCGGCAGCGCAAGTGCGGCACGCGATCGCAGGCGTGGAAGACCCACCCGGCCCGGAGGAGGTGAAGCGCCTCGCAGATCAGATCCTGTCCGGTGTCTTCAGCGGTGACTTGGCGCTCGCTTTGTTCCGCGCTGGCGCCTTCTGCAGAGTGGTGGCGACGGGGGCCGCTTTCGAGGCTCAGACGGACGAGGGCCACGCCGACGCTCGGGCTCACAAGGCCACACTGCGCGCCGCCCAGCTGCTCCGCACGGGAGAAGAACTCGAGCGTTGCGCAGGACTGTGGAAAGACGGCGAGCTCGAATAGCCCCACGCGTGTCACCGGCTTTGCTGAGGGCCGAACCGAATGTCGATTTTGTCACCGGGACCGCACACAAAAGGTGCCAGGTCACGTATCCTTGAGGTGGCGTCGGACCGTGGTAGCCCCGGGCTCCAACACCAGCCGCCAAGAGCGGCCTTTGCGCCGACTGGCGCTCCCGGTCCGGCGTCATTTTCATGCCCGCGCGCCACTCGCGCCGCCGGGCGAGACCGCGCCCGCCTACGAGCGTCGCGGCTTGAGGAAGTGCGTCTCGACCGCCACGATCTCTGGCTTCGTCTCGCCATTGATCACGTGCAGCACGAGTACGCCGCCCGCTGGCAGAAACGGCATCTTGTGCGGGAGCGAGCCCTTCGTGTCGTCAGCGACAAAGTCACGCAGCACGCCCATGATCGCCGGCAGCGTGGGGCGGTGAACGCACACCACGCGGCTGCGCTTCTTTCGCACCAGCTCGTCAAAGGTGGCGACTGTCGCGTCGGGCTTGTCCGCGTAGGCCTTCTCCCGCAAGGCGCCATATCCGCGCACGGGGATGCCTGCCGCCTCCGCATACGGGTGAACGGTCTGAACGCAGCGCAGCGCCGTCGATGACGCAACCCGTGTGATGCCGAAGGCGGCGAAAAGGCCGACAAGCTGCCTCGCACGCACCTGCCCGCCCTTGGTGATGGGACGGCGCACGTCCTTGCCCAGCCAGCCCTTGCGCCGCTTCGCGCGAGCGTGGCGAGCGACAATGAAGGTGCGCGTGTCAAGCCGCCCCTTCTCGTGCAGCGCGACGAGGCGTTTGAGCGGGCGCAGGTCATCGGCAAGAGTGATGAGCTGCTTCGCCTCCGCGACGGTGAGCCACCGCACCTCATCGATTTCGGACTTCGAGGCGCGCTTCACCTTGCCACGGGCCGTGACCGGCACCGAGTCCTTGTCGAGCACTCGCGCGGACCAGTACTTCACCACCTTGGTGCGGCCGCCGCCAACGGGATAGCGCATCGTGGGCAACGGGGGGCCGAGTTCGACATAGACCCGCGTCTCCTCAGCGACCTCACGCACCGCACACGCCGGCAGGGTCTCACCCTTGTCGAGTTTGCCTTTGGGCCATGACCAGTCTTTGTAGCGAGGCCGGTGAACGGCAAGCACTTCCAACTCTCCAGCGTCGGAGACACGCCACACGAGGGCGCCGGCCGCGAGGACGACGTCCTTCTCCTCATCCTTCACGAGCGTCTGGCCCTGCGCTTCGGCTGTCGTTCGATGTAGATGCTCTGGAGATCCCGCAGACGCTCGCCATCCGCGCCAACGGTGGCGCGATGCCACAGGCCCTCCGCATCGAGCTCCCAGGCGGAGACGTCGGGCGCCATCGCGAGGTCGATGTTCTCAAGCAGGTGCTCGACCTGGTTGCCGGCGGGAATCGAGATCAGCGCCTCGATGCGGCGATCGAGGTTGCGGTGCATGAGATCGGCGGAGCCGATGTACACGACCGGCTCATCGTCGCCACGGAAGGCGTAGATGCGCGAGTGCTCGAGAAAGCGGCCGAGCACCGACCGGACACGGATGTTCTCGCTCAGACCCGGCACGCCAGGGCGTAGCGCGCAGATGCCGCGCACGAGCATGTCGATCTTCACACCGGACTGCGAGGCCCGGTACAGCGCATCGATGGTGCGCTCATCGACCACCGAGTTCACCTTGATCTTGATCCACGCGTCCCCCCCGGCGCGGGCGCGATCAGCTTCGGCATCGATGAGATCGATGAGGCCAGCACGCACCGACGTGGGGGCGACAAGAAGGCGGCGGAACTTCGCCTTCGGCGCGTAACCCGAGAGCTGGTTGAACAGCTTCGTGAGGTCGGCGCCCACATCCGGGTCCTTGGTGAGCAGTCCGTAGTCCTCATACATGCGGGCCGTGCGCGGGTGATAGTTGCCCGTGCCGATGTGGCAATAACGGTGCAGGCCGTCGTCCTCCTGGCGCACCACGAGCAACAGCTTGCAGTGAGTCTTGAGCCCCACAAGGCCGTACACGACGTGAACGCCCGCCTGCTCGAGCTTGCGCGCCCACGAGATGTTCCGCTTCTCATCAAAGCGGGCCTTGATCTCAACGAGAGCAAGCACCTGCTTGCCGTTGCGCGCCGCCTCAATGAGGGCGTCAACGATGGGGCTGTCCCCTGAGGTGCGGTACAGCGTCTGCTTGATCGCGAGCACCTGGGGGTCATTCGCGGCCTGGGTGAGGAACGCCTGCACCGAGGTCGAGAACGAATCGTAGGGGTGGTGGAGAAGCACGTCCGAACGCGAGATCGCCTGGAAGAGGTCCTGTTCCTCCGCGGTCTCCACCGGCGCCAGCTTGTGGTGGGTCGTGGGGCGGAACGCCGGGAACTGCAGGCGCGGTCGGTCGAGGTCTGCCACCACATCGAGCCCGCGCAGGTCGAGCGGGGCAGGCAGGTGGTAGACGTCCGCTTCCGAGATGCCGAGCTCACGGACAAGGAACTCACGCACGCGTGGGCTGAGGTCCTCCGCGACTTCGAGGCGCACCGCCGGGCCAAAACGGCGACGCAACAGCTCCTTCTCCATCGCCTTGAGGAGGTTCTCAGCGTCGTCCTCTTCCACCTCGACGTCTTCATTGCGAGTGACCCGGAACGTGTAGTGGTTCACCACATCCATGCCGGGGAAGAGGTAGTCGAGGTGAGCGGCGATGACGTCCTCGATCGGCACAAAGCTGCGCGGCTCGTCGTCCAATGCCGACGCATCGGTCACCTGAGAGGCCTTGCCCCGGGCGTCGACGCTCATGAAGCGGGGCAGCGTCTCCGGCACCTTCACCCGCGCGAAGTAGTCCTTGCCCGTGTCAGGGTCACGGATCTCGACCGCGAGGTTGAGCGAGAGGCCCGAGATGTAGGGGAACGGGTGGGCCGGGTCGACAGCGAGCGGGGTCAACACGGGGAAGATGTCGGAGCGGAACAGCTTGCGAAGGCGGTTCTGCTCATCGTCACCAAGCTCGTCGAGGCGCACCAGGTGGATTCCCTCGTCGGCCAGCGCCGGGCGGACCACGTCGTGAAAGACGTCAGCATGCCGGTCCATCAGCTCGTGGGCGCGTTCGATGAGGGTGTCGATGAGGCGCGTCGCACTCATGCCCGTCGCACTCGGAACGGCAAAGCCGGCGGCAAGGCGGCGCTTGAGGCCAGCGACCCGCACCATGAAGAACTCGTCAAGGTTCGACGCGAAGATCGCGAGGAATCGGGCGCGCTCAAGCAGCGGCGTCTCGTCGTCCTCCGCGAGCTCTAGCACCCGCTCGTTGAAGGCCAGCCAACTGAGCTCACGGTCAAGGAAACGATCCTCGGGAAGCCCTTCCGGAGCGTCGTGCTCCGGCTCGCTCGGCAGGGGCAGAGTCGGCACGGGGAACGTCTCTTCCGACGTCGCTGTCGCGATCGCTTCCGTTGTCGGCTCCACCGCGCTGATGCCCGTGCGACCGTACGACTCATGCACCTCTTCGAGCCGGATCTGCGACTCGTCTACGGGCGGCACGACGATCCCGTCATCGACTGACGAATCAGGATCGTGCCGGTAGGCGGTGTTGTCGTGGTCAGACATGAGCCCATGTTGTCATGGCGCGACGGTCATGGCGACTCAGTTTCTGCTCGGCGCAGCGGGCACGTAGCCTTGCGTCATGACAGGCGGCGCGCTGAAAGAGTCGTTGCCCCCTGTGGTGCGTGCCCTCGCGCCGGGAGTCCTCATCTCGATCGCAGGGGCGCTCGCCTTCGCGGGCGTCCTCGATCAGTTCCTCGAGCGTGACGACATCTATGCGGTCGACCAGCCCGTTCTCGAGTTCCTTGCCGACGCTCGCACGCCCTGGCTCACCACGTTCCTCACCTGGGTGACCCACGCCTTTGGCCCGGTCATCCTCCCCGCCATCATCGGCGTCGGCTGCGTGGTGTGGTACCTCCGCACCCGCGAGGTCCGCGGCCCCACGCTGGTCGCCGGTGCGATGGTGCTGTCGACCGCGATCGCCGCGGTGGTCAAGGTGATTGTCGAGAGGCCCCGCCCGCACGAGTCCCTGCAAATGGTGCCCGGCTTTGAGACCTCGTTCTCGTTCCCATCGGGACACACGACGGGTGCGGCGACGCTCGTCATGGTCGTGGCGTACCTTGCATGGCGCCGACGCCATGGCAAGCGGGCGCTCGCCGTCTGGGCGGGCGTCGCGCTCGCGGTCATCATCGTGGTGGGCGGGTCACGCCTTTACCTCGGGTACCACTTCGTCACCGACGTGCTCGCTGGCGTGTGCCTTGGTCTCGTCACGCTGGGCGCGGTCGTCGCCGTGTCGAGATGGCTTGACCTGCGCGCCATCGCGACGCACGAGACGGACTCCTAGATCACGCCAAAGGCGAGCATCGCGTCGGCCACACGGATGAAGCCTGCGATGTTCGCACCTGACACATAGTCGCCAGGCGTGCCGTACTCATCGGCCACCGTGACGCACGTGTCGTGGATGTGCGACATCGCCTCGTGGAGGCGCTGGTCGGTGTACTCGAAGGTCCACGAGTCACGCGAGGCGTTCTGCTGCATCTCGAGTGCGGACGTGACGACGCCGCCAGCGTTCGCTGCCTTGCCGGGAGCAAAGAGCACGCCGGCTTCACGGAACACCCGCACCGCCTCTGGGGTGGAGGGCATGTTGGCGCCTTCAGCGACCGCGCGCACACCCATGCGGACCAGGTTCTCGGCGCGCTTCTTGTCGATCTCGTTCTGCGTGGCACACGGAAGGGCGACATCCGCGTTGACGTCCCACACGGAGCCCTCGGTGACGTGGGTGGCTCCCGTGAGGCGCGCGTACTCGTCGAGGCGCGCACGCTTCTCGAACTTCAGCTCCTTGAGCAGGTCGATGTCGACGCCGGCCTCGTGGACGATGTAGCCGCTCGAGTCAGACACTGCGACCACCTGCGCACCGAGCTCCTGGGCCTTCTGCGCCGCGTGGACCGCAACGTTGCCGGAACCGGACACGACGACGCGGCGGCCTTCGAGACCTTCGCCGACACGGGCGAGCATGCGCTCGACAAAGTAGACGGTGCCAAAGCCGGTGGCCTCGGTGCGCACCTGCGAACCGCCCCAGCCGACACCCTTGCCGGTGAGCACGCCGGACTCGTAGCGGTTCGTGATGCGCTTGTACTGACCAAAGAGATAGCCGAGCTCGCGGCCACCGACGCCGGTGTCGCCAGCGGGAACGTCGGTGTACTCACCGAGGTTGCGGTAGAGCTCCGTCATGAAGGACTGGCAGAAGCGCATCACCTCAGCGTCGGACTTGCCGCGCGGGTCAAAATCCGAACCGCCCTTGCCGCCACCGATCGGCATGCCCGTGAGGGAGTTCTTGAAGATCTGCTCGAATCCGAGGAACTTCACGATGCCCAAGTACACGCTCGGGTGAAAGCGGAGGCCACCCTTGTAGGGGCCAAGCACCGAACTGAACTCAACGCGGAAGCCGCGGTTGACTCGCACCTGACCGGCGTCGTCGACCCACGGCACGCGGAAGATGATCTGACGCTCGGGCTCGCACAGACGGCGGATGACCTCGGCCTCGGCGTACTGGGGATGCTTGTCCACCACGGGCGTGAGGCTTTCGAGCACCTCGCGAACGGCTTGGTGGAACTCCGGCTCCGCAGGGTTGCGTCGAACGACTTCGTCGAAGACGGGAACGAGTCGCGGATCCAAGGAATCCATGGTTGTCCTTTCCAGGCTCAAGCCAGGAAGGACGGCCCGAGTTGAGCCGGACCGACTCCCGGCTCGTAGGCACTACGAGACCGGGCGGGCCTCAATGACTGTCAATCGCCGGTCCCCGCGCGGTGCGCTGAACACGGTCTGATCTCCCACGTTGATGCCATTGATGGCGGCACCGAGGGGCGAGGATGGTGAGTACACCGGCACGTCAAGGGAGTCGTCGAGCGTCAACAGCACGCGATCGCCGAGGACAAAGGTCACTTCGGAGGCGTCGTCATCGAAGCGCACCGTCACGAGCATTCCAGGCTCGACCAGTCCGTCATCGGGCATTTGGCCCGTCTGCGCCCGGCTCAAGAGGTCGCGAAGCTCCACAGCCCGGCTGAGGGCTGCGTCGTCCGCGGTCGCACCGGCGGCCGTGAGCGCTTCCAGCTCGGCTTGAAGTCGCTCGTAGGCCCCGACCGTCATCCACACTCTGTCTTGCGACACGATGCATCAGTCCTTGATCGAGAGGCCTGGTTCGTTCCAGGCATTCCGAAGATCGTACACATAAGTATGCAAGACACGGACCGACGTCGGCCTCTTGCGCGCGCTGGTCGCCCCGTGCAGGGTGCCCCTTTTGCATCGCGTGAGCACCGCAAATCGCGTTGGGTTTCTGGGGCGTAGGCGGGGCGGAGACGCGAGGGCTCGGTTTTAGGTGCCCCCGCGACGGGGCAGGACGCGACGGGCGGAGACGCGACGGTGGCCGGCGCCGCGAACAGATGGGTAATGCTCCCCAAAACTGGCCATTCGACAGTGACGCAGGCCACATGCCTGTGGCAATGTGGTGCCACTGCGCTGGCTGAGGACGCCGGCCACATTTCCGAGAGGGGTTTTCCGTGTCTGACGGAACCAATTCAACTCCCGCGGCCTGGTACGACGACCCCGACGACCCGACCCAGCTTCGTTACTGGGACGGCCAGGCGTGGACGGATCACCGTTCGCCCAAGGTCGCCGACGCTGCACCTGCCGCCGACGCCGCACCCGCCGCCGACGCCGCACCCGCCGAGGCCCCCGCCGCTG
>ENA-UOVV01001701-UOVV01001701.1-compost-metagenome-genome-assembly--contig:-NODE-1701-length-14859-cov-14.696433_pt1 | contig 14859 bp, 12 predicted proteins | sample MGYA00238155_ERZ761577 | MGnify/ENA primary metagenome ERZ761577 (study PRJEB28898, sample SAMN06268775) | compost metagenome | isolation source: Emeryville, CA | place: USA:Emeryville, CA | collected...
AAGGCCCTCCAGGAGTGGATGCAGACGACGGCCGACGAGGCGATCGCCGCGCTCGACGGCGTGCACTTCGACATCCCCGAGCCCGTGCGCACGATCGAGTGCATGATCGCGCCCACGCAGTCGGGCGGCATCTACTACACGGGCCCGAGCGACGACTTCTCGCGCCCTGGGCGCATGTGGTGGTCGGTCCCTGCGGACGTCACCGAGTTCAACACCTGGCGCGAGAGGACGACTGTCTACCACGAGGGCGTCCCGGGCCACCACCTGCAGATCGGTCAGGCCGTGTTCGTGCGCGACACCCTGAACTCCTGGCGTCGCCTCGCGTGCTGGGTCTCGGGCCACGGCGAGGGCTGGGCCCTCTACTCCGAGCGCCTCATGGCGGACCTGGGCTTCATGGACGACCCGGGCGACCGCCTCGGCATGCTCGACGCCCAGCGCATGCGCGCCGCGCGCGTCGTCTTCGACATCGGCCTGCACCTCGGCCTCGAGGCCCCCGAGCAGTGGGGCGGCGGGACCTGGACCGCGGACAAGGGCTGGGAGTTCCTCAAGGCGAACATCAACATGCCCGAGTCCTTCATCCGCTTCGAGCTCGAGCGCTACCTGGGCTGGCCGGGCCAGGCGCCCTCGTACAAGATCGGCCAGCGCCTGTGGGAGACCGCTCGCGACGAGGCCCGCGCGGCCGCCGAGGCGCGCGGCGAGGCCTTCGACCTCAAGGCCTTCCACGCCAAGGCGCTGAACCTCGGCTCGGTGGGCCTCGACACCCTGCGGGGCGCGCTCGCCTGAGCGAAGGCGCTGTCACGAGAAGGGCCGCACTCCCCGAGGGGGTGCGGCCCTTCTCGCGACTGGTCTTAGCCGCCGAAGAGCGCGTAACCGTGCTTGAGCACGATCGCCGCGGCGAGCAGCACCATGAGTGTCGCGATCAGGAAGAGGTCGAGGTCCTGCTCGAAGAACTCGCGCAGTCGAGCCTGGGCCTTCGCGGAGATCGGCAGGTTGCCCTGCATCGCGTTCGCGTGCAGCAGGGTGAAGAAGACGAAGGTCGTCGAGACGGTGATCACGAGGCACCAGGGGCACATCGCGCCGATCACGAGCAGCGACTGCGAGAACAGCCAGTAGGCGAAGAGCAGGCCCACGAGGTAGACCGCTTGCGCCGCGGTCATGAACCAGCGCGGGAAGCGCGTGCCGCCGAGGCTCGCGACGGCGATCGTCACCACCACGGGCTCGCACGCGAGGCCGATGAAGGCGTTCGGGAAGCCGATCACCTTGGCCTGCCAGCTCAGCGCGACCTTGCCGCACGAGAGCACCGCGTTGATGTCGCACGCGAGGGCCTGGTCAGGGTTCGCGGCGAGGTGCCACGCGTCGATCGACAGGACGAAGGCTGCGAGCAGGCTCACTGCCGCCGACAGTCCCATGGTCCCGAAGATCCACGCGTTGCCGTGCCTCCCGGCTCGCGCGCGGGCAAGGACCGCTGGGGCGGTGTGCATGCGGAATCCCTCCGATCGTTCCGTCAGCAACACCTCATCATCGGCGCGAAGGTGGCCGATCCGGACAGGACCAATGTCCTCGCGTAACCTCGCGGTGTGCCCGCCCCGCTCGTCCTCGCCTCCGCCTCCCCCGCTCGCCTGAAGACCCTGCGTGCCGCGGGCATCGAGCCCGAGGTCCACGTCGCCGATCTCGACGAGGAAGGGCTCCTCGAGGCCGCTGGGCCGGTCCCTCCGGCGCAGGCCGTGCTGCTGCTCGCTCGGGCCAAGGCAGAGCACGTGGCCGCGGGCCTTCCCGGCCGTCTCGTGCTCGGCTGCGACTCGATGCTCGAGCTCGACGGCGAGGTGCTCGGCAAGCCTCGCGACCCTGCGGAGGCTGCGGCCCGCTGGCGAGCGATGCGCGGGCGCAGCGGCGTCCTGCACACCGGGCACTGGCTCGTGGGACCTGAGGGCGAGACCGGCGCGACGGCTTCCACCACCGTCCACTTCGCCGCGGTGTCCGACGCCGAGATCGAGGCCTACGTCGCGAGCGGCGAGCCCCTCGCCGTCGCCGGGGCCTTCACGATCGACGGCCTGGGAGGTCCCTTCGTCTCGCGGGTCGAGGGCGACCACCACGCGGTCGTCGGCCTGAGCCTGCCCCTGCTGCGTGAGCTGCTCGGGCGGCTCGGCGTCGAGATCACCTCGCTGTGGTCGCGCCCCTGAGGCTTGTGCGGGCCGGACAAGGCTCGGCGCGCTAGCGGCGCCACCGCCCCGGCGTCCTCGTAGGGTGCCCACAAAGCAACGCCGACGGCGTAGGAGCCTGCACCAATCTTGGACTCGCGCGCCGCGCGAGCGTGAAACCGCGGCGCCGGACGGGTTACGGTGAGCCGTGCCTCAGATCTCCAAGGTCCTTGTCGCCAACCGCGGCGAGATCGCCGTCCGCATCTCGAGGGCTTGTGCCGACGCCGGGATCGCGAGCGTCGCGGTCTACGCCGACCCCGACCGCGAGGCCCTCCACGTCCGCCTCGCCGACGAGGCCTTCGCCCTCGGCGGGGCCCGGGCGTCCGAGACCTACCTCGACATCGACAAGCTGCTCGACGTCGCGCGCCGCGCGGGCGCCGACGCCGTGCACCCCGGCTACGGCTTCCTCGCCGAGAACTCCGCCTTCGCCCAGGCCGTGATCGACGCCGGGCTCGTGTGGATCGGCCCCCCGCCCTCGGCGATCGAGGCCCTCGGCGACAAGGTGAGCGCGCGGCACATCGCCCAGCGCGCGGGTGCCCCGCTCGTCGCGGGCACCCCCGACCCCGTCGCCGACGCGAGCGAGGTGCACGCCTTCGCGGCCGAGCACGGCCTGCCGATCGCCATCAAGGCGGCCTACGGGGGCGGTGGTCGCGGCCTCAAGGTCGCGCGCGAGGCGAGCGAGATCGACGAGCTCTTCGAGTCTGCGGTGCGCGAGGCCACGGCGGCCTTCGGTCGCGGCGAGTGCTTCGTCGAGCGCTACCTCGACAAGCCGCGCCACGTCGAGACCCAGTGCCTCGCCGACGAGCACGGCACCGTCGTGGTCGTCTCGACGCGCGACTGCTCGCTGCAGCGTCGCCACCAGAAGCTCGTCGAGGAGGCCCCCGCGCCCTTCCTCACCGCCGATCAGGAACAGCTCTTGCGGGACTCCTCGATCGCGATCCTGCGCGAGGCCGGCTACGTCGGCGCGGGAACCTGCGAGTTCCTCGTCGCGGTGGACGGGACGGTGTCCTTCCTCGAGGTCAACACGCGGCTGCAGGTCGAGCACCCCGTGACCGAGGAGGTCACGGGCATCGACCTCGTGCGCGAGCAGCTGCGCATCGCGGCGGGAGAGCCGCTCGGCTACACCGAGGTCCCCGTGCGCGGGCACTCGATCGAGTTCCGACTCAACGGCGAGGACCCCGCCGCGAACTTCCTGCCGACCCCGGGCCGCATCTCTCGCCTGCGCTTCCCGAGCGGCCCCGGAGTGCGCGTGGACTCCGGCGTGGTCGAGGGCGACACGGTCTCGGGCGCCTTCGACTCGATGATCGCCAAGCTCATCGTCACGGGCGCCTCGCGGAAGCAGGCGCTCGAGCGCTCGCGTCGAGCCCTCGCCGAGCTCGAGGTCCAGGGCATCGCGACCGTCGTGCCCTTCCACCGCGCCGTGATCTCCGAGCCGGACTTCGCCCCGGCCGACCCCGAGCAGCCCTTCTCGGTGCACACCCGCTGGATCGAGACCGAGTTCGCCGAGAAGCTCTCGCACCTCGGCGAGCCCGTCGCGGCCGGCGAGGACTCCCCCGAGCCCCAGGTCGAACGCGTCACGGTCGAGGTGGGCGGAAAGCGGCTCGAGGTGGTCATCCCTGCGGGGCTCGCCGTCGGCGGCCGCCGCGCCGGAGCTCCCCCGCGCCGGGCCGCCGCGCGCCGCCCGCAGCGCTCCGGAGCCGCCGCGAACGGCAACACGCTCGCCTCCCCCATGCAGGGCACGATCGTCAAGATCGCCGTCGAGGAGGGGGCGCAGGTCGCCGAGGGCGACCTCGTCGTCGTGCTCGAGGCGATGAAGATGGAGCAGCCCCTCGTGGCCCACCGCTCGGGCACGGTGCGCTCGCTCGCGACGAGCGTCGGCGCCTCGGTCTCGGCCGGGGCCGTGATCTGCGAGATCTGCGACTAAGCGCCTGCGGCCGTCCGAGGCCGCCGCTAGGTTGGGGCGCATGTCTCAGCTCGCGCAGCGTCGCGCTCGCATCGTCCTGCTCGCCTCCCTCGTCGCGATCGCGGCAGAGTCGCTCCTCACGAGCGGCGCCCTGCTCGACCTCCAGCTGCGGGTCGGCGCGATCCCCGCGGCGATCGCGGCCCTGACGACCTACGTCCTGCCGGGCGTCGTCGTCGGCATCGCCGTCCTCGCGACGCGTCGAGGCCGCCTCGGCACCACGGTGCTCGCCGTCGTCGGGCTGCTCGTGATCGCGCGGCTCGTGCTCCAGCTGCTCGTCGAGATGCCGCGCTTCGTCCTCGGACTGGGCACCGTGGCGATCGCCGTCGCGGCGCTCGTGCTCGCGACAGTCCTCACAGCCGCGGGCGGGGGCGAGCGCGCGGCAGGGGCTCGCGACTCGGCGAGCGGGCTCGCCCTCGGGCTCGGGCTCGCGGCCGCCGTCTCGGGGCTCTCGGGCACCTGGGCGCCCGTGTGGCGCAGCGACTGGCTCGGCTGGCTCCTCGTCCTCGCCCTGCTCGGCGCGGCCGGCTGGGCGGCCTGGACGCTGCGCGGCGAGGAGGCGAGCGAGACCCCTCGCGGTGTGTGGGTGCTCGGGCCCTTCCTGGGCATCGGCACCTTCGCGCTCTCGAGCCCGGGCTACCTCGCCTCGCAGGCGCAGGTCTCCCCGGGCCTCGGCCTCGTGGACGCCCTCGCGCACCTGCTCATCGTGCTCGCAGCAGCAGGCACCGCCGTGCTCGCCCAGCGGGCCGGCGGACGCGCCTCGCGACTCGGCCTCGCCCTGCCGGTGCTCCTCGGGGCTGCCTACCTGGTGCTGGGCTCGACCCCTGTGTCCGCCGTGCTCGTCCTTCTCGTGCTGCTCGCGGCCGTCCCCGCCGCGGGACTGCTCGTCCTCGCGACCCTGCACCGGGAGCCACGGCCCGTGACGCCGTGGCGCCTCGTGGGGCTCGGCGTCGGCGTCGGTCTCGGCGCGATCCTCCCGCTGCTGATCTACCAGATCGACTACGACATCCCGCTCGGCGTGCCGAACGCCCTCGTGATCGTCGCAGCGACCGTGCTCCTCGCGGTGGGTTCGCGCGCGTGGCGGGCGAGTGGGCGCACGGTCACGACGGCGGCAGGGGTGTCCCTCGTCCCCGCAGCCGCCGTCGTCGTCCTCGGCCTGCTCGGACTGGCCTCGACCGTCCCTGCGGGCTTCTCGGCCGAGCGCACCGAGAGCACCTCGCTGCGCGTCCTCAACTGGAACGTGCACTACGGCGTGACCCCCGAGGTGGCCGTGGACCTCGAGGCCTTCGCCCGGGAGATCGAGGCGCAGGACCCCGACGTCGTCGCCCTGCAGGAGATCTCGCGCGGCTGGCTGCTCGGCGGCGGCTCGGACATCGCGACGTGGCTCTCGCACCGCCTCGGCATGGGGCTCGTGTATGCGCACGCCGCGGACCGGCAGTTCGGCAACGCGCTGCTCTCGAGGTTCGAGCTCACGGACGTCGCCGTCACTCCCCTGCCCTACGGCGAGGGCCCCATGAAGCGCTCGGCCATCACGGCCACGGTGCACCTCGCCGATGGCACCCCCGTGCGCGTCTCCTCGATGCACCTGCAGCACAAGGAGGAGAACACCGCGACGCGCCTGCTGCAGCTCGAGGCCGCGATCGCGGACATCGTCCCGACGGGGCCCTCGCTCCTCGCGGGAGACCTCAACGCCCGCCCGGGCTGGCCCGAGATCCCCGAGATGGAGCAGGCCGGCTGGATCTCCGCGATCGACGCCGTGGGCGATCCCGACGCGCTGACCTTCTCGACCTGGGAGCCCGTCGAGCGCATCGACTGGGTCTTCGGCCAGCACGTCGAGTTCTCGCGGGCCGAGGTGCTGGAGAACACCAGCTCGGACCACTTCGCGATCCTCGTGGAAGCCACCCCGGCCCCGTGAGCCCGGAGCGGAGCCGGGCTCAGGTCCTCGGCTCGCTCGCCGAGCGGATCCTCGCGCTGCCTGCGGGTCGGCCCGTGCGGCTCGCCGTCGACGGGCGCACCGCCTCAGGCAAGTCGACGCTCGCGCGCGAGCTCCTCGAGGCGATCGAGGCGCGCGGGCGCCCAGCTCTCGTCGCGAGCCTCGACGGCTTCCACCGGCCGCGAGCCGAGCGTTACGCCCGCGGGCGCTTGTCCGCCGAGGGCTACTACCGCGACGCTCGAGACCTCGAGGCGGTCGTCCGCTCGCTCTTGGCCCCCCTCGGGCCCGAGGGCGACCGCTGGTTCCGCACGGCCTCCTTCGACCTCGAGGCCGACGCGCCTCTGGACGAGCCCTCGCAGCTCGCCCCGCCCGAGCTCGTGCTCCTCGTCGACGGCACCTTCCTGCAGCGCCCCGAGCTCGAGGCGCACTTCGACGCCGTGCTGTGGGTGAGCACCGAGCCGGCGGAGTGCCTGCGGCGCGGGGTGGCGCGGGACGCCGCCGCGCTCGGTGGCGCGGAGCGGGCGCTCGAGGTCTACGCGACGCGCTACGTCCCGGCCTTCGAGCTCTACTGCGCGCAGGCGGACCCGGAGCGCTCGGCGGACGCCGTGCTCGTCAACGACGACCCGGCCCGACCGGCCCTCGAGATCCGACCGCAGGGGCGGCTCGCGGGCTGAGGCTCAGCGGCCGAAGAGGCGCGCGAAGAAGCCCGTCGAGGGCTCCTGCTCGTGACCGGGGCACTGCTGGGCGCGCGGGACCTTGCGCATCACGTCCTCGACGTGACGGCCGCATCCCTGCCAGGTGGTCTTGCCGCAGATGGTGCAGGTGGCGGGCTGGCACATGGTGGTTCTCCTTCGCGTGGTGGTGGGGTGTGTCAGGCGAGCATGAGGAAGAGCTTCTCGAGCTCTGCGGTGGTGAGCTCCTCGTCCCCGGCCAGGCAGTCCTTCATGGCGGCCGAGACGATCGCGAAGCCGGCCTTGTCGAGCGCGCTGCTCACGGCAGCGAGCTGGGTGACGACCTCGCGGCAGGGCTTGTCCTGCTCGACGGCCACGATCACGGCGTCGAGCTGGCCGCGCGCACGGCGCAGGCGGTTGAGGACCCGGCGGCGGGCCTCGGCGTCGGACGTGGTCATGACTGCTCCTTCTCGAGGACGGATCCGGGCTCGTCGCCGAGCCAGGCGGAGAGGGTCTGCATGCCGCCCGACAGCGACGCGGAGTCCAGGCCGTGCTGGACGAGCACGCGGTGGGCGATCGCCGAGCGCACCCCGGAGGCGCACAGCACTCGCACGGGGCGCCCGGCGGCGGCTTCGAGCACCTCGTCGATCCGGCGGCGAAGCTCCGTGTGCGGGATGTTGAGCGAGCCCGGCAGGTGCACCCGCCGGTACTCCTCGGGCGAACGGACGTCGAGCACGAGAGCCGCGGAGCGCACCGACTCGAGCTCGCTCGCGTACCAGAGCGAGAGCGTCCCCTCGAGAACGTTCTGGCCCACCATGCCCACGAGGTTCACGGGGTCCTTGGCCTGGCCGTGGAAGGGAGCGTAGGCGAGGTCGAGGTCGATCAGCTCGTCCACGCGCAGTCCGGCTCTCAGGGCGGTGGCGAGCACGTCGATGCGCTTGTCTGCCCCCTCGCGGCCCACGGCCTGGGCACCGAGGAGCGCGCCGTCCTGAGCGAGGTGCACGAGCAGGTGCACGGGGCTCGCCCCGGGCACGTATCCCGCGTGCTGCAGCGGGTGCAGGTGCAGGGTCCGGAAAGGGATACCCGCGCGCTCGAGCGCGGCGCGGTTCGCTCCCGTGCTCGCGGCGGTGAGGCTGCCGACGCGCACGACGGCGGTGCCGAGAGGCTTCGGGATCGGGCGGGCGCTCTCGGGCCGGGCGAGGTGGTCGGCAACGAGGCGGCCGGCCCGGTTCGCGGGCCCCGCGAGGGCCACGGGACGGCGCAGGCCCGTCACGGCGTCGACGCTCAGCGTCGCATCGCCGACGGCGCGCACCCCGGGAAGGTTCGTCCGTCCGTGCTCGTCCACGAGGATCGCGCCGTCCTCGCAGGCCACGCCTGCCGCCTCGAAGACGGCGGTCTCGGGGCGCACGCCCACGGAGAGGACCACGAGGTCCGCCTCGAGCTGCGAGCCGTCGGCGAGCACGACGAGATCGTGATCGGCCTCGTGCCGCAGCTCGCTCGCGGCGAGCCCGGCGCGCACATCGATCCCGAGCTCGCGCAGCTCGATCGTGACGAGCTGAGCCATCTCCCGCTCGAGGTGCGGCAGCACGTGCGGGGCGGCCTCGACGAGCGCGACCTCGAGCCCACGCGCTGCGAGCGACTCGGCCGTCTCGACCCCGATGAAGCCGGCACCGAGCACGACAGCGCGTCGGGCTCCCCCGGTCACGAGCTCGCGCATCGCGAGGGCGTCCTGCACAGAACGCAGCACGTGCACGCGCGGCGAGTCGAGGCCCGGGACCGGCGGGCGGACCGCGCGAGCGCCCGGGGCGAGCACGAGCTCGTCGTAGCCGATCTCCTCGGTCCCACCCGCGTGCTGGACCGTCACGCACCGGCGCTCGGCGTCGAGACCGACCACCTCGTGCCCCGTCCGCACGTCGAGCTCGAGGGAGGCGGCGAGGGAGCTCGGGGTCTGCAGCAGGAGCTGGGACTCCTCGGCGATCTCTCCCCCGACGAAGTAGGGCAGCCCGCAGCTCGCGAAGGAGACGTGGGGGCCGCGCTCGAGGACGAGGATCTCGGCGTTCTCGTCGAGGCGCCGAGCGCGGGCGGCGAAGCTCATGCCCCCGGCGACCCCGCCGACGACGACGATGCGGCGCCGCGCGGGGCTCTCGAGAGCGGTGGAAGTTCTTGTCATGGCCCGACCATATACCCCTGGGGGTATCCATTCAAGCGCGAAGAGGCGCCGAGGGCCCAGCCCCGGCGCCTGTCGGCCGCTAGTCCTCGCGGTGCAGCATCCGCGCGACCTCCGCGAGCGATCCCGTGAGGGAGGGATAGATCGTCGCGGTGTCCGCGATGTCGTCCACCGTGAGGCGCTCCTTGACCGCGAGCGCGAGCGGCAGGATCAGCTCGCTCGCCCGCGGGGCCACGACCACCCCGCCGAGCACCTCCCCCGAGGGCACGTGGGCGAAGATCTTGATGAAGCCGTCACGGATGCCGAGCATCTTCGCGCGCGGGTTGCGCGCGAGGTCGAGGGTCGCGGCCGAGTGGACCACGTTGTTCTCCTCGAGCCACGCGTGCGAGCGGCCCACGGTGGCGATCTCGGGCTGGGTGAAGACGGTCGAGGCGATCGTCTCGAGCTTGAGCGGGGCGACCGCGTCCCCGAGGGCGTGCGCCATCGCGATGCGGCCCTGGGTCGCGGCGACCGAGGCGAGCGGGAGCACCCCGGTGCAGTCGCCCGCGGCGTAGACGCCCCGAGCGCTCGTGCGCGAGACGCGGTCCACCTCGACGTGGCCGGACTCGGTGAGGCGCACCCCGGCCTCCTCGAGACCGAGGCCCGCGGTGTTGGGCACCGAGCCCACGGCCATGAGCACGTGCGAGCCCTCGACCACGCGCCCGTCGGCCAGCTCGACCTCGACGCCGTCGCCCACGCGCCGCGCCGCGGCGGCCCGCGAGCGCGAGAGCACGGTCATGCCCTGCGTGGTGAAGACGTCCTGGATGACGCGCGCGGCGTCGGCGTCCTCGCCCGGGAGGACCTGCTCGCGCGAGGAGACGAGCACGACGTCGCAGCCGAGGGCGTGGTACGCCCCCGCGAACTCCGCTCCCGTGACGCCCGAGCCGACCACGATGAGCCGCTCGGGGAGCTCCGTGAGGCTGTAGAGCTGGTCCCAGCGCAGGATCCGCTCGCCGTCGGGCATCGCCGACTCGAGCTGGCGCGGGCTCGCCCCCACGGCCAGGAGCACGACGTCGGCCTCGATCGACTCGCTCGCGCCCTCGGGACCCTCGACGAGGACGCGCTGCGGGCCGTCGAGTCGCCCGCGCCCCTCGACGACGCGAACGCCCTCGCGCTCGAGCCGCCCGCGGATGTCGCTCGACTGCGCCGCGGCGAGCGCGAGCACTCGAGCGTTGACCGCACCGAGGTCCACCGTGAGGTTGGTGCGCACGGGCTCCGGCCCGGTGTCGCCGATCACGCGCGCCCCGAGCTCGGGGCCGCCCTCGGCGAGGCGCATCCACTCGGCCGTCGCGATGAGGGTCTTCGAGGGGACGACGTCGGTGAGCACGGCCGAGCCGCCCAGTCCTGCGCGCTCGACCACGGTGACCTCGGCGCCGCGACGTTGCGCGACGAGCGCCGCCTCGTAGCCTCCGGGGCCTCCGCCGACGATCACGACCTTGCTCGCAGGGCGCTCCCAGTGCTGACTCACCCGACCATTGTGCCCGGACCTTCATCCGCATGCTGCGCCCCGACGGGAGGACTAGCCTCGGCTCATGAGCATGCGACCTGATCTCGACCTCGACGACCCCACGACCGACCCCTTCGAGGTGGCACGCCACGCGGCGGCCTTCCTCGCCGAGCGGACGGGCGTCGAGCGCCACGACCTGCTGCTCGTGCTCGGCTCGGGCTGGGGCGGCGCGGCGGAGCTCGTGGGCGAGACCGTGGCCGAGATCGACTCGCACGAGATCCCCGGGTTCTCGGCCCCCGCCGTCGCGGGCCACTCCGCGAGCACGCGCTCGATCCGCCTCGCCGACGGCCGCCACGCGCTCGTCCTCGGCTCGCGCACCCACCTGTACGAGGGCCGCGGAGTGCGGCGCGTCGTGCACGGCGTGCGCACGGCTGCCGCGGCGGGCTGCTCGACCGTCATCCTCACGAACGGCTGCGGCGGTCTGCGCCCCTGGGCCCCCGGCACCCCCGTGCTCATCAGCGACCACATCAACCTCACGGGCACCTCTCCGCTCGAGGGCGCGACCTTCGTGGACCTCACGGACCTGTACTCCTCGCGCCTGCGCACGCTCGCGCGGGAGGTCGACGCGACCCTCGACGAGGGCGTGTACGTGCAGTTCCGCGGGCCGCACTACGAGACGCCCGCCGAGGTGCGCATGGCCGGGATCATGGGCGGCGACCTCGTGGGCATGTCGACCACGCTCGAGGCGATCGCCGCGCGGCACGCGGGACTCGAGGTCCTGGGCCTCTCGCTCGTGACCAACCTTGCCGCCGGCATCAGCGCGACGGCCCTGTCCCACGAGGAGGTCCTCGAGGCCGGGCAGGCTGCGGGCCCGCGCATCAGCGCGCTCCTCGCCGAGATCACGCGGAGGATCTGATGCTCACTGAGGCAGAGATCGCCGAGCTCGCGGAGGTGGTGCGCGAGTGGATCGACGACGACCCTGACGAGGCCACGGCCGCCGAGCTGCGCGGTCTCCTCGAGGCCGGGGACTGGGACGCGCTCGAGGATCGCTTCACCGGGATGCTGCAGTTCGGTACCGCAGGGCTGCGCGGGGCGCTCGGCGGCGGCCCGAACCGCATGAACCGCGCGGTCGTCATCCGCGCGGCGAAGGGCCTCGTGGACTACCTGCGCGGCGTCGTGCCCGAGTCTCGCGCCCCGCGCCTCGTGATCGGCTTCGATGCGCGTCACAACTCGGAGGTCTTCGCGCAGGACACCGCGGCCGTCGCGACTGCCGCAGGCGTCGAGGCGCTCGTGCTGCCCCGCCCGCTGCCCACCCCCGTGCTCGCCTTCGCGGTGCGCCACCTCGAGGCCGACGCGGGCGTCATGGTGACGGCCTCGCACAACCCGCCCCAGGACAACGGCTACAAGGTCTACCTGGGCGGCCAGCTCGTGCCCGAAGAGGCGCGCGGCGTGCAGATCGTCCCGCCCTACGACGTCGAGATCGCGCGCGCCATCCAGGCCGTGCGCGCGGTCGCCGAGGTCCCGCGCGCCCAGTCCGGCTGGCGCGTGCTCGGCGAGGAGATCCTCGAGGAGTACCTCACCGGGGTCGCAGGGCTGTCCGACGGCGGCCAGCGGGACCTGCGCATCGTCTCGACGCCCTTGCACGGGGTCGGCGGCCAGGTGCTCGTCGAGGCCCTGCGCCGCGTGGGATTCACGGACGTGCACGTCGTGCCCCAGCAGGCCGAGCCCGACCCCGACTTCCCCACGGTGTCCTTCCCGAACCCCGAGGAGCCGGGCGCGATCGACCTCGCGATCGCTCTCGCCGAGGAGGTGGGCGCGGACCTCGTGATCGCGAACGACCCCGACGCCGACCGCTGCGCCCTCGCGGTGCACGACCCGCGCGTGGACGGGTGGCGGATGCTGCACGGCGACGAGGTGGGCTCCCTCCTGGGCGCCGAGGTCGCTCGGCGCACGACGGCCGGCGGGACGCCCTCCTCCGCGGTGCTCGCCTCCTCGATCGTGTCCTCGCGCCTGCTCGGGCGCATCGCCGCCGCGGCTGGCCTGCAGCACGCCCAGACGCTCACGGGCTTCAAGTGGATCGCCCGGGTTCCCGGCATGGTCTTCGGCTACGAGGAGGCGATCGGCTACTGCGTCGCCCCCGAGCTCGTGCGGGACAAGGACGGCATCAGCGCGGCCGTCGTCGTCGCCCAGCTCGCCGACCGCCTCAAGAAGGCGGGCGGCAGCCTCGTCGGCGCCCTCGACGACCTCGCCCGCCGGCACGGGCTGTACCTGACCGACCAGCTCTCGGCGAGGTTCTCGGACCTCGCGCTCATCCCCGCGACGATGCAGCGCGTGCTCTCCGCTCCGCCCGCCGCGCTCGTGGGCTCGCCCGTGGTCGAGGCCGTGGACCTCAGGAACGGGACCGAGGAGGAGCGCCTGCACCTTCCTCCCACGGACGGGCTGCGGCTCGTCGCGGAGGACGGCACGCGCGTGATCATCCGCCCCTCGGGCACCGAGCCCAAGGTCAAGTGCTACCTCGAGGTCATCGCCCCGCTCGACCCGAGCGCGAGCGACGAGGAGGTCACGGCGGCTCGCCAGAGCGCGCGCGAGAAGCTCGACGCGCTCAAGGAGGAGCTCCGGGGCGTGCTGGGGATCTAGTCGAGGATCCCGCGTCAGTCCCGCGCGCGCCACGGACGCGCCTTCCCGGCCTCAGTGTCAGTGGTTCGTACTAGTGTTCGAACATGACGTCCTGGGACCCGCTGAGCGAGGGCTGGCGCGAGCCGAGCCCGGAGAGCACGCTGCTCTCCGCCTCGGGCGAGCCGGCGTCCGCGGGAGGTCATGTCCCCCTCGTCTGGCACGGGGCGGCCCCGGGCGGCGACCTCGCCCAGCTCGTCGAGAGCTTTCAGAGCCTGGGGCTCGACGAGCTCGAGGACTTCGAGCTCGTCGAGCTTGCTGCGGCGGCGAGCCGGCTCGCGTCCTGGGCGCACCACATGGCCGCGAGCGCCGCGAGCGAGCTCGCCTCGCGCCCCTCGATGGAGGTCTCGAGTCCCGCGGAGTTCTCGGCCTCCCTCACTCCCCCACGGCTCGCGGGAGAAGAGCTCGCGATGCGGCTCGGCACCTCGCCGCGAGCTGGAGCCCGGCTCGTCCGTGAGGGCATCCTCTTCTCCGCGCACCTCTCCGCGACGGGTGACGCCCTGCGCACGGGCCTGATCGATCCCCTGAAGGCTCGCGCGATCGTGGACGGGCTCGAGAGAGTCCCGCTCGAGCTCGCCCTCGCGGTGCAAGAGGCCGTGCTCCCCCGCGCCCCGCAGCGCACCGCTCGCCAGCTCGCCGCCGACGTGCGCGCGACGATCGTCGAGCTCGACCCCGTCGAGGCCGTGGCTCGCCGCGAGGCGGCGATGCTCGGCAGGCACGTCTCGAGGCCCGTTCCCCTGGCCGACGGCATGGCGGGGCTCTGGCTCCGCACCGGAGCGGTCGAGGCAAGTGCTCTCTACGAGGCGGTGGACCGGGCGGCTCGGAAAGCCAGGTTCGCCGGGGATGGCAGAACTCTCGACCAGCTGCGCGCCGACCTCCTCGTCGAGCGGGCCCTGCACCGCGGCATGCTCGCAGGTGCCGGCGCCTCGAATGGCGAACCGATCGGAAGCGGCCTCGCGCCCCATTGCGCACCGGGGCACGAGGCCGTGCGGGTCGACGTCCGCGTGCTCGTTCCCCTCTCGACCCTCCTCGGGACGCGTGAGGAAGCAGGGCTCCTCGTCGGCCACGGCCCGATCGACCCCGAGCTCGCCCGGTCCCTGGCCCGCGGCGGGACCTGGCGCCGCCTGGTTACCGATCCCTTGAGCGGTTCGGTGCTCGACGTCGGCAGGACGCGCTACTCCCCGCCTGCCGAGCTCGCCGAGCACGTGCGCTTCCGCGACCTCGAGTGCGTGCGCCCGGGCTGCGAGACCTCCGCCTGGAAGGCCGAGCTCGATCACGTGGTGCCCTTCGACCACCGCGGCGGCCGGGGCGGCCCGAGCGCTGCCGCGAACCTCGCCCCGCTCTCGAAGGGCTGCCACCAGATCAAGACCCACGGCGGCTTCCACCTCGAGCGCAGCTCTCCGTCGAGCTACCGGTGGCGTACCCCGACCGGCCATGTCTACGACGTGCCGGTGCGTCCGAGCCTTCGCGCCCTCTCCCGCCAGGACCCGATCCACCGCGCGCGCGAAGAGCTCGAGGCCCTCGCGGGGCCTCGCACCGGGCGCGCACGAGCTCAGGGCGCGAGCAGGTCGCCGAGCTCGGCCCGAGGATCGACCGGTCCACCTCCCTTCTAGCGACGACGAGAAGCCCACCCTCCGCGACGGGGTAACCCGTCCAGCAGGAAGCACAGTCATGACCTCGCCACGGAGCAGAGTCCTGCCTTCGGCACGAAAGCACCGTCCTGCCTTCGGCGCGAAGCATCGTCCTGCCTTCAGCGCAAAGCATCGTCCCG
>ENA-UOVV01001702-UOVV01001702.1-compost-metagenome-genome-assembly--contig:-NODE-1702-length-14858-cov-6.602716_pt1 | contig 14858 bp, 18 predicted proteins | sample MGYA00238155_ERZ761577 | MGnify/ENA primary metagenome ERZ761577 (study PRJEB28898, sample SAMN06268775) | compost metagenome | isolation source: Emeryville, CA | place: USA:Emeryville, CA | collected...
CCTCGGCCCGCCGCAGGTGCTGGCTCACCGCGCCCACGGTCACCCCCAGCTCCTCGGCCGCCGGGGCCAGCGCCCCGCGCCGCGCCACGATCTCGATGGCCCTCAGCGCGTTGAGCGGAATGGGAAACGGATTGCTCATATAGTTTTTCTAAACCGGCGCGCAGCACATGTCCATTGCGGCGGCCCCGCGCCGGCGCCTATCCTTCCGGCATCGCCTCCCCCATCGTCCTGCCGCTGGAGACAGAGATTATGTCCATGCTGACCCGCCTGTTGCGGTGGCTGGGCCTGCGTCCGTCCGGGGCGCGCCGCCCCGCCCCGCATCCCGATACCATGTCGCTGCGCGACTGGGCCGATCTGCCGCCCCATCATCCCCTGTGCGACAGCGGCGCCCGCTGACCCCCGGCGCGACCTATTCGCAGATTCGCGCCGTGCAGCTCCGGCCGTGGCAGCCGAGGTCGAGATGCAGATGGTCGGCATGCGCCGCGTCGGCCTCCGGTCCCAATACCGTGGTGAAGCGCCCGCAGGCCGCCCCGTGCGCCTGCCGCAACAGCCGTCCCCCCGCCGCCGCGGCCGGCAGCCAGTCGTCGGCCACCGCTATGCTGCGCCCGTCGGCGAGCGTGAAGCCGGCAATGTCCAGCGCATTGGCGAAGCCGTGCTCGGAAACCGGCCCCTCCGCCGCGCCGTTGCGGTTGCGGCACATCAGCGAGGTGCCGGTGCTGACGGTGGCGAGCGGGCTGTCCAGCGCCGCCTCCGCATAGGCGTCCACCTCCCCCACCCAGTCGGCGAAGGCGCCGGCCATGGCGCAGTTGGTGGTCACCGGGCTCGACAGCGTCACCTGCCGCCCGCCCAGGTTCACCGCGCTGATCGACAGCGGCGAGCGCTCCCCGCAGATGCCCTCGGCCACGGGCGGCAGCATTTCCCCCACCACCCGGCCCGACAGCAGCGCCGGGCACGCCGCCTGATAGACCCGCGCCGGCGCCGGCGCGGTCTCGGCGTCCTCCGCATCCTCCTCCTCCGGCGCCTCCTCCTCCCTGGGGTCGCTCCGGGGCGGCGGAATGTCGTCTTCGGCCGGGGCGGGGTCCGCCGCCGCCTCCTCCGCCGCGAAATCCGGTCGCGGCCGCGGGAAGGGCGGCGGCTCGGTTTCCTCCTCGTCCTCGGCTGCGGCGGGCGGGGCCGGCCGCGGCGGCGCCTGCCGTGGCGGCAGCAGCTCCTGCACGAAATCCTCCAGCGGCTGCAGCAGGTCCTGCCCCGCCGCATCGGCGGCGGGAAAGGCGAGCAGCAGCGCCGCGAGGGCGGGGGTAAGCAAGGGTCGCATGCCGCCTCAACGCGCCTGGGCGCCGCCGCGTTGCCGATCGGCCCGGTTAACCGCCCCGAAACCATCTTTCGGGGCCCCGCCGCTTCTGCTATCAGCCACGCCCATGACCACGCCGCTCACCAACATCCGCAACTTCTCCATCGTCGCCCATATCGACCATGGCAAGTCCACCCTGGCCGACCGGCTCATCCAGATGACCGGGGGGCTCGACGCGCGCGAGATGAAGGAGCAGGTGCTCGATTCCATGGATATCGAGCGCGAGCGCGGCATCACCATCAAGGCGCAGACCGTGCGCCTCAAATACCGCGCCAGGGACGGGCAGGATTACGTCCTCAACCTCATCGACACTCCCGGCCATGTCGATTTCGCCTACGAGGTCTCCCGCTCCATGGCCGCCGTCGAGGGCTCGCTGCTGGTGGTCGATGCCTCCCAGGGCGTCGAGGCGCAGACCCTCGCCAATGTCTATCACGCCCTCGACGCCGATCACGAGATCGTCCCGGTGCTCAACAAGGTCGATCTGCCCGCCGCCGATGTCGAGCGCGTCAAGACCCAGATCGAGGACGTCATCGGCATCGACGCCTCCGACGCGCTCGAGATCTCCGCCAAGACCGGGCTCGGCATCGACAATGTGCTCGAGGCCATCGTCACCCGCCTGCCGGCCCCAAGGGGCGACCTCGCCGCGCCGCTCAAGGCGCTCCTGGTCGATTCCTGGTACGATACCTATCTGGGCGTCGTCGTGCTCATAAGGGTCATCGACGGCACCGTGCGGAAAGGGCAGAAAATCCGCATGATGGCCTCGGGCGCCGTCTACGAATTGGACCGGGTCGGCGTCTTCACCCCCAAGCTGGTGGAGGTGCCCGAGCTCGGCCCGGGCGAGCTCGGCATGTTCACCGCCTCCATCAAGGAGGTGGCCGACACCAATGTCGGCGACACCATCACCGATGACCGCAAGCCCACCGCCACGCCCCTGCCCGGCTTCCGCCCGGCCCAGCCCGTGGTGTTCTGCGGGCTGTTTCCGGTCGATGCCTCCGATTTCGACGAATTGCGCGCCGCCATGGGCAAGCTCAGGCTCAACGACGCCAGCTTCTCCTTCGAGATGGAGACCTCGGCCGCGCTCGGCTTCGGCTTCCGCTGCGGCTTTCTGGGCCTGCTCCACCTCGAAATCATCCAGGAGCGGCTCAGCCGCGAATTCGATCTCGATCTCATCGCCACCGCCCCCTCGGTGGTCTACGAGGTCGAGCTGACCAGCGGCGAGACCATCCACCTGCACAACCCGGCCGATCTGCCGGACGTGATGAAGATCGCCGAGATCCGCGAGCCCTGGATCAAGGCCACCATATTGACGCCGGACGACTATCTCGGCGCCATCCTCAAGCTCTGCCAGGACCGGCGCGGCGTCCAGCGCAACCTGTCCTATGTCGGCTCCCGCGCCATGGTCGAATACGACCTGCCGCTCAACGAGGTGGTGTTCGATTTCTACGACCGGCTGAAATCCATCTCCAAGGGCTATGCCAGCTTCGACTACCAGCTCGCCGAGCACCGCCCCGGCGATCTCGTCAAGCTCTCCATCCTGGTCAATGCCGAGCCGGTCGATGCGCTGTCCATGCTGGTCCACCGCTCGGCGGCGGAGGCGCGCGGCCGCGTCATGTGCGAGAAGCTCAAGGAGCTGATCCCGCCCCACCTGTTCGTCATCCCCATCCAGGCCGCCATCGGCGGCAAGATCATCGCCCGCGAGACCGTCCGCGCCCTGCGCAAGGACGTGACCGCGAAATGCTATGGCGGCGACGCCACCCGCAAGCGCAAGCTCCTCGAGAAGCAGAAGGCCGGCAAGAAGCGCATGCGCCAGTTCGGCAGCGTCGAAATCCCCCAGGAAGCCTTCATCAAGGCCCTGAAGATGGGCGACGACTAGCCGGCCGCCACCATCGGCACCTCTCTGCTCCCCTCCCCCTCGAGGGAGGCGATGAACATGAGGCTCGCGGTCCTTCGCCTCCCTCCCCTCGATGGGGAGGGATCGAGGGTGGGGTGGAGCAGCGATCTCGATGCGTCCAAAGCAAGCACTCCCCCCTCCCCAAGCGGACCTCTGCCCCCTCCGCTATCCCCGCCCCTCCGCGCGCCCCTATCCTCTCCTGCCCATCCCCTGCGCAGGAGAACCCCATGCCCGCCCCGCCCATCCTCCCCGTCACCACCCAGCGCCGCGCCGAGCTGCACGAGGCGCTCCATCTGCGGCTTTCCACCCTCTATCGCGACGTGGCGGCCATGGCGGCGCGGCGGCCCGGGGCGAAGCTCGTCGAGAGCGTGCGGATCGTCGCCGAGGGCCTGCTGGCCGATTGTGCGCCGTTCACCCGCCAGCGCGGCGAGCGCCTGCCGGTGGCGGCGCCCGATTATGGGGGGCTGCTGGTGCAGCTGGGGCAGGCTCTGGCGCAGCTCGATGCCTATGAGGCGCGCTTTGCCTATTGGGACAGGCGGCGGGCGGCGCGGGTGTGGCGGATTGCCGGCCACGAGCCGCTGCCGATCATGCGGCTCAAGCCGCAAATCAGCTATGACGGGCTCAAGACCGCCAAGGGGCGCGACATGCGCGAGCAGTTGGCCAGGCTGATCGACGCCCGCAACGACAGCATCTTCGAGCAGGGCTTTGCCGCCGGGCGGGCGGCGCGGGTCGGCCCGCCGGCCCCGTCCGGCGCCGATCCCGTCGAACCCGGCGGGACGCCGAAAACTTATCCCCGCCTTCGCGGCCTCGGCTAGGCTCCCGCCATCACCCCGCGCGGGCAGCCAGCATGCGAGCTGTGGCAGGGGTGGGCCGTCGCCCGGTCTCGCATGCCGGGCGCGTTCGGGGCCGGCCGCTCCTGCGACGAGCGATCAAGGGGGCGCGGGTCCGGCCTGTTCGAAAAACGGCGCCGGAGGCAGGTTTGGCCTCACATGCTCAGTTTCCGAGAGGACGATCCTGCCTCCGGATCTGCCCTTCCGTCCGAACCCGGCGGCCTCCTGGCCGGCCGGCGCCGGGCCATGCGCGGGCGCCCGCCCGGGGCGTCGCCTTGCGGCGGGCGCCGCCGGCGCCTAAGTCTTGAGTTCCATCCGGGGGTGCCTGCCATGACTGCGACGACGCCTGTGACGACGACTGCGACGACGCTTGCCGATTTCACCCTGCCGCTGCTCGACGGCACGCCGCAACCGCTCTCGGCCTATGCCGGCAAGGTGGTGCTGGCGGTCAACGTGGCCAGCAGATGCGGGCTGACGCCGCAATATGAGGGGCTGGAAGCGCTCCACCGGCGCTATGGCGGCCGGGGGCTGGCGGTGCTGGGCTTTCCCTGCAACCAGTTCGCCGAGCAGGAGCCGGGCACCGCCGAGGAGATCGCCCGCTTCTGCTCCGCCACCTATGGCGTGACCTTTCCGCTGTTCGCGCGCCTCGAGGTCAACGGGCCGGGCGCGCATCCGCTCTACGAATGGCTGCGGGCGGCGGCGCCGGGCGAGGCCGCGGACGGGGCGATCGAGTGGAACTTCACCAAGTTCCTCATCGGGCGCGACGGCCTTGTGGCGGCGCGCTTCGCCCCCGCCACCGAGCCGGCCGCGCTCGTCCCCGACATCGAAAGGCTGCTGTAGCGGGGCTGCCACACCGGCCCATCACATTCCTTCCCGGCCGGAACGTTCCCCCGTCCGCCGCCGTTCGAGGGGCCAAGGGGCGGATGAAAGCCGCGCCGCCGGCCCCGGCGGCGCTCCCCGGAACGGAAGCGGGAAGCGGCCCGAGGGTCCGAACCCGCCCAAGAAAGGAACAGTGAAATGAAGACGATTCTCCTGGCCGGCCTGGCCACGCTTTCGCTCGGCCTTGCGGTCCCGGCCCTCGCCCAGGATGCCGGCGTGGTCGATCCCGAAGCCGGCGCCGCCATCGGCGCCACCGGCGGCGGTGCCACCGGCGCGGTGGTGGGCGGCATCGTGGGCGGCCCCATCGGGGCGGTGATCGGCGGCTTCGCCGGCGCGGTGATCGGCGCCGAGGCCGGCATCGCCACCGCCACGGTCGAATACGCCACCACCACCCCGGTCGAGCCCATCCTCATCGACGGCGCCCTGGATGTGGGCTATGTCGTGCCCGAGGGCGTCACCATCCATCCCGTCGCGGGCGATCCCGCCTATGGCTACATCTACGCCAATGGCCGCGTCTGGATCGTCGATCTGGCGACCCGCAGCCTGGTGCAGTCGCCCGGCTTTGTGGTGAGCCAGTCCAGCGTCGATTTCGCCCTCGCCAATCCGGTCGCCCCGGTCAATGCCCAGGGCGACGTGGTGGTCGGCTACGTGCTGCCCGACGACACCGTGGTCACGCCCCTGCCCGACGATCCCTATTACGGCTATGTCTATGTCGACGGCCGCTCGGCCCTGGTCGATGCCGCGAGCCGCACCGTCGTCTGGATTCAGTAGCCTTCCCGGCCGCCCGGTTCCCGCCGGGCGGCTTTGCTTTGCCGGGCCGATGCTCTACGCTGCACCCCATGGGCGAGGCAGCGGAAGGCGGGGGCCATGGCTGACATTCTGGACTATTGCGCGGACCTGCCGAAGGTCACCTTCAAGCCGGGGCAGGACATCCTTCCCGAAGGCGCCCGGCTCGGCAGGCTCTACGTGCTGGTCGAGGGCCAGGTGGAGGTGGTGCGCGAGCGCACCCAGGTCACCCATGTCGATGAGCCCGGCTCCATCTTCGGGGAGATGTCGGTGCTGCTCGACATGCCCCATTCGGCCACGGTCCGGGCGCTCTCGGTGGTCACCGCCTACGAGATCGCCGATGCCCTGAGCTTCCTCGACGGCCACCCCGAATTCTCCCTCCACATCGCCACCATGCTGGCGCGGCGGCTCTACTACACCACCTCCTATCTGGTCGACCTGCAGCAGCAGGCGGCCGGCAAGCGGCAGGATCTCGACCTCGTCGATCAGATTCTCGCCCCCGCCGATCTCGGCAAGCCCGGCAAGCGGCGCTGATGGACGCGCAGACGGACAAGCCGGTCGTCGCCATCGCCTATTGCACCCAGTGCAACTGGCTGCTCCGCTCCGCCTGGATGGCGCAGGAGCTGCTCTCCACCTTCAGCCTCGAACTGGGCCAGGTTATCCTCGTCCCCGGCACGGGTGGTATCTTCGAGATCAGGCTCGATGGCGAGCTGCTCTGGGAGCGCAAGCGCGACGGCGGCTTTCCCGACATCCGGGTGCTCAAGCAGATGGTGCGCGACCGGATCGATCCGCAGCGCGACCTCGGCCACCTCGATCGGGTGCAAGGCGAAAACTAGAGGGTTTTCAATTGTCGCGGTTGCGCTAGTCTGGACCGGCAAGACTCAGGGAGGCCAGCGTCATGGCACACAAGTTCAACATCACTCCGGCGGCGAACGACCAGTTCAAGTTCGACTTCTCCTACAATTCCGAGAAGATCTTCTGGTCGGAGAACTACAAGCAGAAGGCCAGCGCCAAATCGGCCATCGAGTCGCTGAAGAAGAATGCCCCCGACGCCATCACCGTCGATCTCTCCAGGGACGAGACCGGTTCGGGCTACCGCTTCGAGATCGTCGCCTCCAAGGACGGGCAGCATTTCGTGCGCTTCGTCGCCTCCAACGGCGAAACCATGGCCCGCACCGAAACCTACGCCTCCAAGGCCTCGGCCAGGAACGCCATCGACTCGCTGAAGAAGAACGGCCCCGGCGCCGAGGTGGTCGAGGGCGCCTGAGGCGCCTTGCCGCCGGATGGGGCGCGGCCGCCCCATTCCCAAACCCGGCCGGAATGCTCTAGTCTCCCGGCGAAACAGTCACCGGGAGACGTCGATTCCATGTTCAAGCCATCCGCCCTTCTGGCCAGCGCCGCCCTTGTCCTCCTCGCCCTGCCCGCCCAGGCGCAGGACCTGCCGGATCTCGAAGGCCGGGTCATCCGCGCCGTCACCGAGAACGCCTATTACCCGCTGAACTTCGCCGATCCGGCCACCGGCGAGGGCATCGGGCTCGAATACGATGTCATCAACGAGGTCGCCCGCCGCCTCAACGCCACCGTGGAGTGGGACCTCACCGCCTGGGACGTGATGATCGAATCCGTGCGTTCCGGCCAGTTCGACATCGGCGCCGACGGCATCACCATCACCGCCGAGCGCGAGGAGCAGATCGACTTCACCGATCCCTTCATCACCGTGGAGCAGTATTTCCTGGTCCGCGCCGACGAGGACCGCATCACCGGCGCCGAGAGCTTTGCCGACAATCCCGATCTGCTGTTCGGCGCCCAGGCCGGCACCTCGTCCTTCTACACCGCCATCTACGACATTCTCGATGGCGACGAGGCCAATCCGCGGGTCAAGGTGTTCGACAGCTTCGGCGCCGCCGTCCAGGCGGTGAAGGCCGGCGACGTCGATGCCGTCATCGCCGACCAGGCGGCGGCCACCGGCTATATCGGCGCCGATCCGGGCGCCTTCAAGCAGGTGGGCGAATCCATCAAGTCCGATCCGCTCGGCTTCATCCTCACCCCCGGCTCCGATCTCGTCGAACCCTTCAACGCCGCGCTCGACCAGCTCCGCGAGGAAGGTTGGCTCGACGAGCGCATCAACTACTGGTTCTTCGAATACGCGGCGGAATAGTGCCGCTGTGTGATCCGCAGGAGCATCCGGCCTGCCCCGCCCCCCTTCCAGCCTCCGCCGCAAGGGGGGCGGGGCCGCATCGCGTTCGGGGCGGAGGCTTTTCACGAACGCCGGCCCAGCTCCTCCCCCTTGGCGGGGGAGGTTGGGAGGGGGTGCCGACGCGCACCCCCCTCTCACAGCCATCGCCCCCATGACCCGTCACCGCCCCTCCCTCTTCGCCCGCCTCCCCTATTGGCTGCTGGCCATCCTCCTGCTCTTCGTGCTCGGGCTGTGGGCCATCACCGCCGACGGCACCTATTCCGCCATTTTCCGCACCCTGTCGGGCGGGGTGCTGACCACGCTGTGGGTCACCTTCGTCGCCTTTCTCGCCGCCACCGTGCTGGGCCTCTTGGTGGCCCTGGCGCGCACCTCCGGCATCCGGGCGCTGCGCGAGGTCGCGACCTTCTATGTCGAGATCATCCGCGGCATCCCCATTCTGGTGTTCCTGTTCTACATCGCCTTCGTCGCCGCGCCCGCCATGGTGGCCGCGTTCAACTGGCTCGCCGCCCCGCTGATCGGCATGGGCTGGATGGAGCCGGCCACCGTCCGCGGCTTCGATTTCGTCTGGCGCGCCATTTTCGCGCTCACCGTCTGCTATTCGGCCTTCATCGCCGAGATCTTCCGCGCCGGCATCGAGGCGGTGGGCCGGGGCCAGGTCGAGGCGGCCCGCTCGCTCGGCCTCAGCCCCTGGCAGTGCTTCCGCCTCGTCGTCTTTCCCCAGGCCCTGCGCACCATCCTGCCGCCGCTCGGCAACGACTTCGTCTCCATGGTCAAGGATTCCGCCCTGGTCTCGGCCCTGGGGGTGCAGGACATCACCCAGCTGGGCAAGCTCCACTCCTCCAGCACCTTCCTCTTCTTCGAGACCTACAACGTGGTGGCCTTCCTCTATCTCACCATGACCATCTCGCTCTCCCTGCTGGTGCGCTGGCTCGAGCGGGTGCTGGACAATTCGATACGGCGTTGAACCATCTTGCAGGCGGGCCCTGCGGGGACCATCTAGAAGCAGCCCGACCCCGGAGGACACCGATGAACCCATTCGCCCGCCTCGCCCTCGCCGCAACCGCCGTCCTGGCTCTCGCCGCCTGCGGCGACGGCCGCCAGGTCGGCACCGTCGGGGTCGACTGGACCGGCAACGACATTGCCATTGAGGCGGTGGCCGATCCCGAGGTGGACGGCGTCGTCTGCCACCTCGCCTTCTTCAACCGCTCCTTCATCGACCGCATCAGCCAGGGCAACTGGTTCGAGGACCCCTCCTATTCCGCGCTCGACTGCTCGGCCATCGGCCCGGTCACCATCGGCGACGTCAACACCCGCGCCGGCGGCGAGGAGATCTTCCAGGAGGCCCGCTCGCTGATCTGGAAGTCGCTGCGCGTCACCCGCATCTACGATGCCGCCAACAATGCGCTGATCTACCTGGCCCATGCCCGCGAGATCCAGCAGGGTTCGGGCAAGATGAGCCTGTCCGTGGTGCCGCTCGACGGGCTCGACGTCACCTGGACCCACGGCGCCCCCGCCGCCCGGCCCATGCAGGGTTCGGTCATGGTGCAATGAGGGCGGGCATCCGCCCGATTCCGGCCCTGGCGGGATGGCCGAAAAACCTTGCCGGTCCGGGGAGAAACAAGGCAAAAGCGTTTCGCCTTCCGCCGCTTCAATGGCGGGCCCTGAGCACGATATTCTTTTTGTCAGCACATCGACCCGCCCCGGCGGGCAGAGGAAGACGACCATGGCAATCCTGATTGGCGATACCGCCCCCGATTTCACCCTCGAATCCACCGAGGGCACCATCCATTTCCACGACTATATCGATGGGTCCTGGGCCGTGCTGTTCAGCCATCCCAAGAACTTCACGCCGGTCTGCACCACCGAATTGGGCTATACCGCCAAGCTCAAGCCCGAATTCGACAAGCGCGGCGTCAAGGTGCTGGGCCTCAGCGTCGACAAGCTCGAGGATCATGGCGGCTGGGCCAGGGACATCGAGGAGACCCAGGGCGCGGCGCTCAACTTCCCGCTCCTGGCCGATACCGAAGGCAAGGTGGCCCGTCTCTACGACATGATCCATCCCAATGCCGACAATACGCTGACCGTCCGCTCGGTCTTCGTCATCGGCCCGGACAAGAAGGTGAAGCTCAAGATCGAATATCCCGCCTCCACCGGCCGGAACTTCGACGAGGTGCTGCGCGTCATCGACAGCCTCCAGCTCACCGCCAGCCATCAGGTGGCGACGCCCGTCAACTGGAAGAACGGCGAGGACGTCATCATCGTGCCGGCCGTCTCCGACGAGGCCGCCAGGACCAAATATCCCGAGGGCTGGAAGGAACTGAAGCCCTATCTGCGGATTGTTCCCCAGCCGCGCGCCTGAGGCGCGCTCCGACCTTCTCCCTGACTGACTTGGGCGATGGCTTTGCCATCGCCCTTTTCTGTGCCTGCGCGGCCCCGCCCGATCGGCACGAGGGCGCCACATTGCCGCCCCAAACCCCGCCGCGCCTGCCGCATTCCCTCCTTCATTTCCGCCGGAACCGGCGTTTTTCGCCGGTGACCCCATCTTCCCGCGGAACCGTTGCGCCCTCGCAACAGCCGGGGACGACTTTCTACGAGGAACCTTCGATTCCCGGCGCATTCGCGGGCTAGCCGCCTCTGTCCGGATTCATTTTCCATGGTTTCCCAAATCGTAACCGCAAGGGTTAACGATTCCCGCCCCTTGGCCCTGCAGCAGAAATGCAACAATCGGCCGGTCCCCGGCCCAGGGGGCGAATATGCCCATATTTCGGCCTCCGCCCGCTTCTAGTCAGCCGCTCATCGACAACTTCAGTGAGCAAAGAGCATTGATCAGAACAGCCGTTTGTGTCGCCGCATGTGCGGTCGGATTCCTCTCCCTTTCGACTGCAGCCCATGCCCAGTGCGGCGGCGCTTCCTGGTACGGTCCCGGCTTTCATGGAAAGAAGGCCGCATCGGGTGAAATCTTCAACGAGAACGCCATGACGGCGGCGCATCGTTCCCTTCCTTTCGGCACCAAGGTCGAAGTCACCGACCAGCGCACCGGCAATACCGTCGAGGTCGTCATCAACGACCGCGGCCCCTTCCACGGCAAGCGCATCATCGACCTTTCCAAGGCTGCCGCCACCCAGCTCGGTTTCCGCAATCGCGGCACCACCTCGGTCTGCATCGAGGCCATCTGACCCTTCCCGACGACCTCCCGCGTCGGTCTGGCCGCCCATCGCGATGGGCGGCCTTTTTTCAGCGCAGCCCCAGTGCCTCGATGGCGGCCACCTGCTCGGCCTCCAGCGGCCCGCGCCGCTCGGCCATCACCGCGTCGTGCAGCTCGCTGCGGTTCTTGACGCCGAGGACCAGCGTATCGACCCCCTCGATGCCCAGCGCATAGCGATAAGCGACGCTGGCCGGGTCCTCGCCCCATCGCCGGCAGAGATCGCGATAGGGCTGGGCACGGGCGAAATCGGCGCCGGTGGGCGAATCGTCCTGCCGGTCCAGCCGGCTGGTCAGCGCCCCCGCCTGCACCGCCCGCACCCCCATCACCCCCACCCCGGCCGCCTTGGCCGCGGCGATCACCGTGCGTGGGCGCGGGGCGAGGCCGGTGCCGTTCATCTCGCCCGGGCTGTCGAGCAGGTTGGCGATGGCCTGCACCGCCGCCGGCAGCGGCCCGGAGGACAGCGCCGCGATGGTGGCATCGGCGTGGTTGATGCCGGTGATGCCCCAATGCCCGATCAGCCCCTCGGCCGCCAGCTGCGCGAAGGCCGGCCGCACCGCCTCGCGATAGAGCGTCAGGCTGGTCGAGCGTTCGTCCTTCGGCGGCTGGCCCGGCGGATAGTCGAAATCGTCCGGCCGGATCTCGCTGTGCAGCAGCAGCATGTCCACCCGCTCGAGCCGCATCGCCCCAAGGCTCTGCTCCAGGGAGGCGCGCAGCCGCCCATAGACCTGCTCGGCCGGCACCGTGCCCAGCCCGTGCTTGGTCGTCACCCGCACCCCATCCGGCAGCTTCCCCTCGAAGGCGCGGCCGATCATGGCCTCGCAGATCTTGTAGCCCGGCGCCGCATCGATCAGCGTGATGCCGTCATCCACCGCCTGGCGCAGCGTCGCCACCGCCTCCGCCTCGGAGGTCGGCCCCCACACCTGCCCGATGCCGCCCCCGCCCAGGGTGAGCCGGCTGACCGGCCCGAACGATCCCAATGTCGTCATCTGCATGCTCTTTCCTCTCTGCTGTCTCTGCGGGGCTTGCCCTAGGCCGCCCCATCCAGCCGCGCCATCTGCGCCTCGCCCAGCACCAGCCCGGCCCCGGCGATGTTCTCCCCCAGCTGCGCCTCGCTCGAGACGGCGGCCAGGGGGATGATGGCGGGGGTGGAGTTGAGCATCCAGGCGATCACCGCCTGGCTGGGCGTGGCGCCGGTCTCGGCCGCCACCGCTTCCAGCGCCGCCCGCCGCTTCTCGTTGTCCTCGGTCCGGTAGGCCGGCTCCAGCCGGCTCGGATCGGCATAGGCGCCGCGCAGCATGGGCGTATAGGCGACGACGCGGAACTCGGGATTGAAGCGGATATAGTCGAGATGCTGGCCCCGAAGGCCGCCCTCCGTGCCCCAGCCGCCGCGCAGCCCCATCACCGCATTGCGCTTGAGGTCGCTGTCCGGGCGCGGCCGGAAATAGGAGAAATGCTGCTGCAGCGCCACATATTCGGCCCAGCCATGCTGCCGGCTCAGCTGCCGTGCCCGCTCGATCCGCCAGACGCTGGTGTTCGAGCAGGCGATGGCCCGCACCTTGCCCGCCTTCACCAGCCCGTCGAAGGTTTCGAGCGTTTCCTCGAGCGCCGTGGTGCGGTCGTCGATATGGGCATAGTAGAGATCGACATAGTCGGTCCCCAGCCGGCGCAGCGAGGTCTCGATCCCGCGCGTGATCGCCTCGCGCCCCAGCCCCTCTATGTCCTCGAGCCCGGCGCCAACCCGGTTGGGCAGCGCCCCGACCTTGGTGGCGATCACCACCTCCTCGCGCCGGCCGCGGTCCTTGAGCCAGCGGCCGAGCAGCTCCTCGCTGGTGCCGGCCCGGCCGCCGGGATGCCAGAAGGCGTAGTTGTTGGCCGTGTCGATGAAATTGCCCCCCGCATCGACGAACCGGTCGAGCAAGCGCCGGGACAAATCTTCATCGACCGTGGCGCCGAACAGCATGGCGCCCAGCGCCAGGTTGGAGACCGAGAGCGGTCCCAGCGTCGTCTTTTCAAGCATCGTGTCCCTCCGGGTTGAGAACGGCGTCGATTTCGGCCATCACCGCCGCGGGCAGCGGCCCCAGGCGCAGCGCGCCCAGATTGTCGCGCACCTGGCTTTCGGTCTTGAAGCCGGGAATGGGAAAGGTATGCGGCGAGCGCGCCAGCAGCCAGCCCAGCGCGCCCTGCGCCGGCGTGCGGCCGCCGCTGGTCAGCAGGTCCCGCAGCGCCTCGATCCGCGCCAGCGTCTCGGGCCGGGGCCTGCCGTCCACGAAATCGCGGACCCAGCTATGGCCGGCGGCGCGCACGTCGCTGTCCGGCAGTCGGCTCCGGGCCGAGAACTTGCCCGACAGCAGGCCCATGGCCAGCGGCGAATTGGTGAGGCTGGCCAGCTCGTGCTCGGCGCAGAGCGCGAAATGCTCGGGGACGTCGTGCAGCACGTTGGCGCCCTGCTGCACCGCGGTGAAGTGCGGGAACTGCACCAGCCGCCGCGCCGCCTCCGCATTGCCGGTGCTCCAGCCCCAGGCGCGGATGCGTCCGGATTCGGCCAGCCGCTCCAGCGTCTCGCCGGTGCTCTCCGCCGCCTCGCCGGACAGCTCCCCCACATGGATCTGGTAGAGATCGACATGGTCGGTGCTCAGCCGCCGCAGCGACTGGTTCAGGGCCCATTCGATATAGGCCGGGCTGACATCGGTCGACAGCAGCGCCCGCCGGTCGGCGTCATAGGTGAAGCCGAACTTGGTGGCGATGATCGCCTGGCCGCGCCGCCCCTTGAGGGCGGCGCCCAGCACTTCCTCGCTGTGTCCGGTGCCGTAGGCGTCCGAGGTGTCGAACAGGGTGGCGCCCATCTCGAGGCCGAGATGGATGGCGCGCACCGATTCGGCGTCGTCCACCTCGCCCCAGCCGTCATTGCGCCCGTCCAGGGTGAAATGGCCGCCGATGGCCCAGCAGCCCATGCCGATGGCGCCGGCGGTCATGCCGCTGCGGCCCAGCTTGCGGGTATGGCTCATGGTCTTGCTCCTATTCGCAGAAGGTGCGGTTGGCCACGAAGGCCTCGATGCTGTCCCGGCGCGTGCCGATATCGGCCAGCAGCCGGTCGTCGAGCTGGTGCAGCCGTCTCGCCGTCAGCCGGCGCAGGCGCCAGTCCTGGAATTTGCGGGTCAGGGGTTCGAACATGTCCCTCTCCTTGCCGTTGGCAGCCGGCTCCGCCGCGGAACCGGGCGTCCCGCGTTTCAACCATGGAGCTATGGGCTGCATTGGTCGGCCAGTCGCGCCGACCTTCTGTAGCCATCATTGCGCCTTTGCGGGGCTTTCCGCTATGGTCAGGAACGCAACAGGCTTTTCAGAAATGCAAAATGGACTTCTCTTGGGATGATCTGAGGCTGTTTCTCGACGTGGCGCGGCTGGGCGGCCTCACCGCCGCCACCCAGACCACCGGCCTGTCCGCGGCCACTTTGGGCCGCCGGGTCGCCGCGCTGGAGCGCCAGGTGGGCGAGGCGCTGTTCGTGCGCAGCCAGGCCGGCTACCGCCTGACCCAGGCGGGGGAGGACCTGCTCGCCCGCGCCGAGGATGTCGAGGCGGCCATGCTGGCGCTCAAGCGCTGGAAGGACGGCACGCTGGGCGAGCGCATCGTGCGCGTCTCGGCCGGCCCCTGGACCTCCGCCTTCCTCGCCCGCAACATCGACCGGCTGTGGAGCGTCGAGGACCGGTTCGGCCTCGAGCTG
>ENA-UOVV01001703-UOVV01001703.1-compost-metagenome-genome-assembly--contig:-NODE-1703-length-14832-cov-10.309873_pt1 | contig 14832 bp, 8 predicted proteins | sample MGYA00238155_ERZ761577 | MGnify/ENA primary metagenome ERZ761577 (study PRJEB28898, sample SAMN06268775) | compost metagenome | isolation source: Emeryville, CA | place: USA:Emeryville, CA | collected...
CTAGCGACCGTATAAAACTGAGTCGCTTGGTCGGACGGGATGCCGGTAAAGCCATTAGACGCTAGCTCACCGTATCGGGCGATAGATGCTGCCCATAGGGCTGACCGCGCTTTTAAGGCTAGTGCTGTCCACTTGTTAACACGGCCTCTCGGTAACGGGTTGTCAGATAATAATTCTTTGGCAATATCAAGTTCAGCCAGGATAAAACGTGCAATCGTTTCTTCGGAAGCGCGTTGGGTATATTTCTTTTCAACCGGACTGAACGGATCAATTACCACATCGACCAACGGTACGCCACCGTAACGTTTCATCATTTCAAAATAGGTATACGCTCGAATAAACCTGACTTCTCCTTCGAGTTGGCTTTTTACAGCGTCGTTGATCGGTGCTGAAGTTACATTCTCCAGAAAAACATTGCAGTCTCTGATGTATTGATAGTCCCAGAAGGGATTCAACTCGGAGCTCCTACTGACTGAGCCCGCGTTTGTTCCTCCGGTTGAAAGGGTGCCCTCGTCCGTAATACTGTACCAACTATAGGTTTCAAAGGCGAAGAAAGGGAACCTGCTGTACAGGTTAGTGACATAAGCACGCATCATGCTTTCGTCATTCCATACGTCCTTTTCTGATATCTTATCCAACGGTTGTCTGTCCAGCACATCGGCACAAGATGGCAAAAGCAGACTTAGAAGGACATAGATGAAATAGTGAATATATTTAGTCATGAGTCGATTCGGTTTATGAGATCACTTACATTAAAACTGAAGCAATAATCCTATGTTGTAACTGCCTACCGGTGGATAGTAATCTCCAAAAGTCCTCGCAGGGCTGGTATCTGCCTCCGGATCGAGGAAGTCCAATTGGGAGAATGTGAGTAGGTTCGAACCGGAAACATAGATTTTGCATTTGTCGATAGCCCATTTCCGGGTAAGTGAAACGGGTAGGGTATAACCGATTTCGAGGTTTTTCAGTCTTAGATACGATCCATTGATCAGCCAGAAATCATTGAATCGGTAGCTGGAATGGCCGCGATTATAATTGTCTGTCCGATACCTTGGCCAGCGCGCGTTCGTATTAGCAGGGAGCCATTGATCTTCTGCACTAGTCACCGGAACATAGGAGTCCTTTAACATGGCCATATTAGGTGTATTGCCCGCATAGAGCGGTAGGGTTAAGTCCGGCGAATTGAGTAGGTTGAAATCGTATAATCCGGCACCTTGCCAAAGCATTCCTACGTCAAATCCTTTCCAGTTGAATGAAAGGTTAAGACCATAGGTGAGTTTCGGGAAATTGCCCCTACCAATAATTACATTGTCTTCATCCGTAATTCTACCGTCACCATTATAATCGACTATTTGTACGTCCCCTGGGAGTATCGTTGCGTTGTTACGACCGTCTTGATCTGCCCAATTTTCGATCTCCTCTTTAGTTTGAAAAAGACCCTCCGTCATCTTACCCCACACAACGTCGGTCCATTGGCCGATCCGATTGCCTCTTCGTAGGGCTTCCTGACTGGCGAATTCATTCTGATCGATTAGCAGAGCTTTTTCTCTGTTCCAGGAGATATTCCCTCCGATATTATACGACACTTCACCCAGTTGGTGTCGGTGGTTTAGGGTCAACTCCCACCCTCGGTTGTCGTACTCAGCATAATTGACCTGTGGCATGTTAGCTCCAACAACATCGGGTAGTGATAACATGCGAGCGCCGAGGACGTCGGTACGACGACGGTAGAAGTACTCGACCGATCCCTCTAGACTGTTTTTCCATAAACTGAAGTCGAGTCCAATATTGGAGGTGGTCATTTTTTCCCAGGTAATGGTGGTATTAGCCAATGCATCGGCTCTTATACCTTTTTCGAGGGTATTGGTAAGTCCATCGAAAATGTGGCTGGATGTTACAGAGAATGTCTGGAGGTATTGGAAATTCCCAATATTGTCATACCCAAGTTTACCGTAGGAAGCTCTTAGCTTGAGATTCGTCAGAAATGGTATTTTATCTTTGAGGAAGTTCTCCTCCGAAATTCTCCAACCTACCGAAGCTGAAGGGAAGAAGCCCCATCTGGTTTCTTTGGGAAATCGTGGGGAAGCATCGAGACGACCATTAACTTCGACGAGATATTTGCCCTGGTAATCATAATTCAGGCGGGTGACCCATCCTTTTCTTCCCCCTTCGTTTGCCCTTCCGTTGTTGTTCTTATCCAAATCGGGTCCGGCAAAAAGGTAGTCGATGTCGAAGTCGTACCTGAGCCGGGAGGCATCAATCATATCCTCATTGTTGGAGAGTACTTCATGAACAAGTAGGGCATCTACATAGTGGTTACCGAAGGTTTTGTTCCAGGTAAGAAAATACTGTTGATCGAGATTGTTTTGAATGGAACGACGCTCGTACAGTCGTGAGGGGTCGGAGAGGTACCGTACCAACGTATATTGATCTATATCGGGGTTGTAGTTGTAGGTCGGTGTCTTTTTTTGTTTTTCCTTGTATTGGTCAGTTAGCCTGTAAAAACGATAGTTGGCTTTTAATTGTATGCCTAAGGGGAGTTGATATGAAAACGTGACTTTAGCGTCACCCGTCAGCTTGTTCCATTTTTTATAACCTGCGTGGTCTATTTCGGTAAGGGCTACCGGGGCATCGTCACCCCCGCCCATCGTTGGTAGCTTGGTGGGGTCGGGGTATTGGGCTGGGAAAAATGGGCGGGCACGGTAAATACGCGTCATCACACCTGCGGCGGTAGCTGTTCTCTCCAATTGGAAATAGGGGCCTACAAAGTCCTGATAAATCACCGAAAGGTTGACATTCAGATTGAGCTTTTGGGTAATTGCTACGTCTATATTCGACCGGAGGTTATACCGGTCACTCCTGGTATCGCCCGATCGCTCCATTCCTCGCTGGGACTGATAACCCCCGGAAACAAAATATTTCACTCCTTCAGTACCTCCTCGAATATTCACGTTGTGCTGAATTAGAGGCGCATATTTTCGAAGGGTTTCGTCCCACCAATTCGTGTTCGCGTACCGTAAAGGATCCGATCCATCAACCAACTTCTCAATTTGTTCCCGCGTCCAAACAGGGGCTAAGCCTTCGTTATACCGAGCCATGTTTTCCATTCGGGCGTAGTCGGCCGACGATACAAACTCTGGTACGACCGCGAAGAACTGAGCACCATAATTGGCGTTATAAGTGATTTGAGGAGCAGACGTGCTACCCCTTTTGGTGGTAATGAGCACTACCCCATTCCCAGCTCGCGCACCGTAAACTGCCGCAGAAGCTGCATCTTTCAGAATACTGAAACTCTCGATTTCGTTCGGATCAATGTGGTTGAAATCATTTTCCGAAGCAGGTAAACCGTCGATTATAATCAGAGGTGTACCGAAGCCACGGATATTAAAGGTCGTTTTATTTTGACCTGGTTGACCATTTCCATTCTTAATAAATACACCAGCAGCCCTTCCCATCATCGATTGGGCTAGGGACGGTTGTGGAACCGCAGTCAGCTCTGCAGCGTCTATCGTGGAAACGCTCCCCGTAAGGTTGACTTTTTTCTGAGTGCCGTATCCCACCACAACGACTTCCTCCAATGCTTTCTCATCTACTTCCAGCGCGACTTCTAAGAATTTTTGATTTCCCACAGCCACTTCCTTGGACAGGTAACCTACGAAAGAGAAAACCAAAATAGCCTCCGGATCGGATACCGTTAACTCGAACTCCCCATCGGCCTGTGTGGCCGTTCCTTCACGGGTACCCTTTACCAGAATATTGACACCAGGCAAAGCCTCTCCGCGCTCATCGGTGACCTTTCCTTTTACGACGATCGATTGGATAGCCGTAAGCTCGGGGCGATAACTTTGGATGGCCGTTTTCCCTGAACTCGGTGGGGCGCCCGCCGATTCAATCACAATTTGCTTACCAGAAACCTGGTAGCGCATCTTTAGTAGCCCAAATAGGTGCTCCAGCGCCTGGCTTAGAGGTGTTTTCCTTACGTGAATGTAGACATTCGTACGGGTATCGATGACATGCGAACTATATACAAACCGCACGCCCGTCTGTTTTTCGATACTCTTTAGGATGCTTTTGAGGTCTTGCCCGTCACTTCGGATGGTGATTTCTTTGTTGAGCAAATCCTGCCCATTTGTGGTTACAGCCGACGCTATACCCGCAAAGAGTACCATCAATACAAATTGGTAAAAGGTCAATTTCATAGTCCTCCAAATTAGCTTTTGGACTCTAAGCTGTTCTTTCATAACTTCGAATGTTAAGATCAAGTAAATTTTAACAATGACTCTCCCGTGATCTGCCAGGATCGGGGGGAGGTACCGACCGTAGAAGCGCCTACTTCTACGGTTTTTTTGATGGATAGGTTTTATGTCATAATGAATAATGGGATTAGGATTTGTATTAGACTTTCGTAAGATTCACCTACTTTCAATTTTGAGCTAGTAACAGCCCCTTCCAGTCACATTGATTTGATCGTTAATGATTTCATAGTTCGCTCCAATAGCGATACAGATAAGTCTTAGTTTTTCGTAAAAGGGCTCGTCCCCAAAGGAAGCGGTCACTCTGCAATTGCTTATAGTCTTCTGATCGTAAGTGATCTCGATATGGTAGGCCTTTTCTAGGTCTGCAAATACATTCCCTACTGGGGTTTCGTCATATTCAAAGGGAATATCCATGATAGACGGTAGGGGTTCATCCTCCCGATTGGCATGGGGTAAGAATTGCAGCACGTCGAGATCGTGATCATAGACTGCCTCCTGGTTTGCTTCCAAGATGAGATCTCCTGGTCTCGCGATCAGGTCATCTGCTGACGTACTAGATTTACGAAGTTCGTAGATGGAAACTTTGCCGGTTTTGACGAGTACACGGGTATGCTTCTGGTATGGAAAAGCCTTTACATGAAAGCTGGTACCTAATACTTTGGTGACAATTTCCTTAGCATGCACCAAGAACGGCATGTTTTGTTTTTTTTTAACTTCAAAAAACGCTTCGCCAGTGAGATAGATGTCTCTCGTTTTTTCGCCATAGTCATTGGGCATACTCATCCGGCTTCCAACCCCCAAAACCACGGAACTGCCATCAGGTAAGTCTATATATTTTGGTGTGTTTTCGCTGTTTTCGAAAATGGTTGTTTCGCTGTTCTCCGAAACTAGTTGAGCACTTTGTTCTCGGTCTGATCGATGGAAGTTCAGGTACCAACCTGCTGCCCACAAGATGACAACACATGCCGCTGCATAGTACATACGGCGCGAAAAAGTACGAAAGGAAAAAGTCCTCTTTTCCGAGCTGGCGATTCTTCTGAAGATATTTTTCTTCATTCGCGCAGCTTCCCCAGGGGTAAGCCCGTGTTCGGGCGGTTGGCTTGATATCAAAATCAGTTGGCGGGCAGCCGCAACATCTGCCCTTTTAAAGGGATAAGTCTCCAACCAATTTTGCCAGAATAAATCGGACTCCGGGTCAGGGGCTTTCACCCATTCGATAAACCGGTCGTCCTGTGCTAATTCTTCCGGCGTGTAGTACAAATAGTTTTTCATAAATCTGGCTCAAAAGGGATTTACCTGCCTTCTGATAACCAGAGTGGTAGAATGTAATTTTACTACTAAAAAAAATAAATATTTATTTTAGCTGAAGAGCTGAAATACCCATACCAAGCTAATTGCAACGTATTTTCTAAGCTTAGTGAGCGCGTTCTGCAAGGTATTAGCTACCGTCTGTTCCCGTAGATCAAGCAGGGTTGCGATGTCTTTTAGCTTTAATCCTGAATAGTATTTCAAGGTAATGATTTCCCGTTCTCTTGCCGATAGGCGCCCCACGATACGGTTTAACATCTTTTTTTCAAATGAAGACCGCTCTTCGTCAACGATTAAGGTTTCGGCGGAAGGTGCACTATCTATGAGTGGCTCTCCTTCCGGGAATCGAAAAGTAACGGTATGATCCTTTTCACGATAACCATGAAGCGCATTTCTTACACACCGATAAAGGTAGAATTTAACTTTTACGTCTGGCGAAAGTCGAGGATGATAGGTCCATAATTCTACAAATACGTCCTGGATAACATCTTTTACTAGTTCACGTTCACCGCAAATATGGTAACCATAGGAGAAAAGTTCCGTGGCATAATGATCGAAAAGTAAGCCCAAAGCCGATTTATCCCCCTCGATGAGGCGACTCCACAACGAGCGGTCCCTCGAATCTAATTCTGCATCGTATTGGTAGCCGGCCATCTGATCTGAATTTGCCCACGACGTAACCTTAACATCACTGATTAATAAGCACCTAGCTAAAAATTTCTACTCAAAGTGACCGTTGTCGGTCCTAGCCGCTGTGCCGAATTATTCGCTCCGTTTTAATACCCCGAGATTTGGGTCAATACTGTGCTATCTTTTACCAAAGTTTCGAGTAATCAGACGTATCGTTTTACAGATAAAGGAGGTATCAAAAACGTTTTCGGGAGTTCGTCTTTTCATATGGCTCTATAATGTTGTCAGTGCAAATCAGGGATATTTGATTTTGTAAAAAAGGGGAAGAATTGTAAAAGAAGCCGTGCAAGATGCTTGTATTGAGGTAAGGAAAATATAGGAATAGTCCAATTTTTAGGATGAGTTAGAGGGTGCTGAATTTGCAATTAAAATTGCTATTTTATAAGGAACGGAACGTCTTTAACATTTGTTTACAAACCAGTAATTCTATCAATTTTAACAATGGCACTCTTTCCCGTTCAGAGTCGGTTTCCGCAGCAATACAAGCTTCTGGCAAATCTGATTTCGGTTTATATATTGTGGGGTTCTACCTACTTGTTTATCCATTTCATGACGGAAAATATGCCGCCGCTTTACATGGCAGGCTGGCGGGTTTTAGTGGCTGGGGGTATTCTTTACCCTTTCGCTCGACTGATGGGTCACCCACGCCCTACGCGCCAAGAAGCAGTTTCAGCAGGTATTGTCGGAACGTTACTCCTAGGAATTTCCATGGGGGGAATGACCATCGCCATTCAGTATCTGCCTACTGGCATTGCTGCGCTATTGGCAGGTTTACTTCCCCTGTTCTTAATTCTCATCAATTGGATAGCATTTGCCAAACGTAAACCCAGCAAATTGGCAATGATGGGGCTCCTTATCGGAGTTGCCGGCATTGCCTTACTCGTTCAGCCTGGAAGCTTTAAAGCCACTTCTTCCCATAGTTGGCTCGGCATTGTTATTATATTAGGTTGTAACATTTTTTGGGCAACGGGTACGCTTTTGTCTGCAAGACTTAAATTACCCCACCAGTTGATATCGAGTGCCGTCCAGATGCTGGTGGGTGGTGCATTACTCCTTACGGTAAGTTTAATTTTCGAGCCTGTTTCCTTTCTTAGTATCCTCGACGCACCTACAAAAGCACTGGGTTCTTTGGTTTATTTAGCCATTTTTGGTTCCATTATTGGGTTTAGTTCGTATGCCTGGCTGGCACGAAACGCCTCCCCTCAACTTTTGTCGACTTATGCCTACGTCAACCCTGTTGTGGCGGTTTTTTTAGGCTGGGCTTTCGCCGGTGAAGTACTCCATGGCCAGTCCATTTTAGCGGCTGGCGTTATCCTGCTCGGGGTAGTCCTCATCGTTATCGGGCGGCGATAATGAAATAAAGATGACATTCTCCGTAGCTAAAATAGCCTTCTAAACATGAATGGTGTATATTTATGAGATGTTTAGGAGTAAATTATGGATTTAAAAGGGAGTGTTGCTTTGGTTACCGGTGGGGCGTCGGGTTTAGGTGAAGCCACTGTTAGGTATTTTGCTGAAAAAGGCGCCAAGGTAGCTGTTTTTGACCTACAGGTAGATCGAGGAAGGTCATTAGCCAAGGAGTTTGACGGGGAAGTGAGTTTTTATGAAGTTGATGTGTGTGATGAAGTGCAAGTTCAAAACAGCGTAGACCAGATCGTCGAAACCTACGGCAAGCTTCAAGTCGTTGTGAACTGTGCGGGAATTGTAGCAGGCCGGAAAATTCTAGGTAAAACGGGGGGCGTTTTCGGTCCGCATCCTTTAGCAATATTTAATAAAGTGATTCAAGTCAATCTCATCGGAACTTTTAACGTGATGAGGTGGGCGGCGATGGCTATGCAAGGCAATAGCGCCAACAATGAAGGTGAAAGGGGAGTCGTGATTAATACGTCCTCGATTGCAGCTTTCGACGGACAGATAGGGCAGGTTGCCTATGCAGCCAGTAAAGGGGCAATTGCGAGTATGACTTTACCAGCTGCACGTGACTTAGCTTCGTGGGGTATTCGGGTGATGTCCATTGCACCTGGACTTTTCGAAACGCCACTTATGGAAAGTTTACCCGATGAGGTGCGTTCTTCCTTGGGAAAGCAAGTGCCCTTTCCCTCGCGCTTTGGTTATCCGTCCGAGTTTGCCCGACTTGCCGCCGCGATTGTGGAGAACCCCATGCTGAATGGGGAAGTGATTCGATTGGATGGTGCGGTCCGAATGGCACCAAGATAAACAAACCTTTAACCCTCTTTCATGATACGATTAGTAAATGAATGAGTACAACCAAATTACCAGGAAAGGATGGTGGAGCTTATTGGTTCTAGCCTTTCTTCATTTTGCTTGTCAACCTACGCCTGATCTTCCCCAAGGTGTAGCCCAAGAAATGGAGCAAATCACGAGAACGGTAGACTATACGTTTGATATTAAACCCATTTTATCGGATCGGTGTTTTGCCTGTCACGGACCCGATGTCAATAAAATGAAAGGGGAGCTGCGACTCGATGTCAAGGAGATAGCATATTCCAAAAAAAGCGAACAAGGATTTAAGGCAATCGTTCCGGGGAAACCCTGGAAAAGTGAGTTGGTTCACCGCATTCTTTCCCTTGACCCCGACATGGTGATGCCGACGCCAGAATCTCATTTAACGCTTACCGATAGAGAAAAAGCCCTATTGATCAAATGGATAGAGCAAGGTGCAACCTATAAACCTCATTGGGCTTTCGCAAAAATTGAGCGCCCCAAACTCCCGGAAGTAAAAAACGAGTCGTGGGTAAAAAATGAGATCGATCGCTTCATTTTATCAAAACTGGAGGAAAACAACCTCAAGCCCTTGCCGGAGGCCGATAAGACGACTTTGTTGAGAAGAGTCTACATGGATTTGATCGGACTGCCTCCTACACCGGAAGAAGTTCAAGCATTTTTGCAGGACAAATCGCTGGATGCCTACGAGCGCGTGGTAGATAAACTACTAGCCTCACCTCATTTTGGCGAACATATGGCGGTTCCCTGGCTCGACGTTGCTCGTTATGCCGATACCCACGGTTATCAAGACGACATGATGCGAACAGCCTGGCCTTATCGAGAATGGGTGATCAATGCCTATAATAAAAATTTGCCCTACGATCAGTTTATTACCTGGCAATTAGCGGGTGATTTACTACCGAATCCCGCCGAAGAACAGCTACTAGCAACGGCCTTCAACCGTATGCATCAACAAAGTATGGAAGGTGGTATCATTTCGGAAGAATATCGCACTGAATATGTTGCCGATCGGGTCAATACGTTTGGGGTAGCTTTTCTTGGTCTTACCACCGAGTGTGCACGTTGTCACGATCATAAATATGATCCCATATCTCAAAAAGACTACTTTTCACTTTATGCCTTTTTTAATAACATTAACGAAAACGGGCAAATTCCATACAACGGGGAGTCGAGTCCAGCCATAACCCTGCCCACTCCAGAGGCAAAGAAGCAGTTGCATGCCATTAAACAAGTACTGGAAAAGGAGGAAAAGAAACGAGCACAGCTGAAAACCGACCAACGAAAATTCACCGATTGGCTATCCAAAACGGCAGCGGATCCGGAGAGGTTTACCATTTCTTCGAGCGAAGGGCTGTACGGCTATTTCACTTTTGATGAACCCCAGGGAAGACTTGCCCAAAACCAGGTGAATCCGAATCATGCAGCGAAATTTGAGGGAGATGAAGCCTTGTCCGATAGTGCCTCAATTCCTGGGAAATTCGGGCGCGCACGCCGTATTTTCGGAGAAAATGGGGTGGATTTTGGGAAGGAATTTGCCTATTTCGAACGGAATCAGCCTTTTACCGTGAGTATTTGGCTCAGAGTCATGGACGAATCCCTGAGTGGTCCGATTATTCACAAATCCAATCATATCACTAGTGGCTACCGCGGTTGGAACATTTTCCGCGAAAAAGATGGCACCTTCCGTTTGGTTATGAGCTACGTATGGCCGGATAACTGCATCGAACTACATACAGAGAATCCGGTGCCCACGGGTGAATGGGTACATATAGCTTTTTCATATGATGGATTAAGCAAAGCCGATGGGCTTATGTTTTACGTCAACGGCGAAAAAGCACCTGTGCGGGTCGTGAACGACAACCTGACCCAAAGTATTCTTTACGGGAAAAACAAGACCAATATAACTGTAAATAATATGCGGATTGGACGTCAGAACGACGTTTACACCAAAAATTTCGATGTTGATGAACTCAAAATATTCACCCGCTATCTGACGCCCTTGGAGATGCGCAGCCTATACACCCAGCAGGATGAAGTCGTCAGTTTGCTAAAGTCAAATCCAGAGAAAGCTTCAACCCAGGAACTTGAAGAATTACAGCAATATTACTTACATCAAATTGCATCAGATTTTAGGCTGAGCCTGGAGGAAAGCCGACAAAAAATCAGTGAAGAAACGGAACTTCTGAATTCACAGATCGATGTGATGGTGATGAAAGAGCGCAAGTATCCGAGAAAGACTTATATCTTGGAACGTGGCGTTTACGATGCTCCAGGGGAGGAAGTGACACCAGATACCCCCGATAGTTTCTTCAAAATACCCGCTCATTATCCCAAAAACCGCCTTGGACTTGCCCAATGGTTACTGGATGAAGACCACCCACTCTTCAGTCGAGTCACCGTCAACCGTTTTTGGCAGCAATATTTTGGGAAAGGGCTTGTAACGACGGTTGGCGATTTTGGAAATCAGGGGAGTCTGCCGACACATCCCGAACTATTGGACTGGCTGGCTTCAGAATTTATGAATTCCGATAAGTCAGGTAAATGGAATGTGAAGGCTTTTCAAAAAATGATCGTAATGTCGGCTACCTATCGACAAGCGTCTTATGGACCGCTCGAACATATCGAAGCTGATCCGGAAAATATATATTTTTCTCGCGGGCCTAGTTTTAGACTGAGTGCAGAACAGATCCGAGACAATGCCTTAACCGCAAGCGGATTGATTAATCGGACATTAGGTGGAGAAAGTGTCTACCCCTATCAACCCCCAGGTATTTGGGAGCAAATTTCCAATTATGGCAAGTATCGTCAGCAGAAAGGTGATACGCTTTACCGACGGAGTATGTATACCATTTGGAAAAGAACGGCACCGCCACCGATGATGTTGAATTTCGATGCCTCCGAGCGTCATTTTTGTGTGGTCAAAAGACAGAAGACCAGCACACCCTTACAGTCGTTGGTGGTCATGAATGATCCACAGTTCGTAGAAGCGTCACGCGTCTTAGCCCAGCACGCGTTACGACAAGCCCATTCGATTGAACAACGAATCAATTACGCCTTCATAGCTTTAACGGGCAGACCGGTCAAACCCGAGGAGGTGGAAATACTCAAGGGGTTATTTGAAGAAGAATACCAGCGCTTTGAAAAAGCACCTGAAAAAGTGAAAGAGTTATTGGCGGTGGGGGAATACCCCGTAGACAGCGCTCTTCCACCAACCGAACTGGCCGCCTACACGATCGTGACCAGTACCATCATGAACTTCGATGAATTTGCAATAAAGCGTTAGGGGCGAACATGTTGTGTTATGTCCAGTTTCGTAAGTGATGGCAAATAAACACCGCCAGTTTCTGGAAATTGCAATCAGCTTAAACGATTATAATTTTCGGGGTTGATGCTTATAATATTAAATATATTCATTTATGACACTTACCCTTTTATTGCTTACGGAATGGGCTTTATTTCTAGGACGATTCCACCCGCTGTTAGTCCATTTACCCATTGGATTTCTCTTAATTGCCTTACTATTGGAGGTGGGGCAGCGTATGGGGAAAGTATCGGTCAATGAAAATACGAAAGGTCTTATTTTACTTGCATCTGCCCTCGGAGCAACCCTTTCATGTATAGCTGGGTTACTCTTGGCTTCAGGGGGGGGATATGATGAGGAAGCGCTGGCTAGTCACCAATGGCAAGGTATTGGTGTTGCGGTTTTTGCCTGGTTGGCCTGGCTCGCCAACGGAGGTTATTTCCGCGGCAAGCTTTCTACACTCTCGATATTATATGCACCGGCATTTTTAATTTCGGTAGTACTAATGTTCTTCGCGGGTCATGTTGGAGGCGGACTCACCCATGGTGACGATTATTTATTGCAGTATGCGCCCAACCCCATCCGGGCAGTTGCTGGCTTACCTCCCCGTGAAGAAGAGCAAGGCGGTGAGATCAAGCCATTGGAAAATGTAGATGAGGCGATCGTCTACGAGGATATTGTGCAACCCATACTTACAGCGAGGTGCGTTCAATGTCATGGGCGATCTAAAAAGAAAGGTGGGTTAAGACTCGATGGTTACGATTACATCCATCAGGGTGGTGAAGACGGTCCGGTGGTGGTGAACGGCAATGGAGCGGAAAGTGCGATAGTTAAATTGTGCTTGTTGCCAATCGAAGATGATATGCATATGCCCCCCAAGGGCAAAACCCAATTAACTGACGCTCAAATTGGTTTGATTAGTTGGTGGATTGACCAGGGAGCACCCAAGGATAAGAAAGTGGCTGAACTTTCCAAAGATGAGAAGATTAGTGCAAGTCTCGCACAATTGGGGCAGGGCAGTCATCGATCCGACGCACAAAGTGCCGGAGTGCAGCGGGTGGATCTGAGTACGATAATGGTTGGGGAAGCGGATGCGGGAACCATTGCAGAACTTCGCAAACAAAACTTGATCGTTCTTCCCGTCTCGAAAGATCAGAATATCATCGAGGTAAGTGCCGTGAATGCACCCGCATTTTCGGATGCCCAAGCCGCCCTTTTAGGGAAGTTAACCGATCAGATCGTTTGGTTGAAGGTTGGAGGAACGGCTATTTCAGATGCAGCTCTTAAAGAAATAGGCCGTATAAAACATCTTAATAAATTGCACCTGGAATATACGTCAGTTTCGGATCAGGGGGTATCACAGCTTCCCGAAATGCCTTATTTAGAGTATTTAAATCTTATTGGAACCAAAGTTTCTGACGCAAGTATTCCCAAACTTGCGAGTTTGAAGAGTTTGAAAAGTATATACCTATGGCAATCTGCTGTTTCCGACTCGGGGATCCAAGAGTTGAAACGTCTGAGACCTGACTTGCAAGTGGTGGGCGGCCTGACGGAAGACGAAATTCAGGATTTTTTACAAGCCGGAAAAAAAGACAGCCCCGAATCTGAGTCCGGGGCTGAATGATTAGGCAAATAGTTGATCTTCTTGTTTTATACTGACATCAATTCTTGTTCAAATTCACGAAGAATTTTCTCTTTCATAGAGACCTTACGCTTTTGAATATTGATGCTTCCAGTTCTCTGTTTAAGTGTTTCTTCGTCAGTAGGAGGGTTGTTTTCCAACATTTGGATAGCTATTTCCAAGTCGGTTTTCTCGCGTTTTACTAACCACTCCATTTCTTTAATCTTAGTCCGGAGCTGTTCTTCCGGGCTCTTTAAATCGAATGCGGGATATTTACGCAATAAAACTCTCCGTAAATAGCTTAGTTCGAATACTTTGTCGCAGACATTCCTGAACTTTTCAGCCAATTCTTTATCAGCAATCTTGTAGGGTAATCTAATTTCCCTCCATTTGCTGAGTAAGATTTTGGTTTGTTCGGCAGCCACTTCGATGGTATCGTTCTTGAGGTGATACTCTGCTTGGGCTAGAATCTTCTGCTGTTCCAGTATACGGGGATCCACTTTAACCTTAGGCTCGATCCCTTTAGCATTGTTATATTTATCGTAAAAAAGTTTAACAAAATGGCGATAAGCCTTGCTGATTTTGAAAAACTTTTTGGGGGGAACTTCACCAATATTGTTCCAGGCATAACGAAGCTCCCTAGCTTTTTTATAAGCTTCGTCAAGGTCACTCATCCAAGTAAGTGTCTTAGCCTGTTTGATGAGATCCTCATAGGCGTCAATTCTCTGTTGTATAATCTGATTTTGCTGAGCGAAATGCTCTCTTCTTCTTTGGAAGAAGTCATCCAAAATCGATTGAAACTGCTGTTCAATATCGTCACCGTAAATCTTATCAATCGATCCGGTACGAATCCATTTCGCTTTAATTTCCTGAAGTTTTTCTGTGGCTTCCTGCCAGTTTTCGATTTTGGCAGCCTCTTCAGCATCCTCAATAAGGGCACGTTTAATTTCCAGATTTTTAATTTGGTTCACTTTGATAAGCTCGGTCAGATAATCCTCCAGCTTATCAAGCCTTTCCAACAAAACCGGAAAATCTCCAATTGCGTCAAACCCCAACAACTTTTTACGAAGTTGTAGAAGCTTGGTCAAGTAAGATCCTTTGTTTTGGGCAGTTTCTACTTCCTGCTCCAGCTGACTGACTTTACTCTCGGCGATCGTGTAACGGTTTTTAAAATAATCAATAGCATCTTGTTCGGTGCGTTTGACTTCTCCAATCTGTCTGTCAGGGTAATCCAAATAGCCTTTTAAGAATACTTTGCCATCTTTAATATAGCCGTGTTCTTCCATTAATGTGATGTTCTCCATCTTTCCTACATTTCAACTTTTACAATGGGGGTTAAATAACGATATTTGCCTAATTTTACAAATTAACTAAAAAATGAGTAACGAAACTATAATTTTCTCTATGGC
>ENA-UOVV01001707-UOVV01001707.1-compost-metagenome-genome-assembly--contig:-NODE-1707-length-14789-cov-9.278743_pt1 | contig 14789 bp, 13 predicted proteins | sample MGYA00238155_ERZ761577 | MGnify/ENA primary metagenome ERZ761577 (study PRJEB28898, sample SAMN06268775) | compost metagenome | isolation source: Emeryville, CA | place: USA:Emeryville, CA | collected...
TCGAAGCCCAACTACAATAAATAAATCATCCCGCTTCCACTGTCCGAGAAATCGAAGCCAACCCAAATTTTGCACTTTGTCATCGGCTGAAATATATCGCCCAGCCTGTTGAAAAACACCGCCTGCTTTCGATCGTACGCATACTTGCCACGCTGATTGCCCGACGCTGGTCAGCGTGCGCGGAGCGCGCGCTCTACCTGAAAAACGCCGCCTTGCCGAACGGCCTGCGGTCGGTGAGCGGCCAACTGCGAATACTGTGACCCCGGCCGCATTCAGTCAGCTCGAACGTCCTACGCTCTTATAAACACGCAGGACGTCGTTCATCCATTCATTCCCGCCGCACGCTCACGCGTCGACTCCGGGGACGTAATCGCCATATTCAGGCTCGAACATCCGCGAGCGGATGTCGGCTTCGAGATCGCCAGGACGCGGCTGCGTCGTCAGACCCGAACGCCACGCTTCGTCGGCAACCGCGGTCGCGATTTTGAGCGATACCTCGCGGATGCCTGCGAGCGACGGACACACGCGTCCCACGGCCAGATCGTCGGCGGTCACGCACGACGCGAGCGTTTCGGCGGCCACAAGCATCATCGCGTCGCTGATTTCGCGCGCACCGCAGGCGAGCGCGCCAAGGCCGAGACCGGGGAAAATATAGACATTGTTGCACTGCGCGGGCGCGAGCGTGCGGCCGTTGATATCCACCGGCGCGAACGGACTGCCGCTGGCAAAGACCGCGCGGCCGTCGGTTTCGCGATACGCGGCCTCCGCGGTGCATTCGGCCTTCGAAGTCGGATTGGAAAGCGCGAAGACGATGGGCGTTTTATTGAACTCCGCCATGCGGCGAAGAATCCGCGGCGTGAAAGCGCCGGGCATGCTGGCCACGCCGATGATCGCGGTGGGACGCAACACCTCGACCGCTTCTTCGAAACTCGCGATGCACGCGTGATCGTGCGCGTAAGGACGCTTGTGCGCGGCGAGATTGCCCGGACGATTTTTCACGACGAGCCCTTGCGAATCGACGAACCAGCAACGCTGACGCGCCTCCGCTTCGGGCAGGCCACGCGCGACCAACGCGGCGACGAGCAGATCGGCGATGCCGGTGCCCGCTTCGCCCGCACCAAGGAATAGCACGCGTTGCGATTCGAGCGTACCGCCGGTGAGACGCAGCGCGCCAAACAAGCCTGCGAGCGTGACGGCAGCAGTGCCTTGGATGTCGTCGTTGAAACTGCAGACGCGCGTGCGGTTTTTCTGAAGCAGCGTGAAGGCGTTGTGATTGCCAAAATCCTCCCACTGCAGCAGCGCGTGCGGGAAGACGGTTTTCACCGCAGCCACAAACTCGTCCAAAAATTCGTCGTAAGCGGTGCCGCGCGCACGACGTTGCGGGAGGCCGATGTAGAACGGATCGTTGTGAAGCGCTTCGTTGTCGGTGCCGGTGTCGAGCGTGATCGGCAGGCAGTACGAGGGATGCAGACCGGCGCACGCGGTGTAGAGCGCGAGTTTACCGACCGGAATGCCCATGCCGAGCGCTCCGAGATCGCCGAGACCGAGGATGCGTTCGCCATCCGTGACGACGATCATGCGCACATCGGGCACGGGCCAGTTGCGCAGGATTTCGGCGACGCGACCGCGTTCGCGGATGCTGATGAACAACCCGCGCGGACGACGGAAAATCGCGCCGTATTCGAGACACGCCTGGCCGACCGTCGGCGTATAAATGAGCGGCAGCATTTCCTCCACGTGATCCTGCAGCAGACGGTAAAAGAGCGTCTCGTTGCGATTCTGCAGCGTGGTGAGGAAAATGTATTTCTCGAGCGGATCGGTTTTGCGGCGGAGGTTGCCGAGCACGCGGCGCACCTGCTCTTCCATGGAAAAAATGCGCGGCGGCAACAAACCGCGCAGACCAAGCGCGTCGCGTTCGCGCTCAGTGAAGGCTGTGCCCTTGTTAAGCAAGGGATGCGCAAGCAACGCCGTGCCGCGCGGCCAAATCGCACCACCTGTGGAGGACAAACCGGAAAAGGAACCGATAACTGCCATCCTAGAAGACTAGCGAAAATAAGGACACATCGACTCCGCATCCGTTGGCAGGAATGCAGCATTTTTCAGCTGATCCGCCGGTCGATGCGCATGACCAATAATGCCTGTATCCACCACGTCACTACGCGTGACCGGAAAACCGCGTTTCTTTTTTCGTATCGTCAACCCAGCGACTCCCGCCAGAGATCGCAGCATGAGCGTGCTTCTTGGATATCTTGGCCGCGAACGCGTCTCCGCCGCGCAGCTCGAACGTTTATACGAGCAAGGAAAAGCGCGGCCGGGATTCGCGACTGAAGTCGTCGCCGCGCTCGCGCAGCTCGATCCGGACATCGCTCATCGCGCGGTGTGGTTGTTGCGAAAACTCGCCGGTGAAACCCGGCTCGATGACGCGGCGATGCGGCGCGTGGTCGAATACATCGATGCGTCCGGGCATTGGATTTTTCGTCTCACGCTCTGTCAGCTGTTCGCCGAAACGGATTGCCCGCGCGATGTTGCTGACGATGTGCGGGCGTTTCTGCGGAAAAACGTCGAAGATCGTCGCGTGATCATTCGCGCATGGGCGCTGACGGCGCTGATGCGCATGCCGCGCGAGCTCGTCAGCGAAAGCGAACGTCAGCAATTGTGGCGGGCCGCCGAGCGCGATCCGGCGAAATCGATGCAAGCGCGTCTGCGGCTGCTGAAACGTCGGCACGCCGCGCGGCGTGCGTGATCAACGCGGGCATCGAAAAACACCGGCGCGCCGGAAAACGCGATGCGGGCTCAGGATTTCTTCTTCTTCCGCTTACCGTTCGCGCGTTCAATATTCAGGTAAGTTTTGTTGAGCATCTGCGATTCGAAGAACTCGACGAGGCGCACGCCTTCGCGCGGCTTCACGAGGTCTTTGCGCGTGGCGACATCGATCTGTCGCTTCATGCGGCGGCAGAGTTCTTCGTACTGATATTGCACGCCCTCGATCACGTCGGCGACCCGGCTGCCGCTGAGCGCTTCTTCGATGTAGTAGCCGTTGGGTTCGTCGGGCTCGAGGAAGACGTGCACTTCGTTCACGCGGCCGAAGAGATTGTGCAAGTCGCCCATGATGTCCTGATACGCGCCGGTGAGGAACACGCCGAGGTAGTACGGCTTTCCGTCGAGCGGATGCAGCGCGAGGTAATCCTTCGTGTCTTGCAGATCGATGAAGCTGCTGATCTTGCCGTCGGAGTCGCAGGTGATGTCGACGAGGATGGCGTTGACCGAGGGTTTTTCCTTCAGGCGATGCAGCGGAGCGATCGGGAAAAGTTGTTTGAGCGCCCAGTGATCGAGCAGCGATTGAAAGACCGAGAAATTGCAGACGTACTGGTCGGCGAGCAGTCGGTTCAAATCATGCAACTCCTCGGGCACGTAACCGGCGTCGCGGCTTTCGTGCGCGATCTTTTCGCAGATTTGCCAGAAGAGCGATTCGGCGGCGGCGCGGTTTTCGAGATCGAGGTAGCCGAGATTGAAGAGCGAAAACGCTTCTTCCTTTTTCTGCACGGCGTCGTGGAAACGCTCGAGGCGGCCGAGCTTCGAGCGATTGCTCAGCATCTTTTCGAGATCGGTGACGACCTTGTGTTTGACCTTGGGCTGATGCTGCTGGCCGAGCGTTTCCTTTTTGTTGATGCGCTCAAAAACCTCGACGACGAGCATCGAATGCGGGGCGACGACCGCGCGGCCGGACTCGCTCACGATGTCGGGCGTTTTCACGCCGGACTCTTCGCAAATCTCGCGGATGTTCGCGACGACGTCGCGCGCATACTCGTCCATCGAATAGTTCATCGATGATTCGAAGTTGGTGCGCGAACCGTCGTAATCGATGCCGAGGCCGCCGCCGACATCGAGATAGCCCATGGGGAAACCCATCTTGTCGAGCTGGCAGTAGAAACGCGCGGCTTCGACGACGGCGTTTTTGATTGTGAGAATATTGGGCACCTGCGAGCCGATGTGAAAATGCACGAGGCGCAGGCACTGCGTGAGTTTGGCGGCTTTGAGCTTCTCGCAGGCGAAAAGAATTTCCGCGGTGTTGAGGCCGAACTTGGCGTTGTCGCCGGTCGAGGACGACCACTTGCCCTCGCCTCGCGTCTGCAATTTCGCGCGAAAACCGATGAGCGGTTTCACGCCGGTCTCTTCGGAAATGCGGATGATGTCGTCCACCTCGGCGAGTTGTTCGACGACGATGATGATCTTTTTGCCCAGCTTGCGGCCGAGCATGGCGAGGCGGATGTAGTCGTGATCCTTGTAGCCGTTGCAGATGATGAGACGGCTGCTGCCCTCGTGCATCGCGAGCGCGATCATGAGCTCGGGCTTGGAGCCGGCTTCGAGGCCGTAGTGATAGTCTTTGCCCGCGGCGACGATCTCATCGACGACTTCGCGCAGCTGGTTGACCTTGATCGGAAAAACACCGCGGTACTCGCCCTTGTAGCCTTCTTCCTTGATGGCTTTGCGGAAGGCTTCGTTGATTTTCTGCACGCGATGGCGGAGCAGATCCTGAAAGCGGATCACCATCGGCGCCTTCAAGCCCATGCCGATGGCTTCATTGGCGACATCGAGGATGCGGATGCAGCGGCCATCGGCCAAAGGTTGCACGTTGACGAAGCCGTCTGCGTCGACACCGAAATGGCCGGAACCCCAGCGCTTGAAACCATAAAGTTCTTCGGACTTGGCTGCTGACCAGGAGGAGGCGGATTTGCTTTTCAAAAGAGGAGGTGGAAGACGACTGGGTTAATGGCTTGCTTTCGCAGAGCGGGATTCGGTTTAGTCCGCATTTCTTTTTCAAAATCCACAACAATCAACGATGAAAATAGCACCGCTTGCCGACACTTCCACGCTCGTCTTCGCTCAAGCCGCCCCAGGCGGCCAGCCCAATGCTCTGATGAGCCTCCTGCCGATGATCCTTATTTTCGGCGCGATGTACTTTTTCATGATCGCTCCGCAGCGCAAGAAGCAGAAAGAGCACCAGAAGATGCTCGATTCGCTGAGCACGGGCGACGAGATCGTCACCACCGGCGGCATCTACGGCGAAATCACCAACAAGAAGGACGACCGTTTCGTCGTGCGCATCGCCGATAACACCAAGGTCGAAATCGCCAAGGGCTTCATCCACGCGCTCGTTCGCAAAGCCGGCGAAGAGCGTAAGTAAGCTGCAACGCGCACTTGCCTCCCGTGAAATCGCGGTGCTGCATGCCGCACTGCGATTTCGCGTCTGCGCTTCGCCCCGCGCGCCCTCTCCCCTTTTTAACCCTGACTCAACATGTTCAAACGCAACTTGTGGAAGCTGACCATCAGCTTCGCTATCGTGCTATGGGCCATCGTCCATCTGGTGCCCTTCCAAGACCAGGATTTCGCGACTTTTGTCACGGACCAGGCCAGCGCCAAGAAGACGGAATTTAAGGCCATCATCCAGGAGGCTCGCGAACGCGAAGCCACCGACAAGGCCCCCAGCGTTTTTGTCGCCCTCAAGCAGATCGCCGCGGAGCGGAATCTCGATCTGGCAAAAGAATTTTTCCCGCACCTCAACCTCGGCGACATCAAGAATCCCGATCGCCGCAACAAGATCCTCCTCGATCACCTCCTCAAGGAGTCCAAGAGCAAGCTCCAGCTCGGTCTCGACCTGAAAGGCGGCGTCGCCTTCACCCTCGAGCTCGATCAAAAGGCCCTCGCCGAGCTCACTTCCGATCTCCGCGAGGAGAAGGTCAAACACGCCATCTCCATCATCAGCGACCGTATCAACGGTCTCGGCGTCGCTGAACCGATCGTGCGCGCCATCGGCGAGAACCGCATCGAGGTCCAGCTCCCCGGCGTCAACACCAAGGACAACCCCGAGGTACTCGAAACCGTCAAAAAGCCCGCCCGCCTCGAATTCCGTCTCGTCGCCCAAGGCACCAGCGGCATGGCCCAGCCCCCGCCTCCCGGCGCGATTCCGCCCGGCCATGAGGTCCTCGTCGAAGAGCGTGAAAATCACACCACCGGCGAGATCCAGAATCTCTATTACATCGTCAAACGCGTGCCCGAAATGGTCGGCGACGGCGTGCAAGACGCTTCCGCCCGCGTCGACGAATACGGCCGTTATCAAATCCATCTGGCCTTCAACGACGCCGGCAAACGCCAGTTCGCCGACGTCACCACGGCCAATGTCGGTCGCCAGCTCGCGATCGTGCTCGACGGCAAACTTTCCTCCGCGCCCAATATCAACGAGCCGATCACCGGCGGCAGCGCGTCCATCACCGGCAACTTCACCCAACGTGAAGCGCTCGACCTCGCCAACGTGCTAAACAACCCGCTCGACGTGCCGCTCACCGTTGTCGAGCAGTACGAGGTCGGCCCCACCCTCGCGACCGATGCCGTCGCCAGCGGTCGTCTGTCGTTCATCATCAGCACCTCGCTCACCATCGCGTTCGTGCTGTTGTTCTACAGCATCGGCGGTGTCATCGCCGCGATCGGCATGGGCGTGAACGTCCTCGTGACCCTCGCCGTCATGTCCACGCTCGGCGCCACGCTTTCGATGCCCGGTATCGCCGGTATCGTGCTGACGCTCGCAATGTCCGTCGACTCGAACATCCTCATCTTCGAGCGCATGAAGGAAGAGTTGAAGCTCGGCAAATCGCTCGCGAGCTCGCTCGAGGCCGGCTTCGAAAAAGCCTGGTCCGCCATCATCGACTCCAACCTCACCACGCTGATGGTCGGTCTGATCATGATCACCCTCGGCACCGGTCCGGTGAAGGGCTTCGGTATCACGCTCTCGATCGGTATCTTCACCACGATGTTCGCCGCCGTTGTGGTGACGAAGCTCATCATGGAGTTCCTCATCCTCCCCGGCGTGATCAAGCGCCTGCCGATGGTCTCCATCCTCCAGAACACCAAGATCGATTTCCTCAAGTACGCGAAACCCGCCTTCATCCTCTCTTGGGTGGTGGTGCTCCTCAGCCTCGGCTTCGTCGCTTATAAAGGAAAGGATGTCTACGGCATCGACTTCGTCGGTGGCGACACGGTCACGCTCTCGTACGAAAAACGTCTTGATGTCGGCACCCTGCGCGCCGCCGCCGAGAGAGCCGGCTTCGCCGACACCGTTTTCGCTTATCAGAAACAGATCGGTAGCGACGCCGAGGCGCTCAAGGCCACCACACGCTTCGATCAAGGCGCGGGCCTCGTCGCCGCGCTGCAACAGGCGTATCCCGACGCGAAATTTGCCTCCCAAGGCGAGACCCGCATCGGCCCCTCCGTCGGTGCCGAGATTCAACGCAATGCTTTCTGGTCCATGTTCTGGGCATTGCTGCTGATCATGGCGTACGTCGCCTTCCGTTTTGAAATCGGTTACGGTATCGGCGCGGTGCTTTCGACGCTACACGACTTGCTGATCACCATCGGCCTGTTCGTGGTGTTCGGCCGCGAATTCAACGCCTCGATGGTCGCGGCCATTCTGCTCATCGCCGGTTATTCGATTAACGATACCATCGTTATCTTCGACCGTATCCGCGAAGAACTCCGTCTCAATCCCGAGACAAAGCTCCGCGACATCGTCAACCGCTCCATCAATCTCACGCTGTCCCGCACCGTTATCACCGGCGGTACCACCCTCCTCACCGCCATCACGCTGATCCTGATCACCACGGGCGAGGTGAACGACATCGCCTTCACCCTCCTCATCGGTGTCATCACCGGCACCTTCTCCTCGCTGTTCATCGCCTGCCCGATCTTCTACTGGTGGCACAAGGGCGACCGTAAGCACGTGGAGAAGCATCAGGACGTGAAGCCCGTGTATGAATGGGCCGGCACGAGCAAGGCCTCTGAATAATGCCTCGGGAGCGATGACGCGCGGTGACCGCACCGCCGCGTCGCTCCCAGGCCTTTTGGGTCATGCGCTGGACTCATACACCGTTCCCAGCCGATCAAATCGAAGCATTAAGCCGCAAGGCAGGCATCAGCCAGGTCCTTGCCGAGCTCCTGTGCCGTTGTGGTATCACCACCTCTGAGGACGCGCACCGCTTCCTGCATCCGAGCCTGAGCGAACTCAACGATCCGTTCCTGCTTCACAACATCGAAGCCGGAGCCAGTCGACTGCGCGCAGCCATCGCCGCGCGCGAAGACATCGTGGTGCTCGGCGACTACGATGTGGATGGCGTCAGCAGCACCGCGCTGCTCGTCAGCATTCTCCGGCGTTTCGGTCTGCATCCGCGCTTCATCGTGCCGCGCCGCATGGAAGACGGTTACGGCCTCTCCCGCAGCGCCATCGAACGCGCCTTGGAACTCGGGAAACCGCATCTGTTCATCGCGCTCGATTGCGGCACCAACTCGCACGAAGAGGTCAGGTACCTGCTCGATCAAGGCATCGACGTGCTCGTGGTCGATCACCACCGCTCGAAAGAGCACACGCTCGAACGCGGCATCCTGATCAATCCGCACGTGTATCCAGTCGGTGGAGACGAACCGTGGCGGCACCTTTGCACCGTCGGTCTCGTCTTCAAACTCGCGCACGGCCTGCTCAAACAACTTCGCGCGGAAAACCACCCGGTCGCCTTCCGCATCAAGTTGCGCGAATACCTCGATCTCGTCGCGCTCGGCACCGTCGCCGATCTCGTGCCACTTCACGGCGAGAATCGCATCCTCGCCAAACAAGGTCTCAAAATTCTCCAGACCACGCAGCGGCCCGGTCTGCGCGCGTTGATGCAGATCGCGGGTGTGAAACGCGAACACGAGATCATGCCGGTGGACATCTCCTTCCGCCTCGGTCCGCGCATCAACGCTTCCGGCCGTCTCGCCGACGCCGCCCTTTCCGTCGAGCTCATGCTCAGCGACGACGAGCGTTTTTGTAACGAAACCGCGCAGCAGCTCGACGTCTTCAACCGCGAGCGTCAGGACATCGAACGCCTCATCACGGAAGAAGCCGAGCGTTTGATCGAAACGCAATTCGCCGACTGGCCGGGCATCGTGCTCTACGGCGAAAACTGGCATCCCGGCGTCGTCGGCATCGTCGCCGGTCGCGTGACCCGCAAATACAACCGTCCGTGCGTCGTCCTCGGCAACGAGGGCGAACTCGCCAAAGGCTCCGGCCGCAGTATCGACGGCATCAATCTCGTCGATGCGCTCGGCACGTGCAGCGATCATCTGCGCAGTTGGGGCGGTCACCCGATGGCCGTCGGTGTTTCCATCGAGAAAAGCCGGCTCGAAGATTTCCGCACTTACTTCGCCGAAGCGGTCCGCCGTCTCGCCGGCAGCGATCTCCACGAGCGTCGTCTCGATCTCGCCGCGTGGCTCACGCCCGACCAGGTGCGCGAGCGTTTGATGGACGAAATTTGTTCGCTGCATCCGTTCGGCCAGGGAAATCCCGAGCCCGTTTTCGGCATCCGCGGCGTCGTGCTGCGTCAGCGGCCGGATGTCTTCAAGGGCCAGCATTTCCGGTTCAACTTCGATGATCCGCGCGGACGTCGCCTCTTCGGCGTCGCGTGGAAAATGGCCGATCGCATCCCGCCCGTGGGCGAGCCGCTGGATCTCGCGGTCGAGCTCACGTGGAATTTCTTCAACGATCGCAAGCTGCTCCAACTCGAGTTGATCGATTGGCGTCTTGCACAAGGTTGATTTCGTGTGACGCGCGGCGCGACGCACCGATTTTCATTTGCTCGCGCAGGCTTGGCGGCGCACGTTCCGCGTTTCGGCAAAAACAAACGTGAGGCTCCCGCTCTCCATTCACCGCTGGCTCCACCGGAGAAATCTTTCGCGCATCAAGATGCGCGGCGGCTTTCTCCACTCGAAGCTCGGAGATCGCATCCTCGACAAAGCGCTTTGGCGCGCCACGCCCGAATCGCTCGCACGCGCCTGGCTCATCGGCGCCGCGGTCACGATCATCCCGTTCCTGCCCGGCCAATCGATCATCGCGGGTGTGCTCGGTTTCACGTTTCGCGCCAATCTCCTGCTCGCGATCGGACTCCAATATCTTTCCAACCCCGTCACCGCAGTCGTGCAGATTCCCGCGTGTTATCTCGTGGGCCGACTCGTCCAAGGCCAGGGCCCCGTCGCCGTGTGGAAGGAAATCTCCGAACGCGACTGGCAGTTTCTCATCCATCATCCCACGCACCTCGCGCGCGATCTGATTCCGGTCTTCCTCGGATCGATCGTGCTCGGCCTCACCATCGGTCTGATCGGCTATTGGGCGATCCTCGCGTGGGGACGCCGCCACAGCGAAGCCGTCGCCCGCAAAAAAGCCTCGCTCGCGAAATAAAGTAAACGCGCAGCAAACGGTGGGACTATACTCCCGGGAGCGCCGGCCGCCGGCCGGCTCCCCGTAAACTGCCAGCGGGCCGCCGCGCTCCCACCCGACGTTCTCGAAACTGAACGTTGAGCGCCGCTTCCCCAGGCACTCGCTCCTCCTTCACCGCCCCGCAGCATTGGGCATTGCTGCCTGGTACTTGGTAATTGGTACTTGGTACTTGGTAATTGGTAATTGGGCATTAGTACTTGGGCGTTGAATGTTGGGCGTTCGCCGCCGCCGGGTGGACGTTTGGCTTTACTGCGCCCAGAGCCGCTGCCATCAACGCCGCCTGTTCGCCTCGCGATCATGGCGGTTGGGACGGCGAACACCTACCCCATGCTGGCTACGCTCTACTCCGCGGCGCTCCAAGGCATCGACGCCGAACTCGTCCACGTTGAAATCAACTCCGGCGAATCCGGCGATTTCCGTCTCGTGCTCGTCGGTCTGCCGGACACCGCCGTCAAAGAATCCAACGACCGCGTGCTCTCCGCGCTCGGCAACAGCGGTTTTCGAAAACCGCATGCACGCACCACCATCAATCTCGCGCCCGGCGATGTGCGCAAAGAAGGCCCTATGTACGATCTGCCCATCGCGCTCGGCTTGCTCACCGCGCTCGGTCAACTGAAGCCCGATCGCCTCGGCCAATACCTCATCGCGGGCGAACTCGGTCTCTCCGGAGCCACGCGTCCTGTCCGCGGCGCGCTCGCGATGGCGCGTCTCGCGCGACAACTCGGGAAAAAAGGTCTGCTGCTTCCGCCGGAGTCCGCACGCGAAGCGGCGCTCGTCGAAGGCATCGACGTCCACGCGGTCGCATCGCTCGATCAGGCGTTTCGTTTTCTCAATGGCGAACGCGATCTCCCGCGCGAATCGCCGCCCGCCTCGCTCGGCGCCGTCGATGATTCCACAGGCGATTTCTCCGAAATAAAAGGCCAGCACGCGCTTCGCCGCGCCGTCGAGATCGCCGTCGCCGGCTTCCACAATCTTCTCATGATCGGTCCTCCGGGCTCCGGAAAATCCATGATCGCGAAACGCATCCCGACGATCATGCCGCCGCCTTCATTGGAGGAGTCGCTCGAAATTCTGAGCATCCACTCCGCCGCGGGACAAACGCTTCACGGCCCCGCGCAGTTCGGACGTCGTCCCGTGCGCACACCGCATCACACGATTTCCGATGTCGGGTTGCTCGGCGGCGGCGCGATTCCCGGCCCCGGCGAAATCTCGCTCGCGCATCGCGGCGTGTTGTTCCTCGACGAATTGCCCGAATTCAAACGCTCCGCGCTCGAGGTCATGCGGCAGCCGCTCGAAGACGGCACCGTCACGATCTCGCGAAGCGCGGGCAAGGTCACGCTGCCGTGTCGCTTCATGCTCGTCGCCGCCATGAATCCCTGCGAGTGCGGCTATCTCGGCGACCCGCGCCACGAATGTCGCTGCGGTCCGTCGCGCATCCAACGTTATCGTTCGCGCATCAGCGGCCCGCTGCTCGATCGCATCGATATCCACATCGAAGCGCCGGCGCTCTCCATCGCAGAACTGCGCAGCGAAGCCTCGGGAGAAAGCTCCGCGACGATTCGCGAGCGTGTACACGCGGCGCGTCTTCGTCAGCAAGCGCGTCTGAAAAACTCGTCCGCGATGTCCAACGCCGGCATGAATCACGCGCAAATCCGCCGCTTCTGCGCGATCGACTCCACGTTGGGCGATCTCATGCAACAAGCGATGGAACAACTCTCGCTCTCCGCACGCGCCTACGATCGTATTCTGAAGGTCGCGCGCACCATCGCAGATCTCGCCGACGCCGAGCACATCGCCGCGCCACATCTGCTCGAAGCGATTCAATACAGAAGTCTCGACCGCAATCTCTTCTACTGACGCAAAAATATATAAGCCGACGATTCCCGTCGATCATAGGATTCCACCGTCTAAGCCACTCATAGGCTATCTCGCACCCGTTCGCGGTATGGAAATAATTATATCCAAAAGATACACGCGCAGCCGCAAGAGCCGCAATGGGCTTGTTTTTCCCGTTGATGATATACCGCTTGGCCAGCATGACCGTCGCGGGAGCAAAAGACGTCTTACAATGCCGGGAGGAATCCACTGATCGACAAGACATACCCAGCCCGTTCGGCCCGCCGACCACTCGATCGAGCGATTCCCTCCAATTTGGAAACGACACGGCGGCTCCTTCGCGCCAATTTTTCCCACCTGGCAACCCCATACTCGCAGTTGAGCTTTGCCTGGTAGCGGGAATCCATCTTGTTTTTGTTAAAAATCACCCAGCCCTCTCACCCCATACGACTTATGACTCTATCGCTGCAATACCCCTCCCCCTCCCAGTCCGAAACCTCAACCCCCGCAAAGCTCAACTGAGTTGATGCTAATAACACTGATCGGCGAAAGAAAGATGTCACTCCCCGCACTTTTATTTTTCGGTTACCTCGGCGTCGGCATCGCGCTGACGACTGTCGCGGTGATTGGGAAGAAGAAAGAGGGTGGATTCTGGAGTTCGTATCCATGGGCGGCTGAGCCGGTGCTTTTTATCGCAGCGATGATTCTTTGGCCGGTTACCATTCTCGTGCTTTTGTTCGGCAGTCCGAAGCGGACGCCCAGAGGGCCGATCCAGTCGGCAGAGACAACGCGCGGGAAGTGACCGTAATTCGCATGGCCCAGCTCCGCTCAACATCTCCCGTTATTCAAAAGGACTCACAGCACGCTCGCCCGCGCGTGTCTCACCTTTAGCGTTAGCCAAGAAACTTTATGCCCCTACCAGATAGCTACACCATGAAGGCCGGCGGAATCCCGGCATATTTCGATGCCATATTAGCGGCGCAACCACCGGAGCGCTTCTCCCTAAAATTCCTCGAGAACCTCGGCTTCACGTCGACGAATGACCGCTTGTTCATCGGGATATTGAAAGAACTCGGCTTCCTTTCCGCAGACGGCGTTCCTCAGAAGGCCTATTTTGAATTTCTCGATAAGAGCCAGTCGAAGCGCGTCCTCGCTGACGCTGTGAGACGCATGTATGCCGACCTCTTCGCCATAAACAAGAAGGCGAACACTCTGGCCGCGGAAGAAGTGAAGAATAAGTTGCGAACGCTCTATGCCGGAAAGAAGACGGACTTGGTGATCGGGCACGTTGCTCGAACCTTTCGAGCCCTCTGCGAATACGCAGACTTTTCAGATTCCGCTCTCCAAGAGGCGAGGCCGCCGGCGGAGTCCGCCGACGCTACGCCTGAGCCTACCGTGGGCAAGAAGCCCCAAGAGGATTCGTGGCCCCCTCGAGACGTGCCTAAGGTTGGGCTCTCGTCCCTTCAGTATCACATCAACGTCGTCTTGCCAGACACTCGCGATCAAGCCGTCTACGACGCCATTTTCAAAAGTCTGCGAGAGCATCTCGGCTAATATGGACACTGACTTGTATTCGTTCGTTTACAAAGGCGTGCTCACTGAAGAAGCACTTGATCGAGTTGGACGCCGTCGGAGGGCACATCTCGGGGTCGAAGAGGCCAGCGCTCTGATGAAGTCGCTTTCTTTCGACCTCCTCGATGCGGAGCGACTCGACGTCGCCCGCAGAATGTCACTCGTATACGCTGCACTCCACGCGTTCGAGAATGAAGTCCGGTCTTTTGTCACCAAGGCGATGCTTGAAGTGTTTAAGGATACGTGGTGGGAGAAGGTTCCGGAGAGGATTCAGAAAATGGCGAAGAGCCGAATGGAGGAAGACGCCAAGTTCCGATGGCATGGCGCCCGCGGTGCTACGCCGATCAATTACTGCGATTTCGGAGACCTATCATCGATCATCATCACCAATTGGACCGTCTTCGAGGATGTCGTCGGAAATTTGGAGTGGGCGAAGTCCCTCCTCGGCACGTTGGAGAAGTCTCGGAACATCATCATGCATGGCGGAGCGATCGCGAAAGAAGACGTCGAGCGAATCGGAATGAACATCCGAGACTGGATTCGACAGACGGGCTAACAAGTCGCCAGAACCAACGTCGGGGATGCGCCCCGCCGCGGCTCATCTTGATGTTAGGCAAAAGAGAACGCGCATGAAGACCCAAATTGAATTTCGGTCGTCGAAGTTCCCGCCCTACGAAGGCGAAGAGGAAGAAATCAATCCGGGACTCTGGGGTAAGCGATTGACTGAATATTTGGCATCGAAGCTCGCGGAGAAGGGCATTGAGACCGAAGAGATGGCGGTCGAAGACTGGGGCTGTTTTCTGCCTGTTCGAAATGAAGGTTTTCGCCTGGCGCTTTGTTGCGAGCACCAGAACGGAGACGACGATCAGTTTTTGGTGTTTACCGATCCGCCTACTCCGAAGGTGAAGAAACTCTTTCGGACGATTGACGTGACGCCACAGCTCACGCGCGTGCTCGAAGCCCTGCGGCAGATTCTCGAATCCGATTCTGATATTCGTGAGATCGTCTGGTGTGAGCCGCGATGAAAAGGCCGAACCAGTAAGGATGAGAAGGCGTCGACAGGCCGTGCAACGCTCGTGAGCGG
>ENA-UOVV01001711-UOVV01001711.1-compost-metagenome-genome-assembly--contig:-NODE-1711-length-14760-cov-5.641687_pt1 | contig 14760 bp, 12 predicted proteins | sample MGYA00238155_ERZ761577 | MGnify/ENA primary metagenome ERZ761577 (study PRJEB28898, sample SAMN06268775) | compost metagenome | isolation source: Emeryville, CA | place: USA:Emeryville, CA | collected...
CGTAGATCTGGGTGATCTTGGCGTCGCGCATCATCCGCTCGACCGGGAAGTCGACGGTGTAGCCGGCCCCGCCGAACAGCTGCACGGCGTTGGTGGTGACCTCCATCGCGACGTCGGAGGCGAAGCACTTCGACGCCGAGGAGATGAAGCCCAGCGCCGGCTCGCCGCGTTCGGCGCGGGCGGCCGCGGTGTAGGTCATTAGCCGGGCGGCCTCGACCTTCATCGCCATGTCGGCGAGCATGAACTGCACGCCCTGGAAATCGCTGATGGACTTGCCGAACTGCTTGCGCTCCTTGACATATGCCAGCGCGGCATCCAGCGCGCCCTGCGCGATGCCGACGGCCTGCGCGCCGATGGTGGGTCGGGTGTGGTCGAGCGTGCGCAGCGCGGTCTTGAACCCGGTGCCCGGCTCGCCGATGATCCGGTCGCCGGGGATGCGGCAGTTCTCGAAGTACAACTCGGTCGTCGGCGAGCCCTTGATCCCGAGCTTGCGCTCCTTCGGCCCGACCGTGAAGCCCTCGTCGTCCTTGTGCACCATGAACGCCGAGATCCCGTTGGCGCCCTTGTCCGGGTCGGTCACCGCCATCACCGTGTACCAGGTCGAGTGGCCGCCGTTGGTGATCCAGCACTTCGACCCGTTGAGCACCCAGCTGTCGCCGTCGGCGCGCGCCCGGGTGCGCATCGCCGCGGCGTCGCTGCCCGCCTCGCGCTCCGAGAGCGCGTACGACGCCATCGCCTCGCCCGACGCGATCGCCGGCAGCACCTGCTTCTTGAGCTCCTCGGAGCCGGCCAGGATCAGCCCCATCGTGCCGAGCTTGTTGACCGCCGGGATCAGCGACGAGGCCGCGCACACGCGGGCGACCTCCTCGATGACGATGCAGGTCGCGACCGAGTCGGCGCCCTGACCGCCGTACTCCTCGGGCACGTGCACCGCGGAGAAGCCGGACTCGTTGAGCGCCTTCAGCGCCTCCTCCGGATACCGCGAGTTCTCGTCGACGTCCGCGGCGTACGGCGCGATCTCCTTCTCGCACAGCGCGCGCAGCACCTCGCGCAGTTCGTTGTGCTCATCGGACAGTTTGAACAGGTCAAAGTCCGGATTACCCGACCATCCAGCCATGACGACTCCTTGCTACTCGCCGGTAACTTTACTCGCCCAACAACCGGCTGCGGAGGGCGGCGTCCTTGGCCAGCACGGTCTGTTCCAGTTCGGCCTGAAACTTCGCCATCCGCTCGCGCAGCCCGGCGTCGGCCGCCCCGAGGATGCGCACCGCGAGCAGGCCGGCGTTGCGGGCACCGCCGATGGACACCGTCGCCACCGGCACCCCGGCGGGCATCTGCACGATCGACAGCAGCGAGTCCAGGCCGTCCAGCCGGGCCAGCGGAACCGGCACCCCGATCACCGGCAGCGGGCTGGCCGAGGCGACCATGCCGGGCAGATGCGCGGCCCCGCCGGCGCCCGCGATGATCACCTCGATTCCGCGGCCCGCCGCGGACTGGGCGTACTCGAGCATCCGCCCCGGGGTGCGGTGCGCCGAGACCACGCCGACCTCGAAGGGCACGTCGAACTCCGCGAGCGCCAGCGCGGCCTCCTCCATCACCGCCCAGTCGCTGTCGCTGCCCATGATCAACCCGACCCGCGGCCGCTTATCTGCACTCACGTCTAGTGCCCACCGTCCCATCCGTCGGTCCATTGCGCGTGAGACAACCAGTGTGCCGCCCGCGCGGCGCGCTCACGCACGTTCGCCACGTACGACGGATCCTGCGGGTCACCGCCCGGCTCGCCGAGGACGTTGATGTGGCCGAGCTTGCGGCCGGGCCGCTCCCCCTTGCCGTACAGGTGCACCCGGGCCTCGGGCAGCCGGCCGAACAGGTGGTGCAGCCGCTCGTCCATGCTCATCGCCGGGGTCGCCGGGGCGCCCAGCACGTTGGCCATCACGGTCACCGGCGCGATCGGCGCGGTCTCGCCGAGCGGATAATCCAACACCGCGCGCAGATGCTGCTCGAACTGGCTGGTGCGGGCGCCGTCCATGGTCCAGTGCCCGGAGTTGTGCGGGCGCATCGCGAGCTCGTTGACCACCAGCGCACCCTCGACCGTCTCGAACAGCTCGACCGCCAGCACCCCGACCACGTCCAGCGCGTCGGCCAGCCGCAGCGCCAGCCGCGCGGCCGCGCCGGCCTGATCGTCATCGAGGCCGGGCGCGGGCGCGATCACCTCGACACAGATGCCGTCGCGCTGCACCGTCTCCACCACCGGCCACGCCCCGCCCTGCCCGAACGGCGAGCGGGCCACCAGCGCGGCCAGCTCGCGGCGCATCGCCACCCGCTCCTCGAGCAGCACCGCCACCCCGTCGGCGAGGTAGCCGGCCACGGCGTCGCGGGCCTGGGCCACATCGCGCGCCAGGGTCACCCCGCGGCCGTCGTAGCCGCCGCGCGCGGTCTTGACCACGATCGGCCCGTTCACCCGGGCCGCGAACGCGTCGACGTCGTCGACGCTGGTGGCCTCGGTGAACCGCGGCACCGGCGCGTCGAGCGCGTCGAGGCGACGGCGCATCACGAGCTTGTCCTGGGCGTGGATCAGCGCCTGCGGCGGCGGATGCACGGTCACCCCGTCGGCGACCAGCTTGTCCAGCAGCTCGGTCGGGACGTGTTCATGGTCGAACGTCACCGCGTCCGCGCCGGCCGCGGCGCGGCGCAGCGCATCCAGGTCGGTGTGCGCGCCGACCACCACGTCGGGGGTGACCTGGGCCGCCGGGTCGTCCGGCGAGACCGCCAGCACCCGCAGCGTCTGGCCCAGCGCGATGGCCGCCTGATGGGTCATTCTGGCGAGCTGTCCACCGCCGATCATGGCGACGACCGGCGCCCCTCGGATGTTTGGCACACGGTCATGGTGTCATGTGCGCCGGACCCGCCAAGACCCGCCTGACCTGCGCGGGTACGCGTCGACAGCCCGATTTCCGTACACTGCCCAGTTGTGTCCTTCACCGATGCCACGATTTCGCGGCTGCCACGGCCGATCCGGCCGTACTTTGAACGGCACCATGAACTGATCAAGTTCGCGATCGTGGGCGCCACCACGTTCGTCATTGACTCGGCGGTCTTCTACACGCTCAAGCTCACCGTGCTGGAGCCCAAGCCGGTGACGGCCAAGATCATCGCGGGCATCGTGGCGGTGATCGCCTCGTACATCCTGAACCGCGAATGGAGCTTCCGCGACCGCGGCGGCCGGGAACGCCATCACGAGGCGCTGATGTTCTTCGCGTTCAGCGGGGTGGGCGTGGTGCTGTCCATGGCGCCGCTGTGGTTCTCCAGCTACGTGCTGATGCTGCGCGTGCCCGAGGTCAGCCTGACGGTGGAGAACATCGCAGACTTCGTCGCCGCCTACATCATCGGCAACCTGTTGCAGATGGCGTTCCGGTTCTGGGCGTTTCGGCGGTGGGTCTTCCCCGACGAGTTCGGCCGCAATCCGGACAAGGCGCTGGAGTCCGCGCTCACCGACGGCGGCATCGCCGAGGCGCTCGAGGACCACTACGAGGCCCATCACCCCAGCGCCGACGGCACCGTCACTCCGCTGCGGCGGCCTCGTCGCTCACGCCGGCCCGCTCAGCTCGGCGACTCCTCAGAACCGAGGGTGTCGAAGACTTCGTGATACAGCAGGGAGTGCACTCGCTCCACCTGCGGTATGTCGTTGAATTCCAACGGATCCTGTGACGCTGACTCGATAATCAACGTGCCGGTGCGAAGAATCCGGTCGGTCAGGCCGTGCCGGAACTCGACCGAGTTGATGCGCGCCAACGGAATATCGATACCCGACCGGGTCAGTACGCCGTGCCGGAACATCACCCTGCGGTCGGTGATGACGAAATGCGTTGACAACCAAGATAAGAACGGCCACAGCGTCAACCATCCGACCACCACGACCCAGATCGCGGCGATAACCCCGAACACCACGTTCTTGGCGGTCTGCCCCCAGTCGGTCTGAGCGACATACCCGGCGCCGAACGCCGCCGCCGCGCTGATCACGATCAGCACCAGCACCGGTACGATCAGCGCCTTCCAATGCGGATGCCGGTGCAGGACGACCGTCTCGTCGCGCGCCAACACGTTTTCCGGATAGCCCACGCGCCATACCCTACCCGCAGGGCAGCGCCGCCACGGGGTTTGCCAGAGAGGTCGTCAGCGTTCGGCGGCGGGGCGCAGATGCACCACGTCGCCGGCCGACACCACCTCGCGCCCGCTGTCGGATTCGATGACCAGCCTGCCCTGCTCGTCCACGTCGACGGCGGTGCCGATGCGTTCCTCACCGCCGGGGAGCACCACCCGCACCGGCGCCGCGATCGTCGCGCTGCCGTTGCGGTAGTCGGCGGTCAGCGGATCGCCTGCGCGCCAGGCGGCGATGCGCGCGGCCAGGTCGGCCAGCAGTCGACGCGCCAACCGGTTGCGGTCCACCGTGACTCCGAGGTCGCGCAGCGAGATCGCGTTCGGCTCACCGGAATCGCGCGGGCTGGCCGTCACGTTCAGTCCCACGCCGACGACGACGACGGACTGCGGCGAGGCCACCTCGGCGAGGATGCCCGCCAGTTTGTCGCCGTCAACCAGAACATCGTTGGGCCACTTGAGTTTCGGTCGCACACCGGTTTCGGCGGCGACGGCGTCGACCACCGCGAGGCCGGTCGCCAGCGGTAGCCAGCCCCACCTGTCGGTGGGCACCCCGGTGGCGTCGACGCCGACCGAGAACGCGAGTTGGGTGCGCGGCGCACCGACCCAGTGCCGCCCGAGCCGGCCGCGGCCGGCGGTCTGGTGTTCGGCGAACAGCACCGCGCCGCCGATGTTCTCACCGGCACGGGCGCGGGCGAGCAGGTCGGCGTTGGTCGACCCGGTCTCCTCGACAACGTCGACGCGCCGCCACACCCCGTCGGCGCGCAAGGCCTCCGCCGACAGCGGCGCGTCGTGCGGGATCTCGATGGGGAACGGCAGACCCGCGGGCGAGGTCTGGTCCTCGATCGCGGTGTCCGGCCCGTCGTCGCGTTTCTGCGCTCGCCACGGCGGCCAGTAGAAGAGGTAGAACACCGCGACCCCGCCGGTCTGGATAGTCAGCGCGACGGCCACCGCGACGGTGCTCTGGAAGACCGCGGCCGCGATCGCCGCCGCGATCAACTTGGTGATCAGCAGCGCGATGCCGAACTGCAGCACCTCCCGGCTGAGGTTGAGGGTGCGCATGAACAACGCCTGGACCACCGACAGGCAGGCCGACATGAACCACAGCGTGGTCGGGATGAGCACGGCGTGCGCACCCTCCCACGATTCGCCGAGCAGGTAGAAGCCGATGTTCGGCGGGATGAAGTACAACACCACGCCGAGCGCGGCGGTGGCGGCCCCGGTCAGGATCACCAGCGGGGTGAGCGTCCGCCAGATCTTGCGCGGCGTGGCCGAACTGCGCACGCTCTCCGGGATCATCACCAGTTGCACTGCGGCGCCGAAGATGCCGATCGGCGCGAACAACGCCATCGCCCCGCGCAGCGCGCCGGTCGAGGCCGGGCCCATGATCGCCGACATCACCGAGAAGATGACCAGCAGGCTGGTCTGTTCCATGGCGGCGTCGATGGTGTAGCGGACGCGGTGGCCCCAGTCGGTCTTGACGAAGGTGAGCGCGCCGCGGCGGTGCGGCAGCACCCGCAGGCTGATCGTCATCGCGATGTAGGCGATCAGCCCGAGCAGACCCCACCACGCCAACACCACGCCCGCGCTCACCCACGGCGTGCGCAGCCACGCGCAGCCCAACGCGATGAACGCGCCCACACACCAGATGCCGTCCCAGATCGCCGCGATGTGCGGCCGCCCGATGGTCATCGCGACGTAGCGGAGCATGTCCTGAGCGAGCACAAACGGCACGAACATGGCCAGCGCGATCGCCGCGAACCCGATCCACGGCGTGAACGCCAGCATCGTGATCACCAACGGCGGGGTGATCGCGAACGCCCAGAACACCGCGAGCGAACCCGTCTGCCGGATTTCGTCGGCGGGACGATTGGCCTTCTGCAACAACAGGATTCCCAGTCCGCCGCGCAGCACCGCCAGCGCGACGAACAACAGCGTCATCAGGATGGTGATCTTCCCGAAGTCGTCGGGAGTGGCCGCCACGGCGACCGCGAACACGATCACACCGTTGCTGACACTGGAGAAGACCTGGTCGAGGCCTCCCGACATCGCCCGCAGCCGGCGAGGAGCGGTCGTTTCGGTCACGAAGCGCTCACCGGACCTCGCCCTTCTCGCTCACCATCGATGACAGACAAGCGTCCAGCATAAGGGTGGCGCACCCGGGGTCCGTCAGCCCGGCGGCGTGTACCGGATCCAGTCCACCAGCATCGTCGAGGGGAACTGGGTGCTGCTGTTGGGCGGTCCGCCCTGGCTCGCGCCGCCGACCGAGACGTTGATGATGATGAACATCGGACGGTCGTTGAACGGCCACTTGGCGCCCGACGGCAGCGATGCCGGTGTGTACGTGGCGATCTCGTAGTCGTCGACGCCGGTCACGATCCGGTCGCGCTCCCACCGCAGCCACAGTTCGTGCCAATCGCCGGTCACCTCGATCGGCGCTTTGGTCGCGGTGCGGAACCCGGTGCCGTGGATACCCGATCCGGCGAGCGTGTCGGCGGCGTCGATGATGTCGAGCTCGCCGGCGGCCGGCCACCCGACCTGCATCACGTCCGTGCCCATCAGGTAGAACGACGGCCGGATGCCCTTACCGTTGGGGATCTTGATCCGGGCCCGCAGGGTGCCGTAGCACATCTCCCACTTGCCCAGCGTGTGCAGCCGCGCGCTGGTGTAGTCGTACCAGCCGTAATAGGGCACGTAGATGCGCTCTTTCAGCGCGTTGATGGTCAGGTTGCCGGTGCCGTCCAGCGACGCGTTGCGTTCGTAGTTGGTGTTGACCTCCAGGTAGCCCTGACCGAGTTGGTAGTCCCACATCGCCGGGTTGGGCTTGGTGCCCGCGGGGCCGTCGAAGTCATCGAAGAACGGCTGCGCCGACGACGGCGGCGGTTCGGCGCAGGCGGCACTCACGGGTGGCGCGCTGGTCCCGCCGACGACGGCGACCTTGTCGACGAACAGCGCGCGATCGCACAGTAGGAACAGATTGAAGTCGTTGGTGAACGCGACCTCGACGGTGTGCTCACCGGCCGGGATCGTGGTGTTCGCGGTGTACGGCGTCCAGGCCTTGAACTTCACCGAGGCGGTATACACCGGCTGGCCGTCCACCTTGATCGTCATGCTGGGATAGCCCCAGCAGTACTGGGCGCGCGCCACGACGGTGATCGATGTCGAGGCCGGGAACGTGCCGCTGACCGACACCGAGCCGTTGTTGCGCAACTGCACCGACTTGCCGCCCGATGCCTTCGCATCGGCCAACACCCGCCCGGCCGAGGCCGGCGAGATGGTCAGCGATTCGGCCTCGGCGGTGGTGTCGGCCGCCGAGGCCGCGGGGGCGAAGGTCGTCATCACCGTCACGACGGCAACCAACGCCGCGAAGGTCGACCGCAGACCGGCCACGGGAAGCTCCTTTGGGGAGGCAATCAAGATCGGCTATCAGCCTCCCCCGTCGCAACAGAAGTAACAATAGTCACATCTATCACTTTGGTAACAAACTGATAATGACGGGCGATTTGCCCTGGACGCCTGCGGGTAAGACGGACGTGTCGGCGGGACTTGTAAGTTGGCAGCAGCGATCCGTGTCCCCGAGAGTCCACACGAAAGGTCGTCACGCAGATGCGGCGGTTCTCCCTGAAGGCGGCGGCGGTGGTCGCGATGACCATCACGCTGGTGGTGTTGTCCGGCTGCGGCAAGTTCGTCAGCCACGCGACCCACGGCGGCGGCCCGTGCCAACCGGGGGCGCCGGTGTCCGACGACTTCGACGGCCCGGCCGGCGCGCCGCCGAACCCGCAGCTGTGGAGCTACGAGGTCAAGGCCAACCCGCAGGGCGCCTACACCGATTCGCCGCGCAACGCGTCGCTGGACGGCAAGGGCAACCTGGCCATCAACGCGCTGCGCGAGACGATCGTGGTGCCGCCGTTCGGGGAGATCCCCTACACCAGTGCCCGCATCCACACGCTCGGCAAGTTCGAGATGTGCTACGGCAACCTGTCGGCGCGCATCAAGATCCCCGGCGGCCAGGGCATCCACCCGACGTTCTGGCTGCTCGGCACCAACCTGGTGCAGGTGGGCTGGCCGACCGCCGGCGAGATCGACATCATCGACGCCGCCAACGGCACGATCGCCGGCGCGGGCCTGCACGCCCCGTTCGTCGACTTCGCCGACAAGGCGCCCAAGGACGTCTTCGACGGCTTCCACGTGTACTCGCTGCGCTGGGAGCCCAACAAGATCACGATGGCGATGGACGGTATCGACTACGCCACCTACACCCCCGACAAGCTGCTGCCGTTCACCAAGTGGGGCTTCAACGACCACCCGATGTTCGTCGTGCTCAACATCGCCGTCGGCGGTGCGCTGGTCGGCCCGCCCAACGACACCACCCCGTTCCCGGCCACCATGCTGGTGGACTGGATGCGCTACACCCCGCTGTAGTCGCTCGTTCCAGGCAAACGCCGCAAGGCGGCTACCATGGCCCGGTGACCGCGCCCAGCAAACGCTTCGCCGATCCCGTCAAAATGGCTAATCCGTGAAGATCCTGCACGTCCAAGAAACGCTGACGCCGCGTTACGGGGGGCCCGCGCGCGTTCTGCCCGAACTCGCCAAGGCACAGGCGGCCGTCGGCCACGAAGTCGTCATCGCGACGACGACGGCCGACCACCCGAAGGGTGTGTACCACGACCCCGGCTGGGAGACCCTGGCCGACGGCGCGACCGTGTTCTACGGGACGGTCCAGTACCTGCCGCTGCTGGTGTCGGCGAGCGTGGCGAGGTATCTGCACAACCACATCGGTGACTTCGACATCGTCAACATCCATGGGCTGTACCGGTTTCCGAATACCTACGCCACCTATCTGGCCCGGCGCCGCAACATCCCGTTCGTCCTGGTACCGCACGGCAGCCTGGACCCCTACCTGTACGCCCGAAGCACCACCAACCGGTTGCTGTTCAAGCGGATCTACGAGCGGCTGTTCGTGATGCCCAACCTGCGGGCCGCCGACGCGCTGCACTACACCGCCGAGGAGGAACGCGAGCGCACGTCGTTCCTGAACCTGAGCACCCCGTCGTTCGTGGTGCCCAACGGCATCGACTGGGAGCCGTACCGGGTGCTGCCGCCGCGCGGCGCGATGCGCGAACGGTGGGGTGTCGGCGACGCGCCGGTGGTGCTGTTCCTGGGCCGGCTGCACGTCAAGAAGGGCCTCGACCTGCTGGTGCCCGCGTTCGATGAGCTGCGCAAGCGCATCCCGGAGGCGCAGCTGGTGATCGTCGGCCCGGAGAATGACGACCATGGCAAGGACGTCCGCCGCTGGGTGGCCGAGCGCAACCTCGAGCACGCGGTGCACTTCGTGGGCCCGCTGGTGGGCAAGGACGTCCTACAGGCCTACGTGGACGCCGACGTGTTCGCGCTGTCGTCGTACACCGAGAACTTCGGTATGACGGTCGTGGAGGCGATGGCGTGCGGGCTACCCGTCGTCATCTCCGATCAGGTCAACATCCACCACGAGATCACCGCCGCGGCAGCGGGATTGGTGACCCACTGCGATGTGGGCGAGGTGACCGAGGCCCTGCACACGCTGCTGACCGACCCGCAGCAGCGCCGTGCGATGGGTGAGCGGGGGCGCAGGTTGGTGCAGGATAGATACGCTTGGCCGGCCATCGTCGGCGCCCTGACCAAGGAGTATCAGGCCGTCATCGATCGCAGCCGCACCAACCTCTAAGGGACCACCGATGCCGAAGAGCTCCTCGAAGGCGGGCAAACTCGCTCGCATCGTGGCCGTGCCGTCGTGGCGCCGGGCGCTGATGCGACACCGGGTGGCCGCCAACGTCGAGCACGTCGGGGTGCTCAAGCGGATGCCCGGCCTGCGCACCGTGATCGACGTCGGCGCCAACCGCGGCCAGTTCGCGCTGACCGCGCGGCACTGTCATCCCGACGCGCGGGTCATCTCGTTCGAGCCGCTGTCGTCGGCGGCCACCATCTACCGCGCGGTGTTCGACGGCGACAGCCGCGCGACCGTGGTGAACACCGCCCTCGGCCCGGCGCCCGGCGAGGCGGTCATCAACGTCTCGGGCCTGGACCACTCGTCGTCGCTGCTGCCGATCACCGCGACCCAGGAGGCGCTGTTCCCGGGCACCGCGCAGGTGGGCACCGAAACCGTGCGGGTGTCGCGGCTGGCCGAACACGTGACCGCGATCGAGCGCCCGGCGCTGTTGAAGATCGACGTCCAGGGGTTCGAACTGCAGGCGCTGGCCGGCTGTGAGGACCTGCTGGACTCGTTCGACTGGGTGTACGTGGAGTGCTCGTTCATGGAGCTCTACAAGGGGCAGGCGTTCGCCGACGACATCATCGCGTGGCTGCGTGAGCGCGGCTTTGCGATCAGCGGGGTGTTCGACGTGGCCTACGACGCCGACGGCAACGCCGTGCAGGGTGATTTCCTGTTCGTGCCCCGCCCGGCGGGGTGACGCGGCCCCGCATGGGCCGCTTTAAGAGCGCGATAAGAAAACCGATAGAGTCGTTCGCATGACTAGCGCTACCGAGCCGTCCGTGGAGCCGTCCGCCCAGCACGAAATCGACATCCACACCACGGCGGGCAAGCTGGCCGACCTGCGCAGGCGCTCCGAGGAGGCGCTGCACCCCGTCGGTGAGGCCGCGATCGAGAAGACCCACGCCAAGGGCAAGCTGACGGCGCGCGAACGCATCCTCGCACTGCTGGACGAGGGGTCGTTCGTCGAACTCGACGCGCTCGCGCGGCACCGCAGCACCAACTTCGGCATGGATGCCAAGCGCCCGCTCGGCGACGGCGTGGTCACCGGCTACGGCACCATCGACGGTCGCGAGGTCTGCATCTTCAGCCAGGACGCCACCGTGTTCGGCGGCAGCCTCGGCGAGGTCTACGGCGAGAAGATCGTCAAGGTGCAGGAGCTGGCCATCAAGACGGGCCGCCCGCTGATCGGCATCAACGACGGCGCCGGGGCCCGCATCCAGGAGGGTGTGGTCTCACTCGGCCTGTACAGCAACATCTTTCACAACAACATCAAGGCATCGGGCGTCATCCCGCAGATTTCGCTGATCATGGGCGCCGCCGCGGGCGGGCATGTGTACTCCCCCGCGCTGACCGACTTCATCATCATGGTCGACCAGACCAGCCAGATGTTCATCACCGGTCCGGATGTCATCAAGACGGTCACCGGTGAAGAGGTGACCATGGAGGAGCTGGGCGGCGCGCACACCCACATGGCCAAGTCCGGCACCGCGCACTACGTGGCCTCCGGCGAGCAGGACGCGTTCGACTACGTGCGCGACCTGCTATCGTACCTGCCGAGCAACAACTACTCCGACCCGCCGCGCTACCCGGCGCCGGTGCCCGAGGGCTCGATCGAGGACAACCTCACCGAGGAGGACCTCGAGCTGGACACGCTGATCCCGGACTCGCCGAATCAGCCCTACGACATGCACGAGGTCATCACCCGCATCCTCGACGACGACGAGTTCCTCGAGGTGCAGGCCGGCTACGCGCAGAACATCATCGTGGGCTTCGGCCGCGTCGAGGGCCGCCCGGTCGGCATCGTCGCCAACCAGCCCACCCAGTTCGCCGGCTGCCTGGACATCAACGCCTCCGAGAAGGCGGCGCGGTTCATCCGCACCTGCGACTGCTTCAACGTGCCGATCGTCATGCTGGTCGACGTGCCGGGCTTCCTGCCGGGCACCGACCAGGAGTACAACGGCATCATCCGCCGCGGCGCCAAGCTGCTCTACGCGTACGGCGAGGCCACCGTCGCCAAGATCACCGTCATCACCCGCAAGGCCTACGGCGGCGCGTACTGCGTGATGGGGTCCAAGGAGATGGGTGCGGACGTCAACGTGGCGTGGCCGAGCGCGCAGATCGCGGTGATGGGCGCCGCCGGCGCGGTGGGCTTCGTCTACCGCCAGGAGTTGGCGCAGGCGGCCAAGGAGGGTAAGGACGTCGAGGCGTTGCGCCTGCAGTTGCAGCAGGAGTACGAGGACACGTTGGTCAACCCGTACATCGCCGCCGAGCGCGGTTACGTCGACGCGGTGATCCCGCCGTCGCACACGCGCGGTTATGTCGCCACGGCGCTGCGGTTGTTGGAACGCAAGATCACGCAGGTGCCGCCGAAGAAGCACGGGAACATTCCACTGTGAGCGGGGCGAACAATCCAACCACGGTGAGCGGCGACGAGACGACGACCGCAGACGAATCCGCGAGCGGCGCAACCGAACACGCCCACGAGGCGCACATCCAGGTGGTCAAGGGCCGGCCGACCGACGAGGAGCTGGCCGCGCTCATCGCGGTGCTGGCGGCCGCGTCCAGCGCACCGGCCGAACCACGCGAGCAGGAAGTCAACCTCTGGGGCCATCCGGTCGACAGGCTGCGCTACAGCATCTTCAGCTGGCAGCGCGTGACGCTGCTCGAGCGCACCCATATGCGCCACCGCTGAAGCGATTTCGGCGCGCTAACCGACGCCTGGCGTAGCCTTCCGCGCCCGGATCGCCGTCGGCCGACTTCGCACACCGTTCACGCCCCGTCCAGGGCATGTTGCTGAGGATGTCCAGTTAATTTGCGGATGCGGCATTTGTTGCGTCCGGGTTACCCCACCGAAACTCGCCGGACCCATTATCTTCGCTAACGTTAAATTCTTGTATCCCAGCCAGTTCCAGCAGAAATGTCGATCACACGAATTGCAGTCGCCATGTGTTGGTTCGCGCGACGGCTATCGGCTATTGTTGCTCACCAGTGATTTGAAGTTAGCTATCTTTCGGGCTCGACAGACGCTGCGAAGAGGACCTGTATATGACGGGCAAGCACGCCAAGCGAAGCAATCACGTCAGGGCCGCGGCGGTGGCCACGGCGGCTGTGACCATGGGTGTTCTGGCCACCGGTGCTGCACTGGCGTACGAACAATCGTCGAAGTCTGCTACCCCAGATACCACGCAAAAGGCGCCCCGCCACATCGAGGTGTCGCTGTTCAACTCGTTCTCGCCGAATTCGCTACTGGCGGCGAGTGTCCCGAATTCGGGAGTGATGTCCGAGTGGCAACAGTCATTCGCGAATGCCCTGCAGAGCTTCGGGGCGACCGTCGACGATGACGGCGGCATCAAACTGACCTTGCCGTCGCCCTGGCCCGGCGTGGCGCCCATTCCGGTCAAACTCCCGACCCCCGGCGGCTCGACCTCGTGGGTCGACCCGCTGCCGGGCATCGACGCGAGCGGCTACGCGAAGTACCCGGTCACGATCTTCGGCACCATGCAGCAACTGCGCGGCGGCGGTCCGGACGGGACGCCGGACCCGGGACTGTTCTCGATGCGCACGTTCGTCGGCAACGGTGACGAGAACAACCCGAACGCCGGTCTGCTCATCGGCAACGGCTACGACGGCGCGCCCGGCCAGGACGGTGGCCGCGGCGGGCTGTTGTTCGGCAACGGCGGCAACGGCGGCGTGGGCATCGAGGGCGTCAACGACGGTGCCGGCGGTCGCGGCGGCGACGGCGGCCTGTTCTGGGGCCGCGGTGGCGACGGCGGCAAGGGCGCCGACGTCAGCGGTGACGGCGACGTCGTCGGCGGCAGGGGCGGCGACGGCGGCAACGCCGGCGGCCTGGGCTTCGGCATCGGCGGCAGGGGCGGCGATGGTGGCTCGGCCACCAGCACGAACGGCCTTGCCGTCGGCGGTGCCGCCGGTAACGGCGGCAGCGTCACCGGCGTCGGTGTCGGCGGCGAGGGCGGCAACGGCGGCGCGGCGAGCAGCGTCTTCGGCGACGCCATCGGAGGCAAGGGCGGCAACGGCGGCAGCGTCGGCGGCGACAACGGCCAGACCTCGGGCATCACCTTCGAGATGCCGGGCGACGGCGGCGACGGCGGCGACGCCACCAGCGTGTACGGCAACGCCACCGGTGGTGACGGCGGCAACGGCGGCGGCTACGGCATCGAGGGCCAGGGCGGCGACGGCGGTAACGGCGGCAACGCCACCACCGACGTCGGCGACGCCACCGGTGGCAACGGCGGCATCGGCGGCGCGGGCACCTGGAACGGTGTCGGCGGTGTCGGCGGCAACGGCGGCAACGCGACCGTGAACGTGGAGGGCAATGCCGTCGGCGGCAACGGTGGTGACGGCGCCCACGGCGGCTTCGAGGGCCGTGGCGGCGAGGGCGGCCACGGCGGTGACGCCACCTCGGCCAAGGGCACGGCCACCGGCGGCAACGGCGGCAACGGCGGCGACAGCGGCTGGGGTGAAGGCGGTCGGCGCGGCGGTGACGGCGGCGACGCGTACGTCGACGAGGGCACCGCGACGGGCGGCAACGGCGGCAACGGCGGCTTCTCGCCCACCCCCAACGGCGGCGCCGGTGGCAATGGCGGAAACGGAATCGCGACCAGGGGCTTCGGCTTCGGTGGTCTCGGCGGGCTCGGCGGCTTCGGCTCCGGCGGGCTGTTGAACGGCAAGAAGGGCCAGGACGGCACCGGCTCCGGCGAAACTCCCTGAGCGCCAGGCGGTTCCCCCCAGATACGCCAGCGCCCCCGTCGTCTTCTGATGGCAACGACGGGGGCGCTCGGCTTGTTTACGACTACGACATGCGATGCGCACTGCGGGTGCGCCGGGTCTGCTCGTCG
>ENA-UOVV01001712-UOVV01001712.1-compost-metagenome-genome-assembly--contig:-NODE-1712-length-14719-cov-4.940944_pt1 | contig 14719 bp, 9 predicted proteins | sample MGYA00238155_ERZ761577 | MGnify/ENA primary metagenome ERZ761577 (study PRJEB28898, sample SAMN06268775) | compost metagenome | isolation source: Emeryville, CA | place: USA:Emeryville, CA | collected...
GCATTTGACTGAAAAGTGATATTTTTACCATTGGGAGACTGACGGTTTTTGTTTGGCGATTAAAACCTACCACTTTTTGGGGACAGTCTCCCTTTTTTATGCTCCTTCAGGTTTTATTTTGGACACGTGTGAATCCGCATATCAGGAGTCGGTATCAAGGATCCTGGCATAGGAATTTCATTGCTCATGATGGTAAAAGCGGCTTCTACTCCGTAAATTGGAGTGTTAGTTGTCAGTTCGAGCCCAGCTTTGGAAGACTGATAATTAAGGAGTTACACGGTAGTTTGACTCCTTTTTTTATAAGATTGCATACAAATTGCACACATATAAAATACCGCGAGCGGATTTTGCGGGGATCGTGGAAGAGGTGGGGGGGATGTTTCGGGTGATCGAGATCCTGCTTGTACACTGTTACTTTTGACTGCCGTTACCCTCGTCCTTTCTCATTTGTGAAGATTCATTAGATTTTGGTACTTTTCGAAACGATGGCGGCCATCGCCCTCCTTTTCAAAGGATAACACAAAATCCATTTTCCTCAACCGATCAATATAGTAGGGAACCGGTACAGCGCACTTCCGGATCAGCTATTTCCAGCCTTCCAATGCGGGGGTGTCAACTGTTAGTGAACGATCAGGTTCGACCTATTTCGCGTCGCGTGAGGTGTTCTTCGGAATCCCGGTTTCTCAGCGCCTAAATTTTTATGAACTTCTTCGAAACCGAGATATTTTCTCTTACCAGTTTCAGGATATAGACTCCGGGGTCAAGGAAAGAAACATCGATAGAATAGGAATTACTCCCTAAATCGACATGAGTATTTCGGACAACGATTCTTCCTGCCTGATCGTATACCACCATATCGAAGCCATCGCACGGGTATACAAAGGTCAAGTCGCCAACGGATGGATTGGGATACAACAACATTTCCCTGGGGCATTCTTCACATTCCACGATAGGGAACTGCTCTGTTATCTGGCACAGGTTATAGTCTGTAATATAAAATACCCGGTCTTTAGCGTAGTCATTTTTATTCACGACAAATTCTAGTCTTTCGTTGCCAGCCGGATTCACGGAAATGACATTTTGATAATGTTCTCCAACGATTGATACCGGGAAGTTAACGTTAGTCAGTTCTCCATAAATGGTAACATTTTCTGAATTTTCGTAGCAAACAGCTTTAAGGTCTGAGCTCAAATTACAATCTGAAATTCTGCAATTTGCCTCTCCCTTTATAATGAACTCGCATTTCTCCAAACCGACTCCGCCACTTACCTGGATACTGTATGGGTGTCCGGCCCTGTATGGCCCCATTTTCAATAGCTGGATCGTACCGTCATCATCGAATGAGACTTCTTTTACCCCGGTTATATCTGATGCAATTTCATGTAGTCTATAGGGTAAGCCGCTCCCGCTTCCTGTAACCGGGATTATTACAAAATAGCTGCCATCCGAATTACATTCTATTTGCTCTTGTCCGGCTTTAATATTACAAGCCGCCAAGCCGCTCTCGACGGTCAGCATGTATTCGCAGTCGCTACCGAAGGACCCGTCGAGCATAACGAAGTACTCTTCACCGGGAGTCAGCCCTGTGGCTTTCACGACCTTGTTCCCGAGCAGATCGGCAGCATCGTCACAAGCGAAATACTTCCATTTTGTGTCTCTACTCTCACAGGAGCCGTCAGGTTGAACAACTGCTATCTGAATCCCTTCACATAATTTATGTGTCCCGCCACGGTTGGTGAGCTTAAACTCTATTTCACTGCTACTTGGAATAAATCTCAGAAAAGAATTATTGTGTATAATGCCGCAAAAGCCGAGGTACAGATTTCCATAGTTACTTGCGGAATATTCCACAGAAGTCGACCCGCAGAATCCTTGCATATTATTTATGAGTGGTGCGTTTGAGCAGTCATTAGCCGGCTCCTCGTTAACGCGGCAATTACAGTATTCCGGAGAAGTGGCCGGCTGGGTTGTGCAACTGAGTATTGCTGACCAGCCCTTTGAATTTGTTGTGTTGTCTGAACTGAATATGACGGTAAGGCATCCATCCGAGTTGCCGGATGCAGTGAAGGTTGCGGGGTGTTTCACATCGCTTCCGATCACGCAATCGATACCAGATCCGTCGTAAACGGCCAGCCTGTCATTTCTATGGATATCAACGGTAAGAAAGGTGACCGAGGCGTACCTGGCAACGTTTTCGTCTTTCGGAGGACAAAGCCTGTACATCGTAAACTCATTATCCCTGTAATTGCCATCCTCTCCTCCGGAGTCAGTGAAAATGCCTTCGCAGGTATCAATTTGTTCAATACACCCGGAAGGCGGGGTGTCGGTAGTTCCAATTTTGGCCGTCCATCCTGAATAAGAGGGGTCGTCAGCGGAAGCTTTAAACAAAACCGTAAAACAACCGTTTGACGAACCGGAAGCGACGAAAGTTTTCCGGTTGTTCAGATTCACGTCCAATGGACAGAAGAGGCTTAATCCGTCGTAGATTTGCAGAATGTCTTTTTTGTTGTAATTATTGATATTGATATCGGTGAATTCGAGCGTAGAAAACTTGCCGGGTGTAGACGGGCAAATCGTAATGGACCTATTCTGAGTGGCCGAATAATTTTTTGTGGGGCCTCCGTCGTCATAGAACATTCCTTCGTCGGCGGCGATGTTTCCATCAGAAATCCAGTATCCGCTCTTTTCTACCACATCCACATTGTAGTAATAGTAGCATCTGTCAGCAGTGATGACAGTCAAATTATATCTTCCCGGAGCGTCAACTATAATTTTAGAGGACGTTTCTCCTGTTGTCCATCGATAGGTTAAATCATTTCTGCTGTAATCAGTTGCGTCTATTTCTACCGATTCTCCGTCTTTTAGCGGGATGAATTCAGGAAGTTTAATCTTGGGTACATAGGTTGAGTCGACAATTTCAAACGCTCCGGACACACCGCAGCCTGACTGGTCTTCTATTTTAACAAAATGAAAACCCGGAGCCAACCCAGAAACTTGTGGGCCAGATCTTCCGTTAGACCATTCTATTTTGGGATTTGGTACGTTTGAATTTAAGATGCTGGCTCTTCCATTTGAAAAACCGCAGGTTGCCGCGAAAGTTTCTATTTCAGGCTTAGCGTAAGAAGGGCAAGAAAAAGTGGGAGGCGGGGAGGCTAAATAATTCATCTCGGAAATTAGTCCTCTGACACTGATTCCTTTGGGTAGATCCGTTCCATTAATACCGGTCAAGGGCTTTATCGAAAATACCTCTCCACCGGACACTCCAGTATTCATTGCCCCTAGGATGAGATAGGTTTGGGAAATCCCCTTTACTTTAGACTCTGCGTAGAGCTCTCCTGAAACGTTGAAATCAATATGGCTAGTCCCTTTTGGAACGCTTATTCTAATTATTCTAGTCTCGCTCACTTGCTTGGTTTCCAGAAAAAATTTGCCTCCTGCATGCAGTGTTCCGGATACGCTGGCAGTGTTTCCTCCCAAGGAAGTCCTGAGACTGACCCCCGCCTTTCCTTCAGAGTCGGTAGGGTCACAAAAAGTCTGCCCAGAAACTAAGCTCGCGGAGACAGTGAACGTCAACTCTATTATCGTAGGCTCTGGCGAATACACTTCTAATTTATCGTTAAAGCTCAAGCTAGATTGAACTCTTTGTGCAGAGGATACATGGTGCTTGCTATTTTTCACATAGGAAGAAACGCTTCCTCCCAAAGTGAGAAAGCCTTTTGAACAATTAACTTTGAAATCTGGCATTGGTAGAAATGACATAAGTTTTCCCGATAACTTTGGTTTCAAAAAGCCCGTAAATACATCTACCAATGGAAGTGCAAATCTCACATCAACAGAAGCTCCATCGAAATCTCCTTTTTGTTCGAGTACTGTACATACACTTTCTGAAAGCTCTCTTGTCCCTTTATAATATTTTACTAACTCTGTGTCCAGTCCTTCGCCTTCTACTTCTATATCATCAATAAATTTGTATACGTTGTACGCCACAGTTCCCTGGGAATATGTAGAAGTGAAGGATGCTAGTACGAGGCAGAGTGCGCTTAGGAAGGTTCTGTATTTCATTTGATATAAGATGCGTTTTTCTACTCTCGATCTTTATTGTTGACTCTATTACTTTAGTCAAAAAAGCGAGCGTTTCTTTAATAAATTACTTAGACTCTTCTACAAAGAAAGATGAATACGGCTTCCATAGTGAAGCGTTGGAAGCCATATACTGATCCTAGGTTATTAGCCACATCACCCTCACACGCGAGAAAAAAAGATATTTCAATTTGTATCCTGTCCTATAGTTTGGAATTTTCAGCCTCGAATTCAGCGATTGAAAGCCGAATAGTTCTGTTCGCGTCATCTACATTTTCGAGGATTACGTTCGACAACTTCCCTTTCACAATTGTTTCACTGCTAACGGTTATCTGCAGTACGCCGTCTACCGATCGCCACTCGCCTTTGTTCGATCCTGACAAAGTTGCCGAATCATAAAAGTAGACTGAGAATTCGTCTTTCTTTACTGTATAGGTGTTGTTGTCTTTCTTAAGGATGGGGATTTCTATATCTAGCATGTCGAGAGTGGTGGCACTTCTTTCACGGAGAAACGTAAAGGTATATCCCCTAATATCCAGCTCTTCATCAGGAAACAAGTGTATTCCACCAACCATTTCTATACTTGAACCACCCAACTCCCCACGAAAGGTCACCGGAATCGGATCAGGGACGATCTTCTCCTTTTCTCCGCAGGAAACGGCTAGAAAATATAAAGCTATTAAAACAAATGATCTGGCTTTTCTATTCATAATTTTGGTCATTAATACGTTCTTTTTAGTTAATTGCATCTTTCTTATGCGGGGGGGGACACAGATGTCGACAAGATCCATGTCTAATTTCCTCCCAAAGTAAAATATTAAATACCTAAAATTCATGTCTGAATTCCTCAATTGAAAACGCTGCCTCTTTAGGTATTCAGATAGTCAGCTTATTCAGGAAGGTGAACCAATTTGCTTTCCGAAAGCAAAGCTAACTCTGGAAACACATTTCTTTGGCCACTTTTATTTCATGGGTCTTCGCGTCGGTCAGCTTAACGAATACCGCCAGCAAGCCGTCTGGAGTCCAACAGGCGGTTTGTCCCGTTTAAGTCTGCACTTATCAGCTAGCTCCTATTTTATTCCAGGTCCAGGTTGAAATCTAGAAAAACTCTTTTCAGATCGTACAGGCCGGGAATTTTTGTAAGCTGGGTTACTTCGCTTCCGTCGGGTTTGCAGCGGAACAGGTAACCGTTCGCAGTAAAAGCGGTATAACCTGCCTGAGGTGGTGTGACCGCATTAGGATGGGCATTGGTGTATGCCTCGTTTCTCAGGTCGGTATAATACGCCGTGACCCTGACCGCATTCCTGGTTTTCAGATCGAAAATCCAGGTGCCCTGCGAGGCCGTGGTTATCTCATCACCTTTAAGGATGTCTCCAGGGTTTAAGTTCAGCAACAGGTGGCTCTCGTCCGTCCAGCATATTCTTTTTCTCTCCTCGCCCAGCATTCCGGGCTGCAACGTTACAGGATAAGCTACCGGCTTACAATCCAAATCGAGCGCGTAAATATAGAGCTGTCCCTGGTTCAAATGCACCAGTTGATGCCTTCCGGGAGAAAACCGGTGATCGTAAATGGTTTGGTCGTTACCATCCTCCAGGAAGCCGCCGGGAATATCCAGAGCGGTTTCCCGGCCACTTTCGGTCGATACGATCAGGTGGCGCCATGGTCCATGTGTATTTTTTTCTGCGTCGGTAGAATAGCGTTTCAGAATGGCACGGGTGCATTTTTTGTCCACCCAGCCCAGTAGTATAATTCCGTTATCATATTTTTTAATCGGCTGGCGGGTACGGATATCGATAAATCCACTGGGAGCATACTGTCCCCCATAAAAGAGCGTACTTTGAATATAGGGGTTTTGATAGGAACTGTAGTCCTTCACCGGGGTGAACCTCCCGGTTTTCAGATCAATAATAACGGAGGCAGGGTCACCAAACCCCGCGGATTCGGCAATGATAATATTATCCTTCAGATATAAGTGCTCCCTCGGCATCACTCCGTTAAAAGTTACCTGAACGGGCTCACCGAATTTTCCCCGCTTCGGGTCAAAGTCCAGCGCCCAGATGTCCTTATTAAATGTAAAAGCGCCTTTCCGGAGGTCGTTCGAAAGAAAAACAGGCACGGCTCCGAAAGGCGAACCGTATTGGGTGCTCATGATTTCGGAATAACCAGGAACTCCGGTTTCATCAAACCCGATCAATATTTTCCTTTCGCGGTCAAAAGAATAGAGTTGCTTATCCGTCGCCGAGTAATAATTGCACTCGCTGGCTGGCCACCAGGCTACTTCTTTCCCAGTGCGTATATCCATTACAATCCATTGCCCATCAAAATTGAACCGGGCATCCGTTAAATAACTTCTGGATGAACCAAGCGAATACTGGGTTTTGATGGCGTCAGAAACCTGGCTCTGCCCCCTCTGCACCAGCACATAATAACGATAATCTCCTGCTTTCAAAGGCCCAGGTTGCTTCGTTGTAGCCATCCGCGGTTGTGACGGTTTTGCCACAGGTTTCTGCGGTGATTTTGGGCGGTTTTGCGCATAAATACTGATTGGGGCCCCACCAGCAACCAGCAGCATTACGAATAAACCTGTGAGGGCCGAATAAATCCTGTTGTTGTTCATTGGCTATGTATTTGATAAAAAGGAATTACGCAATGTTCACTTCCCGAAGGCAAATCCGATCCCGATATTGAAAGTAGGCACTACGCCCACGCTAAACCGCGGCCATATCGCGTAATCCTCATAGTCGTACTTTTCACCCTTGGTCATAAACCCTACCAACAGCCCTACCGAGGCCTCCAGGGCCAGCGGGCTCTTGCCGTTTTTGAATCTGGGCAGCCATTGGTACCCTGCAAGGGCGCCCACGTTAACGAAACTGTACTTTTCATCGAACGCCGGGTCCGGGTTATTCTCATCCACATCCTTGAAAAAACGAATGCCCAGCGTAGGAGCAACAAACAAACCCGCGGGTGCCTCTGATCCCTGGAGGCTGAGCGCCTGAATAAGGTTATATATGCGATATTCGGCGCCAATCCCGAGCCAGGTACTTTTGAAGCCGAAATCCTTCTCGGTGGCGTAGTCAAAGCTGAATTGCAGAGAAGAGGCCTGAGCGACCTTCTGCTCAAAACCCAGACTCAGCGTACTGTTGACAAGGGGAATAGGATTAAATTTGACGATGCTCGACTGGGCAATCGAAATGCCGGATAAGGCTAAAAGAAGCAGAAAAATCAATATCAATTTCATTTTTTGTTTAATTCAATGTTAATACATATTAAAAAATCATTACCTGTAATTGCGATTTATTCAAGTTGTATAGTAATTGTTTCGCTAACGCTATTTTCCTTTGGAAATGTTATATTGAAATCTTCACTATTTAATCTCTTTGGTAGAGTATAGATGTCGGATATTATATATCTATCACTACTATTAGGGCTGTCTCCTTTATAAAATAACAGAAGAAATTTATCAACAACAATATTAAAATTCAAATTCCCTTTTCCATATATATCGTCGTATTCTGGCTCGAGCATGTGATCAATACTTGTGAGGTCTGGAGCAGTTGACGTATTACTCGAATAACCGCTCGAATTATCGCGATAAAATCTGTATTCAAACCCTCCGTTCCATTTTTTCGGATCGATGGTAGTCCTGTCTATCTGGAGCTTTCCATAGGCATTTTGCTCAGAAGATATTAGATAAATGTATCCATTTACATTTGGTTTGTAGTCGTCTTCTAAATTAATATCAAAGAAAAACGTATTGTAACGTTCAATCCAGTTATTGGGGTATAATAGGTTACTATTGGTGCTATATGAGACAGTTATATCGACACTCCCGGAAGGCTTAGGTAAGCTGTCATCTTCTTCGCACAAATCCTTCACTTCTCCATTACTTAATGTATAGCATTTTTTATAGTATGGCTGATCGGATATTAAACAATACCCTACCCCAAAAGTATTTAGTAAAACACCAATTTTATTATTGGTATCTTGTATCCTATTCAACTTCTTTAATTTTTGAAAAATCACGGCCCAAAATTTTTTCCCCTTACTTAGTTCACTAAAATCGGCAACTTGACTAATAAAGCAATCGGTAATAGTATCAATACTCAAGTCATAAAATGCCTTAGTAAGTTTCAGTAATATCTCCTCGGCAGTCGGCTTCTCATCAAATTTAACGTCAAGCATTTTCATAAGTTCTTCTAGCAGATCTGCCACCTCTCTTCCCTTACATTTCACACGTCCGTCCACAAAATTTTCCTCTATAAATTTTAGTTGAAGTTTTTTTCTCATTTTTCCGGAAATACTTCCAATATTTCCAATAAAATAGCGAACAACCAATCCCTTCATAGCTTCAGCAGCTAATGGATTATCAGGATTTTCGAGAAAATATCTTGCATTACATACTTCTATTCGATAGGCACCTTCTTTGGCAAATGTCTCTCTTATTGGCATTGGCCTTACTACTTCCATCCATCTACTCCCACATTTTAATTCTGAATTTCCAGAAATTATATCTTCACAACCACTTAGCATCACAGATATATCTTCCCATAACCCAATGGCCATATCATCTAAACCTGCATTGACTAACTCAGAGTAACCAAGCCACTTTTGTGTTGAATTCCCCGTACTCTCATCATATAGCTTAACATAGTAGGGAATAAACGATCTGTTCTCTATAACTAATTGCTCGTTCTCTACCTTAAATACTACGGTTTCATTTGAATTGCTATTCAAAGCATTTGAGATTCTGTAACTCTGGTATTGAGAGCTAATAATTTCATCGATAATTTCTAAAATTCCGCTTCCTTCTAATAAATAATCTAAATTATTTGATATTTGTTCTTCTAACAGATTAACTAACAGATTGAATTTTGGATGAGATTTTATCTTTGAAATAATGATTTCTCTGGTCGGTCGATCAAAAATAGAAAATAACGGCATTATCATAAAAAGGGATAGTGCTGTTGATTGAGCACTTATTTCTATTTTCCCTTCCTCTCCAAATCTAAAACCGAGCAAACTCAAATCACTATTTTTAGATTTAGCGACAAAAAAACTCAAAACGTCGTCCTCCACTCCTTCTATTTTGAACTCTCCGTTTGATACCGAAAATTCTCCGTATTCGGTTAGGATTACAAAATCATCAGTATTTAATCTGCTTTGAGGCGGTAATAGAATTTTACCTACTTTATGTGCAAAATTTCTATCTACTAGTTCTGTCTCTTTTTTACAAGCGATAGGCAAAATTAACGCTGTTACAAACACAGGCAAAAAGAAAATTATGCAAGCGTTCCTTTTCATGTTGATCGACTATATTTGGACTTAATTGAAATTCGCATAATTCAGGCAATTGTCATCCTCAATATTTGTTATGTAGTCTCCGCCCGATTCTTAATCCAATTACATTCAATGGATCGACAATATTCGTAAAGTACCTATTTGAAATAATTGAACTAGGCTATTGTGTAATAGGTTATAAGTTACCAAATTGAGAGAAAGAGGAAGGGCGGTATCTATTTTGTCCAAACCTCTGACGAGCTTTTTACCTTACACTTCGGGAGTACCTTCTGTCTCCTCACGGGAAATGAGCAGTATCTCTGTCGTGATGGAGAAAGAAAAGAGATAGAGTTCTTCTTCATAAAAATGTGATTTTAAATACCTTGATAAGGCTTTAAGGGATATAAATGACTTTAACCTTGCTCAAATTTATTACCGTTGCATCCCCTTATACAACCTCTTTCCAACATATACAGCGTTTTGTCAAACATTTCCAACAGCCGGGGGAAGTCCGTATATGGCTGTTCGGTAGGTATTTTATGCGATTTCCTCAGACAAACAACCCATTCCTTCCGACATCCGAACAAAAGTGCCGCTGCTTGGGACCTGTGTCTTGATTTTTTTTTTACTGGTGTCCGAGAAAAAATGTGGGTTTTAGTCCTTCATCTGGGAAAAATACAAGGCAGGATTTTTGAAAATCGCTGCCTTGTCGGTAATGTTGTGGTGTCGAATCAAAACGTTACCATGAGCAAAAGTACGGATTATTCTGGACAGCCAATTCTCGGACAGCTGTTGTCTTTCATACCTAATGAGATTTTTAGGGGTTGTGTATCTGAAGCACAGTCGGACAAATGGTACAAGCAGGTCAAAACCTGGGATCACTTTGTGTTCATGCTATACGGCGTATTGACCGGTAGCAGCTCTTTACGGGAGATTATCAAGAATTTCACCCTGTTTGGATCTAATTTGCGTCACTGCGGTATCTTCTCGGTTCCCCGTCGGAGCAGTATTTCCGATGCCAACAGCAGGCGGGGTGCTTCGGTATTTGGGTTGCTTTACGGCCGTCTTTATGGTCATTACCGGCATTATTTGTCGGACAGCTATTTGAGCTTGCCTATCAATGGGGAGATATCCCCCTGCCAGGTGGAGATTTTTGACTCCACAACGGTAAGTTTGTTTACGGATGTCTATAAAAATTGTGGACGTCTTCCAGAAAGCGACGGCGGAAGGGAGGGATCAAGGCATTTACCAAGATCACTTTATCAGAGCGTATACCCAATTTTGTCTGTATGAGGGCCGCTGTTACGAATGAGAAATTGTTTTTATCGGAGTTAGATCTGCCTAAAGGGACTATCGTTGTCATTTGATAAGGGGTTTCAGAAATTTTCCCAGTACCGTCAATGGGACCAATCAGGTGTACATTACGTAACCAGGTTGAATGACAATGCCACTTTTCAGGTCATTCAGCAGCGGGCACTGCAGGATACCTGTGAAGACGGGGTACAGATGGATGCGGATATAGAACTTTCCTACAGGTGCCCTGAAAGCAAAAAAGAAGAAACTGTACAAGCCAGAATGGTGGCATACATTGACCCGGCATCGGGGAAGAGACTGGTTTTTCTTACCAACCTATTGGATGTGAAGGCCATGACAGTTTGTCTGCTCTACAAGAACCGGTGGACAATAGAGCCACTCTTTAAGCAGCTTAAACAAAATTTTGAACTCACCTACTTCCTCTCTGACAGTGCTGAAGGTATCAAAACCCAGATATGGGTGGCGATGATCCTGAACCTAATCTTTACGGTTATCCATAAAATCGTCAAGGAAGCAGAAGATTTTGCGACTATGGTCAGGATCGCAGCCAAGAATGCAGGCAGCTACGTGAGCCTGATCAAATTCCTGAAAAACCAAACCGAAAGTTTCAGAGAGCTAACGCAATGCATAAGAAAAGTACAACTCGAAATCTTCCCTAAACAAGGGGAGGGTACTTTTATGAGTTCGCCATGAAAGCTCTAGCAAATGCCGTATAGGCAGATTTTAAATACAAAAATCTATTTAACCGGACACCAGTAATTTTTTTTTCGCTCAAATCGTACCCTTAACCGGTTTTTATTTATTTTTGTTGCTTGCAGGCTCTACTTCATCCCCTTTTTGGTATCCCAAACCTGCCGCGCTGAACTTATGAAGATCCTTATAGCAGAAGACGACGTCCTCACTGGGAAAAGGCTGAGAAACGATCTGGAAGAAGCGGGCTTTACCGTGACGACTATCGCACGATCGCTCGGCGAAGCCATAAAATCATACGGGATCGATCCTCCCGACTTTTCCATCATCGACATAGCACTAGGCGATTTCAAAACCAACCGGGACGGGATCGACCTGGCCAATTGGCTCGGGGAGCTGAATAAGGTACCTTTCATATTCCTGACGGGCCATGTTATCCCGCCGGACGAAGTGATAGGTACCAAAGCGTCAAATTACCTTGTAAAACCCTACCTGAAAGAGCAGCTTATTACGCAGATACGGCTCCATTACGACCGTTTCCGGGAAAAGGGCGGAAAAGAGGAGGCACCTGACTCCTTTTACATCCGGGAAAACGGCCACCTGATCCGGATCCCTTTTGAGGAATTGCTCTATGTAAAGGGGGAACGACACCGTGTTTCCCTGCATACCGTCCGTTCCGGGAAAACACCTTACCTGATCGGAACCAATCTCGGTGATATCTTACATTATTTTTCGCATCCCGACCTGATCACCCTTCCTCCGTCGTTGGTGTTGAACAAAAAACATATCCGCCAAATTCGCGAAGACAAAGCGTTGATAGGACCGGGAGAAAACGCGGTAAAGCTGTCGGCCAATGCAAGAAGAAACCTGATTAGCAAGCTGTATATCGTTAAAACCAGGTCGAAGTAATGAGGCGCCGCAATGCAAAACCCGCTCATGCGAGCCTGTGGATAGCTTTCGCGCTATTTAATCTGCTCGTCGCCATCCCTTCATTCGCGCAAGGGTATAAAACCTTTATTCCTGCCCCTGATAGTGCACAGCTTTCAGAGGTCGCAGAGATGGAAAAACAAGCGTTGGCTGAGAACGACTCGGTTTTGCTGGCAGAAGCCTATTATCTGTATGGCAAGGCGTATACCATGGTGGGCTTTCATGACAAGGGATATCAGTACTTTCTGAAATCACTACGGATTTTGGAACTCAGGGGAGACTCTTTCGAGCTGGGAAGGCTATATATCAGGTGCGCCGAGTCGGACAGCCGTCTGAAAAAAGGGGCGGAAGCCTGGAAAAAGCTGTATCAGGCTAAAGGTATATTCGAAAGGATTGGCTCACTCAACGGGTTAATGAGGGTGTATCAGTTTATTGGTGTTTACTTCCATAGAGACGGAAATATAGATTCCTCTCTTCATTACCTGGAAAAGCAGCGGGAACTTGCGATAGAACTGGATGATTCGCTGGGAATAGCGGAGTCGGGCTTGTTTCTCGCGCCACTTTTAATAAAAAAGGGGAATCTTGAACGAGGGCTTGCCTATCTATACGATTCGGCGGAGTTATTCGAAAAGCTGGACCGGACCGGCAGCCTGCTAGCAGCATATGTCCAGATCGGTACAATTTATACAAACTCGGGCCAATTCGAAAAGGCGCGGACGGCATTTGCCAGGGCTGAAGATCTGTATACTAAGTTAAGCTCGCCTCAGATCCATGTTTATAAGCATTTACAAAGGAATCTTCAGTCCTATTATATGAAGATCGGAAATTGGGAAGCGGCATACAAGCATTTAAAAAGCGAAATGCAAGCGACAATGGAATTCGAGGGTATTCTCAGGGACAGTGTAGTTTATCGTTTGCGCACCGAATTCGAAACCGAAAAAAAGGAAGCACAGCTTGCGGCACAGCAGGAGGAGATAGCCTTGCAACGGAAATACGCCAGGCTGGAGCGTGACAGGAACAATTTCCTCTTGGCCGGCTTGGCGCTCTCACTTCTTTTCATTGCTGTACTGTACCGGATGTACCACAGCAACCGGAAGCTCAGCAACCGCAACGCGCACCTTGTACGTGAGCAGGGGCACCGCATCCGCAACCACTTGCAGATGATCAGCAATATGCTGCAGCTGAATTCGGATATGCTCGGAGACCCGGAAGTGAAGGCTACGCTTGTCGAGAGCGAGCTTCGGATACAGTCTGTAGCGCTGCTGCAGAAGGGGCTTTATGGAGGTGCCGATGGGGCAACCGTCTTTCTGCCCGAATATTTTACGCAACTGATCGATCATGTCCTGGATGTTTCCGGGTACGGATGGATTGAAAAAGACCTGAACGTTGCAGCGGCGCACCTCGATCCGGATCGCGCGCTTCCTGTTGCGCTGATCCTCAACGAACTGGTCACCAATGCCTGCAAGTATGCTTTTCCCGGCCATCCCTCTCCCCGGCTTTGGGTGAAATGCACGCAGCATAATGGTAGTCTGCGGCTGATCGTTTCCGACAATGGGCGGGGGATCTTCCCGGCTGCCCTGGAGCGCAGCGCTTCGTTCGGGATGCAGCTTGTACGGGCGCAGGCAGAGCAACTGTACGCAAGCTATCACTTCTGTCAATCGTCCGAAAACGGGGGTGTTCTCTTTGAAATGGAGTTTTCGGTGTGAACGCAATGCACTTTCCCTCAATCTCCGAACCTGAAATCATGCTCTCGCCATTGAGAACAGGCATCCCGCAAAGGATAGGCAGCGGAACACTCAGTTCTGCGCACCTTTGCGGGATGTCGCGCCACTATTTTACTGCGGGAACCTCCGCCCGCTCAGGGATCTACCTTGAGGATTCCTTTCATCGTCTGCCAGTGCCCCGGGAAGGTACATATAAAGGGGGACTCACCGGCCCTGGAAGGCGCCGTAAAATCGAGCCTGAAGATTTCTCCGGCCGGAACCAACGGGGTCGAATGCAGCACCTCGGGGATAGCCGGCACAAAGTGTTTCTGGTAGCCGTCGGGCGCCGCTACCATGGCGTCGGCGGCTTTGCCGACCTTTTCCAGCGCACCGGGCCGAGCGATCACCACGTTATGCGGCATCCCGTCGGTGTTCCCGAAAAGCAACGTTACCAGAATTAAGTAATTCGATGGTTACATTCGATAGCGGATAATTATGCTCAACAGTTATGGTACCCTTCACAATGGCTGCTCTGTTTGTTTGCCCATGTGTCTGAGCTAATGCTGAAAAAATAAAAATCAGGGTTATTAGAATTTGTAAAGTGTATTCAGACCTCGTAAATGAAGACTTCCCGAAAACTGGGACAGCATAAAAACAGGAAAAATCAATTACCTTTATGTTGTTATGAAAAAGAGCAAATTCACCGAAAGTCAGATCATCAAAGCCTT
>ENA-UOVV01001713-UOVV01001713.1-compost-metagenome-genome-assembly--contig:-NODE-1713-length-14714-cov-6.673034_pt1 | contig 14714 bp, 11 predicted proteins | sample MGYA00238155_ERZ761577 | MGnify/ENA primary metagenome ERZ761577 (study PRJEB28898, sample SAMN06268775) | compost metagenome | isolation source: Emeryville, CA | place: USA:Emeryville, CA | collected...
CGAGCGCGAAGAAGGCGCCGTGGCCGAGCGAGAGAATGCCGCAATAGCCCCAGACCAGATCCAGCGCCAGCGCCAGGATGGCGTAGCTCAGATACTTGCCCATCAGCGAGACGAGATAGGTGGGCACATGGCCGAACTGGCCCGGCGGGATCAGCAGATTGGCCATGGGCACGAGGATCGCCACGGCGAGGAAGATGCCGACGACCCAGACGGCCTTCCTGTCGAGCGCGCGGAGCAGGGCTTGGGTCAGCATGATTTCCCGCCTTTCTGGAAGGCCCCCTCACCCGGCGCTGCGCGCCGACCTCTCCTCCGAAGGGAGAGGTGGAGAGGGCCAAAGTCGCGGAGCGACACCTCTCCCCCGAAGGGAGAGGTCGGACTGCTGCGCAATCCGCGTGAGGGGGCCGTGGGCATACCGATCATTGCTCCACCGCCCGTCCCTTGAGCGCGAACAGCCCTCTCGGCCGGCGCTGGATGAAGAGGATGATGAGCACCAGGATCAAGATCTTGCCCAAGACGGCGCCGGCATAGGGCTCGAGGAACTTGTTGGCGACGCCGAGCGTCAGGGCGCCCACCAGCGTGCCCCAGAGATTGCCGACGCCGCCGAAGACCACGACCATGAAGCTGTCGATGATGTAGTTCTGCCCCAGGTTGGGGGAGATGTTGTCGATCTGCGTCAGCGCCACGCCGGCGAGGCCGGCGATGCCCGAGCCGAGGCCGAAGGTCATGGCGTCGACGAAGGGGGTACGGATGCCCATGGCCGAAGCCATGCGGCGGTTCTGGGTGACGGCGCGCATCTGCAGGCCCAGCGGCGTGCGGTTGAGCACCAGCAGCAGCAGGGCGAAGACGATCAGGGCGAAGATGACGATCCAGAACCGGCCATAGGTGATGGAGAGACCGTAGAATTCGAAGGAGCCGGACATCCAGGTGGGGGCGATGACCATCTGGTTGGTGGGCCCGAAGATGGAACGGACGCTCTGCTGCAGGATCAGCGACAGGCCCCAGGTGGCGAGCAGGGTTTCGAGCGGCCGGCCGTAGAGCCAGCGGATGATGCCCCGCTCGATGCCGACGCCGATGGCGCCGGTGACGAGGAAGGCGGCGGGCAGCGAGATGAGCAGCGAATAGTCGAGCAGGCCGGGGAAGTTCTGGCGGATGAAGAGCTGGACGAGGAAGGTGGTATAGGCACCGAGCATGACCATCTCGCCATGGGCCATGTTGATGACGCCCATCACGCCGAAGGTGATGGCGAGGCCGATGGCGGCGAGCAGCAGCACCGAGCCGAGCGAGATGCCGAACCAGACGTTCTGCAAGGCACCCCAGACGGCGCGCTCCTGCTCCAGCCCGGCCAGCGCCGACTGGATCGCGGGCTTGAGCTCTTCCGGAGCGGATGCGAGGGCGCCCGTCAGGATGGTGATGGCCGAGCGGCCGGCGCTGGCGGCGATGACGGGGATGGCGGCCCGCTTGTCCTCGAGGCTCGCCTCGGCGCTGCCGAGGATGGTGACGGCGCGCGCCGCCTGCATGGTGCGCAGCACATTGGGGTTGGTCTCGGCGGCGATCGCCTCGTCCAGAAGGGGCAGGTTGGCCGCATCGGGGTTGGAGAGGAAGCCCTGCGCCGCGGAAAGCCGGGTCGCCGGGCTGTCGCTCATCAGGGTCATGCCGGACAGTGCTGCGGCGATGTCGCGCCTCAGGCTGTTGTTGACGCGGATGCGGGACAGGTCGGCGTCCGCGGCCAGCTCGACCGCCTCTCCGGAAACCGGATCGAGATGGGACGAGCCGCGCCGGATGACCACGACGCCGGAGGTTTCGTCGAGATAGAGATCGCCGGCGCCCAGGGCCTCGAGGGCGGGCACCACGGCGGGGTCGCCGGTCGAGGCGAGGTCGGAAACGATCTGCGCCAGTTCGCGCAGGCTGGCCTCACCCATGGCCTGGATGCTGGCGGCGATGTCGACAGCGGCATCCTGGGCGCGGGCAGCGGCCGACGGCAGGAGCAGGAACGGCAGGACCAGCAGCACCAGGCGGATAGCGCGGAGAGTCAGCATGGCGGCGTAAGTCCTTGTCGTTCCTCGGGAAGAGTTCCCTCTTCCCTTGCGAGAGGGGTTGGGGTGGGGGTTCTGCAAGAACCGCGTGCGCGGCATTCGCGGTCGTGCCGGAACCCCCACCCCAGCCCTCCCCGCGAGGGGAGGGTGCGTATCGCGTGCGGGGCAGGCGGGCCTGCCCCGTGGAGGAGGCTGTTACTCCGCCGAGCCGCCGCAGGTCTGGGTCTCGGTGTTGTAGTTGCCGCAGTTGATCGGGGCGGTCCAATCGGCTTCCAGCATCTTGGATTCCGGCAGATAGTCGGACCAGGCGTCGCCGGGAACGAGGTCCTCGGTTTCCCAGACCACGAAGAACTGGCCGTCGTCCTGGATTTCACCGATCAGTACCGGCTTGGTGATGTGGTGGTTCGGCAGCATGGTGGCGATGCCGCCGGTGAGGTTCGGCGTCTCGAGGCCGACGATGGAGTCGATCACCGCGTCGGCATCGGTGGAGCCGGCGGCCTCGACGGCCTTCACCCAGAGGTTGAAGCCGATGTAGTGGGCCTCCATCGGGTCGTTGGTCACGCGGTCCTCGTTGCCGATGAATTCGTGCCAGGCGGCGATGAACTCGGCGTTCTCGGGCGTGTCGACCGACATGAAGTAGTTCCAGGCGGCCAGGTGGCCGACCAGCGGGGTGGTGTCGAAGCCGGAAAGCTCTTCCTCGCCCACCGAGAAGGCAACGACGGGGATGTCCTCGGCCCTGATGCCCTGGTTGCCCAGCTCGCGGTAGAACGGCACGTTGGCGTCGCCGTTGATGGTGGAGACCACGGCGGTCTTCTTGCCGGCCGAGCCGAAGGCCTTGATGTCGGACACGATGGTCTGCCAGTCGGAATGGCCGAAGGGCGTGTAGTTGATCATGATGTCTTCCGGGGCGACACCGCTGTCGAGTAGGTACTGCTCCAGGATCTTGTTGGTGGTCTGCGGATAGACATAGTCGGTGCCGGCCAGCACCCAGCGCTCCACGCCTTCCTCGTTCATCAGGTAGTCGACGGCGGGAATGGCCTGCTGGTTGGGGGAGGCGCCGGTGTAGAACACGTTGCGCTGGCTCTCCTCGCCCTCGTACTGCACCGGATAGAAGAGCAGGGAGTTGAGCTCCTCGAAGACCGGCAGGACCGACTTGCGGCAGACCGAGGTCCAGCAGCCGAACACCACGTCGACGCCGTCGACCTCGATGAGCTGGCGGGCCAGCTCGGCGGCCAGCGGCCAGTCGGAGGCGATGTCCACCACCACCGGCTCGAGCTGCCTGCCGAGCACGCCGCCGGCCTCGTTCTGCTGCTCGATCAGGAACAGCATGGTGTCCTTGAGGGTGGTTTCCGAGATCGCCATCGTGCCGGACAGCGAGTGCAGGATGCCCACCTTTATGGTGTCGTCCTGGGCCATGACGGGCGTCATGGACAGGCAGATGCCGCCGGCGAGGGCCGCGGCGAGCAGGGCGCTTTTAGCGCGCGGAGTGTTCATGTGATCGTCCCCAAAATAGAACTGTTGAGCCCCAAGGCCACCGAGGGAGGCGCCTGTTACAGGGGGACTGTGGGACAGGTTTCCGGCCGGCCCCTATACGTCGATTGACGTAACCGGCTCAGGAACCGATTCCGCCCGAGCGCGCAAAACGCTGAAAAACCGCGTGATTCCGGCCCGATCCGTGCTATGCATGGGCTGGCGATTTTTTGGGCAACCTATGGAAGTGGCTAAGACCTAGGCGGATCATGGCGCGGCAACGGATCATCCCCATCAGGCGCGAATACAACCGCTGGGTGGCCGACCAGACGCTGGAAGACTATGCGCTGCGCTTCACCGCCAAGTCGGCGCGTCGCTTTTCCAGCGACAGAATCTCGCAAACCGCCATCGGCGCCATCTCTTTTCTCGCACTTGAGGCCATAGGTGCTGCCATTACGCTATCGTATGGCACGACCAACGCCCTGATCGCGATCCTCATCGCCTCCGTCGCCATCCTCCTCGTCGGGGTGCCGATCTCGCGCTACGCGACCCGGCACGGGGTGGATGTGGACCTGCTCACCCGCGGGGCGAGCTTCGGCTATATCGGCTCGACCATCACCTCGCTGATCTATGCCAGCTTCACCTTCATCCTGTTCGCCATCGAGGCCTCGATCATGTCGAGCGCGCTCGAGCTGGCCTTCGGGATTCCGCTGTGGATCGGCCACATCATCTCGGCGGTGGTGGTCATCCCGCTGGTGACGCACGGCATCCGCATGATCAGCCGGTTCCAGCTCCTCACCCAGCCGGTGTGGATCGTGCTCAACATCCTGCCCTTCTTCTTCATCGCCTTCATGGACTGGGAGAAGTTCGACCTGTGGCGGGCCTTCGAGGGGGTGGGGGTGCCCTCGGGCGAGCCGGGGACCGTCGCCGCCTTCGAGATCGCCAAGTTCGGCGCCGCCTCGGCGGTGATCCTGGCGCTGATGACCCAGATCGGCGAGCAGGTGGACTTCCTGCGCTTCCTGCCGGCGGAAACGGCGCCGAAATGGCGGCACAAGCTCGGCATCTTCCTGGCCGGGGCGGGTTGGGTGGTGGTCGGCGCGCCCAAGCTGATCGCCGGCTCGTTCCTCGCCGTGCTGGCGCTCTCGGCCGGGGTGTCGCCCGAGCATGCGGCCGAGCCCGGCTACATGTTCGCCGTGGCCTTCGGCTACATGATCCCCAACGAGTTCCTGGCGCTGATGCTGATGGCGGTGTTCGTGGTCATCAGCCAGCTCAAGATCAACGTGATGAACGCCTATGCCGGCTCGCTCGCCTGGTCGAACTTCTTCTCCCGGCTGACGCACAGCCATCCCGGCCGCGTCGTCTGGCTGCTGTTCAACGTCGCCATCGCGCTGCTGCTGATGGAACTGGGCATCTACCGGCTGCTGGAGGAGACGCTGGGCATCTTCTCCATCATCGCCATGGCCTGGCTGTGCTCGATCTCGGCCGACCTGTTCGTCAACAAGCCGCTGGGGCTGGCGCCGCCCGGCATCGAGTTCAAGCGGGCGCATCTCTACGACATCAACCCGGTGGGCGTGGGCTCGATGTTCCTGTCGGTGGTGATCGCGCTGGCGGCGCATTTCGGCGCCTTCGGCCTCATGGCGGCGGCGCTGGCGCCGTATATCGCGCTGGTGGTGTGCTTCATCGCCTCGCCCACCATCGCCTGGCTGACCCGGGGCCGGTACTACCTGGCGCGAAAGCCGCGCAAGCAGTGGCAGAACCTCAAATCGGTCACCTGCTCGATCTGCGAGCACCCCTTCGAGCCCGAGGACATGGCCTGGTGCCCCGCCTATGCGGCGCCGATCTGCTCGCTCTGCTGCTCGCTCGACGCGCGCTGCCACGACCTGTGCAAGCCGCACGCGCATTTCCGGGCGCAGACCCATGCGGTGGCCGCCAGCATCCTGCCGGAATGGGCGATCGAGAAATTGCAGACGCGGCTGGGGCGCTACGGCATCGCCATGGCGCTGGCGGTCGCCATCCTCGGGGGCATACTGGGGCTCATCTACTATTTCGCCATCGGCTCGGCGCCGCATACCGCCGACGTGGTGGGGGGAACGCTGCTGGTCGTGTTCTTCGTCTTCGCGGTGGCGGCGGGCATCATGACCTGGTTCCTGGTGCTGGCGCATGACAGCCGGCTGGTGGCCGAGGAGGAAAGCAGCCGCCAGAACACGCTGCTGCTCAAGGAGATCGACGCGCACTCGAAGACCGACGCGGAATTGCAGCGGGCCAAGGAGAAGGCCGAGGCCGCCAACCAGGCCAAGAGCCGCTATGTGGTGGGCCTCAGCCACGAACTGCGCACCCCGCTCAACGCGGTGATGGGCTATGCGCAGATCCTGGAACGGGACGCGGGCCTGCCGGAGAACCGCAAGGGCTCGGTGCAGGTGATCCGCCGCAGCGCCGAGCACCTGTCGGGGCTTATCGACGGGCTGCTGGACATCTCCAAGATCGAGGCGGGGCGCCTGCACGTCTATTCCAACGAGATCAACATCCAGGACTTCCTCGACCAGATCGTCGACATGTTCCGGCTGCAGGCCGAGGCCAAGGGGCTGGAGTTCCGCCACACCCGGGCGAAGGCGCTGCCGCACCATGTGCGCACCGACGAGAAGCGGCTGCGCCAGATCCTGGTCAACCTGCTCTCCAACGCCATCAAGTTCACCAGCGCCGGCTTCGTCAGCTTCGAGGTGGCCTATCGCATGCAGGTGGCCACCTTCACGGTGGCCGACAGCGGCAGCGGCATCGCGCCGGGCGATCTGGAGCACATCTTCGAGCCCTTCGTGCGCGGCGAGGCCGAGCGCAACCGCTTCACCCCGGGGCTGGGCCTGGGGCTGACCATCACCAAGCTGCTGACCGAGACGCTGGGCGGGGAGATCTCGGTCACCAGCACGCTGGGCGCCGGCACGCGGTTCCAGGCGCGGCTGATGCTGGCCAAGGTCGAGCGCCCCGCGAAGCCGGGCGCCAATACCCGGCTGATCCTCGGCTATGAGGGGCCACGCCGCGCCATCATGGTGGTGGACGACAATGCCGACCATCGCGAGCTGATGCGCGAGATGCTGACGCCGCTGGGATTTGCCGTGCTGACGGCGGAGAGCGGGCCAGGGTGTCTGGCACAACTGGACGCCACGGCTCCGTCGCTTCCCTCCCCTCAAGGGGGAGGGGGCGCAGGACCTGCGGCTGCCGCGCAAGTTCAGCAGCCCGACCTCTATTTCATCGACATCCGCATGCCCGGCATGAGCGGCTGGGAACTCGTCGCCGTCCTGCGCGAGCGGGGCGTGTCCGCGCCCATCATCATGCTCTCGGCCAATATCGGGGACGGGGCCGGCCCGGCCAGCAGCGATACCGGCCATACCGACACGCTGGCCAAGCCCTTCGACCTCGCCCAGCTCCTCGACCGGCTGGGCAGCCATCTGGAGCTGGAATGGCGCCATGCCGAACCTGCGCCGGGACGCGGCCCGCCGGGCAAGCTGCGCTCGCCCGGCCCCGAGCACTTGCGCGACCTGGCCAGCCTGGGGCAGATCGGCCATGTGCGGGGGATCGACGCCAAGCTGGGCGAGCTGGCGGCGGACCCGGCCAACCTGCCGCTGGTGGAGGCGCTGCGGGCCAGGATGGATGCGTTCGACTTCGACGGCTATGCCGAAGTGCTGGAGCGGGTGAGCCATGAGCCGGATTGAGAAGGAACAGGACATCGTGCTCCTGGTCGACGATTCCCCGGAATCGCTGGGCTTTCTGACCACGGCGCTGGAGCAGGCGGGCGTCACCGTGCTGGTGGCCCGCAGCGGCGAGGCGGCGCTGAACATCGCGCAGCGCGTGGCGCCCGACGTGGTGCTGATGGATGCCGTGATGCCCGGGCTCGACGGCTTCGAGACCTGCCGGCGGCTCAAAGCCATGGCGGCGCTGACGCATGTGCCCGTCATCTTCATGACCGGGCTCACCGAGACCGAGCATATCGTGCATGCGCTGGAAAGCGGCGGCGTGGACTATCTCTCAAAGCCCATCAATGTCGACGAGCTGCGGGCGCGCATCCGCGTGCACCTGGCCAATGCGCGCCGGGCGCAGAGCGCGCGCATCGCGCTCGATGCCGCCGGCCGGCACCTGGTGGCGTTCGGGGCCGAGGGGGCGGTGCTGTGGTCCACCCCGCAGGCCAACAGGCTGCTGGAACGCTCCGGCGCGGGGCCGGAGGCGCAGGCGGCCATGTCGCGGGCCTTCGCGGCCTGGCGGCTGGACAGCAGCGGCCGCACCGCGCCGGGCGGCGGTTTCGAGCTGGCGCTGGAAGGCGGGCCGGCGCTGCAATTCTCCTTCCTCGGCGTGGTGGGCGGCGACGAATATCTGTTCCGCCTGGCCGGCGCCGAGGCGGAGGGGCAGGAGGACGCGCTGCGCCAGCATTTCGGCCTGACGCAGCGCGAGAGCGAGGTGCTGCTGTGGATCGCGCGCGGCAAGTCCAACCGCGACATCGGGGACATTCTCGGCCTCAGCCCGCGCACCGTGAACAAGCATCTCGAACAGGTCTACACCAAGCTCGGGGTGGAGAACCGGGCTTCGGCGGCCATCAAGGCCATCCAGTCGCTGCAGACGCCGTTCGAGCTCTGAACAAACCCGCATTTTCGCGCATGCCGCGCATGAAACGCATAAAATGGCGGGCCGGAATTGCGCCTTTCACAGGGCCGGCGCTCCCTGACGGCGTGTCCTTCGGGCACGTGTGCAAGGGAGTAAATGCAATGAAGACTGTGATCGTGCTTTCCGTCGTCGCGGCGCTGGCCATGGCCCCGGCGGCCCATGCCGGCGGCTTCTTCGGCAAGAAGACCACCAATGTGCTGTCCAACATCACCGGCGTGGTCGCGAGCGTCGCCACCAAGGACATCAATTTGCTGAACGGCACCACCGTCGCCGTGGGCAACAACAGCACCATCCTGTCCGGCATCAGCGTCGGCAACGGGGTGCTCAACGGCAATGCCAACGGCAATTCGCTGCTCAACGGCGTGCTGGGCGGCAACGGCATCCTGGGGCTGGGCGGCCAGAACAAGAAGCGCTTCGGCTGGTGATCCCGCCCGGGGCGGGAAGACCTCCACCCGCCTGGACCGATGGCCCGCGCCGCAAGCCGGCGCGGGCCATTGCCGCTGGGGGGTGTCCACCTTGGACGCATCGAGCTCGTGGGGGTTCCGGACCATCAACGGCCCTGCATCTCGGCCAAGAGGAAAGAAGAGGGGCCCAGGTCAGGCGGTGCGGGCGTCGGCCGGGGGATGGCGCCACAGGGTCAGGGCGTGGCGTTCGCGGTCGTCGGGAGACAGGCGGGTCTCCTCGAAGCGGATTTCGGTGCCGTCCCCGGGGGCGGCGGGCGCGAAGCGCGGCTCGGCGAGGCAGATGCGGGTGCCGGCCACCGAATAGATGATCTTGCGGATGGTGGCGCACCAGGCTTCCCCCTCGTGCCGGAACGGCAGCACGATGCGCAGCCCGACCACGCCGCCGGGCTGCTCCAGGATCTGCCGGAACCGCCGCAGGGCGGGGGCGACGGCCGGATTGGCCTCGGGATCGAGGACCCAGCCGAAACGGTCGAGCGGGCCGGGCGAGGCGCGCAGCGGCACGCTGCGGGCGACGATGGCGTGGGTGGAGTCGATCAGCAGCAGATGCTGGCCCGACTGCTCGACGAACAGGCGCAGCGCCGTCAGCGGATCGGCCTCGGGTCCCCAGATCAGCCGGCGTATGGCTTCCACATTGTGGGGGCGGGGAACGTCCCTGCCGCTTTCCCAGCGGCTGACCTGGCCCTGGGTGACGCCGAGGCATTCGGCCACCGCCGCTTGCCGCAGCCGCGCCCGGATGCGCCAGTGGCGCAGGGCGAGGCAAAGATCGTTCGGCTCAAAAGGCATGTCCAATCCCTCCGGGTTGACGGGAAGGATTTGGCATCGGGCAAGAAGAATATAGTTAATCAAATACTTACGGGGCGACGTTCCTCGGTTCACCATTAATGTAAACCGGGATTTCCTATGGGAAAGTGCTGAGGCCCTACGTGGAAGATTGGTTACCGGACCGTTGGATCATCGTCCCATCCTGCGAATAGGGGGTGAGCATGCGGTTCGCGTCCGTCTGCCTGGTATGCATCGCGGCCGGCCAGGCCGGCGCCCAGGAACCGGTTTCCTACGACTACGCCGTCGAGACCGGCTGGACCTCGAACGCCACCGACAGCGCGGCGGGCGGCGAGGATTTCTATTTGCGGCACGATCATCGGCTCGAGATCGCCGGAGGCGCCGGGCCGCTGTCGCTGCGGGGCGGCCTGTGGCTCGAGCAGACGCGGCATGCGCGCCTTGTGGGAGAGGACGATCTGGAGGCGGGCGCCGGGATCGAGGCCAGCCTGGAGCCGGGAGAGGGCGTGGCGCTGCGGCTCGGCTATGCGGCGACGCGCTCCTGGATCGGCGAGGTGATCGCGGGCGGCGGCATGGTGATCGAGCTCGATAGCGGCCTGCTGGAGCAGGAGGTGCTGGCCGAGCTGGTGCTGCTGGGGGACGGCCGGCAGCTGACGCTGGCCGTGGACCGGGTGTCGCGGCAGCCGGGCGAGACGGTCCTTGTCGGCCTGCCGCTGCCGCCGCTGCGGCTCGATCCGGCGGTGGAGCAGGTGCGGGTGCGGCTGGACGCAGAGCTGGCCCTGGGGCCCGATCTCGTGGCGCTGGCGCGGCTGCACGGCTTCTTCACCGGCGTGCCCCCGGCCGACCAGGCGGACCATGGACGCGAGCCGGCCGATGCGGCGCGGCTGGCGGGCGGGCTGCGCTGGCGCGGGGACGCCATGCTGCTGGAAGCGCGGGGCGGGGTGGACCTCGTCTGGCCCGAGAACGCGCCGCAATTGCTGCAGGGCCTCTCCTATCTCGATGCCATGGTGGAACTGGCGGCGCTGGAGGCGCTGACCGTGTCGGGCCGGGCGATGCTGGGGATCGAGCTGGTCGAGCCGGTGGACGGCGTGGCCGGGCGGGTGGCGGAGGCGGAGCTGGGCGCGCGCCTGGCGCTCGGCGAGCGCGTGGCCCTGACCGGGGCGCTGTCGCTGCGCGGCGAGACCGGGCTGTTCCTCCCCGATCTCCGGGAAACCCGGCGCAGCGCCTCCGCCGGCGTCACGGTGGCGCTGGCCGGCGACATGTCGGTGGGGGTGCTGGCCAGGGCCAGCCGGACCGAGGCGCCGGACACGGCCTATGACACGATGAGCCTGGCGCTGACCTTCGGCGGCCGGCTCTGACCGCCGTCCGGCCGCGGCTAGAGCGCGGTGAGGGTGGCGAGCGGGCTGCCGTCGCCGGCGAGCAGGGTGAGCGTGGTTCCCTCCAGCCGGTAGCCCTGCGTGTTCTCCAGGGCGGCGAGCCAGGCCTGTTCCTGGCCCATGGCGGGCTCGGGGCAGGCCATCATGGTGGAGAAGACCTGGGTGAAGGCGATGCCGTCCGGGCGGGGCTCGAAGCCGCCGCCATAGCTGTTGCAGCCGCCGCGTCCGCCGATGCCGTCGGCGTCGATATTCAGCGTCGTCTCGACGGTCGCGGCGACCTCGGCGCCTGCGAGCTGCTGCAGCCGCCAGCTGGTGCCGATCAGCTCGCTGCCGGCGGCAGGGCCATCGGCCAGGGCGGCGGAGACCAGCAGGGGAAAGACAAGGGCGAGGGGCAACAGGCGCATCCGATTCCTCCGGCAGACATGGGCGAACCTTCCCCGCCGATTATGGCCGATCGAGGTCGCGATCACAAATTTCATCGCGGCGGCCGCATGGGGAACCACATGCCGCCTGCCTCGTTTGGGAGGCAAGGCCGGCCGCGACGCGACAACGACACCAAGCGGCCCCCTGCCAGATTTGACGGTGAGCCCACAGAGCCTCCGTCATCCGAGCGGCGGAAGGCTGAAAGGTTGACGCTCCTTTGCAGTCTCCCCGGTGGGGCGCGAAACTTCGGTTTCGCGCCTTTCTTTTTGACATTTTCCCGGCCGTCGTGCAATGTCCGACAAATGCCGAATAAGTTCAGGACAATTACTTATTTTGAATCAGAAATATATTATAATTCTAGCTCGTGAATTTTCTGAACAACAACCATAGTTGATCTCTGCCGCTTCACCGATGGAACGCGAGTGATCTATTTCCGTACTTTCCATGCGACCTGTTTCGCATACAAAGGAGGTAGACATGAAAACGGTGACTTGTACGGCGCTATCCCTGGTGTTACTCGCCGGCGCAGCGGTCCCGGCCCAGGCCCAGAGCGTGCTCGGGGGCATTCTGGGCGGCAAGGACGATGCGGCCCTGGTCACGCTGGGCTCCGGCGACGCCGGCAGCAAGGGCCTGGTGAATGTGGGCCTCGGCGGCGACAACCAGCTTCTTGATGTCCAGGTCGGCAACAATGGCGGCCTCGCGACCGCCACCGTGGGCTCCGGGGGCTCGAACGGCCTGCTCGATGCCGATGTCGACCTGCTCGGCGGCACCGTCGGCGTCGGGGCCAGCGTCGGCGGCGGCAGCCTCGCCGATATCGACGTCACCATCGGTGGCGGCGGTGACAACGGCGGCGGCGGTAACGGCGGGGGCAATGGCAATGGTGGAGGCGGCAACGGCGGTGGCGGCAATGGCGGCGGCAACGGGGGAGGCGGTAACGGCGGCGGCAACGGCGTCGCTCTCGGCGCGCCCTCCGGCGGCGCGGCCTGCGTCGGCACGCCGGCCAGCCAGATCGAACGGCTGATCCGCTCGACGCGCATCGACGCCTCCTGGCAGCGCGCCACCGACGTGTCGATCCGGCGCGTCGACATCTGCCCCGAACTGCGCAGCTGGCTCGCCGCGGCCCTGGCCCGGACCGGGCTGGGCTCGTCGCTGCAATCGGCCATCGCCCAGGACGCGCTGCTGAGCGCCTCGCTCAGCCGCTCCAGCTACAATGCCAGCCGGGTCTTCGCGGTGGATCAGAGCGGGCGCCAGCTGATCCTCTACGTCTACTGACGCGCGCGCCGGCCCGGGAGGACTTCCGGGCCGGCAACTTCGCCCGGCACAAATGGCTTGCGGAACCCGCCCCCTGCCGGGCCATAGTCGGACGACATCCGGCCAGAGGGGCGACTCCCGCAATGATCCCGCAGCTTGACCAGACCGACCGCAAACTTCTGCGGGAGCTCCAGCGCGACAGCCGCAGAAGCGTGCAGATGCTGGGCGAGGCGGTGGGCCTGTCCGCCTCGACCTGCCACCGGCGGATCCGGGCGCTGGAAGAGGCCGGGCTGATCGAGGGCTATCGCGCCGCGCTCAACGCCGCCCGCCTCGGCCTGTCGATGCAGTTCTTCATCGAGGTGGGGCTGACCAGCCAGAGCGAAGCGGCGCTCGAAGCCTTCGAGGCGGCGGTCCGCGAGATTCCCGAAGTGCTCGAATGCCACCTGATGGCGGGCCACTCCGACTACATCCTGCGCGTCGTCTGCCGCGACCACGAGGATTTCGAGCGGCTGCACCGGCTGCTGAGCGCCCGGCTGCCGGGCGTGGCGCGCATCCATTCCAACATGAGCATCCGCACGGTGAAGGCGCGGACCGGGCTGCCGATCTAGCGTTTTGTCATTTTGCGTCGGGTGCTCCCTCCGCCTTGAGGGAGGGGAGCAAACAGCCGCCTTCCGATGGGGTTTGCCGCAGAGATGGGCAGCAGGTTGATTAAGAAATAGGCATATCGACGGTGTGACGACTTTATGAGCGTTTTTTGCTTGCGTCCCGGTGCGGGCTGCGCTTGTGTCGGGGGCATAACGACTTTCTGGGGACGTCATTCATGCTCAATCGCAGGCTTTTCTCCGCTGCCATGCTGCTGGGGGCGGCGGCCTTCGCCACGCCCGCCCTGGCGCAGACCGACATCAAGCTCACGCTGGACTGGCGCTTCGAGGGGCCGGCCGCGGGGTTCCTGCTGGCGCAGGACAACGGCTATTTCGCCGAGGAAGGGCTCAACGTCACCATCGATACCGGCAACGGCTCGGTGGAGGCGATCCCGCGCGTGGCGACCGGCGCCTATCAGCTGGGCTTCGGCGACATCAACTCGCTGATCAAGTTCCTCGACGAGGATCCGAGCCAGCCGGTCGAGGCGGTGATGATGGTCTACGACAAGCCGGTCTTCTCGGTCATCGGCCGCAAGTCGCTGGGCGTCACCGACGATCCCAAGTCGCTGGAAGGCAAGACGCTGGGCGCGCCGCCGCCGGACGGGGCCTTCGCCCAGTGGCCGGCCTTCGTCGAGGCCGCCGGCATCGACACCTCCGGCATCACGCTCGAATCCATCGGCTTCCCGGTGCGCGAGCCGATGCTGGCCTCGGGCGACGTGGACGGGGTGTTCGGCTTCGCCTTCTCGGTGATCCTCAACCTCAAGGCCAACGGCGTGCCGGACGAGGACATCTCGACCATCCTGTTCGCCGATCACGGCCTCAACCTCTACGGCAACGCCGTGCTGGTGAACGAGACCTTCGCCGAGGAGAACCCGGAGGCCGTCAAGGGCTTCCTGCGGGCGCTGGCCAAGGGCTTCGCCGACGCCGTGGCCGATCCGGCCGCCGGCGCCGCGGCGGTGCTGGCCCGCAACGAGACGCTCGATCTCGACACGGAGATCGCCCGGCTCGAAATGGCCAACGAGATGAACATCAAGACCCCCTATGTGGTCGAGAACGGCTTCGGCGGCATCGACGAGGCACGGCTGGCCGCCTCCATCGAAACGCTCAAGATCTCCATAGGCCTGACCGGGGCGGTGACCGCCGCCGACGTGTTCGACAGCCAGTATCTGCCTCCTGCCGAGGAGCGCATGCTGCCCTGAGGCATGAATCCCGGGCGTCACGGCGCCCGGGTCCGTCCGCCCCGGGCCTTCCTGTCAAGGGAGGGGAGGCCCGGGGCGGGCCCCTCGGCCTTCGGCACGGCCGGCAAATGCGTTTGGGGGTCCCATGACGCCACTGGTATCCATCGAGAATGTCGACATGCGCTATGGCGGGCCCGAAGGCACGCTGGCGGTGAGCGGGCTCAACCTGCGGATCGAGCGGGGCGAGTTCGTGGCGGTGGTCGGGCCGTCCGGCTGCGGCAAGTCCACGCTGATGAAGCTGACCACGGGGCTGCACATCCCGCAATCGGGCGTGGTCATCGTCGCCAGCGAGCAGGTGACCAAGCCGGTCTCCATCGTCGGCATGGCCTTCCAGAATCCTACCATGCTGCCCTGGCGCACGACGCTCGAGAACATCCTGCTGCCGCTCGAGATC
>ENA-UOVV01001714-UOVV01001714.1-compost-metagenome-genome-assembly--contig:-NODE-1714-length-14706-cov-12.757491_pt1 | contig 14706 bp, 17 predicted proteins | sample MGYA00238155_ERZ761577 | MGnify/ENA primary metagenome ERZ761577 (study PRJEB28898, sample SAMN06268775) | compost metagenome | isolation source: Emeryville, CA | place: USA:Emeryville, CA | collected...
TCAGACTTTATACATCATTTTAACCATGTACAGAATGAAATATTTCGCCTATTCTTCCCGTGCTTTTACTAGACTTGATAATTTTTAAATAGTAGTTTGGGGCAAGCTTATTTCTAAATTCAAATTTCTGTTATTATGCTAAAGGTACCTTTCACCCCCCAGGGTATAGCTGATAAGTTTGTGGAACTATACGAATTTGGAGATGAAGAACTAATCCTGGAAGCACGGGCGATAAGTTTCAATTTTAAGTTGTGGGTTAAGGACAATTTCATATTAAATGTCCGACAGGAACAGGAGCTGGAACAAACACCCCTGTCGGTTCAAATGTATTGGGGTCACTTGCTTGCGACGGTATTGCTAGGAAGGCATTCGGTTGAAATGCCCGTATACGAAGAAAATCCAACGGGTCCCCAAACACTCTCCATTATCAGTTCCCTTACCATGCATTTTACCCCGCCTTCTGAGCATCATCCCGTACAAGTCAATTTCACGGGAGGCTTGCAATTGAGGGTAACAAACCCTGTAAACAGTTAATTTCTTTCTACTTGTCGTTACGGCATCAAGCTATCGCCGAATAGGTCTTAGGCACTTTTCCCACTAGCATTCAAACTGAGTATGACCAGAAATTGTTATACCTTTGTATAACTACGTCATCATCCCAGATATAAATTATGTCCAAGCCCGAATTGATTCGTTACGAGATTTCACCCAACTTAGTAGCGTCCGCAGCTTCCACAGAAACCGTAATTCTGGACTATGAAGCGGGGAAGTATTTTAGCCTGGATGAAGTTGGGAGCTTCGTTTGGGAGAAGCTTAAAAAAGATGGACCCATCAGCCTCGAACAGCTTTGCACGGAAGTTACTCGTGAATATGCGGTAGCCGAAGAGGAATGTCGAAAAGACCTATCCGCCTTATTATTGGATCTTGAAAAAAACGGATTGATCAAAAAGGCCTTTCCGGAACAAGTATGATCTCAAAATTGAAAAAATGGGCAGCATTGGAACCAAAACAAAGACGACTGTGGCTGAAGGCTGCATTTGTACTTATAGTCATTGGTATCATGCTCCGCATACTCTCTTTTAACCGGTTCAAAAATTGGTATCATCATTTTTCGATGCGTACCCGACCAAAATCCTTAACGGACCAAGACATTTCTGATGTTGTTTGGGCTGTGGAGAGTGCTGCGCATAAAATTCCCATGAAATTACTCTGTTTACCGCAGGCTTTAGCCGTTAAATATTTATTAGGAAAAACCCAGGGCATTGTCATGCACATCGGATTTAATAAAGATGTATCACAGAAGTTTGAATTCCATGCCTGGGTTGAAAAACAAGGTCAAACCATTATCGGTAATTTGCCTACCCGTTACCAACCCCTTTGGGTATGGGATTAAAAACCAGGATTAATGTACTCCTATCACGCATTTGGCTTAAATTTTACTTCAGAAATACCACTGTCCGAATGTCTGGAATCGACTTCAGAAAGGATAGATTTCAAGGTTCGAATAGCAAAATTAACCCCACCTACCCTCAGAAAAACGACCATTCATCGTAGAGGCATCATGGCCTGGACGGCCTTCGAAGAGGCCCTTTGGTTACATTGGGAAGGGGTAGCTACATTTAAAGCTACCGAAGGGCAACTGCTCGAAGTACATCCCTACACCGACGACGCTGATCTCTTGAGTCTGTTTACGGTTTCTGAGGCCTTAGGTCTTATTTTATTTCAGAAAAGGCTTTTCTTACTTCATGCAAGTGCCCTAATGGTGGGTCAAGAAGCATGGATTTTTGCAGGTGAACCCGGAGCGGGAAAATCAACCACATGTGCGGCTTTCGTCAAAGTAGGCTGCCCCCTACTCAGTGACGATTTAACTGCCATCTATTTCGATGAAGGCCATAAACCCTACGTTTTGCCAGCTTACCCCCAACTTAAAATTTGGGAAAAATCAGTTCATGGTTTGGGCTTCCGACAGGGCGACCTAACTGCAGTATCGGAAGGTGTTAACAAATTCGCCCTAACCCCCAGGGAAAATTTCCCCAAGAAACCGGTACCGCTTCGACGCATTTACCTATTAAATAAGGAAAACGATGCTTCTTTGCCCCGAAAATTAAAGGCATCCGAGCTTACGGTCGAAACCTTGAAACATTTTCCGATGCCTAATCAGTTTCTCGACGCACAAACTTTGAAACAATATTTTCAACAAAGTTTATATTGTGCTCAGAACGTCGACACATACGCCATTAATCGATTTACCAATTTTCAAACGCTGGATAGTTGGGTAAAACAAAGTTTGGCTCCCCTGTAACCAAAGTCCAATGAACGGGAAAAAATCGCCGGAATTAGATTATATCCTAGCCACTTGTTTGCGGTCTAACCCTGAACGGTTTGATAGTAAAGTAGATTGGAATGAGATTATCCGTTTGGTGGAGGGTAATCGAATAACCACTCATTTTTTAAAAGACCTACCCGCATCGGTTCGTAAGCTAAAACCGGTTCAAAAACTGGAAACCATACATCAACGTAACGCCTACGCCAGTATGTGGTTGGTAGGTGAAGTCATTCAGGTTACTCAACTTGCCAATCAGCTTAAAATCCCTGTTTATTTTTACAAAGGCCCTGTTTGGTCTCAATGGCTTTACAATGATTATAGTTTTCGCTCCTCGGGTGATTTGGATCTTTTGGTATCGGAAAAACATCTTTTCGATCTTATCGATGCCCTTTTAATGAACGGGTACGCTGTCTATAGTTTTCACAAAGCGTTGCTGGAATCACCTGATAGTGTCAGAAAATCGTTTATAGCCAACGATTACCATATTCCTCTTCAAAAGACGGACAAAGACGGAAAAATCCTTAGTACCCTGGAAGTCCACTGGAAAATTGCATACCCGCGACTATGCTATCATATCCATCCCGATGACTTTTTAAAATTTTCATCAAGTATGGCGTTTTCGGGGGTGAACCTTCTGACCTCAATTCATGAATTGCAATTATTAATGCTATTGATTAACCATGGCGGGAAAGAAGGCTGGAATCGACTACGCTATCTCTTTGACCTCAAAGCCTATATGGATCGCTATGGTCATTCGACCGACTGGGATCTTGTCTACAAATTGGCACATGAGAAAAGTGTGAAAGCATTGGTGAATAAGGGTTTAGGTATACTTCGTGGTGCAGGATACAAGTGGTCACAGGATTTCCCACCGGTGCGGGCTAATAACATAGACCGATTACGTACGGTATGGATACAATTAGAACCTCAAAATGAGAATGGCTCTTGGCATTATTTCAGAAATGCTTGGCAAAGTCACGATCTCAGGGGTAAATCAGAGCTGATCGTCGAACATTTGAAATATTTTTCCCAATTCGGCCTTCATCGCTATAAATTACGCTGGTATCGACAACGGAAAACGGTTTAGTTATTTAAAAAGTCAAATACCTCTTGCAGATTTCCAACTGGGATAATTTCGATTCTATTCGACTTTTTGAATTCCCCCTCATTCCGATTGTATTTTGAAACACACATTCTTTTGAATCCTAACTTTTCAGCTTCATTGATCCGGGCTTCAATTCTACTAACTGCGCGAATTTCTCCACCCAGTCCTACTTCACCGGCAAAACATAGTTTATCGGAGATGGGCAAATCTTCGTAAGATGAAAATAGGGACACAGCTACTGCTAAATCGATGGCCGGATCTTCGACGCGCATCCCTCCTGCAACGTTTAGGAAAACATCCTGAACGGCAAATTTGAAACCACCTCTTTTTTCCAGCACGGCCAATAGCATTTGTAGACGTCGGTTGTCATAACCATTACTGGTGCGTTGGGGGGTGCCGTAGGTTGCCACACTCACCAACGACTGAATTTCTATTTTCAGGGGTCGGTTCCCCTCCATCATGGATCCGATGACCACCCCGCTAATGGGTGCGTCGCGTTGAGAAATCAGAAGTTCGGAGGGATTACTGACCTGTCGCAGCCCCCAGGATCGCATTTCATAAATACCCAACTCGGAGGTATTTCCAAACCTATTTTTGCTGGTTCGAAGAATACGATATGTGGTATGCTGATCCCCCTCGAATTGAATGACCGTGTCTACCATATGTTCCAAGGTTTTAGGCCCCGCGATTGATCCGTCTTTGGTAATGTGTCCAATTAAAAAAATCGGAATACCTGTCTCCTTTGCGTATTTCATCATTTCAGACGCCGTCTGCCTCACTTGGCCAATACTACCTGGTGACGAATCCAACAGCGGAGATCGTAACGTTTGGATCGAATCGATGATGATCAAATGAGGTTGCAAATCCTCGGAATGTCTAAATATTTGTTCCGTCGACGTTTCGGCCAAAACAAATACATTCTCGCCGTTATCCTTCATTCGCTCTGCCCGGAGTTTAATCTGGCTTTCCGATTCTTCCCCTGAAACGTATAAGACACGGTGATGCCGCAAAGACATTGCAATTTGCAACATGAGTGTCGACTTACCGATCCCGGGTTCACCGCCTATCAACACTAGCGAACCTGGAACTATTCCCCCCCCTAACACCCTATCCAGTTCGGCATCCCCAGAAACCAGTCGAGGTTCCTTTTCGGAGGTAATAGATGGAATGGCTTTAGGCTTCCCAGCGATATTAACCGCCTTCCAGACATAGCTAGATTTATTCCCCCCGGTTTCGGTAATTTCTTCCACCAACGAGTTCCAAGCTAAACACGAGGGACATTTACCGAGCCATTTCGTAGAGGTATGGCCACATTCCTGACACACAAAAACCGTTTTAATCTTCGACATCTGGGGTTATTACAAATTTATATAAGGGCACAATATAATGCCGGAATTGCAGTTAATTAGCTACTATGGCAATAATTTCGAACCGTTAACTGGATTTTGTTCCAAATTAGCAGAAATTACAAAGGCACCCATGTTTGAAAGTAGGTTTACACCGTTATTCATCCGATCCAACGAAACTTTAGAAATATTAGCATGAAAAAGATCATCAATCACTTCGCTCTGTTTTTATGTTTATTGGCTTCTACATTGACCTACGGCCAATCTAAAAAATTTGCTATGGGTATTAAAGGCGGCGTAAACCTGTCCCAATTAACAATGGGCGATTTTCTAACGACGCGATACGATGCAAATGGAAACCCCTATTTGAACTATAACGGTCAAGAAGTTAGAGATAACCTGCAACAAAGCTTTGATAGTAAGACCGGTTGGTCGGGTGGGGTGTACATGCGCTTTGGGTCCGGATTCTTTGTGCAACCCGAATTCTTGATTTCGACCAAGGGGGGCCATTTCGACATACAGCAGAACGACGGTGACGTGCCAAAAATAAAACAAATTGAATACAAATATAGTAGCATCGACGTCCCTCTTCTCTTTGGATTGAAAGGTGGGCCGTTCCGCGTGAACGGTGGCCCCGTAGCCTCTTTCCGAATCGGTGACAACCAGAATATAAAAGAGGCCATTAAATATTACACAACAACACCATCCCCTTTATCTGAGGCCATTTTCGGATATCAGCTGGGCGCTGGTCTCGATATATTTGGCTTGAGTATCGACGTAAGAAGGGAAGGAAGTTTCTCTAATTTGAATTCTTTCCAAGTCAATACCGGTGAAGGAACGACCACCGTTAAACAAAAGTTAAAATCCTGGCAAGTAACCCTGGGGATACGACTGATTTGATCCCAAGGAGGAAGATTAACCCGAAACGACGGAAATTGACTTTCTAGTCATGAATTCTTATTTTGGAGAAAAGCTTGGAAATGAAAGCGATTCTCCACGAGGAAAAGGTAGTAATGGTTGAATGCCCACGCGATGCATGGCAAGGCTTTCCATCTTTCATACCCACGAAAACTAAAATCGCCTACTTACAAACCTTAATTGATGCGGGGTTTGAAATCATTGATATGGGGAGTTTCGTCTCCCCGAAGATGGTCCCTCAAGTAAAAGACACCCATGAAGTTTTAATAGGCTTATCCCTTGAGGGGAGCCCTACCAAATTATTGGTGATTGTCGCGAATGTAAGAGGGGCGGAACAGGCCGTGCTCGAAGAAAAGATTTCTTACCTGGGCTACCCTTTTTCCATCTCAGAAACCTTTCAATTTCGCAACGCGAACTGTACCCTGGAAGATTCATTTAACCGGGTTTATTCTATTCAAGAACTTTGTCTTAAGTCGAATAAGAAATTAGTAATCTATATTTCTATGGCGTTCGGCAATCCTTACGGCGACCCCTGGTCAACGGAGATTGTCGAACAATGGATCCATCGCTTAACCGATTTGGGTATTGATACCTTTTCTTTAGCAGATACCGTCGGTGTAGCCGATCCGTCCACCATAGAGCTTTTGTTTCGTCAGCTTACCAAGGTTTTTCCGAATCTAACCCTGGGCGTCCACTTACATTCTCGTCCCGATCGTTGGCGCCCCAAAGTTCAAGCAGCCTTTGACCAAGGTTGCCGACGATTTGACGCTACACTTTCGGGATTTGGCGGTTGCCCTTTTGCTCAAGATGATTTGGTGGGGAATTTGGATACAATGAGCTTGATGCAATTCTTAGAAGAGCGGGGCTTAGCTCCCCCTTTAAAAAAGGTGCCTCTCGAACGAGCGGTTCAGCTGTTCCACGATAAAATTATCCCTTATCATTCTCCTAATCTTTAACGCTATGTCCTATGATATCCAGCCCGTTTTTTTGGACAGATCAACTTAAAGCTTTCCCTGTGGTAAGCTTTAAATTCCTTAAGGTCAAATTAGAAGAATCTATTCTAACCCTTACGTTGGCGCGATCTGAGAAACGGAATGCTTTCAATCAGACCATGGCAGAGGAAATAGCATTTGCTTTGGGGTATGCGAATCTATCCGATGCAGTACGCTGCATAGTGATTAAAGCGGAAGGGCCTGTTTTTTGTGCTGGGGCTGATCTAAATTCTTTTTTGGCGTCGGTAGAGGCAACTGATCGACAAATTCCGGAACCCATTTCTGAGGTCAACCTGGGCGATGCATTTGCCCACCTTTACAAACCTTCGATTGCTCAAGTGGAAGGTCCCGTTTATGCGGGAGGATTTTTGATCTTGACTGGAACAACATTAGCCTACTGTGTCCCCACAGCTTCCTTCTCACTTCCGGAAGTTAAAAGAGGGATTTGGCCTATGCAGGTTATGGCTTCCCTACTTCCTGTTGTGCCAAGGCGAAAAGTACTGGAAATGTGCATCACCGGTCAACCCTACGGGGCTGAGGCAGCGTTAGAAATGGGGCTCGTTTCCGGAGTTTTCCCTCCCGGTGAAATTGACGAAAAAGTCAATAAAATAGCTGCTTTAATCACGAAAAATGCCCCACTTGCCATTAGTCGTGGTATGAAGACACTGCAAACATTGGAGCATTATTCAGGTCGCTCCCCCTATCGATTTTTACAGGAAGAGCTTCACCTTTTACTTAGGTCGGAAGATGCCCGAGAGGGAATTATATCGTTTCAAGAAAAAAGGGAGCCGGTTTGGAAAAACCGATAGGAGAGTTTCTGATTTCTGGATATTAACTTACCAGCTCCATTTCTTCACCGAAACGATTATGAAATTTGTAGTCGGTCACCCCGATGGAACTATCGGGAATCAAAGTTACCCAGGTCCTATACTTTAAAAACCACCGTACCTGCCTAGATAAAATTCCTTTCGTAAAAAAGGCGTGCAGATAGGGATGCAGGGAAATGCTTATGGACCTTTCATTTTGTTTATTGAGGATATAATCCAGGTGGTTTTCGATCGAATCCGTAACGAGAATACTGGCTTGAATGTTTCCGGTTCCGTTACAGGTTGGACAAGTTTCTCTTGTCACTACGTTCAGTTCTGGTCTTACCCTTTGTCTTGTAATCTGCATAAGTCCGAACTTCGACAAGGGCAGGATCGTGTATTTGGAACGTTCTGATCTCATGAGTTCCCTCATGGTTTCATATACCTTCCGCCGGTTGTCGGCCTTTTTCATGTCAATGAAGTCGACCACAATGATTCCACCCATATCCCTTAATCTTAATTGACGGGCGATTTCTTTGGCTGCTTCGAGGTTGACACTGAGGGCTGTTCCTTCCTGATCCTCTTCTGTATTCGACTTATTACCGCTGTTTACATCGATCACATGGAGAGCTTCCGTGTGCTCAATAATGAGGTAACCTCCACCGGGTAAACTGACAGATCGACCGAAAAGTGATTTTATCTGCTTTTCGAGCCCGAAGTGTTCAAATAACTTAGTTTTTCCGTTATAGAGCTTTACGATATTCTCTTTATCCGGTGCAATGGTCCGGATATAAGATTTAGTATCCTCATAGACATCTCTTGAATCGACGGTAATACTATCGAAGGATTCATTGAGCATATCTCTAAGAATGGACGACGTGCGGTTCATTTCACCGATGACACGTTCTCTAGGGCGCGCGTCTCGCAGTAATTTGATACCGCTTTCCCATTTGTGGAGACAGTTCTGAAGGTCCCTATTGAGTTCTTCGATGTCTGCTCCCTGGGCGACGGTTCTTACAATAACGCCGAAGTTTGCCGGTTTTATAGACGCCATAGCTCTCTGGAGCCTTTGTCGTTCTTGGCGTTCGGTTATTTTCTTGGAAAGGTTCACTGAATCTCCAAAGGGTACCAGAACAATGTACCTTCCGGCAATGGAGAGATCACAGGAGAGTCTTGGACCTTTGGTAGAAATCGGCTCTTTTACAATCTGTACTAAGATGGGCTGGCCTTTGGTGAGCACCTTGTCGATCTTGCCTTGTTTATCAATATCGGGTTCAATTTTAACGTTTTTCAAACTACCCGAATTGACGCGCTTGGCAATGACATCTTTTGTAAATTGATTGAGTGAATTGATTTTTGGACCCAGGTCAAGGTAATGCAAAAATGCGTCCTTTTCATAGCCTACGTCCACAAATGCTGCATTCAAACCTGCTACCAGTTTTTTTACCGTACCGAGATAAATGTCGCCTACAGTAAAACTCTGGTTGGAAGATTCTACATGATATTCAAGAAGCCGTTTATTCTCCAAAAGGGCAATTCGCTCACCCTTTTCAGTAGAACTTATTACTAATTCGCTACTCAATACTAGCCTTGTGTATGGAGTTTATAGAGAAATATACATAGTATCACTCAGGGGATATAAAGCATTACAGCCGGCCCATTTGGGCCGGAATGCGGTTTCCCCCACCTGAAAGACAAAATCAAATAGAAGAAAAAATATTATTTCTTCTTATGTCTGTTTTTTCTGAGGCGTTTCTTTCTCTTGTGTGTAGCGATTTTGTGACGTTTTCTTTTTTTACCGCAAGGCATAATTTTAAATACGTTAAATGTTTATAATTTTTTTACTATTTCCCTGATCGATATGATAACAATAATATCTCAGGAAAGATTTACTATAATCTCTCTTCGAGCTCGGCAATAGCGTTTTGTATTGCAGGGTCCTGCTCTTTTTCCTTAACTTCCTTCAACAGTTTTCCAGCCTCCTCTTTTTTACCAGTTTCAATCAAACTTATGGCTAAAAAGAATTTAGCCTTCATGTTTTCTGGGTTAGTCGCTACTATCTGACTAAACCGTTGAACCGCCCGGTTGTATTGATTTGACTTCATGGAAAGCACTCCCATATTAAACAAAGCCATTTCGTTGGTCGGGTCTTCTTCGAGAATACCCCTTAACATTGAAATCGCCTGCATGGGATTGTCGCTGTTAACGTAGGTCATTGCCATATTGGCTTTGGCATACGTGTAGTTCGGATTTAAGTCGAGCGCTTTCTGATAATACTCACGGGTTTTCGCTCCCAAAGCATCGGCCTTATCCTGGTTCATGGCAAAGCTAAAAGCCTCGTAATAGCGATCCCCAGCTCGAATAAAGTTCAAGGCCGAAGGTTCTACGTCCGCGGCCTTACCAGCATAAACTGCTGAACTGTCAAATCTCTGAAATTTTAAAAATGCATCGGAGATCGAAATATACACTTCTGCACTAGCTCCACCCGCTAAACCTTTCTTCAGTTCGTCAATTTCCGCCTTTTGTTCAGAGGTCAACGCCATCACTGCATGCTGCTGCCGCTCCGCCGATGAAGACGAAGCCACATGAGACGAATCAGCGGTATCACCCATCCGGTCAGCAGTAGCCTCTTTCGATTCACTGGACACCACTCCCTTAGGAAGGCTATACAAAAGCCCTACCATCCCTAGGGAAACCAGTATCACGAAAAAGGTTGACTTATTCATTCAGTAGATTTATGGTATTTAGTCTAGTCCGACAGAAGTAATTCTCCGACCGCCCCCAATTATAAGAGCGCTTTCAGTTCTTCACTTTCTCTAACTTGTTCGAGAAAAACCTTAGCAGGCTTGAAACTCGGAACAAAATGCTCGTCAATGATAATTGTACTCTTCAAAGAAATGTTCCTTGCGACCTTCCTCGCTCTCTTTTTGTTGATGAAACTTCCGAATCCACGGACATAAATATTCTCACCCGAAGCGAGGGTGTCTTTCACTACTGTAAAAAAAGACTCAAGAGTTTGCTGGACATCCCCTTTGTCTACCCCGGTTTTCTCCGATATCTGAGCTATTACTTCTGCTTTAGTCACTTTATACTAACTTTTTAGATAAACTTTAAACTATTACTTTATTTTGGACTCGAAAATGGAAACACAAAGTTACATCTTTTTAATCAAGTTAAAAAGACGCACTTCTGAACATTTTTTTGTCAAACGATAAATCCCAATTGAGGGATCAAAAAAGTCAACTGAAATTTATTGCGTGGAAGAAGATAAAATTGGACATAAATTAGTCACTTGGTATAAAAACAATCACCGCAAGCTACCGTGGCGATATACAAGCGACCCCTATAAAATCTGGCTTTCCGAAATCATTCTCCAACAAACTAGGGTCAACCAAGGATTGCCTTATTATGAGCGTTTTATAACGCAATACCCCGATATCGAAAGCTTGGCAAGAGCCTCTGAAACGGACGTTCTACGCCTATGGCAAGGACTGGGCTATTATTCCAGGGCAAGAAATATGCATGCCACGGCTAGGTATATTGTGGAAGAACTGAAGGGAAAATTTCCTAGCCGGTACACTGACTTGGTAAAATTAAAAGGAATTGGTGACTACACAGCATCTGCTATCGCTTCCTTTGCTTTCCAGGAACAAACGGCCGTAGTCGATGGAAATGTTTTTAGGGTACTCGCCCGCTATTACGGAGTTACAAAGGATATTTCCGATTCCGATGCTCGTAAAACTTTCAAAGAACTAGCCTTCGCTTCGATGCCTACAGGTCAGGCTCCTGTTTTTAATCAAGCCATTATGGAATTTGGAGCCCTACAATGTACCCCCGCCTCGCCCGACTGTACAAATTGCATTTTAAACAATTCTTGCTACGCGTTTGCCCACAAAGCCCAACATGCATTCCCCGTTAAAACCAAAAAAACTAAAATAAAAGAACGTTCCCTACATTATCTTGTATTACGAAATGGTGAAAATATCGCACTGAAAGAGCGTAAAGAGAAGGATATTTGGAAAGGTCTCTATGACTTTTATTCATTCGAAGGTGCATTTCCACCCAATTTTCGCCAACTACTTCCCCCTCCTTACAACCATTTAATACCAAAATTATCAGCCGGCCCAATCAAACACATTCTATCCCATCAACTTCTGTCGCTTTATTTTTGGGAACTTAATCTCGCTCAACCCATTACAATTTTCGAAGAATTGGATTGGTATACCCGGGAAGAAATAAGCGGACTGCCCAAGCCTCAACCCATCCATATTTATTTGCAGGAAATTTTGTAACTTTAAAACTGACTTGCTTCGGTGACTTCTGACAAAGCCACCGTTTGCATCCATTGGACCTTGAACCGAACTTTTGATTTAACACTATATGGCTGGGGTAAATAAAGTAATTTTGATAGGAAACTTGGGGGCTGATCCTGAGATTAGAACGCTTGAAAGTGGCGCAATGGTCGCTAATTTCAATATTGCCACTACCGAATATTATACGAATAAGAAAGGTGAGCGGGTTGATCAAACCGAATGGCATCGCATCGAATTATGGGAAGGTTTAGCCCGTGTAGCACAACAACATCTAAGAAAAGGTAATCAAGTGTTCATAGAAGGGCGTTTGAGAACCGAAAATTGGACGGATAAAGAGGGCAATTCGAGAAGTCGTGTTACCGTTAGAGCCACTAATTTGGTGATGTTAGGTTCCCCTAACCCCGAAGGTAGTGCTTCTTCTGGAACAACGCGGGTTAATCCGCCCCCCGCCATCGAAGGTCAGCTACCCTCTTCTCTAACCTCCCCGGACGATGACGGGGATTTACCATTCTAAAACCAAATTTGTAATTAGTGGAAGATATACCGGATAAGGACGAGAGCGAACCCCGAACGGGTGATTTTTTCAACGGAGTAGCCCAGCGTTTTACGCCTTTACTCTTAATTCCCTACTCGGTCCCAGACCTTATTTTACTCGTTGTTCTACTATTAATTGCACTGGCAAGCTCGGTCTTGAGGGCTAGCCTGTCTGCTTCGGCTGCCTTGGAGAACCCCTGGATGAAAAAAAGCCAGGAGAAATTACCAGGCAAAAAAGAGAGATTTGCCCTGCTTATTATCCAATATGTGTGCATGCTTTTGGGTTGGATCGTAGCGGCAAATTTCTTCTTAAAAACCAATTCCGAAATTTCAAGAGCTCTTTACTCTTTTGCTGGTTTAGTAAGTGGCTGGTTGATCCTAGAAGCCATATTAAGATGGTACAGCACACGAAATGCCGTTGCGTTAACTGAATTGGGCTCGCTCAATAAGGCGATTCTCTTATTGGGGCCGATGGGTGGTTTCTTCTTAAGCATTGGGTCTTTTTTTGGAGTGGCACACAAGGAGAGCCCCGACCAATGGGAGAACCATACCAATGGTGAAAACGGAGATATGATCGAAGAAAAAGAAATATTACTAGGTGTAGCTTCGATCGGAAAAACGACAGCCAGGGAAGCCATGGTTTCCAAATCCAATATAAAAGCATGCAGCATCGATATTGACTTCCATGAATTGATGGACCTAGTCAATAAATTTGGTTACTCCCGTATGCCGGTTTATAAGGAAAACTTAGACAATATTGAGGGCATACTCCTTATTAAAGACCTCCTCCCCCATATTCAAAAGGACGAAAACTTTGCATGGCAGGAGCTTGTCAAAGAACCCTATCTCATTCCAGAAACGAAAAGGTTGGACGGACTCCTCGAAGAATTTCAGAAAAGAAGGGTCCATATGGCTATTGTTATAGACGAATATGGCAACACCAAAGGTCTTATCACGCTGGAAGATATTATCGAGGAGATTTTTGGCGAGATCAGCGACGAACATGATGACGAAAACGTCAATAAGTTTGTACGAATTGATGAAAGAAATTATGTCTTTGAAGGGCAAGCGCTGCTGAATGATGTCATACGAACCCTGGAACTAGACGCCGACTATTTTGACGAACTGAGAATTGAAAGTGAAACATTGGCAGGATTGATATTGGAATTGTTTACACGAGTACCCAACATTGGAGAAGAAGTCAAATTCAAGGATCTTACCCTAAAGGTCCAGGCGGCCACCAAAAAACAGGTAAGGAAAATCCGAGTAACCTTGCCTGAAGACTGGCAGGATTAAGGAATGTATCCCCATTTTTTCAGGTCGCCGGGGATATCCTTAACGGGTGACAGTACCCCATCGGATCGAAGCAAATAGCAGAAGTCGGAAATTTCGAGCACGTGTTTGTAGGAGTGGTCGGAAATTAACATTCCCTTGTGGGCTGCCTCGCTCACAATCAATTGCTTCATACGTTCGATATGCAAAGGCGCCAACCCCAAAAACGGTTCATCGAGAAAAACAAATTTTACCGGGCTGGTCAATACCAAGACCGTTTCAAGCATCCTTTTCTGACCCACCGAAAGTTCTCCTAAGGTTTTATGTAAACGGTCGTTGAGGTCCGAAATAAAGGGAGCAAGCCGGTCTACCGTAGTTCCGTAAAGTTTCAGGAGTCGAATCAACTTTATGTTTTCGGGTAAAAATGGGTGCTGGGGGAGGTACCGGATCAATCCCGTTCTTTTGTAAGGGCGATCAACATATTTACCACCATGCCGTACGGATACCCCATCACTTCGCTCGATACCATAGATAATTTTCATCAACGTACTCTTACCTACTCCATTTCTTCCCAGTAATGCAGTGACTGCACAGGGCTCAACCCTGACATAAATGTCGCGCAGCAAACATAGGTTGCCAAAGTTTTTTCGGATTCCATCCGCTTCAAGTGGGTATATTTCCGGCTCCATAGTAGGGTAGTTTTTAAAATAACCTAAAAAATACTAATTGCCGTAAAACAACCAATAAGGATGAGAAAGGCCAGCAGGTCGAGGAAAAAAGTAGAAATATACAGACGAATTTCCGAGATACCGAAATGGTAGTAAAAATATAGCTTATCCCTGCGAAATTCCCTAAATAAATAGATTAAAATCGAGGTGGTAAACAATTTTACCCAAAACCAGTGCAAACAGAAAACCGATACCATTGGATCATCATAACCCGGGTGACCAGCCAATAACCAAGTGAAGAAGGAGACCGACAGTAGGGGTAGAGCCAGCGATTTGTAGAAATGAAGAAACAGCATGATAATCGCCGTAGAACGAAGATCGAATCTCCCAACAGAAGTGCGAAAGTCCTTCGTTATACTCTGTGAC
>ENA-UOVV01001715-UOVV01001715.1-compost-metagenome-genome-assembly--contig:-NODE-1715-length-14686-cov-4.287198_pt1 | contig 14686 bp, 15 predicted proteins | sample MGYA00238155_ERZ761577 | MGnify/ENA primary metagenome ERZ761577 (study PRJEB28898, sample SAMN06268775) | compost metagenome | isolation source: Emeryville, CA | place: USA:Emeryville, CA | collected...
TTTATGCGGGCGCAATGGCGATTAATATCGAGGTATCTTCCTGGATGTTTGTTACCACGCTGTGCCTTGCGTTGTTCTTGGCGGCGATCAAACGGAAAAAGGAGTTGACCGGAGTTGGCACCGCGGGCAGAAGTGTATTGTCACAATACTCTGTCGAGCTGGTGGATAAATTCGCGCTCATGTCATCCATGGGAGCGCTGATCTTTTATAGCCTCTTTGTGCTGTCGGAGCGACCGGAACTCATATTGACGATTCCATTTGTTATTTTTGGTTTATTTCGCTATTGGTTCACCGTCGAACAGCTCGATAGAGGTGAGTCGCCGACGGATGCGCTTTATGCCGACTGGCAGTTGCGTCTAACGGTTATCGCTTGGGTCGGTTGCTGCGCCTATATCATTGCGACCAAGGGCTGACCATGGATCTTTCTTATCTCATCACACCGTTTCTCGCGTGGGTGTTTGCCGGCTGCACTAAATTCGCCGTGAATTCCATTCGCTCGCGAGGGGCGGCATTTAAGTTGATCGGGTACGGCGGCTTTCCCAGCAACCATACGTCGATTGTCACCAGCGTTACTTGGCTGATTGCTTTTAAAGAGGGCATAGAATCACCCGCGCTCGCGGTGGCGATCGCGCTGTCATTTATTGTGATTCTTGATGCAACAAGTTTAAGGATCAAAGTGGGTCAACACGCCAAGCGACTTAATGCGCTAATGCCTGACGAGCCGCCTCTGCGGGAAAGAGTTGGACATACTCCATTCGAAGTGTTTGGCGGTATTTTGGCCGGTCTGTGTACGGCACTTGCGGTTTATCATCTGGTGCCATGGTTAATCCCAAACTAAATAGCGCCATTCGATTAATTGCCTTAGTCGTTCTTCTTGGTGTCGCGGTTTATATTTTTATTCTGGGCACATCGGACGATATTAACGAGCTGAAGCAAAAAATATCCCGGCTATCCGCTGGCGATCTTATTGTGCCGATCGGTTTTTCTCTGACTAGTTATTTTTTACGTTTTCTACGCTGGCGGCTTATCCTACGGCGGCTCGGTTATAGTCTCCCCTTTAAAATTGATTTGATTTATTACTTGTCTGGATTTGCGTTGACCATGACGCCTGGCAAGAGTGGTGAGACGATACGTTCTGCGTTTTTGCTTCAGGCACAAGTGCCGATTCGCGTGAGTTTGTCCGCGTTTGTGATTGAGCGGTCCTTTGATTTGCTGATTGTCGGGTTGTTGGCAACCTTATTATTTGCCCCTGTTTCTGTAACGCTTGCGCTATTTATTGCCGCTTTGGTGGCCATTTCGTTGGTCAGTGCCCGTTTGGCCCGTGAGGAGTGGCAAGGGAATAGCAGTCGCTTGCCAAAAATCTTGCGGATTTTCCTTGATGCCATCAGCCGCGCATCTGTTGCTTTAAAGCCTCAATCAACGGTCATCTATGCGCTTCTCGGCTGCGCTGCCTGGGCTTCTCAAGGTATCGGCTTTTTTGCGATCGTAGGTTTGTTCTCTCAGGATATTGGAGTGTTTAAAGCGATCAGCACTTATTGCGCCGGACTGTTTATCGGCGCGGCGTCATTGATTCCGGGTGGGATAGGCGTCACAGAAGGATCGCTCTCCTGGTTGCTGCAAGCCCAGGGGTTGGATCAGAATTCGGCAATTTTATCGGCGTTGATTTCCCGGGGATGTACCCTGTGGTTGGCGGTTGCGGTAGGCTGCACCGCCCTCGCTGCTATTATTAAAGGCCAGACTGTTGCTGAGCCAACGACATAACAACAACTTATAAAGTATTGAAGGAATTTGAGATGAAGAATCAATTGATCTCGCTGTGCAAATGTTATCTGTGGCTTATTGTTATAGCGGCAGTGATACAAGGGTTTTCGCTTTTGCTGATCAACGTGGCCATGATCGACGCTCTGCCTTACTTATATAACGGCGTGCTCTACATTCTGATTGCTACAGCATTGATTGCCGCCATTTTGGCGTGGCGCAAATTGGCGTCGGATATGAATTTGATCCTGTTGTCGTTTGCGTGTGTGATTAATTTGGCTTATTTCGCTTTGATTCCCACTATTGTGGATCGCAGTATCAGCGTGTTCGTTATGAACGAGCTGGCCAGTGGGCCAAAATCTCTTGAACAGCTGGAAAAAGCATTTGTGGATGAGTTTGTGTATGAAGGTGGCGCTGTGCCCAAGCGGATTTTTGAGCAAAGTTTGTCGGGCAATATTGTGCAGCTTGCTGATGGCCGCTACGAATTGACTGGCTCAGGGCATGGCACGGTGAATTTGTTTCGCTTTCTCGGCAAGCTCTATAACACCGATCAGGTGAGTATTAAAGAATAAGCCAATCTGAAAATAAGGTTGCACAAAACCCACAAATTGAAAGTTAATTTGTGGGTTTTTTGTTTGCGGTTTGTTACTGCATGGATAGGCTGAACACAATGCTGATGAGAATCGAAAGGCTCATGGCGCCATAACCGATATAGGAGAGCATCGGCAGATTGCGTTGCCGGCAGCTGTCAACCGCCAGAGGAACCAGCAAGCAGGGCGCTATCATGATCGTCCAGATATAGCGGAAATCATTGATGGGAAAAAAGGGAATCAGGCAGCGCATTAAAATCAGTGCCGTGAGACAGATCGCGATCAACGCATAAAGCGGGCCGTAGATGGCCATGTTTTCCCGCCGCATCAAAAATGCATGCACAATGATAAAGGTGAGCAGAATAAGAAAAGCGAGGCTCGAAATGGGCGCAATTGTGTTGCGCAGCGGGCTGCCTTCGTTATGGGCGTGATGATCGCGAAACTCTCCGTATAACGCGGTTTTAAATAGCGCCGTCCAGAAATATTGCCGTCCGCTGTTATCGTCAATTGGATGAACAAAGGGATGGTTGACGAATTCCATCGGATCAAAATAGAGATAATTTCTCGCATCGTTGCCAACTTTCAGACCGCCGCCGAGACCGCCCGCGTTGCCGATGATGCCGCCGGAGGAGTGACTACTCGCCGGTCGCAAGGTCTTGTCGATTATGGGGTTGACTGCCAGCGCTATACCCATAATAACGACAGCGGGGGTGAAGCGTTTCACCATGGCGAAAAAATTGTGCAGATGCGCAAGCGCGTAGGCGAGGGCAAATATACCCAGCAACGCGAACATGACGATGCCGCTGGTTTTGACGATGATGGAGAACGAGGCAAACAACAGACTGATGTAATAGGCGCGCGTCGCCTTGGTTTGCCACCAGACGACAAAATAGTAAAACGCAATGGAAAAGAGGGTAAACATCCACAGGTCGTTATTGATCGCCACGGAATGCATCACGCTCGAGGGCAAAAAGGCAAACAGCCCCATGGAGAAAATCCGCAGGCCGGGTCTGGCGAAAAAGCACGTAATGGTGAGAAACGCGAAATAAAGGCAAACCGCGTAGGTGGTCACCGAAATCAGCATGATGAACTGATAGACATTAAATTCAGTCAACCCTAGCTTGGTGAGGCCGGCTTTTATAACCGCCATGGTGCCGAAATAATGCGGCGGGTGATAACAGCTCCAGCACAGATCACTTTTCGGCAACGCTTTTGTGTCGATCATGATATTCATGTACTCGATGTGCCCATACACATCGTGGGAGCGCTCGAGTGCATGCGTATTGGAGACCACATAGACGCGCAACAGAATCGCGCCAAGGAGAATGGCAAGGGCGTAGAGCGGCAGTCTTGAGCGCACCAGCCGCGTAAATACGCAATAAAAAGCTATGACAAACAACAGGCAGACCATCGCCAAATAAGTGGGCGACTTCAAATTGGCGGAGCTGACATCAAAGCCGAAGTAGACAATATGCTGACTGCGAGTGTGGCGTGTTTTGATCTCTAAGATGTTGGTGCCGGGCACCGCGAGTTCGGAAATATCAAAATAAGCGCCGCTGTAATCGTCACACAAGTTGCCGGATACGTTTTTGGCCATCAGGTCCTTGCCGTTGAGCAAGGCGTAGTGCGCGCAGTCGAGCGTTCTTATATGAATGATCTTCTGGCTCAGAGCGTTGTATTCAAACTGAGCGCGATGGAGCAGTGTGCGCTGCGAATTGCCGTTGCCTTGAGGGCGATAGGAATTGTGGATTTCAAATTCACCCTTCGCCGGGAAATGCGAATCTTCAAGCGTGAGTGTGTGCACTCGGATGGGCGAGAACCACAAATAAAGAATAATGAACGCCGAAAGTGTTAAAAGAGTCGCTAGGTCAAAGCGGCGAATTGTGGTGAGCACCGGGCGGATCTTACCCGGAAGAGAAACCAAAAAATCATTCATGAGGAGAGAGTTTAAGTGAATTTGTGTCGATTATTTTTCGGCTAATTTAACCGATCCGTTCGGAACGCAGCAACTGGACAGCCTGCGGTCGCGCGTTGGCTCACTATTTCCAGTAGAGCGTCTCCTGAATTAGTTGATCGAAGTCTCGATTTGGAGAATTAGTCGTACAGATGTCACCCGCTCCCCCGTGTGAAGGCGAATTAAGCCTGTTCGGTGTTGAGCAAAATCCTCACCACCCGCCGCAAACTGTCATTGTCGAACGGTTTCGCCAGCACCGCATCCGCCCCGGCGGCTTTGGCTTTGGCCATCAGGCTGGGCATGGAGTCGGAGATCACCAGAATTTTTGCCCGGTGGGTTTGGGTGGCGCGGATGTGTTCGATCAGCTCGACCCCGCCCATGCCGTCCAGTTTCAGGTCGAGAGTCATAAGGTCGGGTTTGCGGCGGATGTAGGTGATGCCGGCGTCAAAGCCGTTGTTCACCTGGATGACGTCCAGGCCCATATTGCGGAACACCCGCTCTATGGCGATGGCCGTGGGCTTGTCTTCGTCCACCACCAGGACCCGGGGGGTGGCGTTGGCTGCGGACGGGCTGGAGCCGGACAGGAGTTCGACCGGAATCGCCAAATGGTTCTGGTGCATGAACTGGAGGAGATCCTGACGGGCGACGGTGATGGCGCCGTCCAGCTGCTGACCACGCAGGCGTCCCCGCTGGATCCAGGACTGTACGGTTTGCGGGGAAACGCCGCAGTGACGCGCCACCTCTTCAGGGGTGAAGAGCGGATCCGCCGGGTCAAGCATGCATCAGGTCTCTTATTCGCTTATTGGAGATCATTGGAGCTGTGCCGCCCCTTACGACAAGTATAGACGCCGGTGCGGACTGGTCCTGGTTTAATTCACGGGCCCCGAGTGAGCGAGTCGGCTGTGTATAATTCGCGCCCTGTAGCCTCGGCGGCCTTACAAAAATCGGTGACCCCCGGTGGTTAAGAACTTTTTGATGCTTCCGCCGCTTTGGGTCGATGAACCGGAAGGTCTGTGCTAGTACCTCCCGCCAGGGATATGACATGTCTTTAGAGGTCCGTAAGTGAGCAATGACACCACAAGAAAAGACGCTCGCTATAGGTTTGTCTTTCTGCGCATGCATCCGCACGAGAGCGATTTTCGCTTCGCTTTGGCCGAAGCTCTCTATGAGATGGGCTTTGATGTCACCTACATCTATCTGACCAAAAAGCCGATTATTCATGAGTTGGGTTCCAGCCAACAAACGACAGTGTCGCGCAAGCAATTTTCCCGTTATATGAGGAAAAGATTTGGCGGAGAAAAGCGCCTTGTTGTCTTTAATTCCACTGATCTCTACAAACCGCGCTTATGCCTGTTATTGCGCTTACAGATTGGCGGCATCTGGTGTTTCGATATCCATGACGATTTGCTTTATGAATATAAAGGCTGGGAGAGAATCAAGGCGAAATTCCGCCAGCGCCTTCTCGTTGCGGCTTCCCATATTCAAGTCTGCGCTGCTCACAATTTAATTGAGCTGGTTCCATCGGCGCGCCACCTTGGTAACGCCTCCAATGTGGTTCGTATTGAGCGGGAGAATATTGATTGGCGAAAAGTTTTGGTGATGTCGAGTATCGACGCACGTTTAAATTTTAATTTGCTCCGCGAGACAGCCGAACTTCTACCGCATATGCAATTTTACATTTATGGCTATGTTGGTAGCGAAGAGATCAAAGCAAGGCTGACTGCTCTGACAGGTGACCGACCGAATGTGATTTATGCGGGGCCTTATCAAAATTCTGATATATCAAAAATCATGGCAGATTTCGGCATTATGCTAGCGCCCTACCTGCATAATCATCTCACCCGCTATATAGATCCGTTGCGGTTTTACCATGGCTTTCGCTCCGGTATAGAAGTGGTAAGCACCTCTATTCCAGCTGTCAAAATCATGCCGGATCTTATTCACGTGGCAGACAGCCCGGAGGAGTGTGCAGCGCGGTTACGCGAAATTGCTGAAAATCCCGATGCTCGTCTTAATTTCCCAGGTCGTAGCTTTGTACCTTCATGGCATGACAAAGCGAGGGATCTTCTGCAAATGCTGGATGGGTACGGTAAGGCGTCAAGACGTTGATTCGTTGTATTGAATCAATGCGAGTATTTTTCTTTTGGAAATGCGGATGCGAAAAAGCAGTCGTTCATTGGCCGCGAGTGGAAGTATATTGGACACGCCTGATGACGTTTTGCGAAAACGCACCAAACTCAGCCCCCGTGGCAGCTTCAGTTTGCGCTTGCGCGTAAAGCCATCTTTCCAGGAACCGTGGAAGTGGTGTACGGCGTAGTTGGGTAATCCTGGTACAGGAGTACAGAAGTGGCTGGCAGGGAAAATAATGGAATTGTCGTCTAGTTTGGTTGTGCAAGTGTCATCGTAAGGCGGGTGAACATTAAATCGCGAGGCAAAATATCGCGTCACCCGTAAGGTGTTGGGCGTTTGATCCAAGCCTTCATCTGTTTGAAATTTTGCCGTTTCATATTCGTCGAGTAGCGCTTTAATGGTCGCGTTGCCCGGTTCCGCTGCCAACATGGCGGTGGTAATAGGAAGGCAGGAGCCCTGATAGTTTTCATAGCTCGAAAAAAAAGACAGGTGCAGAAACTCATCTAAGGAGTGAGTTATTTCCAAGTCCCCGTCCAGATAGATACCGCCGTGGTGATATAGGGCATAAAGGCGGATGTAATCGGAAACGAAAGCCCATTTCCGGTTGGCAAATGCCTGTTCGGCGTAAATATTTTTGATGGCTTGGAATTCGCGGTTGCCCCACTCGACCAGCTCATAACCTGGCAGAAATTTTCTCCAGCTCTCCATGCACTGCAATACCAAGTCCGGCTTGGGCGCATTTCCTACCCAGATAAAATGAATTTTTCGCGGAATCATAGAGTTTACCAAGTTGACCCTGGTCAGATTGTATCTAGATGAGGATCAAGCACATAGGTTCTTCACGGGTATGATGCAAGTTTCCTGTTTGTCGCCTCAAATAATCTTCTAGATCATGGCATTGTGCGAAAGCGAGTAGGTCAAGGATCATGATTCCGATATTCATAAGTTACTGTATAATCTTGCGTTTCAATTATCCATAGCTTCAACCTTCCATCTGAATATCAGGTTCAGGGTCGGGTAGCTAAACTTCCAAAAATGTCTGATTTCATATGAGCTATAAACCTATTGCAGTGGTGGGTGCCGGGTTTTCTGGTGCGGTTGTTGCGCAACAACTAGCAGACGCAGGGCACAATGTACATGTCTTCGAAAGTCGATCCCACATTGGCGGTAATTGCCATACTGAAAGGGATTCGGACACTGGGATTATGGCACATGTCTACGGGCCGCATATCTTTCATACGAACAATGAAGAAGTATGGCGATACGTCAATCGGTATTGCTCGATGGAGGCTTATGTCAATAGAGTTAAAGCCTGTGTAAAAGGGAATATATATTCCCTTCCAATTAACCTACATACCTTGAATCAATTTTTTTCTAGAACTTTTAATCCGAAAGAAGCGCAAGAATTTCTGTTGGGTATACGGGATAGAGCCATTACCAACCCTCAGAATTTTGAGGAGCAAGCGCTTTCAATGGTGGGTTCTGAGTTATATGAAGCTTTTTTTAAGGGTTACACACAAAAACAGTGGGGTAGAGATCCTCGGACGTTGCCTGCATCAATATTAAAACGTCTTCCCCTCCGATTTAATTATGATGACAATTATTTTAGTCATCGCTATCAAGGTATCCCGAGAGAAGGGTATACAGTTTTGGTCGGAAGAATCCTGGATCACAAAAACATTACGACTTTTCTAGGGCAGATGTATGAAAAATCATTGGCTCAAGACTATCAACACGTATTTTATTCTGGGCCATTGGATAAATATTTTGATAGCAGTCTAGGGGCATTGGCTTATCGTACATTAAGGTTTGAAAAGCATACAGAAGTGGGGGATTTTCAAGGGTGTGCAGTTATGAATTATTGTGATTCTAATTTCCCTTTTACCCGCATTAGTGAACACAAGTATTTCGCTCCTTGGGAGCAGCATGAAAAAACAATTTATTTCAAAGAATTTAGCAGTGAAGCAGGAGGCGAGGATATACCTTTTTATCCGATAGGATTGGCACAGGAAAATGAGCTTTTAGATCGGTATCAGAGACTCGCAAGTGCTGAGGAGCATATAACCTTTTTGGGCCGGCTGGGAACTTACAGGTATTTAGATATGGATGTCACAATCGCGGAGGCGCTTGCCTGTGCTAAAAGTTTCCTTTTAAAAAATAGGATTTGATAAATGAAGAGCCAGCGGCAGTTTTTGGTGATATGCAGAGTAGGCGATAAATCACTACATCCTGAATGGTTATCGGGGACTCATCGGAACTTCGATATTTACGTAAGCTATTTTGGCGACACTCCTGGGCGATATCGCGATGAGTCCGACTACTATGAGGAAGTCAAAGGGCCGAAGTGGCCGATCATCGATAAAATCGTAAAGGGAAATCCAGAGCTCATAAGTCAATATGACGCCATATGGGTTCCGGATGATGACTTGGCGATTGAAACATCTCAAATTAACCGAATGTTTAATTTGTTTGCAGGGTTTGGGTTTGATCTTGCCCAGCCTGCGCTAACTGCAGATTCTCACGTGATATACAAGGAACTCATCGCATGTCCAGATGCGCTTGTGCGTTATGTTAATTTCGTAGAGATAATGGCCCCCATCTTTTCTCAGAGGTGCTTTAACCAGTTGAAGCATACATTTTCTCAGTCTGCTTCTGGCTGGGGGCTTGATAATTTGTGGCCTTTGCTTCTTAACTATAAAAATATTGGGGTAATAGATTGTACGCCTGTCATCCACACGCGTCCGCTGGGTGGTGAGCTTTATAAAAATAACGCTATGTCTCCGCGTGATGATATATTAAAAGTGGCCGATCAGTACCCGGAATTCAATATTTCTCCGCAGCATAAACCGAATAAATTTCGGATCTATTCGACGATCAGGGTGAAGCTGCGAGCGCCATATTGGGCTAGAGTCGCAGCGCGGATCCAAAAGAAACTGAATAAAAAAAGGTATGAATGTACGGCTAGGTACGGTGCCTGATGGTTAGTTGTCGCGGGAGTAAAAATGGATTAAAGGCCGTTGTAGTTACACCAGCCGGAAGAAAACATTATTTGGAGTTGCTTAAGCACTATGTTTTATCAGATCCCTTGGTTGCAGAATGACATCTATGGGGCAAATGCCGAAAAGGGGAAGATCGTATTTACATAAATGGTCTTGCGCTCCAGTATCCGAATCAAAGTAATAACCGTTGAAAATACGAATGGAACATCAGATTTTTCCCCAGTATTAAGTCGATTTTCAATCAACTGCATTGGTTTTTTTGGGGATGTGACGTTGCAGCACTGGGAGAAAATTTTTGCCCAGTAGCTGTGGGTGACGAAGAATGGCTGTCTGCTTGTCTGCTATAAATGGAGATGAAACCTGGGGAGGATTATCGGAGACGCTTTGGTGGTGCACTTCGCTTTTTATCCCAAGAGCAGGACCTGCTGCGATCTGGGATTCTAGACCGTTGCTATGCTCTTGCGCATTTAAGCCCCCTCGCTATTGGATCAAAAGACGGAGGTGTCATTGGCGACTCAAACAGTGGGTCGCGAGATGTCTCTAAATTTTAAGATGCTTCGCCCCTTACTATGGATCCGACGAAAATTTTTCAGATGGAGCTTCTCAAATTCATTGGCATCCCATTTTCTTAGAGATGCCAAGTGGGCATGTTTGGACTTCAGAACAAATACATCAGCTTCGATGGATTTATAACCATTAGCTGTTTTAATTTTCGCAAAGACTCGGCGGCGATAATAATAATCCCCTTCGAAGCAATCTAGTCTGTGCAGATCCAGTTCATTGACAGAGAGATATAAAACTCCCTCGAGATCTTTTTCTCCTGTGCGAGGTAGTATTACCGGGTAGGTGTCACCGTGGATATAGGTTCGTCGGAAATCGTCCAGCCATGCGATATGGTTTTCGTATTGGCCGCGAACAATATCCTGCCAGACCTCCGCAAACATCAACGACCCATAGGTGAAGATGTTGCGCGGGCGCATTAGTAATTTACCGTGTAGAAAAGGCGAATTACGTTGGCTTCGAAGGCGTAGGTGGGTTCTTCGCCGATGCGGTATTCTGCGGGTAGGCCGTCAGCTTCTCGGCTGAGCAATGCGTTGCGGAAATTTTCGTAGTCAAAGCGCATAAAATCCCAATAAAAACTGGCGCTGTGTTTTTTCGCAAACGGCAATTTGTAGCCGAATTCGTAAGTGAGACCGAGGCCGAAACTGCTTACGTTGTAGGTGCTCAATTCCTTGTCCCTGCCCATAAATTCAAAGGCATTTTCGTAGGGGAACAAGTCCTGATAAAAATCCGCCTGGGTCTGCGAATAGGTGCGCGCTTTGATTTCGAAAATCATGCGCGAGCGCACCGAGTGGGTATAGCGGATCTCGTAGTTTTCTGCCTTGATTCCCCAACTGTCGCTGAACTTGCGCGCTTCCAGGCGAAGAGATGCGCGGTAGGGCAGGTAATACATTGTGCGAATAGCGAATGCATCGCTATTGCGGGTTTCTGGATAGGCTTCCTCGGCAAATGCGATATCGCCCTCACCTGGCTGCGGTAGATAACGGATCTGCCGATAGGGATTGCGCAGAAAGCCGTCGTCAACAACGGTTTCAGCGCTGAGGGAGACAATCCAACTGCGGGTCAGAATTTGGCTCAGCCCTAAACTGTAACGCTGGCGTTGTGCGTCGCCCATTTTAAGGCTGGCGCCATCATCCTGGTTTTTAAGCACTTCATCATCGCCGCGACTGTAACCCAGCGCGAGCGTAGTCATATCACCAAAAAAATCCTGGCTGATACCGAAGCTGACAGTTTTTGCTTCGTAATCACTTTCGCTGGAATTGGTGTAGCCGAGAGAGATCAATGCGCGGTCGGCGAGATAATCCATGCCGACGCTGTATTCCGTGCGCTCCTCGGAATATTTGCTGCCGGAGGTGAGCACGTCGATGGAGGCGCTGGACACCATGTCCTGATAATAATTCGCGTAGGCGGAGACTTTTTCCTTATAGCCTTTGCGTACAAGAACTGAGGGTCCGTCAACCGTTACACCGCCGCCGTCGTAGGCGTGATACATCACGTCGGCGCGGTCTTCCGGCAATACCAATGCATGAGCGCCGCTGGCGAAAAGAATCGCCAGAACAGCGATAAAGGCCGACAGCTTTTTCGCCATATCAGCCGCAGCCACAGCCGCCTCCTGCACCGCCTTCCGCACCGCGCGCGGCTTCCCGAGCTTCGTAAACGTGCATCAGATATTTAGTGGCAACCGGATCGCGGTCGAACGCCATAATCGGGTCGGCCAATTGGCCGCGTTCATAGGGCTTGACCCAGGGCTGCAAGGAACTGCAGCCGCCGCCCGCAAGCGCTAAGAGAACAATGCAGATGAGGCGCATATGCAAAACTCCGCCGGCGTTTTATTGCGCCAGCAATTTTTTGATGACTCTTTTGTATTCCGCTTCTTCACCGGGTTTATAACCCTGGTGCAAGTGGACCAGATTGCCTTTGCGATCGACAAAATAGCTCGAGGGCATCGCCTGATTTTTATAGAGATCCGCCACTTTGCCCTTGGAATCCAGTAATACAGGGAAATTGACCGGCGTTTTTTTCAGGAAGGCTTTGGCATCGTCTGCAGATTCGTCCAGGTTCACGCCCAACAAAACAAAACCTGCTTTTTTGTAGCCGGCATAAATGTCGTTGAGCAGCGGCATTTCCTGACGGCAGGGGCCGCACCAGGAAGCCCAGAAGTTAATCATCACCACCTGACCTTTAAGATCGGAGAGTTTGACTTTTTCGCCATCTAAATTGGTGAGGGTGAAGTCGGGAGCCGGGCCGGACAATTCTTTTGCCTGTAGCGAAAGGCTAAAAAGGCAGGCAAAAATCAAAGCGGTAATACGTTGCATAAAACACCTTCTGCTTAAAGCGTCAGAAAAACAGGGTCAATCCCATATGGCCTTCGAGATTTTGTATTTTTTTCGGTTCCCCAAATAATTCGTGCTCCATCACATGGTTGCGGAAGTCGATGCGCAGTGCCACCCAGTCGGTGAGAAACAAGCGCCAGCCGCCGCCAAAGTAATAAGTGAAATATTCGGTATCGGCGAATTCCGTGTTGCCGGCGCCGCCGATCAGATAGAGATTGTTGTTGAAGGACCAGCGGCCGAGATAAATCTCGCCCGGAAATAAATTGATGCCCAGACCGAGGTTGTAATAAATCAGTTTGCGATCATCCTCGCTGAGCAGGAGGACGCCGGGGGTCAAATCTTCGAAGGTGGTGGCTTGCAGTTTTGCAGTGCCGAGATTGGCTTCAATAAAAAAATCTTCAGTTATCGCGAGACCAAGGCGTGCGCCGTAAACATCGTTGGAACCGAAATCCTCGACGCTGAGCACGCCGGCGTAAAAACCGATTTCGATATTTTCCGAATCCAATTTGTCTTCATCGATCTGGCGGCGCTCCAAATCCGGGCTGATCACATCATCCAGAACGGTGCGCTCCTGCGCCAGGCCGGTGGCGGAGCAGAGCGCCGCAGCCAAAATTAAAACAGCACGCTGAATCCAGCTTTCCATTCCTCAACCTCTTGATTGTTATCGCGGGTGGTGAGCAGCGTGTGCTGGTTGTATTCCAACCGGGCGACAACTTTATGGGTGATATAAAACATCAGGCCGCCGCCGACGGTTACGGCGTTATCTTTTTCATCTTCCGCTTTCACCAGCACGCCGTCGCGGAAGACTTTCATATTGCCGGCACCGAGGGTAAAAAACGGCGAAGCGCGCCAATGGGGGAAGGGTTGATGGAGCAGCATCAGGCTACCCAATTTGGTGTTGTAGGTATCGCCGAAGGCCTGGGTGTATTTGATTTCGCCGGAAATATTGGCAGTAAAACGGTAGCCGCCGTACACCGTGTAAGTGGACGCGCCTTCCATTTCTCCCGCCAGCAAACCCATTTGCCAGGGATATTGCGCATCCTTCCAAGACGGCGTGCGCAATTCCAGGGGATAACCTTCGGTGTCGTAGAGATCGACGAGTGCGCGACGGGGGACCCAGCCGACTTTGCCGTCTTCCGTTTCCACCTTGAACCAATCGGTGCGGGTTTTAAATAAACGCAGGCGCTCGTTTTTTTCCACCGCATGAAAACGCGCGTAGCCGCGTCCCGGTTCCACATAGAGCTCGATAAAGGGTGCGCCGACAACGACGACTATGCCTTCGCGGTTGCGCCAGGAAGAACTTTCCTCCTGCGCTTGCGCCGGGTGGAGCCAGGCGCTACACAGCAGCGCGGCGCCGAAGAATCGGGCAGTCGCTTTGACGCGACACACGCGGTGCCGAAAAAAATCGCTGAAGGGAATCATGCTGGTCAAAAGTTAATCCAACGGCGCCACAAATGGATCATTGTAATACTGGCCGCCAATATCCAGCCACTCCGCAATCAATTTTAATTCCGCGGGTGATAAATACCCCGCATGTATGCCGTTACCTTCAAAGCGCGAGAAAAATCGGGCGTTGCTGGCACGCGCGCCGGCGGTGGACATGTAAGCAGGCACAGTGACTGTCACCATATCAATAATCGGAATGGGTTCATTATTTTCATCGAGGATTAAATTGCCTTCCTCGTCAGTTTCATAGCGGCCGGTGGGTCGCTCCACCAAACGTGGCGTCAGTGAACCATCCACCAGCTCCAACTCAACGTCCGCGAACATCAGCTCGGCATAAGAGGTGATATAGGTGTTGCGATTCGGGGAAATTTCGCCGGTCAGTTCAAGCTGGCCATCTGGCACCTGGGCCATGCCGTCTCTGTCCACGCGATTGTGACAGGAGGTGCAGGTGTGATCCTCGGTAATAGCGCCGGTCTCGTCGCAGCTGCGGCGGTCCGCTTCCCATAACGGGTGAATATGTTGCTCGTAATGAATGGTGATGCGGCAGCGGCTTTCCCAACTGCCCGCAGTGGTACAACTGGTGGGCGGCGTCCAGCTCGGCGGCGCCAGTTCTAGGGGGGCGCAGTTGCTATCGCGGGGATTGGCGTTGACCACCGTACCGATATCCACATAGCGCAGGCTGATGTCCGCTCCCGGTGTAGCGTTGGCGGGATTGGTCCATTCATCTGTGAACACTATGTCCATCGAGGGTGTGCGCGGGCTTTCGTAGATGCGCGCGTGATATTCCGCCATGGATTCGCCGAATTCCGGGTTGGATTGCGGAATATTGTTCTGATCGCGCAGTTGCGTGTTGGGGAAGGGAATGCCGCCGGTAGCGCCCGCGTTGGCGCTAACCGCTTCGGCGTCGCGGCGGCC
>ENA-UOVV01001716-UOVV01001716.1-compost-metagenome-genome-assembly--contig:-NODE-1716-length-14675-cov-5.989808_pt1 | contig 14675 bp, 14 predicted proteins | sample MGYA00238155_ERZ761577 | MGnify/ENA primary metagenome ERZ761577 (study PRJEB28898, sample SAMN06268775) | compost metagenome | isolation source: Emeryville, CA | place: USA:Emeryville, CA | collected...
CCCCCCGCCCCCGCACCCGCGCGCGCAACCGCTCGAGTTCCCCGCGGGCGTCGGCGCGGGCGACCTGCTCGCCCGCGATGATCGTGACGGCTCCCTCGACGCGGCGCAGGGCGCGCACGATCGGATGCGGGTCGCCCGGCGTCGGCGTCGCCGCTTCGCACCTGGGCGCGAAGTTGACCGACAACTGTGCCTGCTGAATGTCCTTGGGCAGCAACAACACCGCCGGTCCACCGCTGCGCGCGGCGGCAATCGCCTCGGGCAGCGCGGTGACGATGTCGTCGGCCGTGCGCACCCGGCGGCAATACACCGACACCGCCGAGAACAGCGCGAGCCCGTCCAGCGCGCCGTTGCGGCCGCTGGTGTCCTGGAAGGCGCCGCGGCCGTCGAGACTCGTCGGCGCCTGACCGATCAGCGCCAGCACCGGCACCCGACTGGCCAGCGCCTCGGCCAGGCCGGGCACCGTGTTCAGGCAGCCACCACCCGAGGTCGCCGCCAGCACCCCCAGGCCACGGCCGGCGCGGCGGTACCCGTCGGCCATCGTGGCCGCGGCGAACTCGTGTTTGGCCAGCACGGCGTCCAGGCCGTCGCAGAAGTGCGCCGCGTCGAACAGGTCCTCGATGTTGGCGCCGTCGACGCCGAAGACGTGCTCGACGCCGAGCGCCGCGAGGTACTCGACGATGTAGTCGACGACCCGAACGCTTCGCGTCACCATTCACCCGCTTTCGCAACGACTACAGGTGACACGAAGAACTACCGGCCCTGGTTCACCCCGGAAGGCCGCGCTCGAGTAGCACCTGACCGGTATCGGCCGAAACCAGTTGCACCGCAGCGATTTCATCCATCGGCATCGGGGTGTTGGCGCTTGGCAGCGCGGTGGCACCGGACAGCCCGAGCCACGTCGCGACCTGGGTGTGGCTGCCGTCGCGGCCGACCACCACCATGCCGAGGTTCTGCGGTGGCGCGTCGCGGCGGCCCCAGTCGCCGTAGGTGCACGCCATGTCGATGCGGGTGCCCCAGCCGTATCCGGTCAGGCTGATCGTCGCGTTGATCGGCGTCTCGGAGACCTTGGTCATCTCCAGCGACTGCGCCGTCACCGGGGGCGCGTCGCCGCCGCGCAGCCCCAGCGCCTCGGGGCGCACGACGAGCACCAGACCGATCGCCGCCAGGACGGCCGCGGCGGCCAGCGCGGCGGTGGTCACCCACCGCGAGCGCCTGCGCCGTTGGCGCACCTCGTCGATCAGCGACGCCCGCAGCTGCGGCGGCGGCCCCGCGTCGCGGATTCCCTCCTCGAGGTCTTCGGGGCGCAGTTTCGACAGCAGCGCGGGCAGCCCGCTGAGTTCGGCGATCGCGGCGCGGCAGTGCTCGCAGGTCTGCAGGTGGGCCTCGTACTCGCGGCGTTCATCGGGGGACAGCGACCCGAGGACGTAGGCGGCGTCCCAGGTGACGTAGCGGTCGTCGGCCGCGTGGGGGGCGTCGCTCATCGCGTCACCCCCATCTCCTGCAGCCGCAACCGCAGCGCGCGCATCCCGTAGTGCAGCCGCGATTTGACCGTGCCCTCGGCGATCTGCAGGTCCTCCGCGATCTGCGCGGTGGTCCAACCCTGAAAGTACGCCCGGCGGATCACCGCCCGGTGCTCCTCGGAGAGCTGGCCGATGGCCTCGCCCAACAACATGCGGTCCAGCGCCGTTTCCACCTCGTCGGGTCCCGCCCGGTCCGCCGCCTGGGTCAGGTCCGGGGTGCCGGATTCGCTGCGGTACCGCGCGCTGCGGATTTCGTCGATGATGAGGTTACGCGCCACGGTGAACAACCACGCCCGCGCGGATCTCTCGCTGTCCCGGGTAACCTCGGGGTGGCGCCATGCGCGCAACAGCGTCTCCTGCACGACATCCTCCGCCCGAGCCGAATCGCCCGTCAGTCGCACGGCATAGCGCCACAGTGCCGCGGCGTGCTCGTCATAGAGCACCCGCATCATGGCGACCTCGGGGTCCTCCAAATTCAACCTCCGCTATGAACACGAGGTTGCCGGTCGGCGGGTTCATTTGCCCGCACCGGTTGGCGCGAGGACCGATCGCGATGTTTCAGGCGGTGAGGATGCGTGGCCCGTCCTCGGTGACCGCCACGGTGTGCTCCCAGTGCGCGGCGCGCGACCCGTCGGCGGTCACAACGGTCCACTCGTCTTCCAGCACAACGGTCTTCGTTGTGCCGAGTGCCAACATCGGCTCGATGGCCAACACCGATCCTGGCGCCAGGTACGGCCCGCGGCCCGGGGCGCCCTCGTTGGGCAGGAACGGATCCATGTGCATCTGCCGTCCGATGCCGTGTCCGCCGTAGCCGGCGACGATCCCGAACCTGCGGCCGAGGCGTTTCTCGGCGGTCCGGGTGCCCTTCTCGATGGCGTGCGAGACGTCGGTGAGCCGGTTGCCGGGCACCATCGCGGCGATCCCGGCCTCCATCGCCTCGCGGGTCGCCTGCGACAGCGCCTCGTCGACCGGCGTCAGGGTCCCCACCCCGAACGTGATCGCCGAATCGCCGTGCCAGCCGTCGACGATCGCGCCGCAGTCGATGGAGATCAGGTCACCGGGTGCCAGGATCTCGTCGGCGGACGGAATCCCATGCACCACACGGTCGTTCACCGACGAACAGATGCTCGCGGGGTAGCCGTGATAGCCGAGGAACGACGGCACGCCGCCGCCGTCGCGGATCACGGTCTCGGCGATCTCGTCGAGGGTCAGCGTGGACACCCCGGGTTCGGCTGCCTCCCGCACCGCCGCGAGCGCCGCGGCCACCAGCTTGCCCGCGACCGCCATCGCGTCGAGTTCGCCCGGGGTGCGCTGCGCGACCACCTTGCGGGTGCGCAGGCCGGACAGCCCGATCACCTCAACGCCCGAGCGCCCGCAGCGCCCGGGCGAAGACCTCGTCCATGCTGCCGACGGCGTCGACGGTCTGCAGGCCGTCGTTGCGGTAGTACTCCAGCAGCGGCTCGGTCTCGTCGCGGTAGACCTTCATGCGGTTGCGGATGACGTCCTCGGTGTCGTCGGCGCGGCCGCGCGCCTTGAGCCGCTTGAACAGCTCCTCCTCGGACACCGCGAACTCCAGCACGGCGTCGAGCTTCGTGTTGTGCTTCTTGAGCATCTCGTCGAGCGCCTTGGCCTGCTGCACCGAGCGGGGGTAGCCGTCGAGGATGAACCCGTCGGCGGCGTCGGGCTGCTCGAGGCGGTCTTCCACCAGCTTGTTCGTCAGCTCAGCGGGTACCAGGTCGCCGGCGTCGAGGTAGCGCTTGGCCTCCAACCCGAGCGGGGTGCCGGCGCTGATGTTCTGCCGGAACAGGTCGCCCGTGGAGATCTGGGGGATACCGAGCTTCTCCGACAGCTTCTGAGCCTGTGTGCCCTTGCCCGCCCCCGGCGGCCCCAGTAGAACGACCCTCACTTCAGGAACCCTTCGTAGTTGCGCTGCATGAGCTGGCTCTCGATCTGTTTGACGGTATCCAACCCGACACCGATCATGATCAGAACCGCGGTGCCGCCGAACGGCAGGTTTTGGATGGACCCGGTGTTTCCGATCTGCAGGAACAGGTTCGGCAACACGGCGATCACGCCCAGATAGATGGAGCCCGGAAGGGTGATTCGGTTAAGCACGTAGCGCAGGTAGTCGGCCGTGGGCTTGCCGGGCCGGATGCCCGGGATGAACCCGCCGAACTTCTTCATCTCGTCGGCACGTTCCTCGGGGTTGAACGTGATCGAGACGTAGAAGTAGGTGAAGAAGATGATCAGCCCGAAGTAGACCGCGACGTACACCGGGTCGGCGGGGTTGGTCAGGTACTGCGCGATCATCCGCGACCACCAGCTGTTCGACGCGTCCGGATTGCTGCTGGTGACCAGCTGGGTGATCAGGTGCGGGATGTAGATCAGCGAGGACGCGAAGATGACCGGGATGACGCCGGCCTGGTTGACCTTCAGCGGCAGATAGGTCGAGGTGCCGCCGTACATGCGCCGACCGACCATCCGCTTGGCGTACTGCACCGGGATCCGGCGCTGGCCCTGCTCGACGAACACGACGCCGATGATGATGGCCAGCGTCGCGACGCAGACCATGGTGAACACCAGGCCGCCACGGCTGTCCAGAATCGTCTTGCCCTCGAACGGGATGCGCGCGGCGATGCCGGCGAAGATCATCAGCGACATGCCGTTGCCGATGCCGCGCTCGGTGACCAGCTCGCCCATCCACATCACCAGCGCCGCTCCGGCGGTCATCACCAGCACGATGACGACCAGGGTGAAGACGTCGATGCCGTCGCTGGTGCCCTCGATGATGTCGAGCGTGCAGCCCTGCAGCAGCCCGCCGTTGGCCGCCAGCGCCACGATGCTGGTGGCCTGCAGGATGGCCAGCGCGATCGTCAGATAACGCGTGTACTGCGTCATCTTGACCTGACCGGACTGCCCCTCCTTGCGCAGCTGTTCGAACCGCGGGATCACCACGGTCAGCAGCTGCACGATGATGCTCGCGGTGATGTAGGGCATGATCCCGACCGCGAACACCGTCAGCTGCAGCAGCGCGCCGCCGGAGAACAGGTTGATCAGCGAGTAGATCTGTGCCGAGTCACCGCCGCTGACCTCGGTGATGCACTGCTGGACGTTCTTGTAGTTGACGCCCGGCGACGGGATCGCAGCGCCCACCCGGTACAGGATCACGATGCCCAGGGTGAACAGGATCTTTCGCCTCAGGTCGACTGTCCGCAGTGATGAGATGAAAGCCGAAAGCACTCTTCCTCCTGCGCAGCCGTCCTGTGTCGATAGCGGCGTGCGGATGGGGCTGGCCTGGCCAGCGGTCTGGTTAAGTCGTCTGTGGTCCCCCGTCAGGCGCGCAGCCTGCAGGGTCACGCGTCAAACAGTCTACGAGAGTAACAGTCCCCGCCCTATTCCCAGGGCTGCCTTGACGTCGGCACCCGACCCACAGCACCTTCTCAGGTCGGGAACATACTGTGTGCAACAGCTCGTTATATCCACTAAGTAAACGATTGGGTTGGGGGTTTCCACTTCAATGACACAACCGACGCACACCACCCGCCACGACGGCGACTCGTGGGACCTGGCCTCCAGCGTCGGCGCGACGGCGACGATGGTCGCCGCGGCCCGCGCGGCGGCCAGCAGGGCTCCCGACCCGCTGATCGACGACCCCTACGCCGCACCGCTGGTCCGCGCGGTCGGTGTGGACCTGTGGATCCGCTACGCCGACGGCGACCTGGACACCTCCGTCCTCGACGACGAGTCCCGGGAGGGCATGCAGCAGATGGCCGCCAACATGGCGGTCCGGACGAGGTTCTTCGACGAATTCTTCCTGGCGGCGGCGGCCGAGGCGGGCATCCGCCAGGCGGTGATCCTGGCCTCGGGGCTGGACGCCCGCGGGTACCGGCTGGCGTGGCCGGCCGACACCACCGTCTACGAGATCGACCAGCCCGACGTCATCGCCTTCAAGACCAAGACCCTCGAAGACCTGGGCGCCACCCCGACCGCGCGGCTGCGCACCGTCGCCGTCGACCTGCGCGACGACTGGCCCGCCGCGCTGACGGCCGCCGGGTTCGACCGGTCCCAGCCGACGGCGTGGAGCGCGGAGGGTCTGCTCGGCTACCTGCCGCCCGACGCGCAGGACCGGCTGCTCGACACGATCACCGCGCTGAGCGCCCCGGGCAGCCGGGTCGCGGTGGAGAGCGTGCCCTCGATCGACGCCGAGCAGCGCGAGAAGGCCGTCGAACGGATGCGGGAGACCGCCGAGAAGTGGCGCGACCAGGGTCTCGATCTGGATTTCGCCAACCTCATCTATCTCGACGACCGCCACGATGCGGGGGATTACCTGGCCGACCGGGGCTGGTGCCTGACCGAATGCAGCCTCGACGAGCTGCGTGCCCGGCACGGTCTGCCGCCACGGCCCCTCAGCGAGGAGGACGCGCGCTTCGGCGAACCGCATTATCTCAGCGGGACGCTCCAGCCATGACCCGGACGGACGGGGACACCTGGGACCTCGCCACCAGCGTCGGGGCCACCGCGACCGGCGTGGCGGCGTCGCGGGCGCTTGCCTCCAAGCAGCCCGACCCGCTGATCCACGACCCCTATGCCAACGCACTGGTCAAGGCTGTCGGGCTGGAACACAGCATCAAGGTGGCCGACGGCGAACAGGTCTCCGACGACCCGATGATGAGCACCCAACGGATCTGCGAGCGGATCGCGGTGCGGACGCGATTCTTCGACGACTTCTTCGCCGAGGCCGTCGCAGCCGGGGTGCGGCAGGCGGTCATCCTGGCCTCGGGGCTGGACACCCGCGCGTACCGGTTGCCGTGGCCGCCAGCCGCGGTCGTGTTCGAGATCGATCAACCGCGGGTTCTCGACTTCAAGTCCGCGGTACTCGACGATCTGGGCGCTACCGCACCGGCCGGCCATCGGATGGTGGGCGTCGATCTGCGCGATGACTGGCCGACCGCGTTGCGCGACAACGGGTTCGACCTGTCGCGACCGACCGCGTGGATCGCCGAGGGGCTGCTGATCTATCTGCCGCCCGATGCGCAGGACCGGCTGTTCGACAACATCACCGTGCTGAGCGCGCCAGGCAGCCGGATCGCGACCGAGCACCTGGACATCGGTGATTCGGCGCAGGACTGGGCAAAACGGCTGGACGAGCGGTCCCGACGCGCCGGCTCCGACATCAGGTTGTCGGAGCTGTTCTACACCGGTGCGCGCGCCAGCGCGGGCGACTATCTGACCGCGGCGGGTTGGGACGTGACGATCCGAACCAGCCGAGAGGCCTATGCGGCCAACGGCTTCGAGCTGCCCGACGACGAACTGACCACCCTGTCGGAGAACTCCGGCTACCTGTCGGCGATCCTGAGGTAGACATGACACGCACCGATGGCGATACCTGGGACCTGGCGTCCAGCGTGGGCACCACCGCGACGATGGTCGCCGCGGCGCGGGCCGTCGGCAGCCGCGAGAACGATGCGCTGTTCGACGATCCCTACGCCGCACCACTGGTGCGCGCTGTCGGGATCGACTTTCTCACCAGGCTGGTCGACGGCGAGGTGGAGTTGCCCGACGACGGCGACCCCGCCGGTCCGGCGTTCATCACCACGTCGATCGCCGTGCGGACGCGCTTCTTCGACGACTTCTTCGTCGAGGCCACCGACGCCGGCCTGCGGCAGGCTGTGATCCTGGCGTCCGGACTGGACTGCCGGGCCTACCGACTGCGTTGGCCGGCGGACAGCGTCGTGTTCGAGATCGACCAGCCCGATGTGATCGCGTTCAAGGCCAGAACGCTCGCGGACCTGGGCGCCGCACCGGCGGCCGAACTGCGCACCGTCGGCGTCGACCTGCGCGATGACTGGCCGAAGGCATTGCGGGACGCCGGTTTCGACGTGTCACGGCCGACCGCGTGGATCGCCGAAGGCCTGCTGGTGTACCTGCCACCCGACGCGCAGGACCGGCTGTTCGACAACATCGGCGAATTGAGCGCCCCCGGCAGCCGGCTGGCCACCGAACACCACACCGACGGCACCGCGAGCGTCGGGTCGCGGATGCGCGACATCGGCGCGCGCCTCGACGACACCGGGTTCGACTTCGACATCTCGAAGTGGTTCTACGACGGTGCGCGCAGCGACGTGATCGAGTACCTCGCCGGACACGGCTGGGACGTCACAGCGCGACCCCGACCCGAGGTGTTCGCCAGTTACGGCCGCACCTTTCCCGATACCGAATCCACTGCAGCACTTCGTAATTCGTTTGCCGTTAGCGCCACCCGAAAGTAGGATTAGATGGCCCGCACTGACAACGACACCTGGGACCTCGCGACGAGCGTCGGATCGACCGCGACGATGGTGGCTTCGCAACGGGTGCTCAGCCACCGCGAGGGGTTGATCGACGACCCGTACGCCGAACCGCTGGTGCGCGCCGTCGGAATGAGCTTCTTCATCCGCTTCCTCGACGGTGAGATTCCTCCGGAGGAGTTCGAGAAGATCGACCCACGGTTCAACCCGCGTCGCGCCGCGGAGGGCATGGCGGTGCGCACCCGGCATTTCGACCGGCTGTTCACCGATGCGGCCGACGCCGGTGTCCGCCAGGCGGTCATCCTGGCCTCGGGGCTGGACGCACGGGCGTACCGGCTGCCCTGGCCCGACGGAAGCGTCGTGTTCGAACTCGATCAGCCCGAGGTGATCGCGTTCAAGACCGACACCCTGGCGGCGATGGGCGCCGAGCCGAAGGCCGATCGCCGGGCGATCGCCGTCGACCTCCGCGACGACTGGCCGAAAGCACTGCTGGACGCCGGTTTCGATGTGTCGCGACCGACGGCGTGGATCGCCGAGGGGCTGTTGATCTACCTGCCGCCGGAGGCGCAGGACCTGCTGTTCGACCGGATCGACGAGCTCAGCGCTCCGGGCAGCCGGTTTGCCTGTGAGCACATCCCCGACGTCAGCGTGTTTGCCGACGACGAGCGCTCACAGCTGCTCACCCAGCGGTTGAAGAAATACGGAAACAACATCGAGATGCGCGAGCTGATCTACTACGGCCCGCGCAACGACGTCATCGAGTACCTCACCGACCGGGGCTGGGACGTCACCGCGGTGAAGATGCCCGAGGCCTACGCCGCCAACGGATTCGAGTACCCCGACGACGAGGTGCTCACCGCCTTCTCCGGCATGAGCTACGTCAGCGCGGTCAAGCACTAGGTCCCCTCGGCCAGTTCGAGGAAGCGCCCGTAGCGGTGCGCCGCCGCATCGGCCCACATTGGGTCCGGTTCGACGACGCGCTCGGTGGCCGCCCAGCGCGCCGCGTCGCCGAGCTGCGACTCGAGGCCTGCCGCCATCCGCGCGACGAACGCCGCGCCCAGCGCGGCGCCCTCCGGCACCGCCGAGACGTGCACCGGCAGCCCGGTCGCGTCGGCCAGCGCCCGCATCCACCCGTCGACTCGGGTGCCGCCGCCGGTGGCGACGATGCGTGACGCGGCCGCGCCGCTGCGCTCGATGATCTGACGCACCACGAACCCGGATGCCTCGTACGCCGCGCGCCGGAGCGCCGCGCCGTCGTGGGTGAGGTCGAGGCCGGCGAGCACGCCGCGGCGGTCGGGGTCGTGGTACGGCACCCGCTCGCCGCGAAGATACGGCGCCCACACCGGGATCCGGCCCGGATCGGGGCGACCACCGGAGGCCTCGACCAGTCGTTCGACCCAGCCGAGGAACAGCCCGCCCGCGTTGCTCGGACCGCCGATCAGACAGCGGCCCGCGGTGGTGTGCGGTAGCGTCCACAGCCCCGGCACCTCGCGGTAGGCCGGGATGGTGATCCACACGATCAGGGTGGTGCCGCACAGCACCAGCACGTCGCCGACGGCGTCGGCACCCGCGACGAACTGTTCGCACAGCGCATCGACCGCGCCCGCCGCCAGCAGCGCGGCCCCGTCGCGCACCTGCCCGACCGCCTGCCCCGTGGTCTCGACCCGCGGCAGCCGATCGGGGGTGGTGCCGCAGTCCGCGCACACCGCGTCGTCCCAGCCGGTGCCGTCGTACAGCGGATAACAGGTGCTCGCGGTCGCGGTGTCGATCACCGCCTCGCCGGCCAGCTGGTGGTTGGCCACCGCCACCGCGGGCCAGTACCCATGGGCGTCGGGCGCGTGCACGGCCGTCCAGCGCAGGAACTCGACGGTCTCGCCGGACAGCACCGAGGTCGGCGCCGCGTCCGCCGACCGGCCCCTGGCGTCGCCGTAGAGCAGTCCGGGCGTGACCGGTCGGCCCGCGGCGTCCACCGCGGCCAGCGACGGCACCATCGCGGTGACCGCCACCGCCGTGGCGTCGGGCCTGCCGAGTTCGGTCAGCGCGATCAGCGGTCCGCGGCGCCAGGCCTCGTCGGCGTCGTGCTCCAGGCGGTCGGCGGCGGGCACGCGCATCTGGTGCGGGATCCGGCTGCGTGCCAGCACCCGACCGTCCTCGTCGGCGACCACGGCTTTGACCGACGTCGTGCCGATGTCGATGCCGATTGTGACGTCTTTGGCTGACACGGGCGTCACCGTACGCCAGCATGGGCAACCGTGGCTCGACTTCGCGCGCTCGTGACGGCACCGCTTCGCGGGCCGGGTTTCGACAAACTGCGGCAGCTGACCGACGTGGTCTACGACCCGTGGATCGACCAGCACCCGCTGCGGATCTATTCCCCCGAGCAGTTGGCCGAACGCGCCGCGGCAGAACGCGCCGACGTGCTTGTGGTGGAGAGTGATTCGGTCGCCGGACCGGTGTTCGACCTGCCGTTGCGCGCGGTGGCGTCGACGCGTGGCGATCCGAACAACGTCGAGATCGCTGATGCCACCGCGGCCGGGATCCCGGTGCTGCACACGCCGGGCCGGAACGCCGACGCGGTCGCCGAAATGACGCTCGCGCTGCTGTTCGCGGCCACGCGGCACGTGCTGCCCGCGGACGCCGATGTCCGTGCGGGGCAGGTGTTTCGCGACGGCCGGCTGCCCTACCAACGGTTCCGGGCGTGGGAGATCGCGGGCCGCACGGCCGGCCTGGTCGGGCTGGGCGCGGTCGCGCGGGCGCTGCGCTGGCGGCTGGAGGGGCTCGGGGTGCGGGTGATCGCGTACGACCCGTACCACGACGAGGCGCACCACAGCCTCGAGGAGCTGCTCGCCGAGGCCGACATCGTCTCGCTGCACGCACCGGTCACCGAAGAGACCGTCGGCCTGATCGGCGCCGAGCGGTTCGCGGCCATGCGCGACGGGGTGGTGTTCCTCAACACCGCGCGGGCGCAGCTGCACGACACCGATGCCCTGGTCGAGGCGCTGCGCAGCGGCAAGGTCAGCGCCGCGGGGCTGGACCACTTCGTCGGCGAGGTGCTGCCCGTCGACCATCCGCTGGTCGGAATGCCGAACGTGGTGCTGACGCCCCACATCGGCGGGGCCACGTGGAACACTGAGGCGCGGCAGGCGCAGATGGTCGCCGACGACCTCGAGGCGATCCTCGCCGGGCGCCCGCCCGCGCACGTGGTGAACCCGGAGGTGCTCAGGCGATGAAGTTCGTCGACAACGCCGCGGAGGCGGTGCTCGCCGCGGCCAAGGACATGCTGCGCCGCGGACTGGTCGAGGGCACGGCGGGCAACATCTCCGCGCGCCGTGAGGACGGCAACCTGGTCATCACGCCGTCGTCGATCGACTATGCCGAGATGGCGCTCGACGACCTCGTCGTCGTCGACCAGGACGGCAACGTGCTGGCGGCCAAGGACGGACGGTCCCCGTCGTCGGAGATGAAGCTGCACCTGGCGTGCTATCAGGCGTTCGACGACATCGGCAGCGTGATCCACAGCCATCCGATCTGGGCGACGATGTTCGCCGTTGCGCGCCAGTCGATTCCGGCCTGTATCGACGAGTTCGCGGTCTACTGCGGCGGCGATATCCGCTGCGCCGAGTACGCCGCATCGGGCACGCCCGACGTCGGGGTCAACGCCGTCAAGGCGCTGGAGGGCCGTGCGGCCGCGCTGATCGCCAACCACGGGCTGGTGGCGGTCGGCCCGCGCCCGGACAAGGCGCTGCACGTGACCGCGCTCGTTGAGCGGGCCGCGCAGATCGTCTGGGGCGCAAGGGCGCTCGGTGGCCCGGTGCCGATTCCCGACGAGGTCAACAAGAACTTCGGCGCGGTGTACACCTACCTGCGCCAGCAGTGATCGCGGCCGTCACGGCCGCGCCCAGGCCATAACCGGCCGCTCAGCGGAAGGTGGTGGGCCCCAGCCAGAGCGCGCTGACGCCGGTCAACGACCGCTCCGCGGTGTCCAGCGCCCCGGCCACCGACCGGCCCAGCAGCGCGGCCAGCGCCGCGGGCAGCGACGCGGCGGCGGGCTGCGACGACGGCTTGGGTCGCAGCAGGTCCATCAGCGACGAGCCCGGGTAGTGCGCGAGCCGCACGTCGTCGTCGGCGTCCAGGCCGGCCAGTACCTTGGCGCGGGTGATCGCGGTGCGCAGCCCGCCGAGCTCGTCGACCAGGCCGCGCTCCAACGCGTCGGCACCCGTCCACACCCGGCCGCGGGCGATCTTGTCGACCTCCTCGACCGTCATGTTGCGCCCCGCGGCCACCCGTTCGACGAAGTCGGTGTAGAACAGGTCGGCCTCGGCCTCCACCTTGGCGAGCTGCTCCTCGGTGAACGGCTGGTTGATCGACCACGCGTCGGCGTTGGCGTTCGTGCGCAGCGACTCCGAGGTCACGCCGAGGCGCTCCTTGAGCTCACGCGCGACCAGCTTGCCCGTCACCACGCCGATCGACCCGGTGAGCGTGCCGGGATTGGCCACGATCGCGTCGGCGGACATCGACACGTAGTAGCCGCCGGAGGCGGCCACCGCACCCATCGACACCACGATCGGCTTGCCGGTGTCGCGCACCCGATTGACCTCGCGCCAAATGGTTTCCGACCCGGTCACCGACCCGCCCGGACTGTTGACCCGCAGCACGATCGCGGCCACGTCATCGTCGGCGGCGGCCTCACGCAACGCCGCGGCGATCGTGTCGCCACCCGCGCTCGACGAACCGAACGGCAGCACCTGCGGCCCACCGCGGCCACTGACGATCGGCCCGTTCAGGGTGACGACGGCCACCGTCGGCTTCGCCTTGCGGCCCGGGATCGGCGGCAGCGGCGGCGACGGCCGCGATGCGGTGGCCTTGGCGTACCGCGACAGGTACAGCCGCGGCGGCGCGTCCTCCGAGTCGGCCGACCCCGTCTCCGGTGAGATCCCCGGTGCGCCAACGAGTTCAGCGATGCGCGCATACGCCTCGTCGCGGAACCCGATGCGGTCCACCAGGCGGCTCGCCACGGCGTCGTCGCGCAGCAGCGGCGCCCGGTCGGCCAGCGCGTCGACCTCCGCGACCGACAGGTGGCGGGACTCGGCGATCGCCTCGTACACCTGCGCGCGCAGGCTCTCGATCAGTCTGCTGTCCGCCTCGCGGTGCGGCTCGGTGTAGCGGTCCTGGGTGAAAAGGTTTGCCGCCGACTTGTATTCGCCCTTCGCGATGAACTCCGCCTCGATGCCGGCCTTGTCCAGCGCCTCGCGCAGAAACATCGCGTTGGTGGCGAAGCCGATCAGCCCGACGGTGCCCGACGGTTGCATCCAGATCTCGCGGCAGGCCGACGCTAGGTAGTACGACAGCGTGCCGGGGTAGGTCTCGGCCCACGCCAGCGAGGGCTTCGCGTCGCCGAACGCCACCAGCGCATCACGCAACTCCTGCACGGGACCCGGCGGCGCCGCGGGGAACTGGATGCGCGCGATCAGCCCGGCCACCCGGGGATCCTCGGCGGCGCGGTGGATCGCGGCGACGGCCTCGCGCAGCACCATCGGCCTACCGCCGGCGGAGAGGAACGTCAGCGGGTCGAAGCCGCCGGTCTCGTGCGGGACCGACTGCACATCGAGTTCCAGCACGCACCCGTCGGGCACACCGTGGTGGCGGGCGGTGTCGATCCGACGACCGAGCGCGCGCAGGTCGTCGATTCCCGGGAGGCCGGGCACAAATGCGAACATGCTGCGAGCCTACCGACGCGACCACAATGCCCAGGTTCGCTGCGTACGGTGGGGCGGTGCGCTTCGCCGTCTCGATCCCCCAGTTCGACTACGACGGCTTCGACGCCGACGGCGTCAAGGCCTACCTCGCGCGCGCCGAGGAACTCGGCTTCGAGGGCGGTTGGACCGTCGAGCAGACGATCGGAGCGTCGCCGTTGATCGCCCCGCTGGAACTGCTGGCCTACGCCGCCGCCTGCACCACCCGGCTGCGCCTGGGGGTCGGGGTGCTGGTCACGTCGCAGCACGATCCCCTGCAGCTGGCCGCGGCCATCACCGCGGTCGACCGGCTCAGCCACGGCAGGCTGGATGTCGGGGTCGGCACCGGCGGCGGGTCGCGCAAGTTCGAGGCGTTCGGCGTCGATCGGTCGACCTTCGTCAGCCGGTTCACCGAGGGACTGGAGTTGATGAAGGCGGCGTGGTCGGACCAGCCGACGGTGACGTTCCGCGGTCGCTTCCGCGACGTCGACGCGTTGCCGATCGCGCCCAAGCCGGTCCAGCGGCCGCACCCGCCGATCTGGTTCGGCGCCAACGCGCCCAAGGCGATCGCGCGGGCGGTGCGACTCGGCGACGCGTTTCTGGGTGCCGGGTCATCGACGACGGCAAACTTCGTCGAGGCCGTCAAGCTGGTGCGCCGCGAACTCGACGCGCAGGGCCGCGATCCGTCGACGTTCACCATCGGCAAACGCGTCTATCTGATCGTCGACGATGACGCGCAGCGCGCCCGCGAGCGGGTGCTGGCGGGACTGCACCGTATCTACGGCGGAATGCCGGGCACCGCCGACGTGCCGGTGTCGGGCACCCCGGCCGACGTCGTCGCCGGCCTGCGCGAGGTAATCGACGGCGGCGCGCAGATGCTGCTGCTCAACCCGCTCGGAGCAACTGTCACCGAGGACCGCGAGCAAATGGAAAGGCTTGCCGCCGAGGTGATTCCGCAGCTGCGAGACGGCGTTGGCAGTGGTAAACCGGAGGGATGAGGGCGAAACTGCGAATCGTCGGCCCGCTTCTGATGGCGGGTGCGGCAGCGACGGCGATCGCCGCCGCACCGGTCGCGTCGGCCGAGTACTTCGCCACGGCGACGGGCATATCGGGCAGTACCATCCCCGCCCAACCGG
>ENA-UOVV01001717-UOVV01001717.1-compost-metagenome-genome-assembly--contig:-NODE-1717-length-14670-cov-4.985494_pt1 | contig 14670 bp, 14 predicted proteins | sample MGYA00238155_ERZ761577 | MGnify/ENA primary metagenome ERZ761577 (study PRJEB28898, sample SAMN06268775) | compost metagenome | isolation source: Emeryville, CA | place: USA:Emeryville, CA | collected...
GGTGCCAGGTTCGGATACAGGTGCGGTGGAAATGGCCATGTGGTCGCTGCTGGGTGCTCGCGGCGTGGATATTCTGCAGTGGGAATCCTTTGGTAAAGGTTGGCTGAGCGATGCCACCAAGGAACTCAAGCTGGCGGTCAACGCCCACGAAGCTGACTATGGTCTGTTGCCCGACCTGAGTAAGGTCAACTTTGACAATGATGTGATTTTCACCTGGAACGGCACCACTTCCGGTGTGCGCGTACCCGATGGCGATTGGATTCCCGCCGATCGCAAGGGCCTGACCATTTGCGATGCCACCTCTGCGGTATTTGCCATGGAAATGCCTTGGGAAAAACTTGATGTGATCACCTTCAGCTGGCAGAAAGTGCTGGGCGGTGAGGGGGCTCACGGTATGCTGGTTCTCAGCCCGCGCGCAGTTGAGCGTCTGGAAACCTACAAGCCTTCCTGGCCCATGCCCAAGCTGTTCCGCATGACCAGCGGCGGCAAGCTGTCCGAGGGTATTTTCAAGGGCGATACCATCAATACCCCCTCCATGCTGGCCGTGGCCGATTATCTGGATGCGTTGGACTGGGTGCGCTCCATTGGCGGCGTCAAGGAAACCATCGCCCGCTCCAACGCCAATCTGGCGGTACTGGAAAAATTTGTTGCTGAAAACGACTGGATCGATTTCCTGCCCAAGGTGCCTGAAACCCGTTCCAACACCAGTGTGTGCCTGACACTCAAGGCCACTCCGGATCAGGTAAAAGCCATGATCAAACTGCTGGACAAAGAAGGTGTGGCCTATGACATAGGCGCCTATCGCGATGCGCCGGCGGGCCTGCGCATCTGGTGTGGCGCCACTGTTGATTCGGCTGATCTGGAAGCCCTGATGCCCTGGCTGATCTGGGCATATCAAGAGGTTACCCGGGCCTGATCCAGTGCGGCGGCCGTGGCCGCCGCTGTCGCCACTTTTTTAGGAAGCTGTCATGTTCAAGATCAAAACCTACAACACTATTTCTGTTAAAGGCCTCAACCGTTTTTCGCGCGAAAAATACGAAGTGGCCAGCGATATCGGCAATCCGGATGCCTACATTTTGCGCAGCCACAAGCTGCACGGTGAGCCTCTACCCGAGTCGGTCAAGGCGGTGGCTCGCGCCGGTGCCGGTACCAACAATGTGCCAGTGGAGGAGTACACCACAAAAGGTGTGGTGGTTTTCAATTCTCCCGGCGCCAACGCCAACGCCGTAAAAGAGCTGGTGATTGCCGGCATGTTGCTGGGCTCGCGCGGCATACTGCCCGGCATGGATTATGTGAGCACCCTGACTCACATGACCGATGCTGACGAGATGTCCAAGCTGCTCGAAAAAGAAAAATCCCGCTTTGCCGGTAGTGAAATTCAAGGCAAAACCCTTGGGATCGTTGGCCTGGGTGCCATTGGTTCGCTGATTGCCGACGCCGCTCTGGCGCTGGGCATGAATGTGGTGGGATATGACCCGGCACTTTCTGTTGAGGCTGCCTGGCGTCTGCCCAATCAGGTGGGCCGCATGGAAAACCTGCAGTCGCTGCTGGCGCGCTCGGATTATGTGACCCTGCATGTGCCGGCGATTCCGGCCACCAAGCACATGATCAACGCCGACACCCTCAAGGTGATGAAGAAGGGCGCAACCCTGCTCAACTTTGCGCGTGAGGCGATTGTGGATGCCCATGCCGTGGTTGCCAGTCTGGATGCGGGCCATCTGGGCAAATACATCTGCGATTTCCCCGAGCCGATTCTGCTCAATCGCCCCGATGTCTACGCCATGCCGCACATAGGTGCCAGCACTGAAGAGGCAGAGGAAAATTGCGCGATTATGGCTGCCGATCAACTGATGGATTACCTGGAAAACGGCAATATCAAGAACTCGGTGAATTTCCCCGCCGTGCAGATGGATCGCAATCCGGGCACAGGCGCGCGCATCACCTTTGCCAATGGCAACGTTGCCGGTGTGCTTGGCCATGTGCTCTCCGTACTGGCCGACAACAAGGTCAACGTGGTGGATATGGTCAACAAGAGCCGTGGCGATATCGCCTACAACATCATTGATGTTGAGCAGCAGCCTTCGTCTGCTGTTGTGGAAGCCATCAAGGCCGTTGAGCATGTGATCGCCCTGCGGGTGATCTGACGCAAGGGACGCTTGCGTTCGAACCTGCCCTGTCCCGCCAGCGGGGCAGGGCAGGATGCCTACAGATACTTTTTCCTTGCCAATCTATCGGGCCTGTCCATGTATAAATTGGTTTTCTTTGTTCCTCCTTCCCATCTCGAAGTGGTCAAGAGCGCTGTCTTTGCTGCGGGTGCCGGTCGTCTGGGCAACTACGATTCCTGTGCCTGGCAACAGCTGGGTGAAGGCCAGTTCCGCCCGCTGGCAGGTAATAACGCCTTTATTGGTACTACCGGCGAAATTAGCCGTGTGCCCGAGTATCGGGTGGAGATGGTGTGCGAGGATCAATTTATTGCCGCAGCAGTGGCAGCCCTGCGCAAAGCTCACCCCTATGAGGAACCCGCCTTTGATGTCTGGCGTCTGGCCGAGTACACGAGTCTTCCGCAGCAGGATTTGACCTGACGCAGCTTGGATTCGTCGGCGGGTGTGCTAAGGTTGCAACTCTTCTACTTGAGTCTTGACCATGTATCCCGATTGGCAGGCATTCAGTCAGGCGTTATTGCCCTATCACCCGGAAAACGTTTCTCCTGTTCAAGGCTATGCTCGCCAGGCCGCCGTGCTGGCGCTCTTCTGTGTTCGACCTCAGCCTCGTCTGCTCTACACGCTGCGTGCTTCTCATCTGAAACGTCACGCCGGTGAAGTCTCCTTTCCCGGCGGCATGTGGGAGCCGGATGATGCCAATCTGCTGGTCACGGCGCTGCGCGAAACCGAAGAGGAAATAGGTCTGCCGCCAGAGGCGGTGCAGCTGCTGGGCAGCTGCCGTCCGCGCCGAACTCTGGCGGGTACGTTGGTGACGCCCTTTGTCGGCTTGATTGAACAGGAGTATGAATTGCGGCCGGCAGCGGATGAGCTGGAGGCCATCTTCCACGTCCCCCTGTCGGCGTTCGCGCGCGGCTTGCAGGTTCGCACCGACCGCTTCGAGCGGGAGGGTCAGTCAATTGTTGTTCCCGCCTATCGTTACGAGTCATTTGAGATCTGGGGTTTTACTGCGGCAATCACGCAGGAATTGCTCGAGATCGCCAAACAAAGCATCGGTAGCGACAACCTTATCTGCGGCGGTTGAGCCGCCTATGTTTGGACGCTGTCGATTACACTAGTCCCACAAAAAAAGGAGCTCATCATGAAAAAAATACTTGTCTCTTGCCTTGCCTGGTTACTGGCCTTTTCCGCCCAGGCTGCGGTTCAGACCCAGGAGATCGAATATCAGGTGGACGGTCAGAGTTTTACCGGTTATCTGGCCTGGAACGATGCTTTTGATGAAGCTCGTCCCGGTGTGCTGGTGGTGCATGAATGGTGGGGTCACAACAACTATGTGCGCATGCGCGCGGAAATGCTGGCCAACCTGGGTTATGTGGCTCTGGCGCTGGACATGTACGGCACCGGCAAGCTGGCGGATCATCCGGCCCAGGCAACCGAATTTATGCAGGCAGTGATCAGCGATATGCCGCAGGCGGAAAAGCGCTTCAATACAGCGCTGGCATTGCTGCGGGATAATGCCGCCGTGGACGCCAGTCGCATTGCGGCCATAGGCTATTGCTTTGGTGGCGGCACAGTGTTGCATATGGCGCGTCAGGGCACAGATCTGAAAGGTGTGGTCAGTTTCCACGGCGCTCTGGGTACCCAGATACCGGCGCAAAAGGGCAAGGTTAAGTCCGAGGTGCTGGTGTTGAATGGCGAAGCAGATCCCATGGTTCCTCCCCAGCAGGTAGAAGCCTTCCAGCAGGAAATGGCCGCCGCTGATGTCGCCTTTCGCGTAGTGAATTACCCAGGCGCCAAACACGGCTTTACCAATCCCGAAGCCGATGCCAAGGGCAAGGCTTTTGATATGCCTCTGGCTTATGACGCCAAAGCGGATCAAGCCTCCTGGCGTGAGATGCGGGTATTTCTGGAGCGCGTCTTCGCTAAATAAACAGCCCGGATTCACCGGCCCGCCAGCCAGCGGGCCGGTGTTTGACAGATCTGCCCCCGCTGCCAATACTGGACGCATTCCAATAAGCAAAACTTGAGGAGTTGGTGTCGCATGTCACTGGATTACAACCGCACCCTGGCTGAAGTATTTGTCGAGGCGTTTCGCACCTACTCTGACAGCCCCGCCTTCAGCTGCATGGAGCACACCCTCAGCTATCGTCAGCTGGACGAATTGAGTCAGCGCTTTGCTGCCTATTTGCAGCACTGCACCCGTCTGCAACCCGGCGACCGCATCGCGGTGCAACTCCCTAATATTCTGCAGTACCCGGTAGTCGTTATCGGCGCTCTGCGCGCCGGCATGGTGGTGGTCAACACCAACCCGCTTTACACGCCGGCAGAAATCAAGCATCAGCTTAACGATTCTGGAGCCAGGGCGCTGGTGGTGCTGGCCAATATCGCCAGGAGCGCAGCGGCAGTTATTGAAGAAACCCAGGTGGAAGAAGTGATAGTGACGGAGCTGGCTGATCTGCATCCGCCGCTCAAGCGCACACTGATCAACTTTGCCGTCAAGCACATCAAGAAAATGGTGCCGCCGTTTTCGTTTTCTCATTCGTTGGGACTCAATCAGGCGTTGGCGCAGGGCAAGGGCAAAGCTCTCAAGCCTGTGCAAATTACGCCGGAAGATGTGGCTGTATTGCAGTACACAGGCGGTACTACAGGTGTGGCCAAGGGCGCCATGCTCACGCACCGCAATCTGGTGGCCAACATGATGCAAGTGAACCTGCACATGCAGAAAGTATTTCGCTCCAATCAGGAGCTGTATGTTGCGCCTCTGCCCATGTATCACATCTACGCTTTTACCATTCACTGCACTTCTGCGGTGTCTCTCGGCAACCACAATTTGCTGATTCCCAATCCGCGCGATATTCCGGCATTTGTCAAAGCCATTAAAGGAAAACCCTTTACCTGTTTCGTCGGCTTGAACACCTTGTTCAACGCGCTGCTGCGCAATCCGGATTTTTTGAAACTGGATTTTAGCAAGTTACAGATCACTTCTTCCGGCGGTATGGCACTGATGGCGGAAACAGCCCGTCATTGGGCAGAAGTGACAGGCACTCAGGTGTGTGAAGGCTATGGTCTTACAGAAACCTCACCGGTGGTATCCATCAATCCACCGGGCAAAGTGCAGACAGGCACAGTTGGCACTCCGCTGCCGGATACAGAATGCAAGGTGATTGATGACGAAGGCAGAAGCCTGCCCGCCGGTGAGCCGGGTGAACTCTGTGTGCGCGGTCCTCAGGTCATGAAAGGCTATTGGCAGCGACCCGAGGCGACAGCCGAGGTCATAGATGCTGAAGGCTGGTTTATGACGGGAGATATAGCGGTTATTCAGCCCGATGGTTACATCAAGATTGTCGACCGCAAAAAAGACATGATTAACGTCTCCGGATTCAAAGTGTTTCCCAACGAGGTGGAAGATGTGCTTACCACCCATCCGGATATTGTTGAGGCGGCTGTGGTGGGAACTAAAGACAGTGACGGCAACGAAGTGGTGAAAGCCTTTGTGGTCAGCAGCAATCCATCGCTCGCTGTAGATGAGGTGCGTGCCTACGCCAAGACCCAGTTGACGCCTTACAAGGTGCCTCATCTGGTGGAGTTTCGCAGTGAGTTGCCCAAGTCCAACGTGGGCAAGGTATTGCGCCGCGAACTGCGTTAATTATCGAATTCTCATTCATTCAATAAACACAGGGAAATTCTTCATGAATATTTTTGCAAGCAGTGTCTGGATATTTGTCGCCTTTGCTGTAGTGCTGATTTTTATGGGGATGAAAAGTGTCCCCCAGGGGCAAAACTGGACAGTGGAGCGTTTTGGAAAATTCACGCGATTGTTGCATCCCGGCCTGCACCTGATTGTGCCTTTTATCGATTCCATTGGCAGTAAGGTGCTTGTGATGGAACAGGTGCTGGATATTCCGCCGCAGGAAGTGATCAGTGCCGACAACGCCATGGTGAGAGTGGACGCCGTCTGTTTTTATCAGGTGTTGGATGCCGCCAAGGCCTCTTACGAAGTCAACAATCTCACCCTGGCCATGCAGAATCTGGTGATGACCAATATCCGTGCGATTGTTGGTTCCATGGAACTGGATGCCATGTTGTCCAATCGCGATACGATCAATACCAGTCTCCTGCTGAAAGTCGATGAGGCTACCAATCCCTGGGGAGTGAAGATCACCCGTATTGAAATTCGCGATATCACACCACCGCGCGATCTGGTGGATGCCATGGCCAACCAGATGAAAGCCGAGCGGGAAAAACGCGCACAGATTCTGCGCGCGGAAGGTGAGCGGGAAGCCGCCATCAAAGTGGCTGAAGGTGAAAAGCGGGCGCAGATTCTCAAGGCTGAAGGTCTGCGGGAATCGGCCTTCCTCGAAGCCGAGGCGCGTGAGCGTGCAGCCCAGGCCGAAGCCAAGGCAACCGAGCTAGTGAGCGAGGCCATCGCTCGCGGCAACTCCCAGGCAATCAATTATTTTGTTGCACAAAAATACGTGGATGCGCTTGGGCAACTGGCAGCCTCTGATAATGGCAAGGTCATACTTATGCCGCTGGAGGCTTCCAGCGTGATAGGTTCCATCGGCGGTATCAACGAGCTGATCAAAGCAGCCAAGACATCATCCTGATAATGGGCAGAGCGCTATGGATTTTTTGAATTCACTTCAAGCCTGGCACTGGCTCGCGCTGGGGTTGTTTATTTTTATTCTGGAAATGCTGGGTACGGGAGGTTTCTTGCTGGGCATGGGTGCAGCTGCGCTGGCCCTCGCGCTGACGATGTTTATCTTCCCTGATGTGGCTTGGTATTGGCAGCTCAGTTTTTTTGCAATCTTGTCGATTGCCTTCACGTTGATCTACTGGAAGAAATTTCGCAAGTTCAACAACGAGACGGAACAGCCGCTGTTGAATGATCGCGTGCAGCGCTTGATCGGTCGTCGGGTTTCGCTGATTACGCCCATTACTAATGGTAGCGGCAAGGTGCAGATCGAGGATGCTCTGTGGTCTGTGATTTGCGAGCAGGAGTTGGAACAGGGCAGCATAGTCACCATAGTGTCAGCGGAAGGTGCAACGCTTTATGTAGAACCCTATAACAAACAGGCGGAACCTCACGCGTGACCAAAGAGTTGGACCAGGTTAAACCGGCGTCGCGTCGCGCGCTGGTGCTATCGGGAGGCGGTGCGCGCGCCGCCTATCAAGTGGGGGTGCTTCAGGCACTGGTGGAAATATTGCCGCAGGATGCACCCCATCCTTTTCCCATCATTTGCGGCACCTCTGCCGGTGCCATCAACGCCCTGGCGCTGGCAGCTCATCAGGGCAGTTTTCACGAAGCGGTTACCTCTCTTGCCCATATGTGGCGCAACCTGACGCCGGGAGATATCTATCTCAACGGTTGGACAGATCTGTTCAAGGGCCTAAGCATGATAGGCCTGTCGCTATTTCGCGGAGGTATCAGTGAACAGCGCCCCTTGTCATTGCTGGATAACACGCCCTTGTGGAATCTGCTGGGCAATACCATTCGTTTTGAAAATCTGGATAAAAATATCGCGAGCGGACAACTCTACGCTGTGTCCATCTCGGCCATGGGATACACCTCTGGGCAAACCGTGAGTTTTTTTCAAGGGCAACCTGATATTCAAGGCTGGAACCGCTATCGCCGCGCGGGGGTGGCCTCCCATATCAAACTGGAACATCTTCTGGCCAGCTCTGCCATTCCCACTATTTTTCCCGCTGTGCGTATTAATCGCGAATACTTTGGTGATGGGGCTCTGCGTCAACTGGCACCTATCAGTCCGGCCCTGCATCTGGGGGCTGATGCGCTGTTTGTCATAGGTGTAAGCGGCAACCGCAAATCCCAGCACTGGGGCAAACGCAGACCGCTAAGGCATTCTCCTTCCATGGCGCAGATTGTTGGTCATCTGCTCAACAGCGCCTTTATCGACGGGATGGAAGCTGATCTTGAACATCTGGAGCGACTCAACCAACTGATCGGCTTGATTCCGGAGGAGCAGCGACTTGCTGCCGGATTGGAGTTGCGTCAGGTGAACAACAAGATCATTTCACCCTCCCGCCCTCTGGATGCCATTGCCGGTCGGAACATTCGCTATTTACCCAAGAGCATGAGATTTTTTCTGCGTGCCATAGGTGCCACTGCCAGTGGCGGCGGTGCCACTGCTGCCAGTTATCTCCTGTTTGTGCAGGAGTTTATCCATGAGTTGATGGAGCTGGGCTATCAAGACACCATGTGGGAAGCTGATGATTTGAAGCAGTTTTTTAGCAGCTAATTTGAGAGCATGAGGGATGGATGATGAAGCGACGTGATTTTTTCAGGCGCAAGGCTTCAAACGCTGCTGAATCCAATACAGGTTTATTTTGGAATGTTCGGTTAATCCCCTGGCTTTTCTTTGCCTTTATGGGTATTGGTGGATGTTCCAATACGACAACTCATTCCCCTCTTCGGGATGTGTCCGGCAATACAACTATCCATCTTCATGCCCAGGGAATAACTGAAAGGAAGTTGAAGTCTATTCATAAGGCATTGGAAGAGCGGGGGTTTGTGGTTCAGCCGCGAGAAAACGAATTTCCTTTTTCCGAGAGTGTTATTTTGTATGCCGCATCTGATGGCGTCGAGGGAGAGTTGGATCTAATCAAGGAGGTGTTGGCACAGAATGGAGTCAAGGCAAGGCGCCGCCTTGCGGGGCGTACAAATGCACTGGGGACACACGAATACAACCCAGGGAACATAGGTGTTTATATAGCTTCAGATGCGAAAAGAAGTATTGCCCAGACCAGGAGCAGGGTCAGGAATATTTTTCCGCTTACGATGACCAATGCCGAATTTGTGAGTATAGATTGTGAGCAGGAACATCTTTATGACTTTTACGATGATGAGCGTCTGGAAATTAGCCAGCTCGGTATACCCGTCGAGGAGGCGGCAGCAGTGACTTTGCGTTGGAGTGATTCATCGAAAGGTATCATTAGTCTTTCTGATGGCGCTGAACAGTTCAGGTATCGAAAGCTGGAATCTGTCAGAGAAGATCCAGATAGAGATGGCATGCATGTAGTCACTTACAACCTACTGCTGCGACCTCTTGGACACTACCGCATTCCCTATGGTTGTAATTACAAGAGTGCTTTTTTTGAAACCTTTTAGCCGTTTGTCAGGCGAAACTCTAAAAAAAATAAAGCGGCTCAAGGCCGCTTTATTTTTGCAGTGCCTGAATCAGGCGCGACGTCGGAACAGTGGCAGGGGTTGATCCACTGATGACTGATAGTACTCGGTAAAGTCGCCGAGGGATTTAATCGCCTGCTCAAGGTTAATATCTTCCCGCGCAAAGGCAAAGGCGTTGACACCGCAGCGGCGCAGGTAGCAGAGCTGATCGCGAATAAAATTGCCGATAGCGCGCAATTCGCCTTTGAAACCGTAGCGCTCGCGCAGCAGACGCGCCGTTGAAAAAGCGCGGCCATCGGTAAAAACAGGGAAGTTGACTGCAATCAGGGGCAGGGAAGTAGCATCCTCTCCCAACTGCGCGGCAGTTTCGTCGCTATCCAGCCAGACACCCACATCCTGACGCAGTTGCAGCTGCGCTTTCTGCGCGAGCCAGACACTCAGTGGAACTATCACCTGTCCGACAGGCACTGCAACAGCGGCCGCATCACCTTCGGGTTTTGCCAGCAGGGTCCAGGTGTTTTCGATGACTGCGCCGTCTTTAATGAACTTTGGCATATACACGCTCCTTGAAGGGGGTGGCGCCTATACGGCGGTAGGTATCGATAAAGAGTTCTTCGCGAGTGCGGTTTTCCACATACACGTCTACCAGTTTCTGGATAACACTGGGCATGTCTTCCGCGCTGAATGATGGGCCAAGCACCTCGCCCAGAGAGGTATCGTTGCCGGCACTGCCGCCCAACTGCACCTGATAGAACTCCTCGCCTTTTTTATCCACGCCGAGAATGCCGATATGACCAATGTGGTGGTGACCACAGGCGTTCATGCAACCGGAAATGTTCAGGTCGATATCGCCCAGATCATAGACATAATCCAGATCATCAAACTGCCGCTGAATGGCTTCGGCAATGGGAATGGACTTGGCGTTGGCGAGAGAACAGAAATCGCCGCCGGGACAGGCGATGATGTCGGTGATGGTGCCGATATTCGGCGTGGCAAAACCGGCCTGCTTGGCTTTTTGCCAGAGAGCAAAGAGATCGGTCTTCTTCACGTCCGCCAGAACAATGTTCTGTTCATGGGTGGTGCGCGCTTCACTGAAACTGAATTCATCGGCCAGATTGGCAATGATTTCCAGCTGGGTGTCAGTGATATCGCCCGGTGCCACACCAGTGCGTTTGAGCGAGAGAGTCACAGCGGCATAACCGGGGATCTTGTGGCCGCGCACATTGCGTTGCAGCCATTTGCCAAAGGCTGGCTGTTCGGCCGCCAGGGTATCCAGCTGGGCCTGAGCAGCGGGCACATCCAGGATTTCATAGGGCGGTTGGGTAAAGAAGCTCTTGGCCCGTTCAATCTCTGCGCGGGTCAGTTTGCTGTATCCGCCTTTAAGGTGTTGCCACTCGGCTTCAACTTCCTGGGCAAACACTTCGGGAGTCATGGCCCGCACCAGAATCTTGATGCGCGCTTTGAACTTGTTGTCGCGACGGCCATAGAGGTTGTAGATGCGCAAAATAGCTTCGAGGTAAGACAGAAGATCTTCTTCCGGCAAAAACTCGCGAATAGCTACGCCGATAACCGGCGTACGTCCCAGGCCGCCGCCCACATACACCTTGAAGCCCACTTCGCCTGCGTCATTGAGTACCAGCTGCAGACCTATATCGTGAACCTGTACAGCGGCGCGATCCTGTTCGGAGCCGGTAACGGCAATCTTGAACTTGCGCGGCAGGAAGGCGAATTCCGGGTGGAAGGTGGACCACTGGCGAATAATTTCGCAGTAGGGACGGGGATCGATAATTTCATCCTCGGCCACACCCGCGAACTGGTCGGAGGTGGTGTTGCGCACGCAGTTACCACTGGACTGGGTACCATGCATCTGCACTTCGGCCAGTTCGGCCAGGATGTCGGGCACTTCGGTCAGGTCCGGCCAGTTGAACTGGATGTTCTGCCGAGTGGTGACATGGCAGTAGCCCTTGTCGTAATGGCGGGCAATATGGGCCAGGCGGCGCAACTGGGTGGAATTGATCATGCCGTAGGGCACGTTAATGCGCAGCATGGGCGCCAGGCGCTGGATGTAGAGGCCATTTTGCAGACGCAAGGGCAGGAATTCTTCGGGTTTGAGCTCTCCCGCGAGGAAGCGCGCAGTCTGATCTCGAAACTGGGCGACGCGCTCGCGCAGAATCTGGTGGTCGTAGTCGTCGTAGATATACATGGAGGTGAATTAACCCTGCTACTGTAAATAAGTTGCGCGACCAGGGTCGGGCAAAAACAGGCGCGCAGCATACACTAAAACCCCGGAGGCGGCGAGCAAGGGGCGGCCGCATTCGGGTACCAAGTGGCAGATGGCGGATAAAAAACGAGGGCCAAGCTAACAGGATCAAGGTCGCATTTGAACGATTTTTTTGGCCTAAATTCATGAATTTCCGTTATATCAAGACCAAAGGTGTTGCATTTTTGTTGGGGCTTATGTTAATAAGCGTGGTTACTGTGTTGTATACAGATTAACCAGAAGTAAGACGACTAGCCTCTTTTTGATCCGGAGTATAAAAATAATGAACGAACCAATCGAGTTGGAAGAACGCAGTGACAGCATCGCTGATGCCATAGCTGCAGTGGCTTTGATAGCCATATTTGTAGGTACCTGCATTTTTTGGGTAAGTGGTCAGTAGTCCGACCCGGGTTTCCCTGATCGATTGAACCCTTGGGATTCGGGTCGATCAGGGTTGCCAACCCCGCTAAGCTCCCGCCGCTTTTAGCACTGTCTTGACGATCAGTATCATCGCTACCACAAAAATCACCGTGAATATCACACCTGCCAAGGCATAGGTGTAAATATTCCCCTTGGTAAAGTCCCGCTCGCGATTCTTGTTGCTTTGTACCCCTATGGCGGCCGCGAGGGTACTGAGCACTACCTGCCAGAAAGAAGGTTTTTCGGGCTGCTGGGTGTTATCGGATACAGGTTTATCGCTCATAAACAGACTCACACGAAGGAAATGAATTTGCTTGAGTGTAGCACTCATCAAAGCTGTTAAGATGTGGACTCGCCCCACAGATTCACCCCAGCCGATCCCAGACCTCAGACAGCCCATGAGCGACCCCATCGACGAGCTTTTTATTCTCCCGCCCTGCGACCAGCCTCTGGAAATTTTGCACAAGGATGCCAGCTTTCTGCTGGTCAACAAACCCGGTGGGCTCTTGAGCGTGCCCGGGCGGCATCCGCGCAATCGGGATTCGGTCATTGCTCGTCTGCAGTCTGATTACCCTCAGGCCGCCATGGTTCACCGTCTGGATTTTGATACATCCGGCATTATGGTGGTGCCGCTCGGCAAAGAGGCGCTGTCCCATATCAGTCGCCAGTTTCAGGCTCGCAGTGTCAACAAATCCTATACCGCTGTGGTGCAGGGACTGGTTGAAGCGGACGAGGGCAGCATTGATCTGCCTATAGCGCCGGATCTGGATCATCGTCCCAAATACAAGATCTGCCATCAGCAGGGCAAACCCTCGTTAACCCATTATCAGGTGCTGCACAGGGATGAAGTCTTGCGGCAAACCCGCCTGCTGCTGCACCCGGTCACTGGGCGGTCCCATCAGTTGCGTCTGCATCTCTGGGCGGTGGGGCATCCGATTCTCGGCTGTCCATTTTACGCACAGGGCGAAAGTGCTTCTCTGGCGCCGCGTCTGCTGTTGCATGCGACCCATCTGGAATTTGAACACCCATTGACAGGGAAGAGAGTGAGGGGAGAATCTCTCCCCTCATTTTGATATCAACTGCTGTGCTGATCAGTGGTGAGAGGCCTCGCCAGCGCCTTGGGGGATACGAATGTTTTCCACCAGTTCCTGTACTTCGGCAGGCGCATCAGCGGTGAATTTCCACACCAGCACGGCAACGGTAAAGTTGATCAGCATGCCCAGAGTGCCTATGCCTTCCGGAGAAATACCGAACAGCCAGTGTTCAGCAGTATTGGGCAGCAGAGGCGCGATGAAAATGCCTTTGTACACGACTATGTAGCCAGCTGTGAAAATCAGACCTGACACCATGCCGGCAATAGCGCCCTTGTTGTTCATGCGCTTGAAGAAAATACCCATGATGATGGCGGGGAAGAAAGTGGCTGCAGCAAGGCCGAAGGCAAATGCGACCACCTCGGCCACAAAGCCGGGTGGATTGATGCCGAGATAGCCTGCCACGCAAACAGCTGCAGCTGATGCTATGCGTGCAGCCATCAGCTCTTTTTTCTCGCTGATTCCGGGAACAAGATTGCGCTTGAGCAGATCGTGGGAAATGGCTGTTGAAATTACCAGCAGTAATCCCGCCGCTGTCGAGAGCGCAGCGGCGAGTGCGCCGGCGGCAATCAGCGCAACTACCCAATTGGGCAGTCGTGCAATTTCCGGATTGGCAAGTACCATGATATCCCGGTCGATCTTCATCTCGTTGCGTTCGTCGCCGCTGTAAAACATGCGACCATCGCCATTTTTATCTTCCCAACCAATCAATCCGGTTTTTTCCCAGTTTTTGATCCAGCCGGGTGCTTCCTCGTAGACCACTCCCTGTTGATCCTGACCGTTGATGGTGTCGATCATATTGACGCGAGCGAAGCCGGAAATTGCCGGGGCTGTGGTGTAGAGAATGGCAATGAACATCAGCGCCCAGCCGGCACTGATACGTGCATCGCGCACTCTGGGTACAGTGAAAAAGCGCACTATGACGTGGGGCAGACCTGCCGTGCCCACCATCAGCGCGGCAGTGATAAAGAAAATATCTATCTTGGCTTTTTGGCCATCGGTATAGCTGGTAAAGCCCAGTTCAGCGGAGAGTCCGTCCAGTTTGTCCAGCAGATACATACCGGAGCCATCGGCGAGTGTGCTGCCAAAACCCAGTTGTGGAATGGGATTGTTGGTCATCATCAGGCTGATAAATATGGCGGGCACCATATAGGCAAAAATCAGGATGCAATATTGCGCAGCCTGAGTGTAGGTAATGCCCTTCATGCCGCCGAGTACCGCGTAGAAAAATACGATGGTCATGCCCAGTACCACCCCCCAGGTGATATCCATTTCGAGGAAACGGGAAAAGACCACGCCAACGCCGCGCATTTGTCCGGCGACATAAGTGAAAGAGATAAAAATCGCGCAAATGACCGCCACTGTGCGCGCTGTCTGGGAGTAATAGCGATCGCCGATAAAATCCGGCACTGTAAACTTGCCAAATTTGCGCAAATAGGGTGCGAGACATAGCGCCAGCAGCACATAGCCACCGGTCCAGCCCATCAGGTATACACTGCCATCGTAGCCTACAAAGGAAATGATGCCCGCCATGGAAATGAATGAGGCTGCGGACATCCAGTCTGCCGCTGTGGCTGCGCCATTGAGAACCGG
>ENA-UOVV01001724-UOVV01001724.1-compost-metagenome-genome-assembly--contig:-NODE-1724-length-14635-cov-11.383196_pt1 | contig 14635 bp, 11 predicted proteins | sample MGYA00238155_ERZ761577 | MGnify/ENA primary metagenome ERZ761577 (study PRJEB28898, sample SAMN06268775) | compost metagenome | isolation source: Emeryville, CA | place: USA:Emeryville, CA | collected...
GAGCTTCTCGCGCACCGCGAGGTCGTTCTTGTGCTTGCGCCACCACACCGAGAAGACGATCGCGGCGATGACAAGGGGTCCGATCGCATACTTCATGCCCTCGCTCAGGTACACGAGGAACTGCGTGGGCGCCGGCAGGCTCCCGCCGAGCGAGGCGAACATGCCCTCGAAGACCGGCACGATGAACAGCAGCATGCCGATGGTCGCGAGGATCGCGAACACGAAGATGACCACGGGGTAGGTCAGCGCCGACTTGATCTTCGACCGCAACGCGACCTCGGACTCGAAGTTCTCCGCGAGAGAGATGAGCACCCCGTCGAGGAAGCCGCCCACCTCTCCCGCCTTGACCATGTTGACCATGAGCGGCGGGAAGACCTGCGGGTGCTTGCCGAGCGCGACCGAGAAGGCCGTACCGACCTCGACGTCGTTGCGGACCTGCGCGACGACCTTCTGCAGCGCCTTGTTCTCCGTCTGCTCCGCGAGGATCGTCAGGGCCCGCAGCAGGGAGAGACCCGCGTTGATCATCGTCGCGAGCTGGCGCGACATGACCGCGACGTCCTTGAGGCCAATCTTCTCCCCGAAGCCCGGGATGCTGATCTCGCGCTGCAGGCCCGAGTTGCTGACCGCCTGGATCGACATGGGCGCCAAGCCCATCGTCTTCAGTCGGTTGGCGACAACGGTCTCGTTCGGCGCCTCGATGCGCCCCTTGACGATCTTCCCCTGGCGGTCACGGACCGCGTACTCGAAGGTCTTCGTCGCTGCCATGGCTCACTGCCCCCAGCTCTGGTTGGCCGCCCCGGCACCGCCTCCGCCGCCCCCGGAGAAGCGACCGGTCAGGCGGTTGAAGTCCTCGACGTGGTGGCACTTCTCGAGGCCGGTCTCGTAGGAGATCTTCCCGATCTTCACGAGCTCGGCAAGGTGCTGGTCCATCGTGTGCATGCCCTGCTGCGCGCCGGCCTGCATCGCGGAGTAGATCTGGTGGGTCTTGCCCTCGCGAATGAGGTTGCGGATGGCCGGGGTCGCGACGAGCACCTCGGTAGCGACCGCACGGCCGGGGCCGTCGGCGCGCTTGCAGAGGGTCTGGCAGACCACACCCTGGATCGAGGCGGCGAGCTGCGTGCGCACCTGCTGCTGCTGGTGGGAGGGGAAGACGTCGATCACGCGGTCGATCGTCTGCGCCGCGTCCTGCGTGTGCAGGGTCGCGAACACGAGGTGCCCGGTCTCGGCGGCGGTGAGGGCCACGGAGATCGTCTCGAGGTCACGCATCTCACCGACCAGGATGATGTCCGGGTCCTGGCGCAGGACGTGCTTGAGCGCGTTCGCGAAGGAGTGAGTGTCCTCGCCCACCTCGCGCTGGTTGACGATGCCCATCTTGTGGCGGTGGAGGAACTCGATCGGGTCCTCGACCGTCATGATGTGGTCAGGTCGCGTGCGGTTCGCGAGGTCGATGATCGCCGCGAGCGTCGTCGACTTTCCGGAGCCCGTGGGTCCCGTGACGAGCACGAGGCCGCGGGGCAGGTTCGCGAAGGAGCCGACGACGGGCGGGACGCCCAGGTCCTCGAGCGCCTTGATCTCGTAGGGGATGACTCGGAAGGCCGCGCCGATCGAGTCGCGCTGCTGGTACAGGTTGACGCGGAAGCGCGCCTTGCCGCGCAGCGCGTAGGCGAAGTCGAGCTCGAGCTCGGCCTCGAAGTTCTCGCGCTGGCGCTGGGTGAGGATCGAGTACAGCGAGCGACGCAGGGACTCGCCGTCGATCTGGTCGAAACCCTCGAGGGGCGTGAGGGCGCCGGCAAGGCGGACCATGGGCGGGGCCCCGGACGTGAGGTGCAGGTCCGAGGCTCCTGCCTCGACCATCTTCGAGAGCACCTCGTCGAGGGAGATGTCGCCAGTCTGCTGGACCTGTCCCATCGAGGGACGCGAGGCGCGCTCCGCCGAGGGCGGCTGCGGACCCGCGGGCCGCGACTGCGGCAGGGGCGGGCTCGCGGGCGCTGAGGCGGGCGGCGAGGGCGGCATGGGCGCCGCGGGGTTGGTCGCCGTCGGCGCGGAGGGAGCCGACTGCGAGGGCGCATAGGGCTGGGCCGGGACCCCGGCAGGAGCGGAGGGAGCCGTGGCGGGCATGGTCGGCGAGCCAGCAGGGACGCCGTAGGGCGCGGCAGCTGCGGCCGGAGCAGCGGGCGTCGCCGGCGTGGGCGAGGTCGAGAGCTGCCCGTAGGTGCTCTGCGAGGGCACCGGGTTGAAGGTCGGCTGCGGCGAGAAGGAGGTCTGCGGAGCCTGAGGAGCGGGCGGGGTCTGCGGCGGCTGAGGCTGTCCCCAGGCGCCCGGCTGACCCTGCTGACCAGGACTGGTTGCACTCACGACGTGGCCTCCGCGGCGTTCTCGACGGTCGCTGGCGCCAGGTGGCGCCCTCGTAGTCCTATCGGCCCAACGAGGTTCACCCTTGAGCCCGAATCGTCTCGTTCACGCCCGTCAGACGACGACGCGCAGGATCTCCTCGATCGAGGTCCAGCCCATGACGACCTTGCGCCAGCCGTCGTCGCGCAGCGAGATCATGCCCTGCTTGCGCGCGGTCTCGGCGATCTCCGCGCTCGAGGAGTGCGAGACGGCCTGGCGCTCGATCTCCTCGGTCACGCGCATGACCTCGTGCAGGGCGATGCGGCCCTGGTAGCCCGTGTTCGAGCACGCCGTGCAGCCTCCCGGCCGGTAGAGCTCGGGGATCTCCTCCCCCTCGATCCACGGGAAGCGGGCGACCTCGAGCTCTCGAGGCGTGGGGATGTAGACCTGCTTGCACTTGCTGCACAGCTTGCGCGCGAGGCGCTGGGCGACGACGGCGTCGAGAGCGGAGCCCACCAGGAAGGGCTCGATGCCCATCTCGATGAGGCGCGTCACGGCCGAGGGCGCGTCGTTGGTGTGCAGGGTCGAGAGCACGAGGTGGCCGGTGAGCGCGGCCTCGATCGAGATCTGCGCGGTCTCGTGGTCGCGGATCTCACCGAGGAGCACGACGTCGGGGTCGGAACGCAGGATCGATCGCAGCGCCGCGGCGAAGGTCAGACCCGCCTTGGGGTTGACCTGCACCTGGTTGATGCCCGGCAGGCGGTACTCGACCGGGTCCTCGACGGTGATGACGTTGATCTCGGGGCGAGCCACCGCGTTGAGCGTCGCGTACAGCGTGGTCGACTTGCCCGAGCCAGTGGGGCCCGTGACGAGGATCATGCCGTAGGGCTTGGTGTAGCTCTCCTTGTAGGTCTCGTAGTTGTCCTCGAGGAAGGACAGGTCGCGCAGGTCGAGGCTCGCGGTCGAGTTGTCGAGGATTCGCATGACGACCTTCTCGCCCCACACCGTGGGCAGGGTCGCGACACGCAGGTCGATCTTGCGCCCCTTGTGCATGACCGACATGCGGCCGTCCTGCGGCTTGCGGCGCTCGGCGATGTCGATGTCGCTCATGATCTTCAGGCGCGAGATGAGGCCGTTCTGGGCCTGCTTGGGCGCGCGCTGGATCTCGTGGAGCACACCGTCGATGCGGTACCGCACGAGCACGTCGTTCTCGGCGGGCTCGACGTGGATGTCGGAGGCCCGGTCGGTGATGGCCTGGGTCACGAGCAGGTTGACGAGGCGGACGATCGGGGCGTCGTCGTCCCCGAGCTCACCGATGCGGGAGAGGTCGACCTCCTCCTTCTCCTGCTCGTCCTCGAAGGCCTCGGCGAGGTCCTCCATCTCGCTGTCCGCACGGCAGTAGCGGTCGATCGCGCGCACGAGGTTGTCGTGCACCGCGACGACGGCGACCACCTGCATCCCCGTGACGGAGCGCAGGTCGTCGATAGCGAGCACGTTGCCCGGGTCGGCCATGGCGACCTTGATGCCGCCGTCACCGAAGGCCACGGGCAGCACGGTGTGGCGGCGGCACACGGCCACGGGCACCATCGCGACGGCCGCGCGGTCCACGGGGTACTCGTCGAGGTCGACGAACTCCATGCCCACCTGGCTCGCGAGGGCCGCGACGAGCTGGGTCTCGGAGAGCACGCCCTCCTCGACGAGCACCCGGCCGAGCGACTGGCCGCGCGTGGCCGTCGCGTCCATCGCCGCGAGCAGCTGAGCCTCGCTCACCAGGCCTTCGTCGAGCAGGATCTCGCCGAGCTGACGCATCGATTCCTCCGTGACCGTGCAGTGGCCCTCGCCCCACTCGCGAGAGCCGTACATATCCCCATCGGCACCACGGGGCCCGAGGTCAAGGGAAGACTAGGCGCTAGTGCCCAGCGCTCGCGAGAGAGCAGTGTCCATCGCCTCGAGGGGCGCGACGCGGCCCGTCATGAGGCGCACCTGCTCGGCGGCCTGGTGCAGGAGCATGCGCTCCCCGCCCACGGCGACCCCTCCCGCCTTGCGCCACTCGCTCATCAGGGCCGTGGGCCGGGGCTCGTAGATCACGTCGAGCAGGATGCCCGACGTCGGCCCCCCTGCCTCGGCGATCTGCTCCGCGACGCCGTCGGCGGCGTGCGCGGGCGTGGTCGCGACCACGAGGTCGGCCTCGAGGCACGCTCCTGCCGTGCGGGCGTCAAAGGTGCGCAGCTCAGGGTCGAGACCCATCTTGTGCGCGGCGCGCACGAGAGGGCCCACCCGGCCGAGAGAGCGCGCGTAGACCACGGCGCGCGCGCAACCGAGCTCGCCGAGGGCCGCGAGGGTGCTCGCGGCCGTGGCTCCCGAGCCGAGCACGACGCAGCGCGGGCTCGCGGGCAGGCCCTGCTCCCCCGCCGCCTCGCGCAGCGCGGTCACGATGCCGAAGACGTCGGTGTTCGCTCCCGTGAGCACGAGCGAGCCGCGGGCGCTGGGCTGGACGAGCACGGTGTTGACCGCGCCCACGAGCTCTGCGAGCGGCTCGACGTGGTCGAGCAGGGGCAGCACGGTCTGCTTGAGCGGCATCGTCAGGCTCAGGCCCGCCCAGGAACCGTCGAGCTCCTGGACGAAACCCTCGAGCTGCTCGGAGGTGACGTCGACGGCCTCGTACTCCCAGCCCTCGAGCCCGAGCGCCGCGTAGGCCGCGCGGTGCAGGACCGGGGAGAGCGAGTGTGCGACAGGGTGTCCGAGCACGGCGGCCCGGCGCTCACCTGCCAAGGCTCAGCCGTCCGTGTCCGTGCCGCCGCCCTCGCCCTCGCGGAGGCTCTCGCCGTTCTCCGCCATCCACTTCTGGAGCTTGGCGACGTTCTCGTTGTGCTCGGCGAGCGTCTCGGCGAAGAGGGTCTCGCCCGTGTTGAGGTCGACCGTGACCCAGTACAGCCACGGGCCCTCGGGCGGGTCGAGGACGGCCTTGATCGCGGCCAGGCCCGGCGAGCCGATCGGCGTCGGCGGCAGGCCGGGGTGCACGCGGGTGTTGTACTCGTTGTCGGACTTGAGGTCCGAGGTCGTCAGGTCGAGGCCGCTCTTGCCGAGTCCGTAGGCGAGGGTCGCGTCGATACCGAGCGTCATGCCGGTCTCGAGGCGGTTCTCGATCGCTCGCGCAGCCTTGCCGCGGTACTCCTCCTTGTTGACCTCCTTCTCCACGAGAGAGGCCTTGTTGAGGACGGTCTCCCACTCGTCCTCGGGCACCTCGAGCTTCGTGAGCTCGGTGCGGGTCTTCGAGACCATCGCCTCGAGGATGTCCTTGGCGGTGTCGCCCGGCTCGATCGTGTAGGTCGCGGGGAAGAGCCAGCCCTCGAGCTGCTTCTTCGCGCTCTTCGGCACGCCGAGCTTGCGCGGGGACTTCGCGGCCTTCTCGAGGTCCTCGATCGGGATCGGGGTCTTCGAGGAGATCGTCTTGAGGATGCCCTCGACGGTGCTGCCCTCGACGATCGTCACGCGCAGCTCGATCTTGTTCTTGCGGTCCAGGAGCCACTCGACGGCGCCGGCTCCGCTCATCTCGAGCTGCATCGCGTAGGTGCCGTGCTGGATGCCCACGGCGTCGGGGTTCGCGGCGTAGGCGCGCGTGAAGGCCGCGGCCGACTTCACGACGCCGGCCTCCGCGAGCACGCGGCCGATCGAGGCGCCCGTGGCTCCCTGCTCGATGACGACCTCGACCGAGCCCGTGCCCGGACCGGGGAAGTCGTCCGCGGCGACGGTCTCCTCGGCGGCCGGCGGTCGCAACGAGGGCAGGATCGTGTCGTAGGCGTACCAGCCGACCGCGACGAAGAGCACGAGACACACGGCCAGGGCGATCCCGCTGCGCACGCCGCGCTTGCGCTTACGGTCCGCGCGCGTGCCCTCGACGGCCTCGCCGGCGCCGAAGCCCCACTGCGAGGGGTCGACAGCCGTGTAGCGGTCGTAGGTGAAGGGGTCGGAGGGCGTGGCCGCGACGGGGACCTCGCTCACGGGGGCGTACTCCCCCGTGGCCGGGCTGTTCGAGACGAGCTGCTCGATCGGGTAGGCATTGCCCTCGTCGTCGTAGACGTAGCCGCCGTAGACGGGGTGGGCGTAGCCGTGCACGTCGTAGACGTAGCCGTCGGGCTCGACGAGCCCCTCGGCCTGCTCGGGCTGGGGCTGCTCGGGCTGCGCGGCGGTCTCCTCGCCGGCCCACTGGACCTGGGGCCAGCCGCCGGAGCCTGCGCCCCGCGTCTCGTCGTCTCGTACCACTACAGCTCCGTCTTCGTCTCGTCGTCCTGCTGGGCGACTACCTGCTCGCCGACGCGAGCACCCGTGGCGCGCTCTGCGTCGAGGGCACCTTGGAGGATCACCACGGCAGCTGCCTGGTCCACCACGGAGCGCTGCTTGCGCCCGGGTCGCCCCGCCGCCCGCATCGCCGCCGTCGCCGAAACCGTGCTCATCCGCTCGTCCACCATACGCACCTCGACAGGGGAGATCTCACCCGCCAAGGACCTAGCGTATTCACGAGCGAGGGCCGCCGAGGTACCTTCCGCGCCGGAAAGGTGCCGAGGAAGGCCGACGTACACGACCGTCGCCCCCCGCTCACACACTTCGTTCACGACTCGCGACCGGTCCCCCGGGTCGAGCGTCGCGACCGGCGTGGCCACGAGACCGTCAGGATCGCTCGCCGCGAGACCGACGCGAACGGTCCCGACGTCGAGCCCCAGGCGGGGGCCGCGGGGCAGGCTCACGCCACCCCGGAGGCCAGGGCGTCGAAGGCCTCCGCGAGGCGCGAGGGGTCGGTGCCGCCGCCCTGGGCGAGGTCGTCCTTCCCGCCGCCGCCGCCGCCGAGCACCTGCGAGGCCGTGCGCACGAGCTGGCCCGCGCGCACTCCGTTCTCGCGCGCCGCGGCGTTCGTCGCGACCACCACGAGGGCGCGGCCCCCGGAGCGTCCGCCGACGGCGACCACGGCCGCCTCCTCGCCGAGTCGCGAGCGGACCTCGAGCGCGAGGGCGCGCAGGTCGTCCGCGCTCGCGACCTCGCCCGCGTCGTGACGCACGAGTCGCGTGCCCCCGGCCGTGCGCGTCGCGGAGTCCGCGACCTGGCCCGCCTGGGACAGCAGGCGCGCCTGGTTGAGCGCCGCGAGCTGCTTCTCGGTCTCCTTGAGGCGCGACACGAGGCTCGAGACGCGCTCGGGGAGCTCCTCGGGACGGGAGTCGAGCAGTCCCGAGAGCTGGTGCACGAGGGCTCGCTCCTTGGCCTGCGCCTCGTAGGCGCCCGCGCCCACGAGCGCGTCGACGCGCCGCACGCCCGAGCCGATCGAGGACTCGCCGAGCAGCTTCACGAGGCCCAGGGCCCCCGAGCGCTCGACGTGGGTGCCCGCGCACAGCTCGCGCGACCAGTCCCCGCCGATCGAGACCATGCGGACCTTGTTGCCGTACTTCGCGCCGAAGAGCGCCATCGCGCCCATCGAGAGGGCCGTGTCGAGGTCGGTGATCTGGTCGGTGACCTCGAGGTCCTCGACGAGGCGCTCGTTGATGCGCGCCTCGATCTCGGAGAGCGCCCCCGCGGGCAGCGCCGCACCGTGACGGAAGTCGAAGCGCACGTGGCTCGGCGCGTTCTCCGAGCCGGCCTGGGTCGCCGTCGTGCCCACGGACTCGTGCAGGGCCTTGTGCAGCATGTGGGTCGCGGTGTGGGCGCGCGCGATCGCTCCGCGGCGCTGGACGTCGATCTGCGCCGTGCCCTGCTCGCCGAGCACCACGGTGCCGTCCACGAGGCGACCGCGGTGCACCGAGAGCCCCTTGACGGGCGCCTGGACGTCGTCGACCTCGATGAGGCCGCCGCCCTGGAGCTGGATCGTGCCGGTGTCCGCGAGCTGACCGCCCGCCTCTGCGTAGAAGGGCGTGCGGTCGAGCACGACCTCGATCTCCGCGGGCGCCGTCGCCGCAGGCGCCGGGACGCCGTCGACGAGGATGCCCACGACCTCCGAGGTCGAGGTCGAGTCCGTGTACCCGAGGAACTGCGTGGGGCCCGCGAGCTGCGAGAGCAGCTGGTCGTAGGCCGCGGTGTCCGCGCGACCCGTGCGCTTCGCGAGAGCGTCCGCGCGCGCCCGCTCGCGCTGCTCCTTCATGAGGCGGCGGAAGGCCTCCTCGTCCACCTGGACACCCTGCTCGGCCGCCATCTCGAGAGTGAGGTCGATCGGGAAGCCGTAGGTGTCGTGCAGGGCGAAGGCGTCCTCGCCCTTGAGCACGTGCGAGTCGCTCGCCTTGGCCTGGGAGACGGCGACGTCGAAGATCTGCGTGCCCGCCTGGAGCGTGCGGCGGAAGGCCTCCTCCTCGCCGTACGCGACCTGGCTGATGCGCGCGAAGTCGGTGTCGAGCTCGGGGTACGAGGCCGACATGACGTCCTTCGAGACCGGGAGCAGCTCGGGGAGCGTCACGGTGTCCACGCCCAGCAGGCGCATCGCGCGCACCGAGCGGCGCAGCAGGCGACGCAGCACGTAGCCGCGACCCTCGTTCGAGGGCACGACGCCGTCACCGATGAGCATGAGCGCCGAGCGCACGTGGTCCGCGACGACGCGCATGCGCACGTCGTCCTCCTGGTTGGCGCCGTAGCGACGGCCCGAGAGCTCCTCGGCCGCGCGGATGACGGGGAAGACCTCGTCGATCTCGTAGAGGTTGTCCACGCCCTGCAGCAGGTACGCGACGCGCTCGAGGCCCATGCCCGTGTCGATGTTCTTGTTCTTGAGCTCGCTGACGATGCGGAACTCTTCCTTCGAGCGCACGTCGTCGATCTGGTACTGCATGAAGACGAGGTTCCAGATCTCGAGGAAGCGGTCCTCGTCCACGACCGGACCGCCGTCGGCGCCGTACTGCGGGCCGCGGTCCACGTAGATCTCCGAGCACGGTCCCGCAGGTCCCGGCTGGCCCGTCGTCCAGTAGTTGTCCTTGCGGCCGCGCCGCTGGATGCGCTCCTCGGGGATGCCCGCGATCCTGCGCCAGAGGCCCGCCGCCTCGTCGTCGTCGTGGAAGACCGTCACCCAGATCTTGTCCGGGTCGAAGCCGTAACCACCGTCCGCCTGCGACCTCGTGATGAGGTCCCACGCGTAGGTGATCGCCCCCTCCTTGAAGTAGTCGCCGAAGGAGAAGTTGCCGTTCATCTGGAAGAAGGTGCCGTGGCGCGTGGTCTTGCCGACCTCTTCGATGTCGAGGGTGCGCACGCACTTCTGCACGCTCGTCGCGCGGGGCCACGGGGGCGTCTGCTCGCCGAGCATGTACGGGATGAAGGGCACCATGCCGGCGATCGTGAAGAGCGTCGTCGGGTCCGGGGAGATAAGGCTCGCCGAGGGCACCACGGCGTGGTCGTTGGCCTCGAAGAAGTCGAGCCAGCGTTGACGGATCTCGGCGGTGCGCATGGGTTCCTTGCCTTGTTGATGCGGTGGGGTGCCCGGCCGGGCGGGCTCAGGGGCGTGACGTGCGGGAAGAGCCTAGAAGAACGAGTATCCCAGGGTGTCCTCGTCGTCCTCGGCAGCGGCCTCGTCGAAGTCCCAGGCCTTGCGTGCCTTGCGCTCGGTGCGCACGCGACGAGCCTCCTCGACGTCCCGGTCCCCGAGGAGCGCCTCGGTGAGCTCGCGCTCGCGCTCTGCCGCGGCGGAGCTGAAGGTCGCGAGGGCCTCCTTGGCCTGGGCGAACAGGCCCGTGACCTGACCCTCGACCTCCTCGACCACGCCCTCGGGCGTGAAGCGACGCGCGATCTCGCGGCCCTTGACCACGACGACGACCGCCACGGTCGCGCCGAGGCCGATCCAGAACAGGCGGCGCACCGCCTACTTCTCCTTGCCCAGCAGCCCGCGGAAGGCGGTGCGGGCGCCGTAGGCGAAGGCAGCGACCTTGACGAGCGGACCGCCGAGGGTCGCCGCGACGAGGGTGCTCAGCGCCGAGACGTTCTCGGTGACCTCGGCCGTGCGGGCCGTGATCGTGTCGATGCGGTCGAACTGCGCGTTGGTGGTCGACACGACGTTCGCGGTCTCGTCGATGAGGGGCAGCGTGTGGTCCGTGATCTCCTTGACCGAGTCGGTGGACTGGTCGAAGAACTTCCCGAGCTTGACGAGCGGGAGGGCCAGGAAGCCCACGAGCGCGACGAAAGCGATCGCGGCGATGAGCCCTGCGACGTCGCCTACGGACATGATTCGCTCCTGCTCCCCCGGTGGATCTCTGGCTCCGACAACACTACCTGCAGGCGCCCCGGACCAGCACAGGCATACCCCGGGCCGTTCCTGGACCCTTCTGGAACGGCGACGGCGCCCCGCCCCCGGAGACCGGGGAGGGGGCGCCGTCGTCGGACGCTGTGCCTCTTAGCGGGCGTAGAACTCGACGACCATCTGGACGTCGCAGATCACGGGGACCTCGGCGCGCGTGGGGCGACGCTCGAGGACGGCGGTCAGCTTCTCGATCTGGACGTTGAGGTACGCCGGGATCTCGTTGAGCTGGTGGGCACCGGCCGCGGCGACCTGGAAGGGCACCGTCGCCTGCGAGCGGGGCTTGACCTGGATGGTCTGGCCCGGCTTCACACGGAACGAGGGGCGGTCCACGATCTTGCCGTCCACGAGGATGTGGCGGTGCGTGACGGCCTGGCGGGCCTGGAGGATCGTGCGGGCGAAGCCGGTGCGGAGCACGAGGGCGTCGAGACGCGTCTCGAGGTCCTCGACCATGACCTCACCGGTCAGGCCCGGGGCCTTGCGGGCCTCGTCGTAGGCGCGGCGCAGCTGCTTCTCGCGGAGCGCGTACTGGGCGCGCAGACGCTGCTTCTCGCGCAGACGGACCGCGTAGTCCGACTCGGTGCGACGGCGGGCACGGCCGTGCTCACCCGGCGGGTAAGGGCGCTTCTCGAAGTGCTTGACGGCCTTGGGCGTCAGCGGGATGCCGAGAGCGCGGGAGAGGCGCACCTGGCGGCGCGCACGCGTGACACTGCTCATACTGGGTTTCGTCCTGTCGTTGTGACGTCGCTCCTCCGACCGGTTCTCCGGCGGGGAGTGGGGCCGACCTCGTGGCTAAGACCCCAGGCGGTCGCCCGAAGGCAACCCGAGAACTCTACCGCATCCCCGCCTCCACCACCTCCACCCAGCCCCACCACCTCCACCCGGTCCCGCACCCCTGCGCACCAGCCCCACCCCCTCCCAGCCAGCCCCCAGCCAACCGCTCCCCCACTTCCACGGGCACTCCCCACTTCTGCGGAGCGTTCGACACAAGTGCGGAGCGATCGACACCTCTGCGGGCCACTCCACGGTTCTGCGGAGCGTTCGACACCTCTGCGGGGGCGCTCGACGCTTCTGCGGAGCGTTCACCGCTTCTGCGGGTCGGGGTGCACGAGAGGCACTCCTTGCGGACCTCTGTGCGCGCACACGAGCCCGCACAACCTACGGGGGTTCCTGTGCGGAGCCCTTCATGCGCTGCCCGGGCCGGCGGCCTCTCGCCGAGTCCCGAGTCAGCGCCGGCGGTACAGAGCACGCCGTCGGGCCCGAGCCAATCGAGTCCGCAGCTCGCGCCGGGCGTCTTCGCTCGCGAGGTCTGCTGCCGTCACTTTGAGCACCATGTAGCCCAGGGCCTCGAGCTCGAGCTCTCGCGCGGCATCGCGACTGCGCTGGGCCGCAGAGGAATGGTGCGCGCCGTCGTACTCGACGACGAGGAGTGCCTCACGGTCGAGGAGGTCGACCCGGGCCACGAAGTGACCCGAGCCGTCGTAGACCGAGGCGTTCACCTCCGGGGCAGGAAGCCCCGCCTCGCGCCAGATCATCCGGAGCACCGTCTCGGGCGGGGACTCTGCTCGGGCGTCGGCAAGCCTGGCGAGCCGTCGGACCTGCGGCGCTCCTCGCCGTCGGCCCATCGACTCGACGTAGTCCCGGAAGTCAGCGAGATCGATCAGCCGGAGGTGCGCGAGCCGGTCGATCGCGACGAGCCCGCTGATCGGAGACCTGAGCCGTGCGAGGTCGAAGGCGGTGCGGTTCGGCGAGGTCACGGGGATCCCGGCGAGCACGGTGCGCTCGTCCTCCGTGAGGTCGCTCCGCAGGGTGCGCGCGCCCGGGTGGGGCTCGAACTTCGCGTCCCGGTTCATGCACATCAGCAGCGGCTCGGGTTCACCGCGCCCCTCGGGCCAGGGCACCCGTCCGTCGAAGGCTCGAAAGCCCCCGGCATCTCCGCGCGACAGGCAGGCAGCCTCCTCGTAGAGGCGAGCCGCGCCCCAGCCGCCGAGCACCCCCTGCAGGCCGAGCGCCGTCGCGGCGACCTGGATCCGCACGTCAGGGTCGTCGAGATCGGCCGACGACGGCACGTAGATGCCTCGCCGCACCCTGCGGAACTCGATGCCCTCGAGCTGGCGGCGCGAGACACCCTCACGCAGCGCCTCGCGAGAGCGAAGGGCGTGCCCGGGGCCAGGGTCGATACCGACATGACTCACGCGCCGAGCATGGCGCCACGCTGAAGGGTCCGAGCGAGATGGTGAGCTCGCCTGTGGATCGCGGTGCGGCTGCTCTGTACGCGCGGGACTGCACTCCAGTGCGGGGGCCCCGCGTGTGCATGTTCTGCGGAGCGCTATGCGCGCATATCGCTCCGCAGAGCGCGTTTGGCGAGCGGGCGGGCCCGCGCAACGGGTGAACGCTCCGCAGAGGTGGGGTGGGGAGAGGCGGGGGCGCTGAGGGGGTTGGAGGGCGCTGGAGCGTGAGGGGCCCGGGACAGGGGCGGAGGTAAGGGAGGGCGCGCGCTGGCGTAGGGCTCGAGCCCGGGGTTAGTGCGGGCGGGAGGAGAGGATGGTGCGGATGCGCTCGAGGCGGGCGGCGACCTCGCGCTCCTGGCCGCGGTCGTTGGGCTCGTAGTAGCGGGCGCCCTCGAGGACGTCGGGCAGGTACTGCTGACCGGCGACGGCGTGCGGGGCGTCGTGCGCGTACTGGTAGTCCGCGCCGTGGCCCAGGTCCTTGGCGCCCGAGTAGTGCGCGTCGCGCAGGTGCGGCGGGACCGTGCCGATCTTGCCCGCGCGCACGTCCGCGATGGCCTTGTCGATCGCGAGGTACGCGGCGTTCGACTTCGGGGCGGTCGCGATGTGCACCACGGCCTGGGACAGGATGATGCGAGCTTCGGGCATGCCGATGAGCTGGACGGCCTGGGCCGCGGCGACCGCCGTCTGCAGGGCCGTCGGGTCCGCCATGCCGACCTCCTCGGAGGCCGCGATGACGATGCGCCGTGCGATGAAGCGCGGGTCCTCCCCCGCGGCGATCATGCGGGCGAGGTAGTGCAGCGCGGCGTCCACGTCCGAGCCCCGCATGGACTTGATGAAGGCGGAGATGACGTCGTAGTGCTGGTCCCCCGCGCGGTCGTAGCGCACGGCAGCCACGTCGATGGCCCGCTCCACCGTCGCGAGGTCGATGCGGGCGGCCCCCTCGCCCCCGCCCTCCTCGAGCGCGGCACCCGCGGCGGCCTCGAGGATCGTGAGCGCCTTGCGCGCGTCCCCGCCGGCGAGGCGCACGAGATGCTCGCTCGCGTCGTCCTCGAGCACCACCGCTCCCCCGAGCCCCCGCTCGTCCTCCACGGCGCGCGCCACGAGGGCCGCGACATCGGCGTCCGAGAGCGACTGCAGGGTGAGCAGGAGCGAGCGGGACAGCAGCGGGGAGTTCACCGAGAAGCTCGGGTTCTCCGTGGTCGCGGCCACGAGGGTCACCCAGCGGTTCTCGACGCTCGGCAGGAGCGCGTCCTGCTGGGTCTTGGTGAAGCGGTGGACCTCGTCGATGAACAGCACCGTCTCGGAGCCGTCGCTCGCGAGCCGCCGTCGGGCAGCGTCGACCACCTCGCGCACGTCCTTGACGCCCGCCGTGACCGCCGAGAGCTCGACGAAGCGCCGCCCCGAGGATTGCGCCACGAGGTAGGCGAGCGTCGTCTTGCCCGTGCCAGGGGGTCCCCACAGGATCACCGAGCTCGGGGCCGTGCGCCGCTGGGCGTCCGAGGTGGGCTCGACGAGCCGGCGCAAGGGCGAGCCAGGCTCGAGGAGGTGCGCCTGACCTGCGACCTCGTCGAGGGAGCGCGGCCGCATCCGCACGGCGAGCGGGCTGTGCGTGCCGACGTCGGGGATGCCCGAGGCGGAGCGGCTCACCGAGTCGAACAGGTCCATGCGCCGAGCCTACGCACCTGCGCCGACGCCCCCGACCGGAAGTGGCACCACGGACCGGCCAGGTGACATGCTGGCCCGCGTGTTCGCAGCGCTCGGCAGGACGATCTCCCGGCACCCGAGGACCACGGTCCTCGCGTGGGCCGTCCTCGCGGCGATC
>ENA-UOVV01001728-UOVV01001728.1-compost-metagenome-genome-assembly--contig:-NODE-1728-length-14547-cov-14.818038_pt1 | contig 14547 bp, 13 predicted proteins | sample MGYA00238155_ERZ761577 | MGnify/ENA primary metagenome ERZ761577 (study PRJEB28898, sample SAMN06268775) | compost metagenome | isolation source: Emeryville, CA | place: USA:Emeryville, CA | collected...
CCGTCAGGCCGTCCGCGTCCACCGCACCGGCCCCCGCGCCGCTCGTGAGGAACTCCTCGAAGAGCTCCTCCTCGGCGCTCGCGGGAGAGCTGAGCCCGGGGTAGCCCGCCTCGGCCATGCACGCGGCCCACGTGCCGTCGAGCTTTCTCACGCGCGGGTCGTTCGGGACGAGCTCGATCTCGATGCGCTCGAGCTCGGCGCGGACCTCGGCGTCGAAGGGGTCGGGCTCCTCGCCGAAGACGGAGGCTGCTCCCTTGCCCGAGCAGCCCTGCTCCTCGACCGGGGGTGGCTGCTCGCCCCAGGACTCCGGGTCCCCCAGGTACGCGCGCTCGTACTCCTCGAGGGCCTCCGGGCTGAGTCCCGCGCGGATCTCCTCGTTCGGGTCGGGCCCGGCCGCCAGGCTGATCCCCGGTCCCCGCGCGATGCCGTAGCCGTGCTCCTCGGCGAACTCCAGGCTGCCCGGCTCGGGACCCTCGGCGTCCTCGGTCGAGGTGAAGCCGTAGTTCTCCGGGGCGGGCACGTACTCGAAGCCGAGCTCGCGCATGCAGGCCGCGACGGCCTCCTCGGCTGCGACGATGCGAGCCTTGAGCTCGGCGTCGGAGACCTCGGTCACCGCCATCGCGATGGAGCCGAGGGGACCGGGGCCGCCGTCGTCGTCCATGACCTTCTTCTCGCCACCCTGCGCCGTGCACCCGGCCAGGGCGAGCGCCCCCACCAGGTGCGCCAGGACGACCCTGTGTGCTGCCCCCATGTCTTCCCCCCTGCTGATCGTCGGGCTCAGCCCTTGAGCGCTGCGCCCATGTCCTCGAAGTACGCGACGAGCGCGTCGCGGTTCTCGGCGATGAAGGCCGACTCGGCCTCGAACTGAGCGTCGCGATAGGCCTTCTGCAGGCCCACGCTCTCGCGGCACTCGAAGTCCGCGGTCGCGACCTCGAGCTCGAGCTTCGTCACGGGCTCGAGGAGGGCCGGGTCGATGTCCTCGGCGTCCTCGGGCACCTCGTCCCACACCGCGTCGTAGGCGTCGTAGACGATGTACGAGGCGTCGTCGACGGACTCGAGGTCCGGGTAGCCCTTCTCGTCCATGCACGAGATCCAGGACTCCTCGGCCGCGAGGATCTCGTCGGTCGCGCTCATCTCGGCGTAGACCTCGTCGAGGGCCGTGAGCACGTCCTGGTGCTCGGGCTTGTCGTAGGGGAGGGGGTCGGCCGAGAGCGCCTCGTAGGCCTCGCCCTGGCAGCCGCCGTAGCCCGGGTCGTCGAGCTCGCCGAGGTCGAAGTCCTCGCCCTCCTCGAGGTCGCCGAGGTCGATCTCCTCGTCCTCGTCGCCCATGAGGTCCCCGAGGTCGATCTCGCCGTCCTCGCCCACCTCGAGGTCGCCGAGGTCGATCTCGCCGTCGCCGTCCTCGTCGAGCGACTCGAGGTCGATGTCCTCGCCCTCGGGCTCCTCCTCGAGCTCGCCCTCGTAGGCGATCCAGTAGGCCTCGAGCTCCTCGTCGCTGAGGCTCTGGATGTAGAGGTCGTTGGGCGTCTCGACGTACTCCTCCTCGAGCTCCTCGGCCGAGGTCGTGATGCCGTAGCCGTTCTCGCGCGCCCACGCGAGGGTCTCGGTGTCCTCGCCGCTCTCGGCCTCGGAGTAGAACTCCTCGGGCGTGTACTCGAAGCCCGCCGCCTGCATGCACGCGGCGACGGCGGCCTCGAAGCGCTCGTGCTCGATGCGCGCCCAGGCGTCGTCGTCGACCTCCCCGATGATCTCGCGCTGCAAGGCCTCGACCGGAGGCAGCTCGCCGTCCGTGGGCGCCGTGCTCGTGCCCGAGCTCGAGGAGTCCGCCGTCGGCTCCGGGTCCTTCGCGTCGCCGGTGCACGCGGCGAGGGTCGTGGCGAGGGCGAAGGCCCCCACGACGCTCACGTAGCGGTTGGTCCTCACGTCTGGCGCTCCTCGAAGTCCGGGGGATGTCGACAAGGCGCCAGTATGGGCGCTTTCCCTGAAGGTTGTCTGAGATTCTCGCTGAGCGGTCACGAGGCGCGCAGGAAGCCCGGTGCCGGCAGCCCCTCGGCGAGGAAGGCCTCGAGCACGGCACCGGCGACGAGGTCCACCTCCTCGGAGCGCACGAGCACGAGGGCCGAGCCGCCGAAGCCACCTCCGGTCATCCGCGCCCCGAGAGCGCCCGCGGCGTGAGCGCTCGCGCACACGAGGTCGAGCTCGCGGCTCGAGACCTCGAAGTCCTCGCGCAGCGAGGCGTGACCCGCGTCGAGCAGACGGCCGACGGCGAGCAGGTCGGCGGACTCGAGCGCCTCGACGAGCCGGGCGACCCGCTCGATCTCGGTGACCACATGGCGGACCCGTCGCGAGGTGACCTCGGCGTCGGGCAGGTGAGAGAGGGACTCGAGCGCGGCGTCGAGGTCCGAGACCTCGCGCAGCGTGCGGACCCCGAGGCTCGCGGCCCCGCGCTCGCAGCTTGCCCGCCGCTGCCCGTACTGGCCGTCCACGAGCGCGTGCGGGGCGCGCGTGTCGACCACGAGGAGGGTCAGGCCGTGGGCGGCGAGGTCGAGCGGGACGTGGCGGACCGAGGAGTCGAGCGTGTCGAGCAGCAGCGCGTGCCCCGGCAGCGAGCGCAGGGAGACGGCCTGGTCCATGCCGCCCGTGGGCGCGCCGACGATCTCGTTCTCCGCGCGCACGCACGCGGCGGCGAGGCGCGCGAGCCCGGCGTCCTCCGCCGAGAGCCCGAGCCCGAGGCTCGCGTCGAGGGCCAGGGCGACGGCACACTCGATCGCCGCCGAGGAGGAGAGCCCGGCGCCCGTGGGCACCGCCGAGACCACCGCCGCGCAGAAGCCGGGCACCCGGACGCCTTCCTGGGCCAGGGCCCACGCGACCCCGACGACGTAGGCGCCCCAGCCCTCGACCGTGCCCGGGGCGACCTCGTCGAGGTCTGCCTCCCAGAGCGCACCGGGCTGCTGCGCGGAGACGAGGCGCACGCGCGAGTCCTGGCGCAGGGCGAGCGCCACGAAGGTCCGGTGCGGCAGGGCGAGGGGCAGGCAGGTCCCGCCGTTGTAGTCCACGTGCTCGCCGATGAGGTTGACGCGGCCGGGGGCCGACCACGCGCCCGCGGGCTCGGCGCCGAAGGTCTCGACGAAGAGCTCTCGCGCGGCGCGCTCTCCCGCGGCGGGATCGAGCGGAGCGATCCAGTCGGGGGCGCTCCAGTCGTTGGCTCTCATCGGGCGAGCTCCTGCAGTCGACCCGCGATGCGCTCGGGGGTAGTGTCCGAGACCCACGAGGCCATGCCGGACTCGACGCCCGCGAGGTACTTGAGCCGACCGCGCGAGCGCAGCACCGAGAAGACCTGCAGGTGCAGGCGCAGATCCTCGCGCCCCTCGCGCACCGGGGCCTGGTGCCACGCGGCGATGTAGGGGAGGGGGACCTCGTCGCCCGGGAGCTCGTCGTCGGCGAAGAAGAGATCCAGGCGTCGCAGGATCTCGAGGTAGAAGGGCGCGAGGTCGTCCTTCTCCTCGGGGCTCAGGGCGGGGAGGTCGGGCACGTCACGGCGAGGCGCGAGATGGACCTCGACGGGCCAGCGGGCGGCGAAGGGCACGTAGGCGACCCAGTGCTCGGACTCGAGGACCACGCGGGTGCCGGCGCGCAGCTCGGCCTCGAGCACCTCACGGCCGAGGAGGCGGCCCGTGCGCTCGCGGTGGGCGCGGGCCTGCTCGATCATCGAGCGCGTGCGCGGGGTGACGTAGGAGAAGGCGTAGATCTGCCCGTGCGGGTGGTGCAGGGTGACGCCGATCTCCTTGCCACGGTTCTCGAAGACGTACACCTGCTCGACCTCGGGCAGCAACGCGAGCTCGCGCGAGCGGTCCGCCCAGGCCTCGATGATGGTGCGCATGCGGCGCGGGGAGACGTTCTTGAGCGAGGCGCTCGAGTCGGGCGAGAAGCACACGACCTCGCAGCGGCCCGCGGCCGGGCGAGCGGTGAAGAGCGCCTCGCCGTCCTCGTGCCAGGGCTCGAGGGGGGCTCCGGGCACGGTCAGGAGCGAGGGGAAGCGGTTCTCGAAGACGACGACGTCGTAGTCCTCGGCCGGGATCTCGCCGTCGGAGTACGCGGCGCCCGGCTTGGCCGGGGCGAGCGGGTTGGCGTCCGCGGGAGGCAGGAACGTGCGGTGCTGACGGTGCGAGGCCATGGGCACCCAGTCGCCGGTGAGCACGTCGAGCCGCAGCTCGGGTCCGTGGAAGGGGCGCTCGACGCCGTCCTCGCCCGGCACGGGGGCGAAACGGTCCCCGAGCGGCCGAGGGTCGTCGAGGCGGCGCGTCGCCGCGCCCGAGACATAGGGCTCGGAGTCGTCGAAGTAGATGAGCTCGCGACCGTCAGCGAGCCGGGTCGAGGTGCGACGCACCCCAGAGCCTTCGATGAGCATGCGAAAGACAACTTCCTTTTCGACAGGCCCTTCCCGAGCGCCACTGTACCGCCCGGCGACCACGACCCGGTGCCCCAGACCCCCGCCGCCCAGTTAGGTGCTTCTGCGCGAGTTCGTACCTCCAGATGTACGAACTCGCACAGGAGCACCGAGCTCGCGGGGCGGTGGGGGTGGGGGTGGGGTTGGGGGTCAGGGGGTGACGGGGGAGATGTTGAGGGGCATGCCGGCGAGGCCGCGCTCGCGGCGGGCGAGGCCGCGGGCGATCTCGCGCAGGGCGCTCGCGGCGGGGGACTCGGGATCGGCGAGGACCACGGGGGTGCCGGAGTCGCCTCCCTCGCGCAGCGCGACGTCGAGCGGGACCTGGCCGAGCAGCGGCACCTCGGTGCCCGAGGCCTTCGAGAGCCCCTCGGCGACCTTCGCCCCGCCGCCCGCGCCGAAGAGCTCGAGCCGCGAGCCGTCCGGCTGGGGCAGCCAGGACATGTTCTCGACCACGCCCACGAGGCTCTGGCGGGTCTGCAGCGCCACCGCCCCCGAGCGCTCGGCGACCTCGGCCGCGGCGGCCTGCGGGGTGGTGATCACCACGAGCTGCGAGGTGGGGACCAGCTGGGCGAGGGAGATCGCGATGTCGCCCGTTCCCGGCGGCAGGTCGAGCAGGAGCACGTCGAGGTCGCCCCAGAACACGTCCGCGAGGAACTGCTGGAGCGCGCGGTGCAGCATGGGCCCGCGCCACACCACGGCCTGACCGGGCGGCACGAACATGCCGATCGAGATGACCTTGACCCCGTGCGCGACGGGCGGCAGGAGCATGTCGTCCACGCGCGTGGGCCCGCGGTCGACGCCGAGCATGCGCGGGATCGAGAAACCGTAGACGTCGGCGTCGACCACGCCCACTCGCAGCCCGTCGGCGGCCATCGCGGCGGCGAGGTTGGCCGTCACCGAGGACTTGCCGACGCCGCCCTTGCCCGAGGCGATCGCGAAGACCTTGGTGAGCGAGCCGGGCTGGGCGAAGGGGATGACGGGCTCGGCGTCCGTGCCGCGAAGCATCGTGCGCAGCTCCTTGCGCTGCTCGGCGCTCATCACGCCGAGGTCCACCCGCACGGCGGCGATCCCCTCGACGGTCTCGACCGCGCGGGTCACGTCGCGCGTGAGGGTGTCCTTGAGCGGGCAGCCCGCCGTCGTGAGGTCGATGCCGACGACGGCGATCGGCCGGCCGGTGCCGTCGTCGGTGAGCTCGACGGAGCGCACCATGCCGAGCTCGGTGATCGGGCGGTGGATCTCCGGGTCCTCGACGGTCGCGAGCGCCTGCCGGACGCGTTCGAGCAGGGGCTCGGCCTCAGAAGTCATGCGTCCATCGTAGGTCGGCGCCCGGTCGCGCTCGGCCGCCGGACGTCCCGTCGAGGCCGAGCCTCGAGGCCCGAGGGCTCAGCGCTCGATCTCGGCGGGCGCAGGGTCCTCGCCCTCGGCGTCCTCGTCGTGCTCAGCCGCCTTATCGGCCTCGCGCTGCGCCTCGAGGTCCTCGAGCAGCCCGCGGATCTCGCCGCGCACGAAGTCGCGCGTCGCGACCTCGGACAACGCGATGCGCAGGGCCGCCATCTCGCGAGCGAGGTACTCGGTGTCCGCGAGGTTGCGCTCGGAGCGCTGACGGTCGTGCTCGGCCTGCACGCGGTCGCGGTCCGTCTGGCGGTTCTGCGCGAGCAGGATGAGCGGCGCGGCGTAGGAGGCCTGCAGGGAGAGCATGAGCGTGAGCGCCGTGAAGCCGTACTCCGAGGAGTCGAAGCGCAGGTGCTCGGGACCGTAGGAGTTCCACAGCAGCCAGGCCGCGCAGAAGACGGTCAGCCAGAACAGGAAGCGCGGCGTGCCCATGAAGCGCGCGATGCCCTCGGAGATCTGTCCGAAGGAGTCGGGGTTGCGCTGCCCGCGCGAGAACAGGCCTCGCCGCTGCGCCTTGGGGGTGTCGAGCGGCTCAGACACTGCTCACCCCCTCGTGCTCGGTCTCGCGCCAGTCCTCAGGGAGGAGGTGGTCGAGCACGTCGTCCACCGAGATCGCGCCGATGAGGCGGCGCTCGGCGTCCACCACGGGCAGGGCGAGCAGGTTGTAGGTCGCCATGAGGCGCGTGACCTGCATGAGCGGGGCGTGGGGGGCGAGCGCGTCGATGTCGTCGTCGAGGATCGTGCCGATCGCCTGGTGCGGGGGCTCGCGCAGCATGCGCTGCAGGTGCACGACGCCGAGGAAGCGGCCCGTGGGCGTCTCGAGCGGCGGGCGCACCACGAAGACCGTCGAGGCGAGAGCGGGAGCGAGGTCCTGGCGGCGCACGTGCGCGAGAGCAGCGGCGATCGTCGTCTCGGGGCCCAGGATCACGGGCTCGGTGGTCATGAGACCGCCCGCGGTGTCCTCGGCGTAGGCGAGCAGTCGGCGCACGTCGCGCGCGTCCTCGGGCTCCATGCGGGCGAGCAGCTCGGCCGCCTGGGCATCGGGCAGCTCGCCGAGCAGGTCGGCGGCGTCGTCGGGCTGCATGGACTCCAGGACGTCCGCGGCGCGGTCGACGTCGAGTCCCGAGAGGATCGCGACCCGGTCGTCCTCGGGGAGCTCTTCCATGACGTCGGCGAGGCGCTCGTTGTCGAGCGCGGCGGCGACCTCGGTGCGGCGACCCTCGGCGAGCTCGTGGAGTACGTCGGCGAGGTCGGCGGGCTTGAGGTCGTCGTAGTTCGCGAGGAGCATCGCGGCCCCCTGGACGGCTCCCGAGCCGAGCAGGTTCACGACCTCGTCGACGCCGATGACCATCGTCTCGCCGCGCCGGCGCAGGATCCCGCTCTTGCCCTGCTGGGCGCGGCGGACGAAGAGCTGGGTCACGAGCCAGTCGCCCGTGCGCTGCGGGGTGATCGCGACGTCCTCGATGACGACGTGCCCCGAGCCGTCGCGCAGCTCGACCTGGCGCTCGAAGAGGTCGCCGATCACGAGGGTCTCCGCGGCGCGCTGCTCGAAGCGGCGCACGTTGAGCAGCCCCGTCGAGATCACCTGCCCGGGGACGATGCTCGTGACGCGCGTGATGGGCAGGAACACGCGGCGGCGCCCCGGCACCTCGACCACGAGGCCCACGACGCGCGGCTCGCGCGTGGCCCGGAGCAGGACGACGACGTCGCGCACCCGCCCCACGAGATCGCCGATCGGGTCGACGACGTTGGTTCCGGCCAGGCGCGCGACGAAGACACGGTCACCCACGCTCGTCATGCGACCAGCCTAGCGACCGGGGCGCGTCCAGCCTGCAGCGACGGGGCTGCGGCGGGGCGCGGCTCCGGGGAGAATGGGGCCATGTCGATGAACCGGTCTGCTCGCGTGCCCTCCGTCCCGACGCTGCCGCAGGGCGAGCAGGTCGCCGTGTACGGCACCTATCTCGAGGCGCAGCGCGCCGTGGACCACCTCGCGGACAAGGAGTTCCCGGTCCAGCTCGTGACGATCGTGGGCACCGACCTGCGCATGGTCGAGCGCGTCACCGGGCGGTTGTCCTACCCGCGCGTCGCGCTCGCGGGCCTCGCCTCGGGAGCGTGGTTCGGGCTCTTCGTGGGCCTGCTCATGACGATCTTCACGCCGAGCGGGGAGAGCTCGTTCCCGCTCTTCGCGGCGATCGCGATCGGTGCGGCCTTCGGCATGCTCTTCTCCGTCGTCACCTACTCCTTCACGCAGGGCAAGCGCGACTTCACCTCGCAGAGCCAGATCGTCGCGACGAGCTACGCCGTGCTGTGCGGCTCCGAGAAGGCGCACCAGGCCCGACAGCTTCTCGCGGAGGTGGGCGGCGTGGTCGGCGGCTGGGGTGCCCCGGCCCCGGCAGCCACCGCGACGCCCGCCCCGGAGCAGCCCGCCGCGCCGACGGAGCAGCCTCCCGCCCAGCCGCCCTCGGCCTCCTAGACCTTCGCTGACCGGCCCATCTGTCGACAGACGGGCCGCGACGCGCAAGGATCTCGCCCAGGGAGGTGTCCCATGGGCAAGGAAGCCGCAGAACCACCACGCGAGGACGGGCCGGGCGAGGCCCCCGCGCAGGCGCCCGCGCGCGAAGAGCTCAAGGCCGATGCGATCGGCTTCGTCGACGCGCTCGTCATCGGCCTCAACGCGACCTCGCCCGCGTACTCGCTGGCCGCCGTCATCGGCCCGATCGTCGTCCTCGTGGGCGTCGCGGCTCCGGGCGTGCTGCTCGCGTCCTTCATCCCGATGCTGCTCATCGCCTCGGCCTTCTACTACATGAACAAGGTCGACCAGGACTGCGGCACGACCTTCTCCTGGGTCACTCGAGCGATGGGGCCGTGGTGGGGCTGGCAGGGTGGTTGGGCGATCACCATGACCGGGGTGCTCGTCGTCGGCGCCCTCGCCGACGTCGCGGTGCGCTTCACCCTGCTCATGTTCGGTCTTGATCACGTGGCCTACCCCGACGACGCCGAGCCGAGCTTCTGGCTGTTCAAGATCATCGTCATCGCCCTGACCGTGGGGCTCGTGGTCTTCATGACCTGGCTGTGCGTGCTCGGCACCGAGCTCTCGGCGAAGGTCCAGAACGTGCTCATCGCGATGCAGGTCGTCGCCCTGCTCGTCTTCGCGGGCGTCGCCCTCTGGCAGGCCTCGACGGGCGCGGCCCCCGACGCCCTCGAACCCTCGTGGACCTGGCTCAACCCGCTCGCGGAGGGCGGCGGCGCACTCACCGCGGGCCTGCTGCTCGGTGTGTTCATCTACTGGGGCTGGGAGTCCGCCGTGAACCTCACGGAGGAGACCTCGAACTCCGCGAGCGCCCCGGGCAAGGCGGGCCTGTGGTCCACCGTGATCCTGATGATCACCTACCTCGCGGTGGGCTTCGCGATCGTCGCCGTGATGGGCGTGGGGGCGCTCTCGGAGAACGCCGAGGAGGAGGAAGGCATCTTCGCGATCATCGGTGAGCAGGTGCTCGGCGGCTGGTCGTGGATCCTGCTGTTCTCCGTGGTCACCTCCGCGATCGCCTCGACGCAGACGACGATCATCCCCGCCTCGCGCACGGCCCTGTCGATGGCGCGGCGCTCGGCGGTGCCGGCCCGCTTCGGGCACATCCACCGGCGCTTCCGCACCCCGGACGTGAGCACCTGGTGGGTCGCCTGGATCGCGATCGTCTGGTACGTCGCGATCTCCCTGCTGAGCGAGAACGCGCTCTTCGACTCGCTCACCGCCCTCTCTCTCGTGATCGCCTTCTACTACTCGCTCACCGGCATCGCGTGCGCGATCTACTACCGCAAGCACCTGCGCGACAGCCTCAAGAACCTGCTGCTCATCGGGATCGGCCCGGTGATCGGCTCGCTGCTGCTGATCTGGCTGCTCGTCGCGGCCTTCGTCGACATGGCCGACCCGGAGAACTCCTACAGCGGCCAGGCCTGGTTCGGCGTGGGCCCGCCGCTCGTCATCGGCCTCGTCATCTTCGCCGCGGGCATCGTGCTCATGCTCGTGTGGCGCGCCCGGGACGCGCGCTTCTGGGAGGAGAAGGCGAGCGTCGTCGACCCGCAGCTCGTCCGAGGGGAGAAGTCATGACCATCGTGCTCGGCTACGACGAGTCGCCCGGGGCCGTGCGGGCCCTCGACGTCGCGATCGACCTCGCCGAGCGGCTCGGCGAGCGCCTCGTGGTGGTCTACGGGGCCGAGCCCCCGGGCCGCGAGGGCGAGGAGATGCGCTCGCACGCCGCTGCGCTCGAGGCGCTCGGTCGCGAGGCCCTCGAGCACGCGCTCGAGAAGGCCACCGAGCGGGGGGTCGAGACCGAGGTCGCCGTCGTGCGGGCCCGGCCCGCGATGGCGCTCGTGCAGGCCTCGGAGGAGCACGACGCCTCGATCGTCGTCGTCGGCTCCTACGGCGAGTCGCCGCTGCGCAGCGCCCTGCTCGGCTCGACGCCGCACAAGCTCCTGCACCTCACGACGCGGCCCGTGCTCGTGGTGCCGCAGATGTGAGCAGTGTCGGAGTCCGGTCGTAGCGTCGGCCCATGAGCGAGAACCCGTGGCGTGACGACCTGCTCGACCAGCTCGACTTCTACCTCGAGGCGCACCTGCGCCCACGGCTCGGGGGGCTCTCCGACGCCGAGCTCTTCTGGGAACCCGCCTCCGGGGCGTGGAGCCTGCGGCCCGACGACGACGGCGTCCTGCGGCTCGAGCAGTTCTATCCCGACCCGCCCCTGCCGCCGCTCACGACGATCGCCTGGCGGCTCGTGCACATCGCGCGCGACGTCATGGGCGCGCGGGCCCGCGCGATCTTCGGTCCCTCCTCGGCGCCCGAGGGCGCGGACATGTTCGACCCGCGCCACTGGCCCGAGCCGCTGCCCTCGACCGGCGCGGAGGCGATCGCCCTGCTCGAGGCAGGGTCCTCCGCGTGGCGCGCGGGGGTCTCGGGATTGAGCGACGCGCAGCTGCGCGAGCCGCTGGGGCCCGTGGGAGGGCACTTCGCCGAGTTCCCGATGTCGCGGCTCGTGCTGCACGTGAACAGGGAGGTCATGGCGCACGGGGCGGAGATCTGCCTGCTGCGGGACCTCTACCGGGCTCAGCAGGACCGCACGGACCCGGTGGTCGCGGCAGCGCTCGCGGGCGATCTGACTGAGCTCGAGCGCCTGGTCCCCGAGCACGCGCAGCGCGTGGCGGCCGAGCGGCCCCAGCTGCTCGTCGAGCTCGCAGGGCTGCGGTCCTGGGAGGCCGTGCGCGTGCTCCTCGAGGCAGGCTTCCCCGTGGACGCTCCCGAGACGAGCGCCTCGGCGCTGCACTTCGCGGCGGCAGCCGGCGCGACTCAGGTCGTCGAGCTGCTCCTCGCCCACGGGGCGGACCCGAGCGAGCCTGACCCGGAGTGGGGCGCGAGTCCCGCGGGCTGGGCCGCGAGGTTCGGTCACTCCGAGCTCGCGGCCCGCCTCGAGGTGGCTAGGGCCTGAGCGAAGCCATCCAGGCCTCGAGCTCCTGGGGGCGGCGGGGGAGAGCAGCCGAGAGGTTCTCGTTGCCGTCCGCCGTCACGAGGACGTCGTCCTCGATGCGCACGCCGATCCCGCGGTACTCCTCGGGCACCGTGAGGTCGTCGCTCTTGAAGTACAGGCCCGGCTCGATCGTGAAGACCATGCCCGGCTCGAGGATCCCGTCGAGGTAGAGCTCGCGGCGCGCCTGGGCGCAGTCGTGCACGTCGAGCCCCAGGTGGTGCGAGGTGCCGTGCACCATCCAGCGGCGGTGGTACTGGCCCTCCGGGTCGAGGGACTCGGCGGCCGAGGTCGGCAGCAGGCCCCACTCCTCGAGGCGAGCCGCGATGACCTCCATCGCCGCGGCGTGCACGTCGCGGAAGCGATTGCCCGGCACGGCCGCGCGGAAGGCGGCGTCGGCGGCGTCGAGCACCGCCTGGTAGACGCGGCGCTGCACCTCGGTGAACTCGCCGTCCACGGGCAGGGTGCGCGTGATGTCGGCGGTGTACAGGGACTCGATCTCGACGCCGGCGTCCACGAGCACGAGCTCGCCCGAGCGCACCTCGCCGTCGTTGCGGATCCAGTGCAGCGTGGTCGCGTGCTCGCCCGCGGCGGCGATCGTCTCGTAGCCCACGGTGTTGCCCTCGAGGCGCGCGTGCGCGTCGAAGGTGGTCTCGATGACGCGCTCTCCGCGCTCGTGCTCGAGGGCGCGGGGGAGCGAGCGGACCACCGCGGCGAAGCCGTCGATCGTCGCGGCCACGGCCTCGCGCATCTGCTCGACCTCGAAGGAGTCCTTCACGAGGCGCAGCTCGGAGAGGGCCTCGGCGAGCCCGGCGTCGAGCTCTCCCGCCTCCTCGGTCTGGCGGATCTCGTTGACCACGTCCTCGATCGCGGCGTCGGCGCCGGGGACCACGCGCACCTGCACGCCGCCCTCGCCCACGTCCTTCGCGAGCGCGTCGCGCAGCTCGGCCACGTCCGCGGTGTCGATGCCCGTGAGGGTCGCGATCTCCTCGAGCGTGGGGCGCGCGCCCACCCAGAACTCGCCGTATCGCGAGTCGGCGTAGAACTCCTCGGTCTCGCGCGGGGCGAGGGGGCGCAGGTAGAGCACCGCGCGGTGGCCGCCGTGCTCGTCCGGGTGCAGCACGAGCACGGCGTCGGGCTCCTGGTCGGTGCCCAGGCCGGTGAGGTGAGCGAAGGCCGAGTGCGGGCGGAAGCGGTAGTCCGTGTCGTTCGAGCGGGTCTTGAGGCCGCCCGCAGGGATCACGAGGCGCTCGCCGGGGAAGAGCTCGGAGATCTTGGCGCGGCGTGCGGCGGTGAAGGGGGCGAAGGGGCCGGGCTCCACCGAGGACGGCGGGCGCTCGTCCCAGCCGCTCGTGATGAAGGCTCGGAAGGCCGCGGAGTCGGGGCGCTGGGACCGGTTCGACCCGCGCTCCTCGAGAGGCTGCTCGGTGCTGTGCTCGCTCATGCCTCCATCGTCGCACCGATCGGCGGATCGGGAGCCGTGAGGGGCGGACCTAGGCCCGCGCGAGCCGGTCGCGCGGCGGCACTAACCTTGCGGGTGTGCGCATCGACCTGCATTCCCACTCCTCCGCCTCGGACGGCACCGAGCGCCCGGGGGAGCTCGTGGCGCAGGCGAGGCGTGCAGGGCTCGACGTCGTCGCGCTGACCGACCACGACACGACGGCCGGCTGGGAGGAGGCCTCCGCGGCGGCCCGCGAGCACGGGGTGGCCCTCGTGCGCGGCACCGAGGTCTCGGCGCGCAGCGCGGGCATGAGCGTGCACGTGCTCTCCTACCTGCACGACCCGAGCCACCCGGGGCTCGCGAGCGAGCTCGAGCGTGCTCGCGAGGCGCGCTCCTCGCGCGCGCGGCGCATCGTCGCGCTGCTGGGGGGTGACTTCGGGCTCCGCTGGGAGGAGGTCGAGGCGCAGGTCGAGCCGGGGGCCGTGATCGGCCGCCCGCACATCGCCGACGCGCTCGTCGCCCGCGGGGTCGTCGCCTCGCGCGACGAGGCCTTCGCGGACCTGCTCCACGCGGGCTCGCCCTACTACGTGCAGCACTACGCCCCCGAGGTGCTCGACGCCGTCATGCTCATCCGCGAGGCGGGCGGCGTGGCCGTCTTCGCCCACCCCGGCGCGGAGGTGCGCGGGCGCATCGTGGGCGACGCCGTGATCGAGGCGATGGTCGCCTCGGGGCTCCAGGGGCTCGAGGTGGACCATCGTGACCACAGCCCCGAGCAGCGCGAGCGACTGCGCGGTCTCGCCGCCAGGCACGGGCTCTTCGTGACGGGCTCCTCGGACTACCACGGCACCGGCAAGGAGAACCGGCTCGGGGAGAACCTCACCGCGCCCGAGGTGCTCGAGCAGATCGTCGCGGCCGGGACCCTCGAGGTGGTGCGCTGATGGAGCTCATCGACTGGCAGCTGCTGATCTCGGCCTTCGTGACGCTCTTCGTCATCATGGACCCGCCCGGGACCGTGCCGATCTTCCTCGCGCTGACCTCGCCCATGACGCGCCAGCAGCGCAAGCGGGCCGCCCGCCAGGCCGTGCTCGTGGCCTTCGCGGTGATCGTGGTGCTCGCCGTCGTCGGCAAGCAGCTGCTCGACTACATGCACGTGTCGATCCCGGCGCTGCAGGCCTCGGGCGGGCTGCTCCTGCTGCTCGTCGCGATGGAGCTGCTCACGGGCAAGATGGAGGACCCCGAGCCCTCGCCCAACAAGTCGGTGAACGTCGCGCTCGTGCCGCTCGGCACGCCGCTGCTCGCGGGGCCCGGGGCGATCGTCGCCTCGATGGTCTTCGTCTCCGAGGCGGAGGGGCCCGCCGAGTGGGGCGCCGTCGGCGTCGCGCTCGTCGCGGTGTGCGTGTGCCTGTGGCTTGCGATGCGCTTCGCGGGCTTCATCCGCCGCGTGCTGCGCGAGTCCGGCACGATTCTCGTCTCGCGCATCGCGGGGCTCTTCCTCGCCGCGATCGCCGTCCAGATGATCGCCGACGCCGTCACCGCCTTCATCAAGGCCGGCTGACCGAGCCCCTCGTCGGGCTCGCCCACCCGCCCGTCGCCTGGCCAGCTCCCCGCCTGGTCGGCTCGTCGCCTGGCCCGCCTGTCGCCGGGCTCACCGTCCGCCTGGCCCGCCCCCGGCCCCTCCCGCGCCCGGCCCCTCCCGCGGCCGGCCCCTCCCGCGCCCGGCCCCTCCCGCGCCCGGCCCCTCCCGTGCCCGGCCC
>ENA-UOVV01001729-UOVV01001729.1-compost-metagenome-genome-assembly--contig:-NODE-1729-length-14547-cov-6.791885_pt1 | contig 14547 bp, 10 predicted proteins | sample MGYA00238155_ERZ761577 | MGnify/ENA primary metagenome ERZ761577 (study PRJEB28898, sample SAMN06268775) | compost metagenome | isolation source: Emeryville, CA | place: USA:Emeryville, CA | collected...
GAAGTTCGCCGGCTACGGCTTCAACAAGTCGCACGCCGCCGCGTACGCGCTGGTCTCCTACCAGACCGCCTGGCTCAAGCGGCACTACCCGGCCGAGTTCATGGCCGCGACCATGTCCTCGGACATGGACAACACCGACAAGGTGGTGGGCTTCCTCAACGAGGCCCGGCACCTGGGCCTGACCATCCTGCCGCCGACGGTCAACGACTCGCCGTACATGTTCGAGGCGGTGACCGCCGACACCATCCGTTACGGCCTGGGCGCGATCAAGGGCGTGGGCCGCGGCCTGTGCGAGGCCATCGTCGAGGAGCGCCAGGCCAATGGCGAGTACCGCGACCTGCTGGACTTCTGCCGCCGGGTGGACTCGACCAAGCTCAACCGCCGCGCCCTGGAGGCGATGATCAACGCCGGCGCGCTGGACACCCTGGGTCGCAACCGTGCCACCCTGATGCTGCAGCTGCCGGAGGTACTCAAGGCCACCGACCAGATGGCCAGGGAGGCCGCCGCCGGCCAGGCCTCGCTGTTCGGCATGCCCTCTGCCGACACCGGCCCGGCAATCCAGCTGGACCTGCCCGAATGCGCCGAATGGCCGCTGCGGCAGAAGCTGGACGGCGAACGCGAGACCCTGGGCCACTACCTCAGCGGCCATCCCTTCGATCCCTACCGCGAGGAAGTGCGCGCCCTGGTCGGCAACGACCTGGGCGAACTGGACAAGCTGTGGGCGGCCGGCGCCAGCGGCGGCGGCGAGAAGCGCTGGCGCCCGGAGGTGCAGGTGGTGGTCGCCGGCCTGGTGGTCGGCCTGCGCCGCAAGGGCGACAGCCAGGTATTCGTGCAGCTGGAGGACGGCCGCGGCCGCCTGGAATGCGGCGTATTCGCCGAGGCCGCCGCGGAGATGTCCAGCCTGCTGGTGCGCGACCGCGTGCTGGTGGTCCAGGGCGGCCTGCGCGAGGACGAATTCAACGGCGGCTACTCCCTGCGCCTGAAGCAGGCCTGGGATTTCGAGCAGCTGTGCGCCCAGCATGCCCAGCGCCTGTCCATGCGCGTGGACCTGCGCGACCCCATGGTCTGGCAGCGGATCGACGAGGTGCTGGCGCGCCACCGCCCCGGCCCCACCCCGCTGCGCCTGCACGTGGCCGTGGGCCGCAAGGGCCAGCGCGCCACCGGCGTGCTCGACCTCAACGGCGACAACCGCGTGCGCGTGGCCCCGCCGCTGCTGGACGCGCTGCGCGCGGCCCCCGGCGTGCGCGCGGTCAAGCTGGCCATTGGCCGGCCCTGGGTGAACTGAGGCCTACGGGCGCCACCGCGCCTCCATCCCGCCGCCTCCCACGGCACTTGCCGGCCATGGCCATGCCCTGGGCCATCCGGCGCTGCCGCCGCGCTCCCCGCGACCGGTGCGCAAAGCCATTCCGCGCGCCACCATACCGTACGGTCCGGTCCCGTAGGGGCGCTTCGGCTACACTTCCCTACTTCATGCACTCCCCGGTATCACCGGCCCCCGGATGAACCCGAATTACCTAGATTTCGAGCAGCCCATCGCCGACCTGGAGGCCAAGATCCAGGAACTGCGCAGCGCCAGCACCGGCCCGGCGGTCAATGTCGAGGCCGAGGTCAACGCCCTCGAGGACAAGCTGCGCAAGCGCACCGCCCAGATCTTCCGGGACCTGAGCCCCTGGCAGGTCTCGCAGCTGGCCCGGCACCCGGGCCGCCCCTACACCCTGGACTACGTCAGGATCATCTGCGACGAGTTCCAGGAGCTGGCCGGCGACCGCGCTTTTGCCGATGACAAGGCCATCGTCGGTGGCCTGGCCCGGATCGACGGCCGCCCGGTGATGGTGATCGGCCACCAGAAGGGCCGCGACACCAAGGAAAAGGTCCGCCGCAACTTCGGCATGCCCAAGCCGGAGGGCTACCGCAAGGCCCTGCGCCTGATGAAGCTGGCCGAACGCTTCGGCCTGCCGGTGCTGACCTTCATCGACACCGCCGGCGCCTGGCCGGGCATCGACGCCGAGGAACGCGGCCAGTCCGAGGCCATCGCCCGCAATCTGCTGGAGATGGCCGAACTCAGGGTTCCGGTGGTGTGCACCGTGATCGGCGAGGGCGGCTCCGGCGGTGCCCTGGCCATCGGCGTGGGCGACTGCACCATCATGCTCGAATACAGCACCTACTCGGTGATCTCGCCCGAAGGCTGCGCCTCGATCCTGTGGAAGGACGCGGCCAAGGCCAAGGACGCGGCCGAGCAGCTGGGCCTGACCGCGCGCCGCCTGCACCAGCTGGGCCTGGTGGACAAGGTCCTGCGCGAGCCCACCGGCGGCGCCCATCGCAACCCGCGGCAGATGGCCCGGCGCCTGAAGGCCGTCCTGCTCAACCAGCTCGACGAGCTGGAGCAGGTGCCGGTGGAGGACCTGCTGGAACGCCGCTACCAGCGCCTGCGCCGCTACGGCGCCTACGAGGCGGCCTGAGCCCCCTGCCCCGGTGGGGCGGCGCGCAGCCGCCCGCCGCGTCTAACATGACGGCGATGCCCGTCGACCTGCCCCTGGACCTGCCCGCCGACGCGCCCGCCGCGCCGGCCGGCCTGCTCCTGGCCTACAGCGGCGGCCTGGATTCGAGCGTGCTGCTGCACCGCCTGGCCGCCGAGCCCCGCTGGCGCCAGACCGGCCTGCGCGCCGTCCACGTCCACCACGGCCTGCAGCCGGGGGCCGATGCCTGGGCTGCGCACTGCGGCGCCACCTGCGCCGCCCTGGGCGTGCCGCTGGAAGTGGTGCGGGTGCAGGTGGCGGCCGCCACCGGCCTGGGCCTGGAGGCGGCCGCACGCCAGGCCCGCTACGCCGCCCTGGAGGAGCGCCTGGCTCCGGGCGAATGGCTGCTCACCGCCCACCACCTGGACGACCAGGCCGAGACCTTCCTGCTGCGCGCCCTGCGCGCCTCCGGCCCGGAAGGCCTGGCGGCCATGCGCCCGCTGCGCCGCTTCGGCCCGGGCTGGCACTGGCGGCCGCTGCTGGACTGCCCGCGCGCGGCGCTGCTGGACTGGGCCCGCGCCCGCGGCCTGGACTGGATCGAGGATCCCAGCAATGCCCAACCCGACCCGGAGCGCAACTTCCTGCGCCTGGAGGTGCTGCCGCTGCTGCGCCGGCGCTGGCCCCAGGCCGCCGCCGCCCTGGCCCGCAGCGCCGCCCTGAGCGCCGAGGCCAATACCCTGCTGGAGTCCGCGGACCAGGCCCTGCTGGCGCCCATGCTCGAACCCGGCGGCCAGGTGCTGGCCCTGCCGCCGCTGCTGGACCAGCCCGCGGCGCGCCGCGCCCGCCTGCTGCGGCTGTGGGTGCGCGGCCTGGGCCTGCCGCCGCTGCCGGCCCGTGGGGTGGAGGCCATCGAGGGCCAACTGCTGCACGCCCGTGGCGACGCCCAGCCCTGCTTTGCCTGGGCCGGCGCGCGCCTGCTGCGCTGGCGCGGGCGCCTGCACGCGGACTGGCAGCGCGCGCCGCTGCCTGCCGGCTGGAGCTGCAGCTGGGATGGCCGGGCGCCGCTGGAGCTGCCCGATGGCGGCCGCCTGCAGCTGTGCGATGCCGGCGGCCGGGCCGCGCCCGCCGGCTTTGCCGAGCCGCTGCGGGTGGCCGCGCGCCAGGGCGGGGAGCGCCTGCGCATGCCCGGCCGCGCCCATCGCCACGCCCTCAAGCACCTGCTGCAGGACGCCGGCATCCCGCCCTGGGAGCGCGCCGGTCTGCCGCTGCTGTGGCACGGCAGCGCTGATGCCGCCGAGCTGCTGGCCGCCGGCGACCGCATCGTCGCCGCGCCGCTGCAGTCCTGGCTGCAGGCACGGGGCCTGCGCCTGCACTGGCAGCCGCCACGCGGCCGCCCCGGCGCGCGTTGACCCCCGCCCGCCCCACCGCGCACACTTGCGCCATGTCGAAGAAATCCGCCACCGAGGAATCCCCGGTCGCCCGGTTCGAGCAGTCCCTGGACGAGCTGGAACAGCTGGTCGAGAAGATGGAACAGGGCGAGATGAGCCTGGAGGATTCGCTGTCGGCCTACGAGCGCGGCATCGGCCTCTACCGCCGCTGCCAGGCCGCGCTGGAGCAGGCCGAGCTGCGCGTGCGCCTGCTCACCGACCCCGACCAGCCCGAGGCTGCCCAGCCCTTTGCCCCCGCCCCCGGCGATGGCCCCTGAGCTGTTCGCGCGCTGGGCCGCGCGCACCGAATCGACCCTGGAAGCCCTGCTCCCGGACCCGGCCCAGGCGCCGGCCGGGCTGCACGCGGCCATGCGCTACGCCAGCCTCGGCGGCGGCAAGCGCATGCGCCCGCTGCTGGTCTACGCCGCCGGCACCGCCCTGGGCGCGGACGAGGGCCTGCTCGACCGCCCGGCCGCGGCAGTGGAACTGGTCCACGCCTATTCGCTGGTGCACGACGACCTGCCGGCGATGGACGATGACGAGCTGCGCCGCGGCAAGCCCACCGTGCACGTGGCCTACGACGAGGCCACCGCGATCCTGGCCGGCGACGCCCTGCAGACCCTGGCCTTCAGCGCCCTGGCCGAAGCCGATGCCCCGGTCGCGCTGCGCATCGACTGGGTGCGGACCCTGGCCCGGGCCTCCGGCGTGGCCGGCATGTGCGGCGGCCAGGCCCTGGACATCGACGCCACCGGCCGCCAGCAGGACCTGGCCCAACTGCAGCGCATGCATTCGCTCAAGACCGGGGCCCTGATCCGCGCGGCGGTGCGCATGGGCGCCCTGGCCGGCGGCGCCGACCCGGCCACCCTGCAGGCCCTGGACGATTACGCCGCGGCCCTGGGCCTGGCCTTCCAGGTGCGCGACGACATCCTCGACATCGAGGCCAGCTCCGAGCAGCTGGGCAAGACCGCCGGCAAGGACCAGGCCCAGGCCAAGTCCACCTACCCGGCCCTGCTGGGCCTGGACGGCGCCCGGCGCAAGCTGGACGAGCTGGCCGCGGCCATGGAGCAGGCCCTGGCCGCGGTACACGGCCCGCAGCAGGTACTGCTGGAGCTGGGCCGCCTGGCCGCGCGTCGCGACCACTGAGACCGACGCGCCAGGCAAAGAAAAAGGGCCCGGGAAAACCGGGCCCTTTCTCGTTGCGCGCAGCCGCCGCTTACTTGATCAGGCGGATCGCGAACGGATAGCGGTAGGCCTCGCCCCCGTTGGCCTTCATGCCGCCGATGATGCAGAACACCAGGTTGGCGATCATCAGCAGCGGGAAAATCAGCAGGCCGATCAGCACGAACGAAAGCACCCAGGCCACGATGTAGCCGATGAACAGGGTGATCTGGAAGTTCAGCGCTTCCTTGGCCTGGTCGACGACAAAGCCCTTGCCGGCGTCATCCTTGTTGATCAGCCAGATCACCAGCGCGCCGATGAAGCCGGTGAAGATGCCCAGCAGGTGGGTGATCAGCGCCATGGTGCGCTGGTCCTGCGGCGCAGCGTCGGTCGGCGGCGGCGGCGGTGCGGTCACGTTGTCGAATTCGCTCATGAGTTTTTTCCCCGATGGTTTGTTTGGGAGGTTGGGCGCTGCGCATCCTTGCCCGCGCTCGCCCCGCCGCCCAGCATATCAATCCCCGCCGGCCACGGTCATCCTTCCGATAAGCACCGGACCGATGCGTATGTGCGAGCGCGGATCGATTTCGTCGCCAACCGCTTCGATGGCCGCGAACATTTCCCGCAGGTTGCCGGCAATGGTCAGCTCGTCCACCGGCCAGGCGATGGCCCCGTCCTCGACCCAGAATCCTGCTGTGCCGCGGGAATAATCCCCGGTCACGCTGTTGACCCCCTGGCCCATAAGCTCGGTCACCAGCAGGCCACGGCCCATGCCCGAGACCAGGCTGGCCAGGCTGCCGGCATTGGCCGCCACCTGCAGGTTGTGCACGCCGCCGGCATTGCCGGTGGTGGCCAGCCCCAGCTTGCGCGCCGAATACGTGCCCAGCACGTAGCGCTGCAGGATGCCGTCCACCACCAGCGGGTTGTCGCGGGTGGCCACGCCATCGGCGTCGAATGCGGCCGAGCGCAGCCCGTGCGGCAGCAGCGGCAGTTCGTCGATCCGCATCCATTGCGGGAACAGGCGGGTACCGGCGCTGTCGAGCAGGAAACTGGCGCGGCGGTAGAGCGCGCCGCCGGACACCGCGCCCAGCAGGTGCCCGACCAGCGAGCGCGCCACTTCCGGGGCGAACAGCACCGGGAACTCGCCGGTGGGCGCGCGCCGTGGCGCCAGCCGGGCCAGGGCACGCTCGGCGGCGCGGCGGCCCACCGCCGCCGGCGCCTCCAGGTCGGTGCGGGCCAGGCCGATGCTGTACCAGCCATCGCGCTGCATGTCCTCGCCCTGCCCTGCGATCAGGGCCAGGCCCAGCGAGTGCTGGGTCTCGCGCTCGCGACCGATGAAGCCGTGGCTGTTGGCATACACCGCCAGGCTCTCGCCGCTGCCGAAGGAGGCGCCATCGGAATTGCCGATGCGGGCGTCGGTCTCGCGCCCGGCGGCCTCGCAGGCCAGGCACAGGTCGATGGCCTCGGCCGCATCCAGGCGCCAGGGATGCCAGGTGTCCAGGTCGGGGAACTCGCGGGCCATCAGCTCCGGCTCGGCCAGGCCGGCGGCGGCGTCGTCCTCGGTGTAGCGGGCGATGGCGCAGGCCTGTTCGACCGTCGCCTCCAGGCTGGAATCCTGCAGGTCGGCGGTGCTGGCGCTGCCCTTGCGCTTGCCGAAGTACACCGTGACCGCGATGCCGCGGTCGCGCGAGGACTCCACCGTCTCCACCTGGCCCATGCGCACCGATACGTTGAGCCCGCGCTCCTCGCTGCAGCTGACCTCGGCCTGGCTGGCCCCGCGCGCCCTGGCCAGGGCCAGCAGTCGCTGGGAAATATCGGCCAGCTGGTCCAGCCGCTGCCGGCTGTCGTCGTTGTCCACGATCGCGTTCACGCCATTACCTCTTGATGTCCTGTTGCCATGCCCGGCGCCATGTCCGGGCCCGCCAGGCGCCCCGGGCGCCCGGCGTCCAAACCCGCCCCCGCCGCCGCGCCAGGGGAGTTCAGCCCGCTGCGGGTAGAATCCACGCCATTGCCCCCTGTGTTTGAGCCATGCGCGGACGCGACGAAGAAACCGGTGAATACTTTTCCCCCAGCCGCAGCGCCCAGCGCCGCCAGGCCCTGGAGGTGCTGGAGCTGGCCGAGAAGCTGGCCAGCCTGACCCCGTCGCAGCTGGCCAGGCTGCCGATCCCGGAAGACCTGCTGCCGCACCTGGAGCAGACCCGGCGGATTACCGCGCACATCGCCCGCAAGCGCCAGCTGGCCTATCTGGCCAAGCAGATGCGGCGCGAGGACGACGCCACCCTGGAGGCTATCCGCGACGCCCTGGACGAGGACGGCGCCGCTGCACGCCGCGAGGTCGCGGCCATGCACCGCACCGAGGCCTGGCGCGAGCGCCTGCTGGCCGAGGGCGATACCGCCCTGGCCGCGCTGCTGGCCGAATACCCGGGCGCCGACCGCCAGCGCCTGCGCCAGCTGGTGCGCAACGCCAACGAGGAGAAGGCCCGCAACAAGCCGCCGCGCGCCTTCCGTGAACTGTTCCGCGAGCTGCGCCAGCTGCTGGCCGGCGCCAGCCAGGCGCAGGACGGGGCAGACCCCGGGCTGGACTTCGATCCGTCCGCCGAACTGGAAGACTGAGGCGGCGCGCGGCCCGCGCCGCGCCCGCCCATGGCCACGCCCGCGGCTCACGCGCGGGTGCCGCCCACGGTCAGGCCCTCGATCAGCAGCGAGGGCTGGCCCACGCCTACCGGCACGCTCTGCCCGTCCTTGCCGCAGATGCCCACGCCCTCGTCCAGGGCCAGGTCACGGCCGACCATGCGCACCTTCTGCATGGTTTCCGGGCCATTGCCGATCAGGGTCGCGCCCTTGACCGGCGCGGTGATCTTCCCGTCCTCGATCAGGTAGGCCTCGGTGGCCGAGAACACGTACTTGCCGCTGGTGATGTCGACCTGGCCGCCGCCGAAGTTGACCGCGTACAGGCCCTTCTTCACCGAGGCGATCATTTCCTCGCGCTCGTGCTGGCCGGCCAGCATGTAGGTATTGGTCATGCGCGGCATGACCAGGTGGGCAAAGGACTCGCGGCGGCCGTTGCCGGTCGGGGCCATGCCCATCAGCCGGGCATTGAGCGTGTCCTGCATGTAGCCCACCAGCACGCCATCCTCGATCAGGGTGGTGCAGCGGGTCGGCGTGCCCTCGTCGTCGATGTTGAGCGAGCCGCGGCGGCCCTCCAGGGTGCCGTCGTCGACGATGGTCACCCCCGGCGCGGCCACCCGCTGGCCGATGCGCCCGGCGTAGGTCGAGGTACCCTTGCGGTTGAAGTCGCCCTCCAGGCCATGGCCGACCGCCTCGTGCAGCAGCACGCCCGGCCAGCCCGGGCCCAGCACCACCGGCATGGTCCCGGCCGGGGCGTCGATCGCCTCCAGGTTGACCAGGGCCTGGCGCAGGGCCTCGCGCGCCAGCTGCTCCGGACGCCCGCCGGAGAACAGTTCGGCGTAGGAATAGCGCCCGCCGCCGCCGGCATAGCCCGATTCGCGGCGGCCGCCCTGCTCCACGATCACCTGCACATTGAGCCGCACCAGCGGGCGCACATCGGCCGCCAGCACGCCGTCGCTGCGCGCCACCAGCACCGTGTCCACCCCGCCGGACAGGCTCACCGCCACCTGCACCACGCGCGGATCGGCCGCGCGCAGCAGCCTGTCCAGCGCGCGCAGCTGCTCGACCTTGTCCTCGTTGCGCATGCCATCCACCGGGTCCAGCGCCGGATACAGGGCGTGTCCGGCGCTGCGCACCAGCTGCCGCGGCGCGTGCGCGCGGCCATCGCGGGCGATCGCCCGGGCCGACCCGGCGGCCAGGTGCAGAGCCTCGGCATTGATGTCGTCCGAATAGGCGAAACCGGTCTTCTCGCCGGAGATGGCACGCACACCCACGCCCTGCTCGATCGAGTGGGCGCCGTCCTTGACGATGCCATCCTCCACCCCCCAGCTCTCCCGCCGCGAATGCTGGAAATACAGGTCGCCAAAGTCGATGCCCGGCCCCAGCAGGGCGCCAAAGGCCCGGTCCAGGCCGGACGGGTCCAGGCCGCCAGGCAGCAGCAGGCGGGATTGGGCAAGGGCGAGCGCGGATTCGGTCATCAGGAAGGCAGGCTGGCAGCCGGAAAGGAAGGATGCGGTGAAAGCCGGCGCAAGGCGCCGGGCCGATGCCTATGATGACAGCAACCCGCGCCCGCGCCTGAATCCCGGCTTCGCAGATGGAACTGACCGCCTACGTCATCGACGGCCACACCCTGGACATCCGTCCCGCCCCGCGCGAGCGCGAGTGGATGGACGCCACCGAGCAGCACTACGCCTACCGCTGCCTGCCGCTGGACATGGCCAATGCCCACGGCTGGGAACTGCTGTGCCAGACCGGCTTTGCCGCGCACTGGGACGGCGGCGACGGCCTGGACGCGGTGCGGGTGGAGCCGGATCCGGGCACCCAGGCACCGGCGCTGAGCCACTTCGGCTACGGCGTGCTGACCTTCCACGTGCCCTGCCTGTTCCGCACCAGCCCCGGGGTCGAGCTGCTGGCCACCGCACCGCTGAACCGGCCCAAGGACGGCATCGCCGGACTCAGCGGCCTGGTGGAGACCGACTGGAGCCCCTACCCCTTCACCATGAACTGGAAGTTCACCCGCCCGGGCACGGTGCGCTTCCAGGCTGGCGAGCCGTTCTGCCATCTGCTGCCGTTGGGGCGCCCGCTGCTGCAGGAGGTAAGCGCACGCTGGCGGCCGCTGTCGGAGGATGCCGACCTGCACGCCCAGTACCAGGCCTGGGTCGGCAGCCGCGCCCGTTTCCTGCGCGAGCTGCCCGAACCGGAATCGGAGGCCGCGCGCGAGCAGTGGCAGCGCAGCTATTTCCGCGGGGTGGACCTGCACGGCTGCCCGGCACCGGGGCACCGCACCCGCCTGCGCCTGCCGCCGTTGCAGCGCCAAGAGCCGGACCCGGCCTGAGTCAGCCGGCGCCGCCGTCGGGGTCGGGCGCAGGCTGGCCCTCGACCTGGGCCGGGGCCTCGCGCTCGACCACTTCCACCTTCGGGTCCTTCCACGGGCCGCTGACGTGGTAGGTGCGCGCGCCAATCCCGCCCAGCGGCTTGCCCAGCACGGCATTGGCCGCCGCGCCTACCGCCGCGCCCACCGGGCCGCCCGCCACCGCGCCGACCACGGTCAGCAGGTTGCCCGAGCGCGGCTGCACGTCGATGGTCTGGTCGAAGCGCTGCCCACGCAGGTCAGTGCGGCCGCGGATGGCGATTTCCGCGGCCGGCCCTTCGATGCGCATGTCGTCGCTGTAGGCGGTGCCATCGCCGAAGCGCACGCTGCCCTCGAGCCGGTTGAAGGCGAAACCGCGGGAGAAGAAGTCGCGGAAATCCAGGATCAGCCGCCGCGGCAGCTGGGCCACGCTGAGCAGGCCCAGTACCCGGCCGGCACCGGGCTCCACTTCCAGCAGCTGGCCGTTGCGCGCCTCGATCCGCAGGTTGCCCTGCACCTGGCCAAGCTGGAACGCAGCCGGCGATCCGGGCCAGCTGGCATCCAGCTGCAGCTGGCCGTCGCCGCGCGCCAGCCAGTCGGCATAGCCCAGGCCGCTGACCAGACGCCCCATGTCCTCGCTGTCCACGCGCAGGGCCAGATGGGTCCGCGCGCCGGCGCCGCGGCCCAGCCATTCGCCGCTGGCGTACACCTTCTGCCAGTCCGACTGCAGCTGTAGCGTCTCCACGCGCATGCCGCCGGGCACCTGGCGGGTGCGCAGCTGCATCCGCCCCAGGGCGGCATTGCGGAAGCGCAGGTCATCCACATCCAGCGCCAGCGGCGGAATGCTGGCCGGATCGAAACCGGGATCGCCGCTGGTCGCGGACGCGGGCGCCGCCGCGGTGGCGGCAGCGGGCGCGGCCGCGGCGGCCGGGGCCGCGGCAGGCTCCGCAGCCACGCCGGCCTCGGCGCTGCCTGCGGCAGCGGCCGGCGCGCCCGCCCCGGCTGCCGGCCCGGCCGGTGCCGTGGCCGGCTCGCGCTGCCAGTACAGGCGGCTGAAACGTCCATGGATGGTCGCCCCGGGCTCGGCGGGCACGCTCAGGCTGCCGGCCATGGCCGGGCCATCCACCTCCACCTCCAGCCCGTCCGCGGCCGGACTGACGCACAGCCGGGCCTGCGGGAACTGGCCGCCCAGCAGACGCAGCTGTGCGGCCTGCACCTGGACCTGGCGCAGGCCCGGGCCACCCTCGCCGCCGCCGCCCAGGGCAATCCACTCCAGCGCATCCAGGCGCGCGGCACGGCCCGCCACCACCAGCCCCGAGGGCGGCGGCTCGCCAGCCACGCTGCTGCTGCCCAGGGCCACCCTTACGCCGGTGGCGCCATTGCGCTCGGCCGCACGCAGGGCCATGCGCTCGCCCAGCGCCACCTCGATCGCGCTGCCCAGCGGCAGCGCCAGCCGCACCCGTGCCGGCAGGGCCTGGGCAGCCGGCTTGTCCAGCGGCGCGGGCAGGTCCAGGCGGGTACCGACCAGGTCCGAATCCAGCTGCAGCACGCCTTCGTTGCCGGCGTCGCGGCCGCGCGGGGCACGCGCCTGCGCCGTCTCCAGCGGCAGGGCCAGGCCCAGCTTCCACTGCGAACGGCCGTGCAGATAGGGCCGCAGCCAGTCCAGGGCCGGGGCCCGCGCCAGCAGCTCGGCCGCCTCCAGGGGCGCCTGCAGCGCCGCCTCGAAGGCCTGCCCCGGATCGCGCACATGGCCCTTGCCCGCGCGCAGCTCCAGGCGCCCGGGCTGGCCGCCCCAGGCCACATCCAGGCCCTCGGCGGTGAAGCCTTCACCATCGTAGCGGGCCTGGCCGCGGACCGCTTCGAAGGCCAGGTTCCAACGCTTCTCCTGCAGCCGCGCCCCGTCCAGGGCCACGCTGCCGGAGACCTTGCCCGGGCCTTTGCCTTCGCCCAGCGGCAGGTCCAGGGCAAAGTCCACCCGCGCCGGGCCGGAGGCGCCGATATTGTCCAGAGTATCGGCCAGGCGCGCGTGCAGCGGACTGCGCATGAGCAGGGTCAGCAGGCGCGTGGCATCGGTGGCCGCCTGCGCCCGCACCAGCAGCGGGGCGTCGCCATAGTCGGCGATGCCGGCCTCGAACCGGCCCACCGGCACCCCGGCGATATCGCCTTTGCCGCGCACGGTGAAACCGGCGCCGACAAAAGCCACTTCCGCGTCGGTGCTTTCCAGTGCCGGCCAGTCGGGCTGGAAGCGGAAGCGTCCCCCCTGGATCTGCGCTCGCGCGTCGAACAGGCCGTCGTGCGCGGTGAAGGGCCAGTCGTCCAGGTCGCCGGAGACCACCGCCCGGCCCTGGCGCACGGTGCCGTCCTCCAGCGCCATGTCCAGCCACTGCACCGCCGCCGGCGGCATCGACTGGCGCAGCCAGAACTTCTTGGCCGCCGGCACCGGGGCGTCGTCCAGTTCGGCGGCGATGTCGATCCAGGGGCGGGTGCCGTCGTTCTGGAACCACAGCCCGCCGCGCACGTGGGCGCCGTATTCACGGCCACGGATGCGCAATGCCGGGGACGCCACCTGCCAGCCCTGGCCCTGGCGCCAGCCGAGGACCTGGCCTTCCAGGCTCACCTCGTGGACCACGCCAAAGCCGCCGGGCCAGTCCAGGCGCATGCGGGCGCGCGGATCCAGCTCCAGGCGCCAGCCTTGGCCATCGCCCTCGAAGCTGCCGGCCAGCCCGCTCACGCCCGGGGACTGCCCCACCGGCTTGAAGCCCAGCTGTTCCAGGCGGCCGCCCAGGCGCAGGCGGCCGCCGCGTTCGCCGACGCGAAAGGGCTGATCCTCCAGGTCGGCCACCTGCAGGCGCGGCGCGGCCTCCAGCAGCCAGGCCCGGCGCGCGTCCGGCAGCAGGTCGCCCAGTGCGGCCAGGGCCAGCAGCGGGGCGGCGTCGATCCGGCGGGCAACGGCGGCATAGCGCCGGCCGCCGGCCAGGGTCAGGCCGTCGAGCTGCTGCGCGCCATGGGCGTCGGTGATCCGCAGCAGCGGCGCGTCCAGGCGCCAGCCACCGCCGGTCAGGCGCCAGCGCAGCTGGCCGCGCATCTCCTCCAGCACCTGCCGCGGGCGCGGATGGCCGTGCAGCTCGGCGCCTTCCAGCAGCAGTTCGCGCAGCTGGAAGCGGCTGGTGACCAGGACCACACGGCGCCCGCGCAGCTCGGCCCAGGCCTCGGCCTGGCCGCTGCCGCCGCGCGGGCGGATCCCGCCATGGGACAGCAGCGGCGCCCAGCGGCCCAGGTCGGTGGTTTCCAGGTCCAGGTAGGCGCGACCGTCACCGCTGTGCCGGTCGAACTGCAGGGCCAGGGCCAGCGGCTGCACTTCCTCGTCGATCCAGCCGCGCAGGCCGGCGCGCACCTGCCGGCCGCGCACCTGCAGGCGCAGGTCGATCCGCGGGATGGTGGTCTGCAGGCCCAGCTCCGGGGCGTCGATCTCCAGGCGGCCGCCAATGACCTGCAGCTCGCCCAGGCCTTCCAGATACTCGAAAGGATCGGCCTGGCCGCCGCCGGCTGTGGCCAGGCCGCGCACCGCCCAGCGCCCGTCGGCCGCGCGCCGCAGGCCCAGCGAGGGCCCGCGCAGGCGCAGCTCGGTGAACGAGCGGCCCGGCCACAGGCCGCTGTACAGCGAGACCAGGATCTCCGCCTGGCCAATGCGCACGCCGTCCTCGCCGGCCCCGATGCGCATCCCCTCCAGGCTCAGCAGCGGGCCGCGCCGGGTCCAGCGGGTCTGCAGGCGGTCGAAACTGACCGGCCGCTGCGCCTTCTCGCCCAGCCAGGCGGCGATCCGTTCCGGATGGCGCTCGGCCAGCGGCAGCAGCTGGCTGACCGCGCCCACCACCAGCGCCACCAGCACCAGGCACACGGCCACGGTGTAGGCGCTCCAGCGCCGGAGCAGCCGCAGGCGGCGGCGCAGCGGGGTAGGCATCAGCGCACGCGCAGGGCGGGCGGCGCGGCCGGCGCGCGCGCCGCCCGGGGCCATCCCGCCTGGTCCGTTGCCGACATCCCTGTGCTCACCCTTGCATCCTCACAGCAGGACCACATCGAACTGCTCCTGCAGGTACTGCTCATCGGCCTGGAAGCGGATGGTCTTGCCGAGGAACTCCTCCAGCTCGGCCACCGCCGCCGATTCCTCCTCGGTGATCCGCGCCACCACCTTGGGCGAGGCGATCACCAGCAGGCGCGCGGCCTCGAACTGGCGCACCGCGCGGGTGATCTCGCGGAAGATCTCGTAGGTCACCGTCTCGGTGGTCTTGACCGTGCCACGCCCGGCGCACTGCGGGCAGGTCTCCGACAGCTGCCGCTCCAGGCTCTCCACCGTGCGCTTGCGGGTCATCTCCACCAGGCCCAGCGGCGAGAAGTCGTAGACCGTGGTCTTGGCGTGGTCGCGGGCCAGCGACTTCTCCAGGGTACGCAGCACCTGGCGGCGGTGCTCCGGATCGCTCATGTCGATGAAGTCGATGATGATGATCCCGCCCAGGTTGCGCAGGCGCAGCTG
>ENA-UOVV01001733-UOVV01001733.1-compost-metagenome-genome-assembly--contig:-NODE-1733-length-14530-cov-12.344456_pt1 | contig 14530 bp, 15 predicted proteins | sample MGYA00238155_ERZ761577 | MGnify/ENA primary metagenome ERZ761577 (study PRJEB28898, sample SAMN06268775) | compost metagenome | isolation source: Emeryville, CA | place: USA:Emeryville, CA | collected...
AAATTGCGCGCCAATTGAAACAGACCCAAGTAATTAGACAACAATGTCACGATTTTTCCGTCAGGTTTTATCATTAACATTGCTCCACATTTTGTTGGGAGTGAATTTATTAAGTGCTCAGGATCATGGGCATCACGGATCTCATTCCGAAGAAAAGCCATTTGATACGGGAGAATTGATAATGCACCATATTATCGATTCGCACGAATGGCAATTTACAGAAGGAGTAAGCATTCCACTCCCGGTAATTTTATATTCCCCTGATCGTGGCATCGAGGTCTTTTCTTCCTCGCGTTTTCACAACGAAAATCACGAATATAACGGCTATCGTCTTGTTCATGGGGAGACTGAAATGATCGTTCCAGTCGATGAATCCAGAACCGTATATGACTTTTCCATTACAAAGAATGTGGCTTGCATTATTTTGGGCTCACTTTTGCTGATTTGGATTTTTACCTCGGTAGCGCGGGCTTACAAAGCTCGTGGCAGAGATAAAGCACCTAGGGGTCTGCAGTCAGCGATGGAAGTGTTGGTTATCTTCCTCCGCGACGAGGTAGTTAAGCCTAATATTGGTCCAAATTACCGTAAGTATCTACCTTATTTACTTACGTTATTCTTCTTTATCCTAATAAATAACTTATTAGGGTTGATCCCAGGCGGAGCGAACGTTACTGGTAATATTGCTGTTACCATGACTTTGGCCCTCCTTACCTTTATCATCACCCATGTGAATTCCAATAAACACTATTGGAAACACCTAGTAGCTCCAACCGGCGTACCTGTTGCATTGTTGCCCATCATGATTCCCGTTGAAATCGTCGGTGTATTCATGAAGCCATTTTCCCTGATGCTCCGGTTGTTTGCCAACATCACGGCAGGGCACATTATCCTACTGGCGCTATTTAGTTTGATCTTTATATTTAAAAGTTTTGTCCTTGCACCTGTTATCTCCGTGTTCATACTCTTTATGAACTTTATTGAGATCCTGGTGGCATTTATCCAAGCATTTATATTTACACTTTTATCGGCCATGTATATAGGCAGTGCTATTGAAGATCATAGCCATGCCGATCATGGACATTGATTTTAATCTTTTGTTTTCAACTATATTCTCAAAACAACCACAATTATGTTAGCACAAATTTTGCTTCAGGCAGTAGAACAGGGCGGACTTAGCCTGGCGTTTGCAGGATCAGCCATCGGTGCCGGTCTAGCTGCTATCGGTGCAGGTATCGGTATCGGTAAAATCGGTGGAAGCGCTATGGAAGGTATCGCTCGTCAGCCCGAAGCTGCAGGTCGTATTCAGACTGCCATGCTTATCATCGCTGCGCTTATCGAAGCGGTTGCGCTGTTTGCAGCAGTAATCTGTCTTCTTATCTCTTTCAAAGGATAAGAAACCACGGACGCTGATGCAATAGGCGTCGGCACAAGTCCTAAAGATATCGATAAGGTGGGGGCGATAGGCTCCCACCCAGTTTATTGAAACAAAAGAATACAGGAACTTAATTCAAAAAAGCTAATATGTCACTGTTAACCCCAAATCCTGGTCTGATATTCTGGATGGTCATCATATTCCTGGTATTGGTGTTTATCCTTGCCAAATATGCCTGGGGACCGATCATCAAAGGCTTGGACGAGCGTGAGCAAGAAATCCAAGGTGCTCTTGACCTGGCCAAGAAAACAAAAGAGGAAATGGCTCAGCTTAAATCCGACAACGAACGATTGATCGTTGAAGCCAATGCCGCTCGTGACCGTATTCTCAAAGAAGCCAAAGAAGCAGCCGATCGTTTGATTGAGAGTGCTAAAGAAAAAGCAACGGCTGAAGGAAATCGGATGATTGAAAATGCACGTGAAGTAATCAAAAATGAACAGGCTGCTGCTGTTTCCCAAATGAAAAAGGAAATCGCAACCCTTTCTATTGAAATTGCCGAACAGGTATTACGCCGTGAATTGAGTGACAAAGCAGCTCAGGAAAACTTAGTTGCCGATCTCCTTAAAGACAAAGTAAAACTCAATTAAGGAAGGCTATCGATTTTTATTAATAGACAGATCCGACAAGATTTAAAATAAAATGTCAGTTACAACAGTTGCATCTCGTTACGCTAAGTCTTTGATCGAACTGGCCAAAGAAAAGGGAGTGGTGGAGGAAGTCTATAAAGACATGGTGCTCTTCGCCAATACAGCATCGGAGAACCGTATTCTCATGAAAGTACTGGGAAGCCCTGTTGTCAGGCATGAGAAAAAATTGGGTATCCTGAAAGGCTTGTTTGAAGACAAGGTAAATCCTGTTTCCTTTAGTATTTTTAATATTATTACCCGAAAAAATAGGGAAGCCATCCTCGATGCAATTGCCGATCAATTTATCAAACTTTACGATGAATATCGCGGTATCCAAAAAGCAACCGTCATTTCAAGTGCACCGTTAACTGAAGAAGCGAGACAGCATTTTATCAAAATATTAAGCGAAACTACCGGGAAGAAGATTGAGTTAACAGAAAAGGTAGACGAAAACCTGATCGGTGGTTATATTCTAACGGTAGGTGATAAACAAATCGATGCATCCCTCAAAAGTCAGCTTAATACGCTTAAGATTAAACTGGCTTCTTGATCGATAAGATCGCTATTTGAAACAAAAAGGTCCCTTTTTACTACGGTAGAAAGGGATTTTTCATTTGAGGCGGTACCACTCTTTCGCATTGCTTTTCATTTTCACCTTTTCCTTCACCTCAACGGGGAGTAAAGGGAAAAATTCTAATCCAGTCACTTTTTCTAGCGAATCGATACTGATGACCGCTTTCGATAAAGGCTGAGAAGACGGCTCGTTGTTTAATAAGAACGCTATCCCCTTTAAATAAGGTGGCTTGGCATATAAGACCACTTTGTAAAATTGCTCGGGAACAGCAATTTTATTGACCTTGCCTATGGTCGGTAACCCGGGCTTCAATACTGGACCCGTGACGACATAAATTTTACCGTAATGATAAGCCCACGATCGGAGTAGTTTTTCCAGATCATTCCATATACCCGCATTGAACTCACGGTTTTGGGGTGATATATTACTCATGTAAAATGTTTCCTTCACCAGCTCTTGTGAAGACTTAAAGTCGGCCGCTGGAGCCAAATGCCCCCGATCATATCCGCTTCGAGTATAATCCGAAAAAAGAGCTGAGCCCGTTCTGACCTTAGGATCTGGATTAAAAAATCGCTCTCTTGAACCCGGTCCGGTAATATGTTCTTTGGTCAACAGATAGGCCACCCAGGCGGCTTGCTCGTATTTTTCATTATAACCCAGGGAAAAACCCGTATGCTCTACAAGTTGTAGCGATAGTGTGCGGTCATGTGCAGGATAAACAAAATCCCGGCGATTCAAGACCTCCTCCCATTCAAACCCGTTCTCTAACAAAACGCGGGAAGACTCCACTGGAGGAATTTGGGAAAGGTCGGAGAGTATATCGATCTTTTCGGTAAGGGTGCCCGAGACAAGCCCCTCGACAGTAGCCTTTAATTTGCCTTCAGGAAAGAATTGTTCTTTAAAGTGAAGCAGGAGGCCAAGCCCAAAGAAAAGTCCTAGTAAAACCAGGGTATTGCCGCCTCTTCCAAAGTTTTTCTTAACGAATCCGAACATTAAACAATAGCGAAATTTAAATCTGTCTTATCTTTACCCTTCAAACAGGTGATAACAACCGTACGAAGGTACAATATATACGGCTCTCTCAACTATTCAAACGACCTAACAACGATTCCAATTATGTTATTTGCCGTCATCGGCGGGGGAGCATCCGGTTTTATGGCCGCCCTAACGGCTGCTGAAAATCATCCCAACGACAAAGTAATCATTTTTGAAAAATCGCGGGAAGTCTTATCCAAAGTTAGAATTTCGGGAGGTGGCCGTTGTAATGTAACCCATCAACCGTCATCCCCAACTTCATTTGCCAAAAACTACCCCCGCGGTCAATCCTTTTTAAAAAAGATTCTTACCCAATTTGACGCGACCGATACGATGAGATGGTTCGAATCCCGGGGAGTACGCTTAAAAACAGAGCCCGATGGCCGCGTTTTTCCGCAAACCAATTCATCACAAACCATCATTCAATGCCTATTGAAACAAGCGGATCAACTGGGGGTGGAAATCCGGACGGGAGTAAGTGTAAAAAATTTCGAAATCATCGATAATCAATTTCTACTCCATCTTCATAACGACGCCCCACTAAAAGTAGACCGCCTGATCGTCGCGACGGGTGGTTCCCCAAAAATGCAAGGTTTTGACTGGTTAACCCAACATGGTCATGACGTTGCTCCTCCCGTACCCTCTTTATTTACGTTTAACACACCTCAAAACTCACTACGTACATTAGCTGGGATTTCCGTAAATCCGGTTGAAATCCGAATCCCAAAATTGAAACTACTCTCCAACGGACCTCTTTTGATTACACATTGGGGGTTCAGTGGACCCGCCGTGCTGAAACTGTCAGCTTGGGGAGCGAGGGAGCTGGCTGACTTAAATTACCGTTTTCAAATACGCATCAATTGGATACCGGGAAAAAACTTTGACTCCTTACAAAGTTGGTTGCACGATCTTAAAGCAAAACATCCCAAACAACAACTCAGTGCTCATCCGCAATTTGGTATCCCGGCTAGACTTTGGCGCTGGATGGCCGAAAATGCTGGAATTGATCGCAATCTCAAATTGATCGAGACACCTCATAAAAAACTTAACAAAATGGCTACCCAGCTCACCGACGGACTATTTGAAGTTGAAGGAAAAACCACCTTTAAAGAAGAGTTTGTAACCTGCGGGGGCATTGAACTTACCAACATTAATCCACTTACTATGGAAAGCACAAAAATAAAAGGCCTCTTTTTCACTGGCGAAGTTCTAAACGTAGATGGAATCACTGGAGGATTTAATTTCCAAAATGCATGGACCACCGGATATATTGCGGGTAAAAATGTGGGACAATGACCTGGTAAAAATGCCAACATTGAATATCGTATCTACGGGGAATGGTCGTATTTGCAAGTACGCTGAAAAAATGCAACTCTCCCCTCCGGAACAGGTAAATGATCCAAATGGTTGGGTAAGGGCTAAGGAGATTCCGTTACACTCCCTATGGCTTAAGTCCTTTCGGTAAAATTTAACCCTAATTTGAAAATTTCAAATTGATTAGCAACGATAAAAGAAAATCTAGAAGTATTATTGAAAATAGTCTTTACCTATCGGGAAGATCGTAGATAAACAAGTATACATTGGGTCATTTTGTCTCTCTATCCGAGTAACCAAAAAGCAAATGAATAGCAAGAAATTATATGCCAGTTTAGGGCTGATAACCCTGTATATATTGGTATTCGTGATAAAAGACTTTTTCTCAGAAGGCCTCTACCAGGACGAAACACATTACTTACCGACTGCGGTCCGGTTTAGTAAAGAAATAATTCCGTCCATTGCCTTACTAAAAGATTATAATGAATTAAACACTCCCCTACCTTTTATCCTTGGAGGATGGGTGATCCGAATTTTCGGCGAGGATATTCTGAACCTTCGTTTACTTACCTATATCACCAGTTTAGTATTATTGCTACTATTTGTGTGGACCGCCCCGGAAAAGCCCAGCCGTCTATTTCTTTGCCTTTTTGGTTTGTTGTTATTTCCGAGTTACTACTTATGTAGTATCTATTATTACACCGATATCTATGCTATGCTTTTTGTCTTGGCTGGGTTGGTAGCCTATTTAAAAAAACGACATATTTACGGTGCTATCCTCATGGCCTTGGCCATTGCTTGCCGACAATATATGTTAGCTTTTCCAATCGCCATTATCTTTTTTGAAATCGTTTATTTCGATCTCCGTCAACCCTTTCTGACCTCCCTTTTCAATAGGCTGCGTCAGGATAGGACCTGGCTGTACTATGGAATCGCCGTTTTGAGCTTAGTACCTTGGGTCATCCTTTGGAAGGGTCTGGCGCCAGCCTCAGTGATGGAAGATCAGTATTACGAAACCGATAAGTTAATTCGGTATAATTTCGGCTATGTGATGTATGCTTCAGCCGTGCTAACCTCCTACTATATTGTTCCAGAAACACTGCTGTTTGGGAAATGGCGTTTTTTCATAGAATATCCTAAAAGGGAACCGCGACGATTTATACTTTTCGTGTTTATCTCTGCTGTTTTCGTCGTTTTATTCCCTGCCCAACAAGCCTATAACCCCTATTTTACCTGGCCTTATTTGGGTTATGTAGATCGGCTCTTTGAAACCATAGGACTGACGGGTATCTTCAAACAAATCGTCTTCGGTGTGATGATGCTGGTAGCATTCATCCGTTTCTTTTCTTTCCGACTGAACCTGGCGAGCTATATCGTATTGTTTAACATCCTTATACTAGGGAAAGCACAGTTATCCTGGGATAAATATTCGCTTCCTATGGTTATGACCTTATGGTATCTGGCCCTATTTGATAAAGAATGGACATACAGTTCCCAGGCCAATACCCTTACCACAGGCACGGATAAGGCACGCTAGGAATTCAGCCTAAAAGTATCATTTGATAAATTTTCGGGTCAATTGGTTTCCTTTTGAATCCTCAAAAACGGCTAAGTAACTCCCAGGACTTAAATTTTCAGCGGAAATAATTACCACTGATTCTGAAATCACAGGCCTTGTAAGAAGTTTTATACCTTGCGTACTGACAATGGTTACCGTTCCTGATTGCGGTTTACCAAACATAAGGCGGACTCGATCCTGAACAGGATTAGGGACGATATGAAAAGTGAAATCTTCGACCGGTTCCTTCCCTAAAATAATTTCAATTTCCACCGTTTGTTCGATGCTGGTCGACTCTACCTCGTCATTAATAGCTCTTACCCTATACACATACGTTTTGCCTTCTTCTACTTCTGTATCGGTATAATTCGGCGAATTAGTTTCCGTTAGCACCGTAAATTGACTATCGGATACAATTTTACGTTCAACGACATAAGCCTCCGCTTGCGCTACCGTCGTCCAATTGAGTTGAACCGCTGCGCCTACCAACTGCACATCTAATTGAGGGCGAGATAAGGGATCTAAAAGCGGGACATTGGCAAAGGAGAAAGTCCCTAATTTCCGGCTATTCCTTAAATAAGGTCCCTGAGGAACATCGAGATTTTCAGGTTCCTCAATGGGAATATAGGTTAGCGTTTTCCCATTGACCGATTCAGAGAGGCGAAGGACGACCCGGTTCCCTTCCGCTACCCCTTGCTGAATAGGGGCTTTGGCTGAAGCGTCACGGTCAAAAAAGAAAAAATCCCGGTTACTGATCAGGAGATCAGCGCCATTTCGACCTATTACTGTAGAGTCAGCCGGCCATTCCATTTGCTGTCCTTCATCGAATACAAGGGTAATTTCATCCTTTTCGGGGGACGAATAAAATACCTTTTGAATTGCCGGACTTCTCACTTCGGGGTTGAAATCCACCCCATAGTATTGAGGTTCTAGGAAATAAAACAGGCGTCGCGCCAGTTCCTTGTATCCGTCGAGTAGGTAGTGAATCCGATCATCCGAAAGTGGGACACCCAAGGTCGAAAAATGATCCGTCTTAGGATAAATGTATTTGGTACGACGTTGAAAATCTCTGATTTCGGGAGAAGTGTTTGAAAAAATGACGTTGGTCTGAAGAATGAAAAACTTTTCAACACTGGTAAAATCTTCCATCCAGTATTGGTAAAGTTGATCGAAATAAGATTCGTAACCAGGAATATTTTCAATCGCTTCTTGCTCCCCTTGAAACCAAAAAAAACCTCGGACACGCTTGGGTTTAGCTATATTCAGTCGATACAACAAAGCTCCGTAGAGATTATTGGGATCTGCAGGATTTTTATCATTCCGTATGACAAAATGCGAAATTTTTGCCCCGGGGATGGAGGCATTTATTATGGTTGTTGGTATCTGGTGATTTTCGAGTATGAGGCGTTGCAAATGTATTCCCCAGGCACCGGTAAACGGGTGTGACCATGACGAAGGTATCCAAAGAGTATCAGCAGGCGAAGTAGCCGGATTGTTGTCGGGTATCCGGGCGATGGTCCGACAGTACTTACTACTCCAGTTATCAAATTGCAATGCAGCACCGTTAGACTGTCCGGTGATAAGGTAAAAGTCGCCCGCTGCGATATCATTTCGAGTCACGATCAGAGCCGAATCTTCACCTGGTACTCGGCACGCCCATACTTCAATTGTATAGTCGGCGGGCTCGGCTTCGATGGCTACTTCCATTTGAAATTGAGCGGTATCACCTCCTTTATAATCGAATCCAGCTTCACCATATCCATAACGTGTTCCGTTGCGATAAACTACGGCCGACATATGGCTCCAATCCGGAATTTCAATTTTCCCGCTTATAGGGATCCTTGCAAGATTATCGTCGTCTCGAGCATACATCTGCATATCTTTGGGTAGCTGATCGAAAACGACGGAATAAAACCGCTGTGCTGTTAAAAACTGGGGTATGGTTAAGAGTAAAAATAGAAGGATGCCTCGCATAGTAATTCCAATTGCTCAAGAAGGAACTGTATCTGTTTCAGGACATTTGATTACCGATTTTATTGGGCTGTCCGGTAATATATCTACGAATGTACGGAATTACCAATTTTATGCAGTCATCTTTAAGTATTATACTTTACGAGCAATAATTTGATAACGGCCGGGTATGCCTAAATATCCTATAACCCGATGAGGTTTTAGTCCGGCCTCAAGTTGCCAATTTTGAATTTGCTTAATAGTCCAGGTGCCTGAAGTACTGGTCAATCCGAAAAACAAATTACTACTGGTCCCTACGAGGCCATTTTTTAAATCTTTTCCCTCCGAATTGACGAATTCATTTACAATGTATATACCGCCAGGTCTTAGTGCAGAGGCGATTTTATACGCAATAGCTTGGTTCTGTTCCGGATTAAAATGATGTGCTAAACTGGAAAGGAGTATCAAATCAAAGCTTTTCGCGGGGAGTTCAGTTTCCAGAACATCGCCTTTCAGATACGTTACATTCGCTAATTTTTCATCGCCCAGGGTACCGATGGCTGCAGGTAGATCCAGAATATGGCCTTTTAACGCGGGGTAACGTTCGATTAACGCTTTTACATGCACACCAGGAGCCCCTCCTATATCCAACAAATTAGTAGCATGAGCTGGGACTGGACATTTTCGGGCAAATTCTCCAACTTCCATACGGGCGACTGCCCTCATGGCTTTCTGGTACAATTCCCATTCTTCTATTGAAAAGGTAGGATGATAGTCGACCCCTTTTCCTGTTACAAGATAGGTTTCCAAATGATTCATCCATTTCCATACGACGCGATGGTTATAAATAAGTAGATCTGTTAAATCGGATGGGCTACTACGCGCCATCCATCGCCTAGCCATTGAACTTAGCTGATAGGAATCATCACGGAAGGTTAGGTATCCCGCTGAAACGAGGACTTGGAGAAGTTGATTAACAGGCTCCCTCCTTAGTTGACATGCGTTTGCAATTTCGTCGGCAGTGTTCTTTCCTTGTCGTAAAACTTCGAATATTCCCTTGTCTGCGGCGACCAAAACTGCTTTTGAAACGACGGGAAAGATTTGTCCATGGAGGAGGGGAATAGGGACTCGGTTCATTCGTAGGGCTATCCACTCCAAGAGGTTTTCCGGCACCGTTTTGAGTTGCATGATTCTGATGGTATAAGTGAAAACGCCTGATAGATGAAGAATCCATCAGGCGTTATCAAAATTACGCATTTACTTCAAATCACCGGTTTCAATAAACATCCAGGAGGTGAACGAATTGGTCGAACAGATAATGTGAGTCGTGAGGTCCGGGTGATGCTTCCGGGTGGTATTGTACCGAGAAAGCGGGCTTATCTTTTAACCGAATCCCTTCGATGGTGTTATCGTTCAAGTTCACATGGGTAACTTCAATATTGTCGGAAGCATATACTTGTTCAGCAATAATTCCGAAACCGTGGTTTTGGGAAGTTATTTCGCATCTTCCGGTAATTAAGTTTTTCACCGGGTGATTTAATCCTCTGTGACCATTGTGCATTTTATAGGTCCCTACTCCATTAGCTAGTGCGAGGAGTTGATGCCCCAGGCAAATTCCGAAGAGTGGGCGACCGGTTTCAAGGATTTCTTGAATCGTTTCGACGGCATAGCTCATGGCAGCAGGATCACCGGGGCCGTTGGAAATGAAGAATCCGTCGGGGTTCCAGGCTAAAAGTTCAGCGATGGAAGTTTTTGCTGGAAACACTTTACAATAGCATCCTCTTTTGGCCAGGTGATTCAAAATACTCTTTTTGATACCGTAGTCTAGGACAGCCACGCGCCATTTAGCTGTTTGTTCGTCCCCCACGAAGTAGGGGGTTTTAGTACTTACGACCGACGACAGTTCCAATCCTGCCATGGGTGGTACTTTTTTAAGTTGCTCCTGCAGTTCGTTTACGTCGAGGATTTCCGAGGAAATGATCGCATTCATAGCCCCTTTTTCGCGTATATGGCGAACCAGATGACGTGTATCTACATCGCTTATCCCCACGATTCCTGCTTTTTCGAAGTAGGACTGTAACGATTCATCGGCGAGTTGTCGGGAGTAGATATGTGAAAAGGAGTTACAAACCAAGCCGCTGATTTTGATCGAATCTGATTCTTCTTCCTCTTCAAGTCTAACACCGTAGTTACCGATGTGGGATGCTGTATTAATTGCAATCTGCCCATAATAGGATGGATCGGTATAGATTTCCTGATAACCGGTCATTCCTGTATTAAAGCAGATTTCACCGCCGGTCGTTCCTTCACGACCAATATGAGTGCCCTTAAAGGCGGTCCCATCTTCCAAAACCAACAAAGCTTGTTTTGATTGCGACATTTTTATAGGAGCTATATTCGACAGCGGGATTAATCCCTTAAAATGGTGGTGATTTTAGTGGAAATATCCGATTCTAAAACCGGGTGCAAATTTGGACAAAAAAAGGGTTAAACGAAAACGTTTAACCCTACTAATTTCAGTTGATTGGAAAGAATCTTACTCTGATTCACGTCCTCCCACTAATTCGTCCTGCCATGTTTTGAGTTCATCCCATTTTCCGGCAGCGGCTAATTCGGCTTGTTTCGGCCAAGTAGCTGGGTCGTGGGCGGCGAATTGTGATCCGGCGTTGTCTAAAATCTCGCGGATTTGTTCCGGTGTTGCTTCTGCCAAAGCGGCGAAGGTAGCGATACCTGCACCTTTGAGTACGTCGGCAATTTTGGGTCCAATTCCCTCGATTTTTTCCAAATCGTCGGCTTCTGGCGCAGCTTCTTCAGCGACTTTACTTTCTACCACTTCAGCTTCTTCCAGGGCCGGTGCTGCCGTACCTTCCTTATCTGCTTTTTTCGCGCCACCACGACGGCTACGACGGGTGCGTGCAGGTTTGTCGGCACTAGCTAATAGTAATGCATCGTTGAAGTCAACCAATTCGATTAACGCCATTTCCGCGTTATCCCCAAGACGTGTTCCCAATTTAATGATTCGGGTATAACCTCCGGGACGGTTAGCGATTTTGTCGGCGACTACGTTGAAAAGCTCTTTAACAACCTCTTTGTCTTTGAGGTAAGAGAAAACAACCCGACGGCTATGGGTCGAATCGTCTTTGGATTTGGTTAGCAATGGTTCGACATACTTACGGAGTTCTTTCGCTTTGGCGAGTGTAGTTTCTATCCTCTTGTGCAAAATCAAGGATCCTGCAAGGTTAGAGAGTAGCGCACTGCGATGGGACGAAGTCCTTCCTAAATGATTGTCTTTTTTTCCGTGTCTCATTGTTTTTAGAATTTACCGGGGCTGTTTTTACAGTTATTTCCCCCGGCGGTCCGTTTCGAGCAGCGAAGTGATAAACCGCGCTTCAGAAAGGTAACCTGTGAATAATCAATTAATTGTGATGAGAACTCAGACGCTTAGTCTTCGTCCAACCGATATTTACTAACATCCATACCGAAGCTAAGCTGCTTTTCCTGGATTAACTGTTCTAGTTCAGTGAGTGATTTTTTACCAAAATTCCGGAACTTCATCATGTCAGAAATTTCGAGTTTAACCAGGTCACCGAGGGTCTTAACATCCGCAGACTTCAAACAGTTATAGGCTCGCACCGACAAATCGAGTTCGGCAAGTGGGGTTTTGAGGAGTTTGCGCATACGCAGCATCTCTTCATCCACTTGATTTTCTTCTTCGGCTTTTTGTTTTTCAAACGTCATAGTTTGATCCGAGAAGAGCATGAAATGCTGAATCAGGATATTGGCTGCGCCTTTCAGTGCATCTTCTGGGTGGATCGAACCGTCGGTTTGGATATCGATCAATAACTTTTCGTAGTCAGTACGTTGCTCAACCCGGGTATTTTCAACGCTATACTTCACATTTTTAATGGGAGTATAGATAGCATCCATTGCAATATGCCCAAAGGGGAGTTCGGTTGCACGAGGTTCATCGGCAGGTACATAACCGCGTCCTTTTTCAACGATCAGCTCCATTTCAAACTCCTTCTTGTCGTCAACGTGCGCGATCACCAGATCCGGATTCAATACCTGGAACGAGTTTGTAAATTTACCCAGATCACCGGCTGTTAATACAGAGATATTTTTCAAATTGACGATGATACGGTTCTCCACCAGATCGGAAATCTTTTTGAACCGTACTTGCTTTAAGTTTAGAATGATCTCTGTTACGTCTTCGACAACCCCTTCGATTGAAGAAAATTCATGGAGCACTCCCGGAAACTTGACACTAGTAATGGCATACCCTTCCAGGGATGACAGAAGGATTCTTCTGAGTGCATTACCGATCGTTACACCATATCCCTTCTCCAGGGGTTTGAACTCAAACAACCCGTGAAAATCGTTTGCTTTTTCCATTACGACTTTATCGGGCATTTGGAATGCTAATATTGACATGGTTTATGTTCCTTTTTTTTGAGTAATTGACGGTTGATCAGTTCGTCTTTACTATTTTTTATTGCGATCGCAAAAAGGCCCGAAGGCCAAAAATACCTGAGTAAGAAACTCTCACTCAGGCTTTTTTATCATACTATTATTTAGAGTACAACTCAACGATGAGCTGCTCGTTAATATTCTCGGGAATATCTGATCGGTCAGGATAGGATACAAACTTTCCTGCCATTTCCTTAGCATCCCATTCGAGCCAGTTGAAACGTTTGCTACTGTGCCCGGCTAGGCTGTTGGTGATAGCTTCCAGCGACTTCGACTTTTCTCTCACCGAAACAATTTGTCCGGGAACTAGCGTATAAGAAGCAATATTTACGACTTCTCCGTCTACCAGAATATGCTTATGAGAAACCAGCTGACGAGCAGCTCTACGCGTAGGGGCAATGCCTAAACGATAAACGGTATTGTCCAGACGTGCCTCACAGAAACGCAGCAAGTTCTCACCCGTAATACCGGGTTTAACTTGAGCTTTTTGGAAAATTCTGCGGAATTGCCGCTCGAGGATTCCATAGGTATACTTTGCTTTTTGCTTTTCAGCAAGTTGAAGCGCATATTCCGACTTCTTACCCCGACGTCCCTTTCCGTGTAATCCCGGAGGGTAATTTTTTTTCGCTACAATTTTATTGGCGCCTAGAATCGGTTCTCCGAATCGTCGGCCAATCTTTGCTTTTGGACCTGTATAACGTGCCATTTATGATTGATTGAAATTAAAACACTACCATTGACTGGCCCCAAGTTCCTAAACCAGGAATGGTTAGTGTCACGACTAATTAAACTCTTCTACGTTTGGGGGGACGGCAACCGTTGTGAGGCAACGGCGTGATATCACGAATGGTAGTAACCTCAATCCCCGAATTCTGAATGGTACGTATGGCTGACTCCCGACCTGAACCGGGGCCTTTCACAAATACTTCAGCCTTTCTCATCCCCAATTCATACGCTACCTGTGCAGCTGATTGAGCAGCAGTTTGAGCAGCATAGGGCGTATTTTTCTTGGAACCTCTGAAACCCATTTTTCCAGCAGAACCCCAAGAAATTACTTGGCCATGTGAATTGGTAATGGAAATGATGATATTGTTAAACGAGGCTTTGATATGAACCTGACCAACAGGCTCAACGACAACAACTCTTTTTTTGGCTTTGTCCTTTCTCTTATTTTGTGCCATTTTATATCCTATACAGGAAATTTAAAATTTAGATGATCTGTGCTACAGGTTACTTACCAACTTTTTTCTTGTTGGCTACGGTCTTACGTTTACCTTTACGGGTTCTTGAATTGTTCTTGGTCTTTTGTCCACGCAACGGTAATCCTTTACGATGACGGATACCCCGATAACATGCAATGTCCATAAGACGCTTGATGCTCAATTGAACTTCAGACTTAAGCGCTCCCTCTACCTTGAACTCACTCGCGATGATCGAACGAATCGCACCCGATTCTTCATCGTTCCAGTCTGCCACTTTTTTATCGTAGTCAATTCCTGCTTTTTCAAGAATCTTTCTAGCCGAGCTACGACCAATACCATAGATATAAGTTAACCCAATTTCTCCCCTTTTTT
>ENA-UOVV01001734-UOVV01001734.1-compost-metagenome-genome-assembly--contig:-NODE-1734-length-14525-cov-4.892813_pt1 | contig 14525 bp, 9 predicted proteins | sample MGYA00238155_ERZ761577 | MGnify/ENA primary metagenome ERZ761577 (study PRJEB28898, sample SAMN06268775) | compost metagenome | isolation source: Emeryville, CA | place: USA:Emeryville, CA | collected...
CCCGGCCCGCCGTCTGCAGCACCCGCGTCATCCCCGGAAACTGATAGGCGTACTGAAAGGCATTTAATCCCTGATCCTCGAAATGCGCGCTCATCAGCGCCTGCTCCTCCGTGGGCTGCGCCATGCCGGTGCCGATAATGATCGCCCCGTGCAATGCGTCGCCGAGAAAATCCACCCCTTCCGCAAACAGCCCGCCGAGAATCGCAAACCCCAGAACGGGTTCTTCATCGGTAAAAAACGCCGCGAGAAATTCCGCCTGCTGGGCCTGGGTGCTGCCGGCCTGCTGGCAGAGGGTGTGGAACTGCGGAAAAGCCGCGCTAAACGCCAGATGGCCGCTGCTGAGGTAATCGTAGGAGGGGAAAAACACCAGATATTTGCCGGGCTTGGCGGCTATGACGGTGGCCAGCAGCCCGGTCAGCGCATCCAGGCTCTGCTCCCGCGCCTGCCAGCGGGTATCCAGATAATCACAGCGCAATACCAGCAGATGCGCCGGCGGAAACGGGTTGGGTAGCTGGCGCAGAACAGTTGTCTCCGGCAGACCCAGCAGACGGCGGTGAAATTCCAAAGGGGAAAGAGTGGCGGAGAATCCAATAAACGCCTTCTGCTCCTGATGGCAATCGCGCAGAGCTGCCGCCGGATTTAGGCAGAGCAGTTGCACCCGCGTATGCCGACCGTCGTGCCGCACCCGGCAGATATGGCCCGCGCCAAAGTGCTGGGCCACCACGCAGAAGCGGTGAATCTCCAGACCGGTGTCGTCGCTCTCTGGGCTGCTTAACAGATCGTTCTGGGCGGGACCGACAGCGGCTTCCGCCATACGCAGGGCGAGCAGCTCCGCCAGATGCTCCAGCAATGTGTCCGGCGGCGTCTGGGAATCCTGTTCCGGCAGCTCGCGCAGCAAACGCTCGATTTGTTTGCATTTGCGCTGGATAGGTTTGGCCGCACCCGTTGTCAGTTGTTTCAGGCTGCGGCTATCCAGAGTGGCGGAATACATCATCCGCGCCCGCTCGGGCAGATTGTGCAATTCGTCCACCAGCAGAACCCGGCGGTTGCCACCTTTGGTGAAGGTGTTGAGCTGGGTCAGCGGATCGAAAAAGTAGTTGTAATCGCCGATCACCGCCGGGGTCCAGGGCACCAGATGCAGGCCCAGGGCCGAGGGGCAGACCTGATGCCGCTGGGCCACCGCGAGCAGGGCGTCCTTATCCAAGGATTCCACCTTCAAACAATCCTGCCGAGCCGCCGGCAAGCGGTCCCAATAACCCAAGGTATAAGCGCAGGTGCTGCCTGCTGGCAGTGGCTCGGCGCCGGTACGACAGGGGCAGAGTTTGTCCCGCGCACACAGGGTGAGGGACGGCAGGCTTAAACCTTCATTGCGCATGGTGGCGAGGGTCGTTTCCGCCTGCCGCTGATGGGTGGTTTTGGCAGTGAGGTAAAGCAGTTGATCCGCATGACCTTCCCCCAAAGCCTTGGCGGCGGGGAACAGGGTGGTGATGGTTTTGCCCGTGCCCGTGGGTGCCTCCGCCAGCAGGGCGCCGCCGTCCCGCACGGTGCGGTAGATATCCGCCGCCAGTTCGCGTTGGCCGGGGCGGTATTCGGAGAAGGGAAAGGTGAGTGCCTGGGCGCTGGCGCGGCTGCGTTCCAGGCGGGCGCTTACCTGGCGGTGCCAGTCCAGATAAATGCGCAGCAGCCGTTCCGTCTCCGCTAACGCGGCGGAGCCTTGGATTTCTTGGGTAAGCGTTTCTGTATGGTCGCGCTGCAGATCCGCGATGGTTAGGCGCAGCTCCAGCGCGTCGCAGGCGCCGTGCAGTTGCTGGTAGAGCCCCGCGTACACCCGCGCCTGCGCCCAAAACAGCTCGCGCTTGCCCTGTGGCAGGCGGTTGGCGGGCTGCAGAGTGGTTTTGATTTCTTCGATGATTACCTTTGAGGCTGTGTCATTGAGCAGATCCACCCGGCCTTGCAGGGTAATAACGGCGTCGTCCAGAACCCAGGGAAATTTCAGTCCCACTTCGCTCTGCCAGTCGCCGCCGCGGGCGCGCTGGATTTTCTGGTGGGCGATCATGCCCTGAATGGCGGTGGGGCCGCCGGTGCCTTCGGGGTAGAGATCGCCCGTGCGCGCGCTGAACTCCACCAGTTCGGTGACGCTGAGCGCCAGTTCCCCCGTCATTCCGCCCAACTCACCTGCACGACCCGGTGCGGAATGCCGTGGGCGGCGAAGTATTCCATCCAGGCCTTTTGATTGAGCTGCAGCCGGTCGCCGGGGCCTTTCACCTCGATCAGCTCATAGCCGCCTTCCTCCGGGAACAGAATCAGGTCCGGCAGGCCGGAGCAGTGGTTTTTCAGGTCCTGCCAGAAGCGCCGGAATACCGCCTGCCAGTGTTCCGGCGGAATGCGCTCCAGCGCCTTGGCGATCAGCGCCTCGTCCAGGGCCTGCCAATACACAAACGGGTTGAGGCAGCCAAAACGGTCGCGCCAGAGTTGCTGATAGTGCGCGACGTTATCCCGCATTAGTGGTACCGCCGCATGACGCTCCTCTAGCAGATCCTTTCTCAGCAATGTGAATTCCGACTGATGCAGATCGTGGGGCGCGTGCTGGAAGGGATGGCTGAAGGCGCCGGGCACAGGGGCGAAGATCACCGGCCAGTAGTGCAGACCAAATAAGCTGTTCAGCAGCGCATTCTCCACATAGTGGCACTCGCCGCGGGTGGCGAGATGTTCGGCTGCCACAAACTCGACGCTGTCCCCGGTGAACTCCAGTTGCAACTGCTCCACCTGGGGTTTGCCGGCGCTGCGCTGGGGCCAGTCGCACGCCAGGCTGCGGGCCAAGCGGCGGCCGAAACTCCAGGCAAAGTGCTGCGTGTCATCCCGCTCCGGCAGGCGCTCCCGGCAGAGTTGCAGCGCCTCCGCCTCTTTGCCCAGCTTCACCAGCACCCGCACTTGGCGCTCCTGGGCATCCGGCAGGGTCAGGTCGCGATACAGATCCAACGCCTCCTGCAAATGGCCCAAGCGTTCCAGTTGTCGCGCCAATGCATAGGTCAGTTTCTGCAGCCGGCGGGACAGGTGCGGATCGTCTTCCGGCAGCGGCGGCAGATTGCGGGCGAAGGCGAGCATGGTGTCGCGATCCTCCAGCAGCACCGCCTCCAATTGCTCCGCCAGAGCGTGGCAGGCCAGATGCGCATCAATTTGTGCACGGCAGCGGAACAGGCGCGTATCGCGGTCGAGGCGGTAGCTTTCAAAGCGGTAGAGGCCGAGATCGCGCAGCACAAACTCGGTCATGTCCTGATAGGGATTGCCGAAGAACAGCAGCTTGAATACTGGGAACAGCTCCGGGTTGAGCAGTTGATAGATCGGCTCCCCGGCGATACGGCGAACGGTTTCGACGGGCAGCTTTGTATCGCCGTTCGGCGCCAAGCATTCCGTCAACGCCAGGTCCAGTTCCGCCCGTTTCAGGCTGGCGAGGCCGCGCGTCGGCAAACCCATGTCTTCCAAACGGATCAGCCACTCCTGCCGGCTCCATAAGGGCAACAGTTGCTCAGGGGGAAGGGCGGGATCTATGGTGATCAGCCCATACTCAGCCAGTTCGCGGGCGGCCTTTTTGCTGGAGCGAATCTCAGCGTAGCGCAGCCGGGAGGAGCGGAAGACCTCGCCCTTGCGTGTCAGCAGGCGCACATACAGCTTGCGCGCATCCTTGCACAGTGTCGGGAACAGTTCGCACAGCCGGCGCTCCTGCGGCAGCAGCAGGTCCTCGTACTGGCGCTGCACCTGCTCCAGCAGCGTCTGGAAGTTCCGCAGATAGTAGTCCGGCGGCAAAGGTGTACTGGCTTGGGACATGGGCAAGAGGTTGGGGAAAAAATCAGCAGTTTAGGCGAAATCTGTATTTATATACAGCCCGAAAAGAGGGGGTCGATAGTGGATTCCGACAAGAAAAACGGCAAAAAATCCGGGGCGCAATGGACCCTCGGTATCAGCATGGGGATCGCCATAGGAGCGGCCATCGGGGTGGCCATGGATAATATCGCGGCGGGTATAGGCAGCGGCATAGCCCTGGCGCTGGCCCTGGGCGAGAGCTGGGGCAAACCTGACCGGTAAAGCCGGGTGCCGCGAAGGTGCCGCATGGGGTATAGTCGGCGCCACTGTCTGGCAGGTACAGAGGTTCCGACGCTTGAGAGCGGTCGTTGAAGGAGGGCTTAGCGGAAAGGGAAAACTTATTGCCTTTGTGCCGGTCCAGAGAAAGTCTTCAACTTAACCATGACAGGACAACGATGCGCGCCCAGAGCTTTAGACTTCGACCCACCCTGTATTCCCTGCTGGCCACCGTTGCGGCGGTATTTCTCTCCCTCACTGCTCACGCCGCAGATGCGGAAAAACCGGCCGACGCCGGCGCGCAGAAGATTATCAAGTCTCACGCCATCGCCATGCACGGCGATATCAAATATCCAGCGGATTTCAAACATTTCGAATACGTCAATCCGAATGCGCCCAAGGGCGGCACTTTGCGGGATTACTCCCTCGGAACTTTCGATACTCTCAACCCATTTATTATCAAGGGCACGCCAGCGAGCGATTTGGGATTGGTCTTCGAGACATTGACCACTTCTTCCGAGGATGAGCCATTTACCCAATACGGCCTCGTCGCCAACCTGATCGAATATCCGGAAGATCGCAGTTGGGTTATCTATCACATCAATCCGAAAGCACGCTTTCACGATGGCAAAGCCATTACTGCAGATGATGTGATTTTCAGTTTCGAAACACTGGTAGCGAAAGGCACACCCCTATTTGCGCAGTACTACGCGGATGTCACCAAGGTGGAAGCCTTGGATAAACAGCGCGTGAAATTTCACTTCAAAACAGCCGAAAACCGCGAGTTGGTATTGATCGTTGGCCAGCTGCCGGTGTTGCCAGCGCATTTTTGGAAAGACAAGGAATTTGATAAAACCACTCTGGAAAAACCCCTCGGCAGCGGTCCCTACCGCGTTGCCAGTGTCGACCCGGGCCGTTCGATTACTTATGAGCGTGTCAAGGATCATTGGTCCAAAGATCTCAATGTTAATGTCGGCCTTTATAATTTTGATCACATTCAAGTGGATTATTACCGCGACGACACAGTGGCGGTGGAAGCACTGAAGGCAGGTCAATACGACTTTCGCCGTGAGCGCGTTGCACGCGTGTGGGCAACCGGCTACGACACTCCCGCTGTTAAACGTGGCGATCTGGTGAAAAAAGAAATCAAAGATTACAGCCCGCGCGGTATGCAGGCTTTTATTCTCAATCAGCGCCGCAGTCCGTTCGACGATATTAAATTCCGTCAGGCGTTAAATTACGCCTTTGATTTCGAGTGGTCCAACCGCAATCTTTTCCACGACAGCTATACCCGCACCGACAGTTTTTTCTTCAATTCGGATTTGGCGTCCAGCGGCTTGCCGGAAGGGCGGGAGCTGGAAATTCTGAAACAGTACAAAGGCAAGATCCCCGATTCCGTATTTACCGAACCCTACGTCAACCCTAAAACCGATGGCAGCGGCAATAATCGCGATAATTTGCGTAAAGCGCAGCAATTGTTGAAAGAGGCGGGATTCACTTTAAAGAATGGCAAACTGATCAATCCCAAAACCCAGAAGCCTGTGACGATCGAATATCTGGCGTACGACACTACTTCAGAACGCATCGTCAACCCTTATATTCAGAACCTTAACCGTCTGGGTATCGATGGCACTTTTCGTATGGTGGATACTTCCCAGTTCATCAACCGTCTGCAAAGTTTTGACTTCGATATGACCACATACGTCTTATCGCAATCGCAGTCACCGGGAAATGAGCAGCGGGAGTTTTGGTCGTCGAGCGCAGCCGATACTCAAGGTTCGCGCAATTTCTCCGGTATCAAAAATCCTGTTGTGGATGAGCTGATTGAGTATCTGATTCTCGCTCCGAATCGCGAGGAGCTGGTTGCGCGCACTCGCGCGCTGGATCGAGTGCTGCTGCACAACCATTATGTGGTGCCGCAATACGCCATCCTGTCGCATCGCTTGGTGTACTGGAATAAATTCGGTCAGCCGGATGTGGCACCGAAATATGACCTCACCTTCTCCACTGGCTTAATGACTTGGTGGATCGACCCGGAAAAAGAGCGCCGTTTGGCCAAACAACCTGCTGCGAAAACCAAAGCTGAATAAAAAGTCGTGGGCAGTTACGTTCTCCGCCGCTTGTTGCTGATGATCCCCACACTGTTGGGGATTTTGGTCATCAATTTTGCGGTCGTGCAATCTGCTCCCGGTGGTCCGGTGGAGCAGATGATCTACCGTATGCAGGGCCACGGCGGCGAATCGGCAACAGCGCGCTTCACCGGCGGTGGCAGCGAAACCAGTGACAACCGCTACGGCGCCCGCGGATTATCGCCGGAAATTATTCAGCGTATCGAAACCATGTACGGCTTCGATAAACCCGCCCATGAGCGCTTCTGGGAAATGCTCACCAATTACGTGCAGTTCGATTTTGGCGAAAGCTTTTATCGCAATGCCACAGTGCTCGAGTTGATTCTGGAAAAAATGCCGGTGTCAATCTCCCTGGGGTTGTGGAGCACTTTGCTGATCTATCTAATTTCCATTCCGTTGGGAATTCACAAAGCGGTTCGTCACGGCAGCCGCTTTGATGTGATTTCCAGTTCGATCATCGTCATGCTCTACGCCATTCCTGGCTTTTTGCTGGCCATTTTATTGATCGTGTTGTTTGCCGGCGGCACCTATTTCAATTGGTTTCCTCTGCGCGGATTGACCTCCCCCAATTTTGACGAGCTGAGCCTGCTCGGCAAAATCGCGGATTATTTCTGGCATCTGGCGCTGCCATTGGTGGCCTATACCATCGGCGGGTTTGCCACCCTGACCATGCTCACCAAAAACTCCTTTCTCGACGAGATCAACAAACAGTACGTGCAGACTGCTCGCGCCAAAGGTCTGGACGAAAAGCGCGTGTTGTACGGCCACGTCTTCCGCAACGCCATGTTGATTATCATCGCCGGCTTTCCCGCCGCTTTCGTCAGCCTGTTTTTTGCCGGTTCCTTGTTGATTGAGGTGATTTTTTCCCTGGACGGTTTGGGGCTGTTGGGTTTTGAGGCGGTGGTCAATCGCGACTATCCGGTATTTTTTGGCACTCTCTTTATTTTCACTTTGATCGGTTTAGTGATGAAACTGATTTCCGACCTGGTATATGTGCTGGTGGATCCGCGCATCGATTTTCAGAGCCGGGAGCATTGATGAAACTGAGTCCTATCAATCAACGGCGTCTCGCCACCTTTCGCAACAACCGTCGCGCCTGGTGGAGCTTCTGGATTTTTCTGGTGATTTTTCTGCTGTCCCTCGGCGCAGAACTGATCGCCAACGACAGACCTCTGCTGATCCGCTACCAAGGTGATTGGTATTTTCCGGTATTTGTGGATTACACCGAGACTGATCTCGGCGGCGATTTTGAAACCAGCGCAGATTACCACGACCCCTGGCTGCGCGAGCAGATCGAAAGCGACGGCTGGATTTTGTGGCCACCGGTTCCCTACAGCTATCACACCCATATCAGCAATCTACCTGGACCCGCGCCCACGCCGCCCAGCCGCGATAATTGGCTGGGCACCGACGATCAGGCGCGCGATGTCTTTGCGCGGGTGATTTACGGCTTCAGGGTTTCGGTGCTGTTCGCATTATTTCTCACCATCGGCAGTGCGATATTGGGCGTGCTAGTAGGTGCGGTACAGGGTTATTACGGCGGCAAAGTGGATTTGCTCGGGCAGCGATTTTTGGAAATCTGGAGTTCGCTGCCAGTGCTGTTTTTATTGATTATTCTCGCCAGCATTATCACGCCAAATTTCTGGTGGCTGCTCGGCATTATGTTGCTGTTTTACTGGACCTCATTGGTGGATGTGGTGCGCGCGGAATTTTTGCGCGGGCGCAATCTGGATTATGTGCGTGCGGCGCGTGCGCTCGGTGTGAGCAATAGCCGAATTATGTTTCGCCATATTTTACCGAATGCGATGGTGGCGACTTTAACCTTTATGCCGTTTTTGCTCACCGGCGCCATTGGCACTTTGACCTCGCTCGATTTTCTCGGCTTCGGCCTGCCACCGGGTTCCGCATCTCTCGGCGAACTGGTGGCGCAAGGGAAAAATAATCTGCACGCGCCTTGGCTCGCGCTCAGCGCATTTGGTGTGTTGTCGCTGATGCTCACCTTATTGGTTTTTATCGGCGAAGGGGTGCGCGACGCCCTCGACCCGCGTTTGATTCGCAAAGGATAACCGCATGGCCGACCATCCTTTGTTGCAGATCCAAAACCTTTCAGTCAATTTCGGGCAGGGCGCGCACGCGCAAACCGTGGTGCGCAATGTCAGTTTCAATTTGGCACAAGGCGAGACTTTGGCGTTAGTGGGCGAATCCGGTTCCGGCAAATCCGTCACCGCGCATGCGATTATGCAACTGCTGCCGTATCCCCACGCTTGGCATCCGCCGGAAAGCAAAATTATTTTTGCCGGGCAATCGTTGCTGGGGCTGACAGAAAAAGCCATGAACCATCTGCGCGGCAATCGCATCGGCATGATTTTCCAGGAGCCCATGACCGCGCTCAATCCGCTGCACACAGTGGAAAAACAAATCGGCGAGGTTTTGCGTCTGCACAATGATATTCGCGGCGACGCATTGCGCACTGCAGTGCTGGACCAATTGGAGCGCGTGCGAATTCCAGACCCCGCGAGCAAACTTAAAGTCTATCCGCACCAATTATCCGGCGGTCAGCGTCAGCGCGTGATGATCGCCATGGCCTTGGCCAATAAACCGGAATTATTGATTGCGGACGAGCCGACCACCGCACTTGATGTCACCGTGCAAAAGCAGATCATGGAATTATTGCGCGATCTGCAGCGTGAACTCGGCATGGCGATGCTGTTGATTACCCACGATCTCGGTGTGGTGCGGCACTTTAGTGATCGCGTTGCGGTGATGCGGCGCGGTGAATTGGTGGAACAGAATAGCCGCGAAGCGCTTTTCGCCAATCCACAGCACGAATACACCCGGCATTTATTGGATAGCGAGCCGCGCGGTGAGCCTCTGCCAGCGAAAATCGATGCACCTGTGGTATTGCAGGCGCGGCAATTGACCGTGCGTTTTCCCCTGGAAAAACCGTTTTTCCGCGCGCCGGGAAAATTCCTTACTGCGGTAGATCACGCTGAGATAAATCTGCCGCAGGGCTCGACTCTCGGCATTGTCGGTGAAAGTGGTTCCGGTAAATCCACTCTTGCCATGGCGCTGCTGCGACTGTTGAACAGCAGAGGTGAGATTATTCTCGATAACCAGCCAATTCAGGATTTATCTCAGCGCGAATTGCGTCCGTTACGCAGTCGCATGCAGGTGGTTTTTCAGGACCCGTTTGCGAGTCTCAGCCCGCGTATGACGGTGCAACAGATTATCGCGGAGGGCCTGGAAGTTCATAAAAATCAAAATGCGGAGGCCAGCGAAGCCGCAGTGATTAAAGCTCTGCAGGATGTCGGTCTTGATCCTGAAACCCGCCATCGCTATCCCCACGAATTTTCTGGTGGCCAGCGCCAGCGCATTGCGATTGCGCGCGCATTGGTGCTCAATCCGGAATTAATTTTCCTCGACGAACCGACCTCCGCCCTGGACCGTGCAGTGCAAGTGCAGGTGATCGACCTACTGCGCGATTTGCAGGCGCGTTATCAGCTCTCCTATGTGTTGATCAGTCACGATCTCAAAGTTATCCGTGCGCTTAGCCACCATGTTTTGGTGATGCGTAATGGCAAAATTGTTGAAAGTGGCGCCGCGGATGAGATTCTTAATAACCCGCAGCAGGCCTATACACAGGAACTATTAGCAGCAAGTTTGGGATGATGGTCTAAACTGTTGTACGGCGCAGGCAGCGCCGCGCAACGGAATTATTCAACGCTCGCAAAAACGGATAATAAAAAACCAGAGCGGATCTGGAATGCCTCACCGGCCGAGGCGATTTGCACCGGCACCTATGTCCGGGCGTTTCCTTTTAATCTTTTCAACCGGAATAAGATCGATGATCACTAAAAAACATCGCTCCCTGCTTTTTGTTTTTGTCGCACTGTTTGCATCGCAAAGCCAGGCAGAAGCACCTGTTTATCAAGACATTAATCGCAGCTTCGAAGAGCGTGCAGCGGATCTGGTATCCCGCATGACCTTGGAAGAAAAAGTCGCCCAAATGCAAAACGACGCTCCAGCCATCGAACGTTTGGGGGTGCCGAAATACGAATGGTGGAATGAAGCACTGCACGGCGTCGCGCGCGCAGGGGAGGCGACGGTATTTCCGCAGGCAATTGGTTTAGCGGCGAGTTTCGACCCCAAAATGATGCTCGAAGTCGCTACCGTGATCAGTGATGAAGGTCGGGCGAAATATCACGAATTTTCTAGCCGCGATCAGCGCAACCGCTACCAAGGTCTGACGTTCTGGTCGCCCAATATCAATATTTTCCGCGATCCGCATTGGGGAAGAGGGCAGGAAACGTACGGGGAAGATCCCCATTTGACCGCGCAGTTGGGCATTGCTTTTGTGAAAGGTCTGCAAGGCGATCACCCGAAATATCGCAAAACCGATGCGACGGCAAAACATTTTGCTGTGCACAGCGGCCCCGAACACAATCGCCACGAATTTGATGCGCGCCCCACCGAGCGGGATTTATACGAAACCTATTTGCCCGCCTTCCAAGCCTTGGTGCAGGAAGCCAATGTCGCATCCGTTATGGGCGCCTACAACCGTGTGAACGGTGAATCTGCTTCTGCCAGCCAGCGTCTACTGTTGGATATTTTGCGCAAGGATTGGGGATTTAAAGGTTATGTGGTATCGGATTGCGATTCCATTGACGATATTTTTAGGCACCACAAAATTGTCAAAACCGCAGAAGAAGCGGCGGCACTCGGTGTTAAAAAAGGTCTGGAATTAAATTGCGGTAAAACCTATGCCGCATTGGTCAATGCAGTAAAACAGGGCTTGATTACGGAAGCCGAGATTGATGATGCACTGCGTCGCTTGTTTTATACGCGCTTTCGCCTCGGCATGTTCGATCCCGCCGAACAAGTGCCGTGGGCCACTACACCTTATTCCGTCAACCTGGCTCCAGAACATGACGAGCTTGCCCGCCGCGCCGCGCAAAAATCTTTGGTACTGCTGAAAAACGCCAAAGTTGGCAAAAAGCCGCTGCTGCCTTTATCCAAAGAGATTAAATCCATCGCGGTTGTCGGACCGACCGCAGACGAGGTTATGTCTCTGCTCGGTAATTATTACGGCACACCAGCAAAACCGGTAACGATTCTGCAAGGCATCCGCGAAGCGGTTTCGCCTAACACACAAGTGGTTTACGCACGCGGCGTGGATTTGGTGGAAGGCCGCGAAGAGCCGCGCGCTGCTCCGGTAATTGAGTCGCAATATTTGCGGCCATCCGCCAATTCCAATGAACAGGGCCTGCGCGCGGAATATTTTCGCGGTAAGGAATTAAAAGGCGAACCCGTGCTGCGCCGTGTGGATCCGCGCATCGCCTTCCGCTGGGATCGCGGCGCGCCTACAGACAATTTGGTGGCACGTGGTGAATTGCATAAAGATAAAGGGCTGGACGGCGATAATTTCAGTGTGCGCTGGACGGGAAAACTGTTGCCGCCTGTTACCGGCGAATACGAATTTAATGTCAGCGCCAACGACGGTTTCCGTTTGTTTATCGACAATAAATTATTGTTGGATTCCTGGGAGCTCGCCGAACGCTTGAGCGCACAAACCGCCAAGGTACATCTGCAAGCCAATAAGCCAGTGGATATCAAACTGGAATATTTTGAAGACGTTCGCGATGCCGAAGTGCGTTTAGCCTGGCAATTGCCTGGAGCCAAATCGCCTTACGAAGAGGCGGTGGACGCAGCGAAAAAATCTGATGTCGTTGTCTTCGTCGGCGGCCTTACCGGTGATGTGGAAGGTGAAGAAATGCGCGTGAACTATCCCGGTTTTATGGGTGGCGATCGCACCGATTTGCGTTTGCCTAAACCGCAACGCGAATTGCTGCAGGATTTAGTGGCTACTGGTAAACCCGTTGTTCTCGTGCTTACCGGTGGTTCAGCCATAGCCGTCGATTGGGCGAATCAGCATGTGCCAGCGATTTTAATGGCCTGGTATCCCGGCCAGCGCGGTGGCTCTGCTGTAGCCGATGTGTTGTTTGGCGATGTCAGCCCCGGCGGTCGTTTGCCCATTACCTTCTACAGAGAAAACGCCAAATTGCCGCATTTTGAAGACTACTCTATGCAGGGGCGCACTTATCGTTATTACGAAGAAAAACCGCTTTATCCCTTTGGTCACGGTTTGAGTTATGCAGATTTTCAATACAACAAACTCAGTATTGATAAAACCAGTTTGAGCGCAGATGGGGAAACCACCGTGCGCCTGCAACTGAAAAACCGCAGCAAAATGGCGGCAACCGAAGTGGTGCAAGTTTATGTGCGACCGTTGCAACGCGGAGAAAATGACGCCATCAAAAATCTGCGTGCATTCGAAGCGGTGGAACTGCAACCCGGATCATCCAAAAATCTGGAATTTACCCTGGCCGCAGCGAAGGATTTCACTTATTACGATGAGCAGCAAAAAGCGTATCGCGTAAAACCTGGGAAATACGAGATTCAGGTGGGTGCATCCAGCAGTGATATCCGGCTGAAGAAAACCATTACGATTAAGTGATACAGTAGCCGCGATTACTTTGGCGAAGGAGCCCCTTTATGAGTGACGTTCTGTATTCCGAACATCCGGCCATGTTCAAAAACAACCCGCTCGGCTTTATCGCCAGTATTTTGCTGATAGCAGCGTTCGGGTTGGGATTGCTGATTTTGCTGTGGTGGTACCTGCAATGTAAGTCTTCAACATTGACGATTACCAGCCGGGATGTCCTCTACGAAAAGGGGCTACTCAGCAAAAGCCGGGTGGAATTTGGTATAGCGGGAATACGCACTGTAAAGGTAAACCAAAGCTTTTTTGACCGGATTTTCGGCGTAGGCGCCATCCAGATTTACACCTCTGGCGACCAACCGGAAATCCAAGTCAAAGGCATGCCAGATCCCAACCGCGTGCGCGAACTGATTAAAGCCCGCCAGGATGGCGGGCAGCGTTCTTAAATATCAATCTCAATCCAAACCGGTGCGTGATCGCTGGATTTTTCCCAGCCGCGCACCTCTCTATCGACGCCCGCCGCCTTTAACTTCTCACGTAATGGTGGACTTAATAACAGGTGATCGATACGCAAGCCCGCATTGCGGCCAAACGCGTTGCGGAAATAATCCCAGAAGGTATAAATCTGCTCATCCGGATAAAGCGTTCTCAGCGAATCCGTCCAACCCTGATCCAATAAGCGTTGATAAGCCGCGCGCACTTCCGGGCGGAATAGGGCGTCGTCCAGCCAGGATTCCGGTTTGTATACGTCCAGTTCGGTCGGCATCACGTTGTAATCTCCCGCCAAAATCACCGGCGCTCCCGAGCGGATTAATTCATCCGCGTGGGTAATAAAGCGTTCGAACCAACGTAATTTGTAGTCGAATTTCGGCCCTGGTGCGGGGTTGCCATTGGGAAGGTATAAGCAGCCGAACAGGACTCCATTTACGGCGGCTTCGATATAGCGGCTGTGAACGTCCTCGGGGTCGCCGGGCAGTGCTCGCCGGATTTCCAAAGGCTCGCCGCGTTTAGACAAAATCGCCACGCCATTCCAACTTTTTTGCCCGTGCCAGATCGCCTGATAACCGGCGTCGCGAATCGCCTGCAGCGGAATTTTTTCCTGCGGTGCTTTTAATTCCTGCAAGCACACCACATCCGGTTGGGCTTCTTCCAGCCAGCGCAATAAAACCGGCAAGCGTGCATTAATGCCATTGACGTTATAGGTCGCGATTTTCATAGAGCCTCCAGCGTCACATTGATTGGGTGATTATGCAGGAAGCAGTAAAGAGACTTGCGACTTTTTTTGGTGAATGAATAAAAGATTAGTGAATGGATAAAGGGAAAAATGCTTGGGTGCGTTAGGAGGGAAATCAGGAGTAGGGGAAAACAGAGCTCGCCGGGATTGGCGAGCTCTGTGAAGGATCAATGATTATTCACCAGTTGCGTCCCAAACCCGGCCAGCACCTGTACCACTGGAGCCTGGGTTGAATACTTCAACCGCCATTACTTGATAAGTCGGGTCGTCGCTTGCGTCCGTGTTGGCGATGTTCGGCAGAACCCAGCCAGTGTCAGCCCAGGCTTTTACGTGATCGGCAAAAATGATTTTGCCATCGCGACCGAGCGGCTGCTGCTGTGACGGTTTACTCCAGTATTGATAGAAGGTCGTGCGACCGTTGATGGAAGGTTGTCCCTGCCGTGTTGAGCGATAGGTGGAGTACTGCACGCCGTTACTGGTAAAAGTTTTACCGAAAGTCGCGCCCTGGCTCGGATCGTACGTCCAGCGCTGCAGAATGTAGTATTCAACCAAGTGCGCTGGGTTGGACGAGGGCATGGTTTTGTCA